>Ga0315268_10000211_pt1 | contig 68721 bp, 70 predicted proteins | sample C1_top_MG_FD_204535 | JGI IMG/M metagenome (GOLD analysis project Ga0315268, IMG submission 204535) | Sediment microbial communities from Yellowstone Lake, YNP, Wyoming, USA - C1_top | ecosystem: Environmental > Aquatic > Freshwater > Lake > Sediment | place: USA: Wyoming | collected 2017-08-01 | reverse complement strand
GACCAGCCGGCCCGGCATCTTTGCCGCGGGCGACGTGCACACCGGCCCCTGGATCGCGGTGGAGGCGGTGGGGGGCGGCATCGAGGCCGCGGAGTCCATCCACCGCTATCTCCAGGGCCTGGACCTCCAGGAGGGCCGCACCGAGGGGGAGGAGGCCCACAAGCGCTGGGCCGCGCTTCCCAAAGACGAGGAAGGCCAGCCCCGGGAAGTCATGGCCACCCTGCCGCCGGAGTATACCTGCACCTGTTTTGACGAGATTGCCAAGGGTTACACGGAAGAGCAGGCCCAGCGGGAGGCCTCCCGCTGCCTCAACTGCGGCGTCTGCTCCGAGTGCCTGCAGTGCGTCGCCGCCTGCCAGGCCGGGGCCATCGACCACAGCCAGCAGCCCCAGACGGTGGAACTCAAGGTGGGGGCCGCAGTCCTGGCGCCGGGGTTCAAAACCTTCGACCCCGAAAAGTACGAGACTTACAATTACGCCCGGCTTCCTAACGTGGTCACCAGCCTGGAGTTTGAGCGCATCCTCTCCGCCTCCGGACCCTTCAGCGGGCACCTGGTCAGGCCTTCGGACCACCAGGAGCCCAAGAGCATCGCCTGGCTGCAGTGCGTGGGCTCCCGGGACGTGAAGTTCCACTCTTACTGCTCCAGCGTCTGTTGCATGTATGCCATCAAAGAGGCGGTCATTGCCAAGGAGCACGCGCCCTACGACCTGGACACCGCCATCTTTTTCATGGACATCCGCACCCACGGCAAGGACTTCGAGCAGTACTACAACCGGGCCCAGGCCGAAGGGGTGCGCTTCATCCGCTCCCGGGTCCACACCATCGACCCGCTGCCGGACGGCGGGCTGAAGATCACCTACATCGAGGAGAACGGCGTCAAGAAGAGCGAAACCTTCGACCTGGTGGTCCTGTCCGTAGGCATGGAGGTCAGCCCCGGGGTCAAGGAGCTGGCTGAATCAGTCGGGGTGGGCTTAAACCGCCACGACTTCTCCGACACCGACCCCTTTGCGCCGGTGGCCAGCTCCAAGCCGGGGATTTACGTCTGCGGCGCCTTTCAGGGGCCCAAGGACATCCCCGAGTCCGTCATGCAAGCCTCCGCGGCCGCGGGCGCAGTGAGCGCCTTGCTGGGCGACGCCCGCTGGACCCAGACCAAAACCAGGCAGGCGCCGCCCCAGAAGGACATCCGCCCGGAAGATGAACCCCGCATCGGGGTCTTCGTGTGCAACTGCGGCATCAACATCGGCGGCATCATCAATGTCCCGGAGCTCAGGGACTACGCCGCCACCCTGCCCAACGTGGTGTACGTAGAGGACAACCTCTTCACCTGTTCCCAGGACACCCAGGTGAAGCTGACCCAGGTCATTGAGGAGCATCAGCTCAACCGGGTGGTGGTGGCCGCCTGCACCCCCATCACCCATGAACCCCTGTTCCGGGAGACCATGATCGATGCGGGCCTGAACAAGTACCTCTTTGAGATGGCCAACATCCGCAACCAGGACTCCTGGGTGCACATGAAGGAACCGGAGGCCGCCACCGCCAAGGCCAAGGACCTGGTGCGCATGGCCGTGGCCCGGGCCTCCCTGCTCAAGCCCCTGGTGGAAAAGCCCCTGACCATCAACCAGCGGGCCCTGGTCATCGGCGGCGGCGGCGCCGGCCTCACCGCGGCCCTGAACCTGGCGGAGCAGGGCTTCGAGACCATCGTCCTGGAGAAGGAAAAGCAACTGGGCGGCATGGCCCGCAAGGTGCACAAGACCATCGAGGGCCTGGACGTGGGCGCGTTTTTAGAAGACCTCATCGCCCGGGTCAAGGCCAACCCCAGGATCCAGGTCCTCACCGAGGCCCTGGTGGTGGGCGCCTCCGGCTACAAAGGCAACTTCACCACGGAAGTGCTGGTGGGGCCGGCCATGTACGAACGCAAGATCGAGCACGGGGCCACGGTGGTAGCCACCGGGGCCACGGAGTTGCAGCCCCAGGAGTACCTCCACGGCCAGCACGACCGGGTCCTGACCCAGCTGGAGCTGGGGGACTTGCTGCATCAGAGCCCCCAGGAAGCCGCAGGCTGGGACCGGGTCTTCTTCATCCAGTGCGTGGGCTCGAGGAACGAGGAGAACCCCAACTGCAGCCGCATCTGCTGCCAGGGCGCGGTGAAGTACGCCCTGCAGCTCAAAGAGCTCAATCCGGCCATGGAGGTCATCGTCCTCTACCGCGATATGCGCACCTACGGCTTGTTGGAAGACTACTACGGGGAGGCCCGGGAAAAGGGCGTGCTCTTCAGCCGCTTCGACCTGGACCGGGTCCCCCAGGTCACGGCCGCGGACGGCCGGCTTAAGGTCAGCTTCCTGGACCACGTGCTGGAGCGTCCTATCAGCATGGCCGCGGACGCCGTGATCCTCAGCGCCGCCGCGGTGGCTGCGGACACGGAGGAACTGGCGTCGCTCTTGAAGCTCCCCCGCAACGCCGCGGGCTTCTTCATCGAGGCCCACGCCAAGCTGCGGCCGGTGGACTTTGCCTCCGAGGGCATCTTCCTGTGCGGCATGGCCCACGGCCCCAAGCTCATCACGGAGTCCATCGCCCAGGCCCAGGCTGCGGCCTCCCGGGCCGGGGGCTTCCTGGCCGATGTCAACCAGACCATCAGCGGCGTCACCGCCCACGTGGAGCCGGACCGCTGCGCCGCCTGCCTGGTGTGCGTGCGCACCTGCCCTTACGGAGTGCCCATGATCAACCGGGACAACGTCAGCGAGATCAACGAGGCCCTGTGCCAGGGCTGCGGCACCTGCGCCTCGGAGTGCCCCGCCAAGGTGATCCAGGTGTCCCACTTCGAGGACGACCAGCTGGCAGCTAAGATCAAAGCCCTATACTGAGGAGCCCGTGATGACCGACTTTGAACCGAAGATTGTCGCCTTCTGCTGCCACTACTGAGCGTACAGCGCTGCGGACCTGGCAGGTTCGATGCGACTGCAGTACCCCCCCAGCCTCCGCATCATCGAGGTGCCCTGCTCCGGCAAGGTGGACATCGTCCATCTGCTCCTGGCCTTTGAACAGGGCGCGGACGGGGTCATGGTGGTGGGCTGCCTGGAGGGGGATTGCCATTACCAGGCAGGCAACCTGTACGCCAAAAAACGGGTGGGACGCGTCAAGGAAATCCTGGAGAAAGTGGGCCTGGGCGGGGAGCGCATCGGCATGTTCAACCTCTCCTCCGGCATGGGGGGAAAATTCGCCGAGTACGTCCGGGAAATGACCGGCAAGGTCCTGGAATTGGGACCCAGCCCCATCAGAACTGCAAAGGCAACGGCCGCAGGGCCCGGTGCCGTGGAGGTAGCCCCATCATGATCAAGGCCATTGGCAAACCCCTGGAAGAAATCATCGGCAATGTGCAAGACGCCGGCAAGGTGTTGGTGGCCGGTTGCGACGGCTGCGTCACCGTCTGTGAGGCCGGCGGCCTGAAAGAGGCCAAGGTCCTGGCTTCGGCCCTGAGGCTCTACTACACCCAGGCGGGCAAGCCCGCCCAGGTGGACGAGGTCAGCCTCACCCGCCAATGCGACAAGGAGTACCTGGCCCAGCTCAGCGACCGCATCGACGACTACGACGCGGTCATCTCCCTGGCCTGCGGCGCCGGCTGCCAGTTCCTCACCGAGATGTACAACCACAAGGTGGTCTTCCCCGGCGTGGACACCTGCTTCATCGGCGTCAACGAAGAGCGGGGCTACTTCACCGAGCGCTGCCAGGCCTGCGGCCGCTGCATCCTGGCGGAGACCGGCGGCATCTGCCCCATCGCCCGCTGCTCCAAACGCATGCTCAACGGCCCCTGCGGCGGCTCCGACAAGGGCAAGTGCGAGGTCAACCCGGACATCCCCTGCGGCTGGGAGCTCATCTACGAGCGCCTCAAGACCCTGGGGCAGTTGGACCGCTTTGAAAACCCCGTGGCCCCCAAGGACTGGACCAGCTCCAGGGACGGCGGACCCCGCAAGATCGTCAGAGAGGACTTACGGATATGAGCGAAACTACTCCCAGCAAACTGCAGAAGATGATTGCCGCGGGCCACTTCGCCGTCACCAGCGAGGTGGGCCCGCCCCGGAGCGCCGACGGCTCCGTGCTGGAGCACAAGGCCAAGATGATCCGGGACTACGTGGACGCGGTCAACGTCACCGACAACCAGACGTCGGTGTGCCGCCTGTGCTCCCTGGCCTCGGTGATCCGCCTCAAGCTCATGGGCCTGGAGCCGGTGCTGCAGATGGTGACCCGGGACCGGAACCGCATCGCCCTGCAAAGCGACATCCTCGGGGCCGCGTCCTTCGGCATCAACAATATCCTCTGCCTCACCGGCGACCACCAGCACTTCGGCGACCACGCCAGCTGCGCCAACGTCTTCGACCTGGACTCGGTGCAGCTCATCCAGACGGTGAAGATGATGCGGGACGAAGGGAAGCTCCTGGGGGGCCACACCTTCGAAGTGCGGCCCCAGATGTTCATCGGCTGCGCGGCCAACCCCTTCGCGGGGCCCAACGTGGCCTTGCGGGTCGCCCGGGTGGCGAAAAAGGTGGCCGCGGGGGCCCAGTTCATCCAGACCCAGTGCATCTACAACATCCCCAAATTCAAGGAATTCATGAAGATGGTGGTGGACCGGGGCCTGCATGAAAAGGTCTCCATCCTGGCCGGCATCACCCCCATGAAGAACGTGGGCATGGCCAAATACATGCAAAAACGGGTGCCGGGTATGGACGTGCCCGACGAGATCATCCAGCGCATGGGTGGCGTCCCCAAGGAAAAGCAGGCCGAAGAAGGCATCAACCTGGCGGTGGAGCAGATCGAGGAGTTGAAGTCAGTGGAGGGTATCAAGGGCTTCCACCTTATGGCCATCGAATGGGAAGAAAAAGTCCCGGAAATCGTGGAGCGAGTCGGCCTCTATCCCCGGCCGAAACTGGAAGCTTGAGGAAAAAAACCACAACGGCCATGAGGGAAAATGACGCACTCCTGGTTGTAATTTCCTGAGGTTGAGGTAATATTGAGCCAGGTTTCTTGTGAAGGGAGGTATCATGTCTCGGAAATACGTGCTGATAGTTGACGACGACCCAGACCTGGTAGAGACCGTAGCCATGATGCTGGAGGCCAAGGGCTACGAGGTGGGCAAGGCCTATGACGGCATCGAGGGCGAAGAGTCTATTAAGAAGCGCCGCCCCGACGTGCTGGTCCTGGATGTGATGATGCCCCGGAAAAGCGGTTACCAGCTGTGCAAGGAATTGAAGGCCAACAAGTGGACCTCGGACATCCCCATCGTGCTTTTGACCGCGGTGGGCGAAGCCGTGCCCACCACCACTTACACCCACTATGAAGGCATGTCCACCGAAGCCGAAGACTACATCGCCAAGCCGGTGGACGCCGCGACCCTGGTGGAGGCGGTGGAACGGCTGCTGTAATTACGCCCAGGGGTAGTTGCGGGGGCATGCGCCTGAAGAGCATTGGAACAGGCAGACAACCGGATCCGGGTCGGGGGCCTTAAAATCCTGGAGGAGGGCGCCTGCGTGGTGTCCTCCTTTCCGCGGGGAGAAAATCGTCTGGGCCCCGATGTCTGCGCCCCTCTGGCCTTGAAGAGGATCAATCTCACCTTTCTCACCCATGTGGCGGGGGACCGCGTCGCCTTTTGCACTGCGGCTCCGGCCGGGGAAACCGCTTTAACCCTGGTAAAATCCCACTGCACCCCCGAGGCCGCGGTGCACCTCCAGCCCGGTACCTTTATCCTCTCCATTTACCCCCATGACAAGCGGCCGGAGATCATCGGCACCTTCATCCGCAGCTTGGCCCGGGCCCGCCTGGTGCTGCACGGCCTGGCCAGCTCCCCTTCCGCCATCTCCGCGGCGCTCTCTTCCCGCCGCAAGAAAGGCGCAGTCCAGGAGCTGTTCCAGCACTTTATGTTTTCGGGCTTCCAGTCGCCCCAGGATTTTTTTGCGGCCCAACCGCCGCCGGAAGAGTATGTGCAAAAAGTGGTGGCCACTTACCAGGAGAAGGTCATCAAGGTTTACTGGATCGTGCCCCAGCCGGACCTGGACCTCTGGGGGATGGTGGTCCCCACCGCCGATGTCCTGGAGGGCTTCGCCAACGCCCTTCTGGAGCTGGCGGACCTGGGCCTGGCCATTCCCTTTCTGGTGGCCATCCCGGGGCTGGAAGGTAAGGAATTCATGTTGTCCTTCAGCACCATAAGGAGCAGGCCCGGCCCGGAGTATGGCACCGACGTCCGGCTCCTGCTGAAAAGGCACCTACCGGACATCAACCCCATGCGCCTGGTGCCGGTGGCTGGCATCTTTCTCCACGGGCCCCATTTCGGCGACCGCTATGGCATCGTCAGCGCCATGCTGCGACCCCTGGAGGCGGCGGGGGTGTCCTTACTGGCCCTGAGCTGCACCATCTCCTCCATCTCCCTCATCATCCGGCAGCAGGAGCTGCCCGCGGCCCTGCTGGTCTTGAGGGACGTCTTTGAGGCGCCGGTGGAAGCCCACTGAGGGCCTCCGCCAGAGGAAACAGGCCATGAAGCAAAAATACCGCACCCCGCCGACCTCACCGGACCTGCCCCCGGAGTTGGCCCTCACCGGTAAGTTCGCGGAAGAGCACCTTGCCCTCCTCCTGGGCGACTTCCCCGACCCCGTGCTGGTGGCCGACCGGGAAAAAAAAGTTACCTTTTTGAACCGGGCCGCGGAGAAACTGCTGGGGCAGACCTTGCGCCGAGGGGAGCCCTGCCCCATCTGCTCCCTGGTCTCCGGTCCACCGGGCACTGCCTTGGGCGGACCCCGGGAATGCCTGAAGCCCGGGGAGAAACTGGATCATGCCCCCCTGCTTCGTCAGCCCTGGGGAAGGCAATTGACCACCCTGACGGCGAGCGTCACCCCCATCCGGGGCGCCGGCGGCGAGCCCGGGGGCTGCCTCGTCGTCCTCCGGGACCTCCAGGCGGATTTGCCGGCCCACCCGGCGGTGCAACTCCAGTTGGCCACCCTCTCCAGCATCCTGGAGCATTTCCCCATGCCCTTCTTCCTGGTGGACCAGGACCTGGTGCTCACCCACGTCAACGCCCACATGGAGGAACTCACCGGCTACTCCCGCCGGGAAATGGTGGGCCGGATGCGCTGCGCGGATGCGCTCAATACCGTTCAGTGCGGTACCTGCGACTGCGTGCTGAAGCAGGTCATGGAACACCGGAAACCCCTCTCCGGGGTGCGCCGGGTAGCCCGGGACCGCCAAGGCCGGGAGATCCCGGTGGTGGTGTCCGCCTCCATCATCACCGACCCCCAGGGCAAGGTCATCGGCGGCTTTGAGGCCGTCCGGGATATCACCCCCAGGGTGGAGGCGGAAAAGAAATTCGAGATGCTCACCGAACTCACCCGGGAAGGCATCCTCATGGCCGACGAAAACCAGCGGGTTATCTTTGCCAATACCAAGATGGCGGAGATCGTGGAGCGGCCCAAAGAGGAACTCGTGGGCAAGACTCTGGGGGAGGTTCTCACTCCCCAGCACGAGCGTTCCGCCCGGGAACTGACCCGTATGTCCACCGAGGGCTACCAGTGGGATTTGCAGTTCTGCAACACCCTGGACCCCGCCAGCTCTTCCAAGAGGCAGCGCCGGGTCTTCGAGACCTGGATGGCCGCCACCGGTATCGGCAAGAAGACTCTCACCTGCGTCTACCTCCGGGACCTCACGGCCCGCATCAAGATCGGCCGGGAGTTGCACAAGAGCAACATCTTTCTCCAGAATATCATCCAGTGTTCCGTGGACGGCATCGTGGTGGTGGACACCAAGGGCAACCCTTTGATTTTCAATGAAGGCGCGGAACGCATCCTGGGCTTCAAGGCCGAGGAGGTCGTTGGCCATCGGGACGTCTTCTTCCGGTTCTACCCCCCCAAGACCGCGGTGGAAGTGATGCGCCGCCTCCGTAGCAGCGACTTTGGCCCCCCCGACCGGCTGCATAGCATGCAGCTCACCTTTTACAACAAGAAGGGGGAGGAAGTGCCGGTGAGTTTCTCCGCGGCCATCATCCGGGAAGGCGACCAGGAGGTGGCTTCCGTGGGCATCTTCTCCGACCTCCGGGAGCACCTGAAGATCCGCCGGGAACTGGAAGAGTCTCAGGCTCAGCTGGTGCAGGCGGACAAGATCGCCTCCTTGGGAAGACTGGCTGCCGGGGTGGCCCACGAAATCAACAACCCCCTGGCTGGCATCCTCATCTATGCCGAACTCCTGCAGCGCGACCTGGAGGAGGTCTCCCCCCTCAAGGCCAACATGGAGGAGATCATCAACCAGACCCTGCGGTGCAAGCAGATCGTCACCCGCCTGCTGGAGTTCAGCCGCCAATCCCTGGGGCAGAAGACCCTCTTCGACCTCAACGAGGTCATCCGGCGCTGCGTGGACCTCATCCGGCACCAGCCGTTCTTTCACAATATCGCCATTATCGAGGACCTGGACCCCGAGCTGCCCCAGATCATCGGCGACCCCGGGCAGCTCCAACAGGTCTTTACCAACCTGCTCATCAACGCCGCGGACGCGATGGACAGCCAGGGCTGCCAGGGCTGCATTACCATCACCAGTCGGCCCGAGGCCCTGCGGGACGGGGTGGTCCTCACCTTCGCGGACACCGGTAAAGGTATACCCCTGGAGATCAAGGACAAGATCTTCGAGCCCTTTTTCACCACCAAACCCCCGGGGAAAGGCACCGGCTTGGGCCTGTCCATTGTCTTCGGGGTGATCCAGAGCCACGGCGGCACCATCGAGGCGGAGAGCCCGCCGGGTCGCGGCACCATTTTCACCATCCGGCTGCCCCTGGAATCTCTGGATCAATCCGGGCCCATCTCCTTTGACTAGCCGCGGTAAGGCGGCAAGCCTGAACCCTCCCGGGAGGCCGAGATAAGCGATGCAGGAACAAGGCACCATCTTAGTGGTGGATGATGAGAAGGTGATCCGGGACGGCTGCGCCCTCATCCTCAAGAGCGAGGGCTACCGAGTAACCGCCGCCGCCAACGGCCAGGAAGCCCTGGAGATGATGGCTGCGGAGCCGGTGAACGTGGTCCTCTGCGACCTCAAGATGCCGGTGATGGGCGCCCTGGAGGTCCTGGACGCGGCCGGGGCCCGCTACCCCGACGTGCCCATCATCATCATCACCGGCCACGGCACCGTGGACGACGCGGTGGAGTGCATGAAAAAGGGGGCCTACGACTTCGTCACCAAGCCCTTCCGGGTGGACCACCTTGCGCTGGCGGTGCGCCGGGCCCTGGAAAAGCAGCGCCTGGAGCGCGAAGCCCGCCGCCTCCAGGAGGAGCAGGCCCGGAACCTTTACTCCCTGGCCCTGGAGCAGTCCCGCATGCACACCATCGTCAACTGCATGGCCGACGGGGTCATGGTGACCAACCGGGACGCGGAGGTGGTCCTGTGCAACCCCACCCTCATGCAACTCCTGGGCCGGGAGGAATCCCTGCCGTCGCCCCGGCCCCTCACCGTGGTCTTCCAGGACGCCGCCCTGCAGGAGGCGGTGCAGAACCTGCTTGCCAGCGCCGCGGCCCAGCCGGGCAAGTGCATCTCCCAGGAACTCTGCCGGGGCCGGGTGCATCTCCGGGCCCTGTCCGCAGCCTTCCACGGCCCGGAACAGGAACTCCTGGGCACCGTCACCGTGTTCCACGACGTTACCTCCTTCAAAGAATTGGACGAAATGAAAAATGACTTTGTCCGCATGGTGTCCCACGAACTCCGGTCCCCCCTGGCCGCCATCAAGCAGCAGCACACGGTCATCCTGGACGGCCTGGCCGGGGACCTGAGCGACAAGCAGCGGGAGTTGCTGGCCCGGGCCCAGGCCAAGATCCAGGGGCTGCTGGACTTGATTAACGACCTCCTGGACATCGCCCGCATGGAAGCGGGCCACCGGCACCTGGAGCAGGTCCCCCTGAACCTCGGGGAAACCCTGGCGGAAGTGGTGGACCTCCTCCGGGCCCGGGCCGAGGACCAGCAGGTGGCCCTGAAGCTGGACCTGCCCCCGGAACTGCCCCAGATCCGGGCCGACAAGCGCAGCATGGAGGAGGTCTTCACCAACCTGGTGACCAACGCCATCAATTATTCGCCCGACGGGGGGGACGTCAAAGTGGCCTGCCTGCCCCGGGGCAACTACCTGGAAGTCCGGGTGCAGGACCAGGGCATCGGCATTCCGGAGGAGGAAGTTGCCAAAATTTTTGATAAATTTTATCGCGTAAAGCACCCCAAGGCCCGGCAGGTCATTGGCACCGGGCTGGGGCTGTCCCTGGTCAAGAGCCTGGTGGAGGCCCATCGGGGCGCGGTGGAAGTGGAAAGCCAGCCCGGGGTGGGCACCACCTTCCGGGTGCTGTTCCCCACCGTGGCCCAGGAAAGAGGAGTAGATGCCCCGGCGTGAACCAGCCCGGCAGGTCCTGGTGGTGGACGACGAAGCCGCGGTGCGTAGCGGCATCGCCCAGGTGCTGGAGCGCCAGGGCCTGATCGTGGCCGCCGCCGCGGACGGCCGCCAGGCCCTGGAACTCCTGGCCCTACGGCCCTTCGTCGTGGCCCTCGTAGACATCAAGCTCCCGGACCAGGACGGGTTTGAGCTCTTGAAGCTCATCCGGGCCGAATACCCGGAAATCGGGGTGGTGATGATCACCGGCTACCCCACCATCCAGGGCGCGGTGGAGTGCATCAAGCACGGGGCCCTGGACTACCTGGTAAAACCCTTCCGCATCGACGAACTGGAAGCGGTGGTCAAGAAGGCCCTGGACCTGGTGGCCCGGGGTTACAAGCAGGCGGCGGAGGCGGAAGAAGGCGAAGACCTGGGCCTGGACTTCATCGTGGGCCAGAGCCCGGCCATGAAGAAGGTCTTTGCCAAGATCCGCCGGGCCGCGCCCAGCGACTCCACCGTGCTCATTACCGGGGAGAGCGGTACCGGCAAGGAGCTGGTGGCCCGGGCCATCCACCTGCTGAGCCCCCGGAAAGACCGGGAATTCGTGCCCGTGGACTGCTCCGCCCTGGTGGAGACCCTGCTGGAGAGCGAGCTCTTCGGCCACGTCAAGGGCTCCTTCACCGGGGCCCACCAGACCAAGCACGGCCTCTTCGAGCTGGCCAACCACGGCACCTTTTTTTTTGACGAGATCGCCAACCTCAGCCCCAACATCCAGGCCAAGCTGCTCCGGGTCATCCAGGAGCGGGAGTTCATGAAGGTGGGCTCCCAGAAGCGCATCAAGCTGGACATCCGCATCATCGCCTCCTCCAACCGGGACCTGAAGGAAGCCATCAAAGAGGGCATCTTTCGGGAGGACCTTTATTACCGCCTGAGCGTCATCCCCATCCACCTGCCGCCGCTCCGGGAGCGCCCCGGGGACATCCCCCTGCTGGTGGAGCACTTCCTGCAGAAATACAGCCAGAAGGTCAACCGGGAGGGGACCGCCATCTCCCCCCGGGCCATGAAGCTGCTCTCTGCCTATTCCTGGCCGGGGAACGTCCGGGAGCTGGAACACACCATCGAGCGCATCGTTATCCTGGAAGACACGGAAGTTATCCAGCCCGAGCACCTGCCCAGCTTCATCACCCAAAGGCAGGGAGAGTTTCAGGTCTTCTCCGACGCCTCCTACACCCTGGAGGACTTGGGGCGGCGTTACATCCAGTTCATCCTGCGCCAGACCCGGGGCCGACGCCAGGAAGCGGCCCGCATCCTCGGCATCAACCGCAAGACCCTGACCCAAAAAATCAAGAAATACAACCTCCAGGTGCACTTCTGAAGCCCCTTCCCTTTCCTTTCCGGAATCTGCCTTGCCCCTCCCGCAAAAATCTTGTCCCCTTTCCACCTTTTTGTTATAAAGAATAGATTTATTTAAATACTCACGCGGCGCCAGGGCGGGTTGGTGCCCCGGGTCCGGCCCGGGGTGGCCTCGCCGGCGGCAGCCGCGGCGGCACAACCAGGAGGAATTATGGCTTACGTCACCATGAAGGAACTGCTGGAGGCCGGGGTCCACTTCGGCCACCAGACCCGCCGCTGGAACCCCAAGATGGAGCCCTTCATCTTCGGGGCCAGAAACGGCATCCACATCATCGATCTGCAAAAGACCGTCCAGTATTTCAAAGTAGCCTATAACTTCGTGGCCGAAAAGGTGGCCGACGGCGGCCTGGTGCTCTTCGTGGGCACCAAGAAACAGGCCCAGGACGCCATCGTGGAGGAGGCCCAGCGCTGCGGTATGTTCTTTGTCAACCACCGCTGGCTGGGGGGCATGCTCACCAACTATGCCACCATCGCCCGCTCCATCGAGCGCCTCCGGGCCTTCGAGGCCATGAAGGAAGACGGCACCATCAAACGCTTTCCCAAGAAAGAAATCCTGATGATGGAAAAGCGGGCCGCCAAGCTGGAGCGGGCCCTGGGCGGCATCAAGGCCATGGGCCGCCTGCCGGACGTGGTCTACGTGGTGGACCCCCGCAAAGAGGCCATCGCCGTCCGGGAAGCCCGGAAGATGCACATCCCCCTCGTGGCCATCGTGGACAGCAACTGCGACCCCACGGAGATCGACTACCCCATCCCGGGCAATGACGACGCCATTCGCGCCATCCGCCTCTTGACCGCCCGCATTGCCGACGCCAGCCTGGAAGGCAAGAAACTGGCGGAAGAGCGCCTCCAGGGCCTCACCGACAAGGAGGCGGCCGCGGCGGAGGCCGAACTGGCCGCCCTGCCCGAGGCGGAAGCCCCGGAGACGGTGGAGACCCCGGAGGAGGCGGAGGCCCCGGAGGCAGAATAGCCCCGGCGCTGCAAGAATCAGAGCACTTGTCATGCCAGATTATTAAGTCCCCTTTTCTAAAGGGGGGTTTAGGGGGGTTTTATAAGTTGTGGCAGAAATCCCCCCTGATCCGCCTTCAAAAAAGGGGGGCACCAGGGACAAGGAGAAATTGGTTTGGAGATTACCGCGGAACTGGTAAAAACCCTCAGAGACAAGACCAACTGCGGGTTCATGGACTGCAAGAAGGCCCTCCGGGAGACCGGCGGCGACCTGGAGAAGGCCACCACCTATCTCCGCCAGAAGGGCCTGGCCGTGGCCCACAAACGGGCGGAACGGGCCACCAGCGAGGGCACGGTGTGGGCCTATGTGACCACCTCAGCGGACACCGGGGTGCTCCTGGAAGTGAACTGCGAGTCGGACTTCGTAGCCAAGACCCAGGCCTTTCAGGACTTCGGGGCCCGCCTGGCGGAGCACCTGGCCCAGGCCACCCCCCGGGACCTGGCTGAACTTTTGACTCTGCCCATGCCCGGCCAGCCCGGTAAAACCGTGGGAGACTATCTCACCGAACTCATCGGCCAGGTGGGGGAAAACATCCGCGTGGCCCGCTTTGCCCGCTATGCCGGGGAAGGCCTGGTGGCCGCGTACATCCACTTCGGGGGCCGCATCGGTGTGCTCCTGGAACTCGCCGGCGCCCCAGCCCCACCCGAGGCCCTAACCGCGGCCAAGGACCTGGCCATGCAGGTGGCGGCCACCAATCCTGTGACCGTCAGCCGGGAGGACTTGAGCCCGGAACTGGTGGCCAAAGAGGCCGCCATCTACCAGACCCAGGCCCAGGAAAGCGGCAAGCCCGAGAAGATCATCGAGAAGATGGTGGCCGGCCGCCTGGAGAAGTTCTACCAGGAGGTCTGCCTGCTGGAGCAGCCTTTTGTCAAGAACCCGGACCTCACCGTGGCCCAGTACCTTAAGGAAGTGGCCGGAAAGCTGGGCCGGGAGCTCAAGGTGCGCCGCTTCGCCCGCTTCCAGGTAGGCGCCTGAGAACCGCCATGCCCGAGACCCCCAAGTACCGCCGCGTGCTCCTCAAGGTGAGCGGCGAGACCCTGGCCGGACCCCAGAAGTTCGGCCTGGACCCCGCCACCCTCAAGGCCATCGCCCGGGAAATCAAGTCCGTGGTGGACCTCAAGGTGGAAGTGGGCATCGTGGTGGGCGGGGGCAACATCTTCCGGGGCCTGGCCGCCAGCGCCCAGGGCATCGAGCGGGCCGTGGGGGACTACATGGGCATGCTGGCCACGGTCATCAACGCCCTGGCCCTCCAGGACGCCCTGGAAAAGGCGGGCATCCCCACCCGGGTGATGAGCGCCATCGCCATGCACGAAGTGGCCGAGCCCTACATCCGCCGCCGGGCCCAGCGCCACCTGGAGAAAGGCCGGGTCATCATCTTCGCCGCGGGCACCGGCAGCCCCTTTTTCACTACGGACACCGCCGCGGCCCTCAGGGCCACGGAGGTCGGCGCCCAGGCCATCCTCAAGGGCACCAAGGTGACGGGCGTCTTCGACCGGGATCCGGAGCTCGACCCCAAAGCCCGGATGATCCCCCGCCTCACCTACTTCCAGATCCTGGAGAAGGAGCTCCGGGTGATGGACTCCACTGCCGTGACCATGTCCATGGAGCAGAACCTCCCCATCATCGTCTTCAAACTGCTGGAGCCGGGAAACATGAGGAAAGTGGTATTAGGCCACAAGGTGGGCACCATCGTGGAGAGCCGCGGCCATGAAAGATGAAGTCCTGAATGACGCCAAACGCAAGATGGAGAAGGTGCTGGAAGTGATGGCCCGGGACCTGAGCCGCATCCGCACCGGCCGGGCCTCCGTGGCCCTGCTGGAAGGCATCAAGGTGGACGCCTACGGCACCTCCATGCCCATTGCCCAGGTGGCCTCCCTGGCCGCGCCCGAACCCCGGCTGCTCACGGTGCAGCCCTGGGACTTGAGCCTGATGGCCGACGTGGAGAAGGCCCTCCTCAAGAGCGACCTGGGCCTCACTCCCATGAATGACGGCAAAATCCTGCGCCTGCCCATCCCCGCCCTTACCACGGAGCGCCGCAAAGACCTGGTGAAGATGGTGAAAAAGATGGGCGAAGACGCCAAGGTGGCGCTGCGCAATATCCGCCGGGACGCCAACGAAGACCTCAAAGAAATGAAAAAGGAAAAGATGCTCTCCGAGGACGACGCCCACCGCGCCCAGGAGGAGGTCCAGAAGCTCACCGACGATTTCATCAAAAAGGTGGATGCCCAGGCCGCGGACAAGGAAAAGGAGATCATGTCCTTTTGAGGCGTCCCATGGCAGACCTGCCGAAAGACTTCCCACCCCTGGACCGGGACCGGCTCCCCCGGCACGTGGCCATCATCATGGACGGCAACGGCCGCTGGGCCCGGCAAAGGGGACTGCCCCGCATCCGGGGCCACATGGCCGGGGTGGAGTCGGTGCGCACCATAGTGCGCTTGGCCCGGAAGCTGGGGATTTCGTACCTTACCCTCTTTGCCTTCTCCGAGGAGAACTGGCAGCGCCCCCGGGGGGAGATCCGGGCCCTCATGACGCTGCTGCGCCGCTACCTGGCCCGGGAACTGCCGGACATGCTGGAAAACGAAATTGCCCTGCGCATCATCGGCGATTTCCCGCGCCTGCCCAAGGCGGTCCAGGAAGACCTGCGCCGGTCCATCACCGCCACTGCCAATGGTACCAAGATGGTCCTCACCGTGGCCCTGAGCTATGGCGCCCGCAGCGAGATCGTGCACGCGGTCAAGACCCTGGCCCGGGACCTCCTGGCCGGACGGATAAAACCGGAAGAAATCGACGCTGCCCGCTTCACCGGCTACCTCTGCACCGCGGGCATGCCCGACCCGGACCTCCTCATCCGCACCAGCGGGGAGCACCGGTTGAGCAACTTCCTCCTGTGGCAGTCCGCCTACACCGAACTGTACTTCACCGACACCCACTGGCCCGACTTCCGGGAAGAGGAATTCCTCCAGGCCCTGGCCGCCTACCAGCAGCGGGAGCGGCGCTACGGCCTGACCCAGGATCAGATCGCCGCCCTGGATGAACTGAACTCCCGGCATTGAGGCTGTAGCGCCGGCCTCCGCGCCGGTGATGGTAGCACCGGCCTCCGTGCCAGCGAACCTCTAAATCACTCCCCCAAACCCCCTTCCCCAGTCCCTTAAGCTTCATCTTGGTGGCACAGGCTTTCCAGCCTGTGCCGTATAAATGTAGGGTGGGCACTGCCCACCAAAACGCAGGGGCGACCCAATGGGTCGCCCCTTTCCTTTGATATGTCATCCTAATGGAGCCGCAGGCGCAGTGAAGAATCTAGATTCTTCGCTCCGCTCAGAATGACAAATGCGGGCCGTTTTTTCTAGGGTGCGTCTTACGCACCAGCCGGGGGCAGGCGAGGGGCATGGGCCGGCACGGAGGCCGGCGCTACGATCACCGGCAGGGACGGGGGCGGGGAATGCCGGCTCGGAGGCCGGCGCTACCGGTTATTAATGCAGGGAGGGCGGGGGAACCCCGCCCCTACTGCGCCGGTGGGGACGACGACGCAAAAAACCGCCACAGAGGCCGGCGCTGAATTGTTTATGTGGCACAGCCGCCTCCGGCTGTGCTTCCCCGCCGGGCACAGGCGAGGGCGCCTGTGCTACATATCCGGCCCTCCCCTCAAAATCCACTCCTTCAACCTCTCCGCCGCCGGGCGGGTGAAGCCCGGCAGTTTCGCCAGTTCCTCCACCGCGGCCTGGCGGATGGCCTCCAAGTCAGGGTAGTGCCGGAGCAGGACTTTGCGCCGCGCCGGGCCGATGCCGGGCACGCCTTCCAGAGCTGAAGCTACTAGCTCTTTCCGAGCCCGCTTACGATGGTAGGTAATGGCAAAGCGGTGGGCCTCGTCCCGCACCTTAAGCAGCAGCAGCCAGCCCGGGGAATTGGCCGGGAATATCTTGGGGTTCTTCCGCCCCGGCAGAAAGAGGCGGTCCGGCACCTCCTCCCCCCCTACCCTGCCGGCCTTGGCCAGGGCCGCCACCAGCGGCGGCGTCCGCCTCAGCTCCGCCAGGGCCTGGAGCACCACCTGGAGCTGCCCCCGACCCCCGTCCACCACCAGCAAATCCGGCAGGGCCTGGCCTTCCTTGCCGTAGTGGCGCTTAACCACCTCCCGGAGCATGGCGTAGTCGTCCTGGCCGGCCACCTCCCGGATGCGGAAGCGGCGGTAGGCCGCTTTATCCGGCGCGCCGTCGGTGAAGGCCGCCAGCGCCCCCACCGCCTGGGCGCCCTGGAGGGTGGAGATGTCCAGGCACTCCAGGCGCCGGGGCGCCCGGGGCAGGCGGAGCCGGTTCTTCAGGTCCTCCAGGGCGTCGCCGGGCGTGGGTTTGACCAGGCGGCGCTGCAGCGCGGCCCGGGCATTCTCCCCGGCCAGGGCCAGCAACCGGTCACCTTCGCCCCGGAGCGGTACCAGGAGGCGCACCCTGGCCCCCTTCTGCTCGCTCAGCACCCTGGCCAGGAGCCCGCGCTCCGGCAGGTCCTCCGGCAGGAGGACCTCATCAGGGACGGGCCGCCCTTCGGCGTAATACTGCTTCACGAAGGCCGCCAGCAGTTCGCCCCCCGGCGGCGCCTCGGGGAAATAGTACTCCCGGCTGCCCGTCACCAGGCCGCCCCTGACCAGGAGGACCAGGACCAGGGCCCGGTCTCCTTCCTGGGCCAGCCCCAGCACGTCCCGGTCCCGGAAGCTGGGCCGGGCCATGTCCTGGCGCTCCAGGGTGGCCTGAATGGCCCCCAGGCGGTCCCGTAAGAGCGCCGCTCGCTCGAAGTCCAGGGCGGCGGAGGCTTCGGCCATCCTCGCCCTGAGTTTCTGCAGCAGGTTCCGGCCCCGTCCCTTAAGGAACAGCACCGCGTCTGCCACCGCCCGGCCGTAATCCGCCGCACTCACCTGCGCGGTGCAGGGCCCCAGGCAGTGGTCCAACTGGAACTCCAAGCAGGGCCGGGACCGGGGCATGAGGCGCCGCTCCTTGCAGGTGCGCACCCCGAAGGCCTGCTTCATGACCTTGAGGGTCTCCCGGGCCAGGCCCGCAGAGGCGTAAGGCCCGAAGTACAGGGCCCCGTCCGCCGCGAAGCGCCGCACAAAACGGAGCCCCGGGAACTCCTCCCCCAGGTCCAGGCGCAGGCACAGCAGGTTCTTGTCATCCCGCAGCATGACGTTGTACCGGGGGCGGTGCTCCTTGATGAGGTTGCGCTCTAAAATCAGGGCCTCCCGCTCCGTGGCGGTGAGGAGAAAGTCCACCCGGGCGATTTTGCGCAGCATCAGGCGGGTCTTGGGGTCGTGCTTCTCCGGGGTCTTGAGGTAGGAGCCCAGGCGGTGCCGGAGGTTCACCGCCTTGCCCACGTAAAGGACCCGGCCGGTGGCATCCTTGAACAGGTAGGCGCCGCAGGCCCGGGGCACCTGGGGCAGGGCCGCGGCCAGGGCCGGATAGGGGGATTCAGACTTTACTTCCCGGGCGGGCATCTTATCTTCTAGCATAACAAGGCGCCCTAGCCTGTCAAGGCGGGAGGACCCAAACACACCAAGCAAGGTCATGGGGAATTCCATGGAGATACCGAAGCGGCCATTGGGTCAGACGGGACATCAGGCCACCCTGGTGGGACTGGGGGGCGAAGGGGTGCTGCGCACCTACGGCTCCGAGAAGGAAGCCCAGGCGGTGATCCACGCGGCCCTGGACGCGGGTATCAACTACTTCGAGAGCGCCCGGGCCTACTCGGGCAGCGAAGCCTACCTGGGCCAGGGCCTGAAAGGCCGGCGGCAGCAGATTTTCCTCACCAGCAAGTCCCACGGCCGCAGCTATAAAGAAGCCATGGCCCACCTCAGCATCACCTTAAAGAACCTGCAAACCGACTACCTGGACCTGTGGCAGGTGCACGACCTGCGCACTTTGGCAGAAGCGGAGGCCATCGCCGCCCCCGGCGGCGCCCTGCAGGCTTTCCGCGAGGCCAAAGAGAAGGGCTGGGCCCGGTTCATCGGCGTCACCGGCCACGAAGACCCGGACATACTCCGCCGGGCCCTAAAACTCTACGATTTCGACACGGTGCTGCTGCCGGTAAACCCCGCGGAGCCCCATTATCAGAGCTTCCTGCCCCTGGCCGCAGAAGCCCGGGCCAAGGGTTTAGGGGTCATCGGCATGAAGGTCCTGTGCCGGGGGTTTATCTTGCAGTTGGCGGAGAATCCGGAAGTATTGGTGCCCGAGTTGGTGGCTTATGCCCTGAGCCAGCCCGTATCCCTGGTGGTCATCGGCTGCGACACCCCGGAGCAGGTACGGCAACTAGCCGCCGCGGCCCGAAACTTCACCCCCATGACCCCGGAAGAGCAACGCACGCTGGAGGAAGCCGTGGCCCCCGTCGCCCGCCGCCTGATGTATTACAAGCCCTGATGCTGTTTTGTCATGCTGAGCGAAGCGAAGCATCTCGGATTTGGAGATTCTTCGGTCGCTTCGTTCCCTGAGAATGACAAGAGAGATCACCTTCGCCTAACAATATTGCCTCAGTTTCCAAACTCCTCAATCCTTCTCCTCCAGCCGCTTCCCCACGTACCAGTCGATCTGGCGGCAGATGCCCTTGATAACCTGGGCCTCCCGGGCCCGGAGGCCGTGGCGGGCGAACAGCCGGCGTACATTGAACATCCAGTGCTCCGGGTTCTGGTGGGAGATGAAATTGATCTTCACCAGGGTCTCCTGCAGCATCTCATACATGGCCTGGAGCTCCCGGGAGTTGGCCAATCTCGGCTCGAAGCGGGGCTTCATCTCCCCGGCCAGAAAGATCTCATAGGCCAGGACCATCACCGCCTGGGCCAGGTTCAGGGACGAACACCCCGCGGTGGGGATGGTCACCAGGGCGTGGCAGAAGGCCAGCTCCTCGTTGGTCAGACCCCAGTTTTCCGGCCCGAAGAGGAGGGCAATGTCGTTCCTCAGGGACAATTCCACCAGGCGGGCGGCCAACTCCCGAGGGGAGAGCAGCTCCTGGCGCACCCCGCCCCGGCGGGCGGTGGTGCCCACCACGTATTGAAACGGCCCCAGGGCCGCAGCCAGGTCCTCGTGGACCTGCATCCCGGCCAGGAGGTGGGCCGCGGCGCCGGTGGCCATGCGGGCCATGCGCTCCGGGTCCAGGTCCTGGGGCTGGACCACAATGAGGCGGCTCAACCCCATGTTGCACGCGGCCCGGGCCGCGGCGCCGATGTTTTCGGCCAGACGCGGCCGGAGCAGCACCACCGCCACCTTCTCCAACCGCACCCGTCCCGGTTTCGCCTCTCCCGCCCTGGTCATGGCTTTACTTTAGCACAAGTGCCCCTTCCGGCAAACCTGGCCCCCTTGCCAAGCCCGCGGCAGGTCTTAACTTAGATGGAAGAAAAATGGACGGAGCAGGAGAGGAAAGCTATAATCTGGCTAATTTTGGTTTTCTGCCTGGGACTGGCGGGCTGCACTGCGGGGTATAACCAGCCCTCCCCGGCCAGCTAGGGGGCCGGCCCAGAATCATCCTGGCAGCCGGGCACGCCACCCCCATGGTTTTACGATTACGACCCCGCCATGCGTCAGTGGTTTACCATGCCGTATGTTAACCCGTATGAGCAGTGAGGGGAACCTGGTGCCGGGGAACCGCCGGCTTGGGTGCAGATCCGTTTTTTTACCGATGAAACTCAGGAGAAGAAAATGGGCAATATTCTGATTTGGGCCGCCACCCTGGCCCTGATGGTGGGCTGTGCCCCGGTCATTTCCAGCAGTCTGCGGCAGCAAGCCGGGCCGCCAGCGAATGTCACGGACCTGACCAGTGACCCGGATAAATACCGGGGGCGCATGGTGCTTCTGGGGGGAGAAGTAGTGTCGCTGGAGTCCCACAACGGCGGCAGTCTGCTGATGGTGGGCCAGCAACCCCTGAACCGGGAACTCAGACCCATGGGAGACACCGGCCCCATGAACACCTTTTGGGTCCAGAGTGACAAGCGGCTTTCCCGCCAGGATTACCTCCCCGGCCGCGACGTCACCGTCGCGGGAGTGTTCAAGGGCCCCCTGGAGGGCCGGCCCCTGGTGGAAGCCCGGCAAATCCACCTCTGGGAATACGGCCTGAGCTACGGGCCCATGGAGTGGTACTTCCCGGGGACGATGTACTGGTTCACGCCCCCCTACTATGAACCCCTGCTCCCGGGAGGACGCTTTTAATGGGCTGGAAACTGCTGGGTCTCGCGGCCCTGGCCGTGATCATGGGCTGTCCAGCTATTTCCACCAGTCTCCAGCAGCAGGCTGACCGGCAGGTGACTTTCGCCGAGCTTGCCGCCCATCCGGAGCAATATCAGGGCCGCCTGGTGATTCTGGGCGGGGAAGTGAAATCGGTTCAGCCCCACGAGGGCGGCAGCCTGCTCACCGTGACCCAGAAAGACCTGGACCCGGACCTCAGGCCCCTGGAGGGCAAACCCTCCCTGGACACCTTCGTGGTGGAGAGCGACCAGCCGTTGCCCCCGAAGGAGTACGTCCCCCTGCGTAAGGTTACCTTGGCCGGAATAATCAAGGGAGGCCAGGATGACACTCTCCTGGTGGAGGCCCGGAAAATTCATCTCTGGGAGTTCCCCGACTCGGCCATACAGAAGTATCCTCAACAATTGCGCTATTGGCTGGCCCCGCCTTACTATGAAGCCCTGATCCCGGGAGGCCGCCGGTAAATGCCAAGAAGCATGCTTTGGCTGGCGGCTTGGGCGATCCTGGCAGGCTGTGGCCCGGCCATTTCCACCAGCTTGCAGCAGGAAGCAAGCAGACAGGTAAGTTTTGCGGAACTTGCCGCGCACCCCGACCAGAACCAGGGGCGGCTGGTAATCCTGGGGGGCGAAGTTATCCAGGTGCAGCCTTCCGGCCAAGGGAGCCTGATGTCGGTAAACCAGTTCCACCTGGATAACCAGTTCTACCCTGCCGGGGCCGGCCTGTACGGTGCGGCCGCGTCGGGCGGCACCTTCCTGGTGGAGAGTGACAAATATCTCTCCCCCTCACAATATCAGCCCCGCAGCAGGGTCACGGTGGCCGGGGTGGTGGCTGGCCGGCGTGACGGCCTGCTGCTCCTCAAGGCCCGGGAGATCCATTTCTGGGAAGGCCCCCGCTGGGAAAAATGGTACCACCCCGTCCCCCCGGAATGGTATGATTACGACCCCAACCTGGAGTACTGGTTCACCCCGCCTTACTTCAGCCCCTGGTATCCATGGAGTAGCCGCTAGGCAGGATGCACATCGACCGCTACGAATTCGGTTTGCTCGTCCTTGACGGCCGCACCTACCGCCAGGACCTGCTGTTGTGGCCGGGGCACCTCAAGAGTGACTGGTGGCGCCTGGAAGCCCACCTGTTGCAACTCCCCGACGTGGCCGAAGCCCTGGCCGCCGACCCCCAGGTGCTGGTGGTGGGCACCGGCCAGCCAGGCCACCTGGAGGTGGACCCGAGCCTGGCCTCGTACCTTGAGGACCGGGGCATCGACCTCATCGTCCGTCCCACCCGGGAGGCCTGCCAGGTCATCAACCAGATGGCCGGCAAGCGCCGCCTGGCCGTGGCGTTGCATCTGACGTGTTGAAGCGCAGTGGGGGAGGGCCAGGGACCACGGGTCCCTGCCCTCCCCCACACCCCCTCCCAACCCGTGTAAGGGGCCGGGGAAGGCGGGCCCATGGCCCGACTTCCCCGGCCTAATTTACAATTTGGCGATAGAGCGCGGGGGATTAATGGAAAGCTACCGCATTATCGACTCGCATCTGCATACCGGGGTGCAGCACGTCTCCTGGGGCTGGGAGGGCATCCGGCCCCTGCTCCTGGAAGCGGGTATCTCCGGCGCGGGGGTCATCCCGCCGGTGGAGGACGTCTACGACCGGCACCACCGCGGCTTTAAGGATACCCCCCAGTGGCAGGCCTGCCGCCGGCGGGCCCATCAATATCTCCTGGCCCTGACGGACCCGGAGGTCCGCACCTTTCCCTACTTCTTCGTCTGGAACGACTTTGCCCGGGAGGATCTGGCCCCGGAGTTTGTGGCCGTCAAATGGCACCGCCACCCCGATGAACCGGAATATCACTACCACGACCCCCGCTGCCGGGAATTCCTGGACGCGGTGCGCCGACGCCGCCTTCCCATCCTCCTGGAAGAGAGCCTGGAGAACACCCTGTTTTTCCTGAACGAACTGGCCGGGGACCTCACCGTGATCATCCCCCATCTGGGGGCCCTGAGCGGCGGATATACGGCGCTAAGGCAGGCCGGGGTCTTTGCCCGCCCCAACATTTACGCGGATACCGCGGTGAGCGAGCCGGGGGCGCTGGAGGACTACGTCAGCCGCTACAGAGTCAGCCGCCTGATGTTCGCCAGCGACTACCCCTTCGGCCACCCCGCCGCGGAGCTGGCCAAAGTCCTGAGCCTGAACCTGCCGGACGCCCAAATGCGGGGCGTCCTGGGCGACAACTTCCGCCGCGTCTGCGGCCTGGAGAATTGAGAGGAAGGGGAAAGGAAATTACCTAAGCCTTTTCCCCCCAATCTCCCGGCCCTCCCCGCAAAAAATTAAGGGTCAGGGCCCAGGGCCCTAACCCTTTGCTTACTCATCCTGCGCCCGGAGCTAAGAATTCGCCATCCTGGCCTTCAGGTCTTCCAGCATGGGGTCGAACTGGTCGTGGAGCTGGCCCAGGAAGCGGCGCCATTCCTCCTGGAACTGGGGCAGTTGTTCCACTTCCACCCGCACTTTTTGTCGATACTGGGCCTCCAGGGCCCGCTGCATGTTGCCCAAGGTGGCTGCGAATCGGCTCTTGAGCTGCTGGTAGGCGCTGTGCCGCACTTGCAGAAACTGGGCCAGCATTTGGTCCAGCTCCTGCTTCAGGCGGGCCATAGCTTTTTTGTCCCGTGCCACTAGGAGCAGCCCCTCCACGGCCCGGCTGGCGCGGGGGTCGGTCTCGCCGTTCCGGGGCAGGCTGAGGTTGCGGAGCAGGACCTCTTTGGCCGCGGCCAGGGCGGCTTCCTGGGCCTTGGGGGCCAGCGCCTTCAGTTCCGCGTCCAGGTCGCCCTCCCCTTTCAGATAATTCACTGCCAACTGGCGGCCCTGCTCCTGGTACTGGGACACGGCCATCTCCTCCTTGGAGGCCCGGCCGTAGCGCTCCGCCTTTTCCAGGGCCAACTCTATGGCGCTTTTGATCTCTGCCACCTGGGGCTCACTTTCTCTTCCCGCCGGGAAGGTTCAGCACCCCTTTCACTGGGGCTTGGGAGGAGATGACTCCTGGGCTGCGGCTGCCTTGGGTTTATCGGCCTCGGCCGCCGGGGGGCCTTGGCTCTCTTCCCCCTTGTCACTGCCGGAGACCCCCTGCCGGGAGGCGCCGTAGTCGCTCACATACCAACCGCCGCCTTTGAGGTGAAAGGCGCAATTGCTGATGAGTTTGGTGAGGCTGCCGCCGCATTCCGGGCAGGTGGTGAGAGGGGCTGCGGAAATCTTCTGCCACTTCTCCACCACCCGGCCGCACGCGGCGCATTGGTACTCATAGATGGGCATACTGCCAACCTCCTGGTGGTCCACTTATCTCGTAAAACCTGAGAGCCGGCTGCAAATCAAAATAATCGAGGGGCGCCAGGATCTTCTGGGTAAGCCGGTGCACCAGGTCCTCCTCCCGGCGGCGCTCCCACTCCGGGGCCTCGAACAGGGCCTGAAACTGGCTGAAGCGCACGATGTGCACCAGTTCGTGCGTCAGGATGTAGAGGAGCAAGGGGAAGAGGGTCAGGCCCGGGTTGCGCCCCAGGGCCTCCAGGATATTGTGGTCCTGGAGGCAGACCCGGTAAAAGTCAAAGGAAGCCGAATGCAACAGGCGCCCCGGATGCAGGCCGTGATACCTGGCCACCAGGGCCAGGGCGTGGGGCGAAATCTCCTCCTGCCGCAGGGCCTCCAGGGTGAGGATGTCATAGCGGCTCCGGCGCCAGTGGCTGAGCTTGAAAAAGTCGGAGGTCACCTCTTCGGCGATGACCACCGCGTCCTTAAGCAGCTCTTTGTCCTGGGATTGGAAACAGAGGCCGGGCATCATGTTTATCTTTATAAATTTAACATCCCTGATTGTCATGTCAATTCCCTTCTGGTAAAAGGGTCAGTAAGGAGTGGCCCCTCCCCGCCCCTTGAGCGCCATGTCCCGCTTGCCTCGCGAGCTTTCAGCCCTGGCCCGGATGCTCACCTATATGCTGTGTCACCGGCCGGACGAGTTCGGGCTGGTGCTTACGGCAGACGGCTTTATCCCCATCAAGCAGCTGCTTCAGGCTTTGAGCGCGGAGCCCGGCTGGGGCTTTGTGCGGCGCCGCCACCTGGAGGAGCTGGCGGCCCTGGACACGCCGCCCCGTTTTGAGATTCAGGGAGACCTGATCCGGGGCCGGCAGCCCGGCCCTGCCGCACTCCGGCGGCCCGCGGGCGAGTCTCTCCCGGCCCTCCTTTACGTTGCCATTCCTTCCCGGGCCCATGCCCGGGTGTGGGAGGAGGGCCTGAAGCCCCCGGCCGGCCAGGAGCTGGTGCTAACGGCCACTCCGGAGCTGGCGGAGAAGTTGGGGCGCCGTCGGGGCGCTTCGGTCCCGGTCACCGTCCGGGCCCAGGCCGCGGCCCGGACCGGGGTTTCCTTTGAGGCTTATGGAGAGGAACTCTTTCTAACCGCAGCCGTCCCCCGGGAGTTCCTGCAGCTCAACGCGCCCCCCCGGGAGGCGGAAAAACCCCAGGCGCCCCCCCGGCCCCAGCCCGTTCCCGGCGGGGTGGTCCTGGACCTGCCCCAGTTCCTCCAGGCCCCTGCCAAGCCCCTGGGCCGCCGGGCCTTGCGAAAATGGGGGGAAAAGGGGAAAAAGGGAAAGAGGGGAAAGGGGTAAGAAGGAAAATGGAAAAACCTCCCCGCCGCACCTCACGGTTTTTTCCTTTTCGCCATTTCGCCTCTTCCCCATTTCCCACGACCCACCTGGACGGCCTCATTGTCCTGGGGGCCCGCCTCAACCCCCAGGGTCAGCCGGGGCGGGTGGCCAAGATGCGGCTGCTCCACGCCCTGAAGCTGTGGCGGGAGCGCTGCCCCGGCAAGCCTCTCATCCTCACCGGCGGCGTTACCGGGCCCCTGCCGGTCTCCGAGGCCCGGGCCATGGCGGAGTTTGCCCTTAAGTGGGCCGGGGAGAATTGGGGCCCGGAGTGGCAGGAACGCCTCCACCCCTGCCTGGCCCTGGAGGAGAAAGGCCTTAATACCGCGACTTCCGCGGCCCACACCCTGCCCTTGCTCTGCCGCCTGGGCCTGCAGGACGTGGGCCTGGTGAGCGACCGCCTCCACCTGCGCCGGGCCCACTTCCTCTTCCGTCGGCACTTTGCCCCCCACCCCATCCGGGTCGTGCCGGTCCCCGTACCCGGGGTGCTCCGCTCCTACTGGCGCCAGAGGCGGTACCTGCGCCTAACCAAGATGGCCCTGCGGGAAGGGGGCGCCTGGCTCAAAGTCCTGGGGGGTCTGGCCCGACGCCGGCGGTAACAGGGATCCGGGATCAGGGGTCAGGACGGTAGCGCCGGCCTCTGTGCCGGCCCCCCCATTGGACGTAGCGCCGGCCTCCGTGCCGGCCCTCTCCCCCGCAGGCGGGGAAAATGAAATTAATGGTGCGCAGTGCGCACCCCATATTTCCTGACCCCTGCCCCCTGACCCCATTCCCCTGCATCTCCACCGGAGCATAGGTGCAAAACCAGCCCCTCGTTCTTCTCGCCGCACCGGGACCGGCAGCGGCCACTTTCTGAAAAATTTCCTTGACAGCCCGGGGTATTGGGATTAAAAATCCCCAGGATAAGGAAAATTTTCACAAGAATTTCAGGGGTCCATCATGCTGGAGATCAAGCGCCCCGAGAGCGCGGCTTTGAGCCCGGAGCAGAGCGGGGCCATCGAGGACATCTGCCGCCGTTTCCGCCAGGTCAAGGGCGGCCTGCTCCCGGCCCTGCACGAAGTGCAGCAGGAGTGCGGCAACTGGCTCCCCATGGAAGCCCTGCGGCTGGTCTCCCGGGGCCTGGAGATCCCCTACCCTTACCTCTACGGGGTCATGAGCTTCTACACCATGTTCTCCCCCACGCCCCGGGGCCGATTCATCGTCCGCATGTGCGAGTCCCCGCCCTGCCACATCCTGGGCGCGGACAACCTGCTCACCGTGCTCAAAGGGGAACTGGGGGTCAGGAAGGTGGGCGAAACCTCCCCGGACGGCCTCTTTACTTTGGAGCACACCGCCTGCCTGGGGGTGTGCGAGGTCTCCCCGGCCATGCAGATCAATGAGGTAGTCTTCGGCCGCCTCACCCCGGAGCGCCTCAGGGACATCCTGACGGACTACCGCAACGGCAAGGTCGTAGATTATAAAACCCTGCCCCGCACTACCAATCCTTTGAGCGACTACCCGGCCAGTGGTGATGAGCTGGTGCTGCTCGCCAACGTGGATAAAATCGACCCCCTGAGCCTGGACGACTACCTGGCCCGGGGCGGGTATGAGGGCCTGAAGAAGGCCTTAGGGATGACCCCGGAAGAAGTGGTGAACGTGGTGAAGGACTCGGGCCTCCGGGGCCGGGGCGGCGCCGGCTTCCCCACCGGCCTCAAATGGTCCTTTACCCGGCCCCTGCCCGCCACGCCCAAGTACATCGTCTGCAACGCCGACGAAGGCGAGCCCGGCACCATCAAGGACCGCTATATCATGGAGGGCGACCCCCACAAGGTCCTGGAAGGCATGGCCATCGCCGGCTACGCGGTGGGCGCGTCCTACGGCTACATCTACGTGCGGGGCGAGTACTACCTGTCCATGTACCGCCTCAACCAGGCCATCGAAGACGCCCAAGCCAAAAATCTCTTAGGCGACAACATCCAGGGCACCGGGTTTTCCTTCCACATCCAGGTCCAGACCGGCGGCGGCTCTTACGTGTGCGGCGAGGAAACCGCGCTCATCGAGTCCGTGGAAGGAAAACGCGGCAACCCCCGGGTCAAGCCCCCCTTCCCCGGCACCGTGGGGGTCTGGGGCAAGCCCACCATCGTCAACAACGTGGAGTCCCTGGCCAGCGTGCCGGCCATTGTGGTGCACGGCGCCGACTGGTACAAGGCCAAGGGCACCGAGGATGCCCGGGGCACCAAGATCTTTCAGGTGGTGGGCCACGTGGCGCGGCCCGGCATCGTCGAGGCCAACCTGGGCATGACGGTCCGGGAACTCATCGACAAATACGGCGGCGGCCTGCCGCCCGGCCGCAAGTTCAAGGCCTGCCAGACCGGGGGCTCGTCTTTCGGCTTCTTCAAGGACGAGCACCTGGACACCCCCATGGAATACAAAGCCATGGCCGCCGCGGAAGGCGCCCTGGGCTCCGGCACCATGCTGGTCATGGACGACACCACCTGCGTGGTGGACGTGGTGAAGTCCATCCTTTACTTTTTCCAGCACGAGTCCTGCGGCTTCTGCCTGCCCTGCCGCCGGGGCACCCGGGTGCTCTATGAACTCATCAGCAAGGTGGCCGCGGGCCAAGGAGTGGCCGCGGACCTGGACCGCATGATTTCCCTGGCCCAGGTCATGGTGGACTCCTCCAACTGTGCCTTGGGGATGAGCCCGTTGTTCTTTGTCAAGACCACCATCGAGCGCTTCCGGGACGAATACGACGCCCACCTGGCCGGGAAGTGCCCCCTGGGGGTGTGCCAGGCGGAAGAACATTCCCATTAGAGGGAGAAGAGAATCGTAGGGGCGGGTTTGAAACCCGCCCCTACAGAAAAACCGGTGGCACAGGCTTTCCAGCCTATGCCGGCGCCCCGGCGGACGCCGCGGCCACCAGCATTGTTATGCAGGTTCTCAACTTAAAGGTTTGCCTATGAATACCCTGGTCAATTACCTGCCCGTCCTCATTTACATGATCATCGCCATCGGCCTGGTGGGGCTCATCGTGCTGCTCTCCGAGCTCCTGGGGAAGAAGAAGCACTTCCCCGCCAAGGACCTGCCCTACGAGTGCGGCATGGACCCCATCGGCGACGCCCGCCACCGTTACGCGGTGCGCTTCTATGTCATCGCCATGTTCTTCATCGTCTTCGACATTGAAGCCATCTTCCTCTACCCCTGGGGGGTGATCTTCAAGCAGCTGGGCTGGTTCGGGTTCATGGAGATGCTGGTGTTCATCGGCGTCCTGGTGGTGGGCCTGGTCTACGTCTGGGGCAAGGGGGCATTGGAATGGGAATAGAAGAACACCTGGGCTACAACATCCTCACCACCACCCTGGAGAAGCTGGTGGACTGGGGCCGCAAGAGCTCACTCTGGCCGGCCACCTTCGGGCTGGCCTGCTGCGCCATCGAGATGATCGTCACCGCGGCCAACCGCTACGACATCGCCCGCTTCGGCATGGAGGCCTTCCGGGCCTCCCCCCGCCAGGCGGACCTCATCATCATCGCCGGCACGGTGTGCAAAAAGATGATGCCCGCCATCCAGCGGGTTTACGACCAGATGAGCGAGCCCAAGTGGGTCATCGCCATGGGCGCCTGCGCCACCTCCGGGGGCATCTTCGATTCCTACGCGGTGGTCCATGGCATCGACACCTATCTCCCCGTGGACGTCTACGTCCCCGGCTGCCCGCCCCGGCCCGAGGGCCTGCTTTACGGGATTCTGAAGCTGCATGAGAAGATCTTACGAGACCCCTTCCTGACCCGGCAGTACCGGGAGCGCCTGGCAGCCCGGCGGGAGGAGGCGGCATGAGCGCAGTAGAACTGCTGCAGACGAAGTTCCCGGAAGAAGTGGTGGAGGTGGTGGAGTTCCGGGGCGACACCACCGTCGTGGTCAAGCCCGGCCGCATCGTGGAAATCTGCCAAACCCTGAGGGATGATCCCGACCTTTCCTTCCGCTATCTCTCCATGATCGCGGGCCTGGACCACCTCCCCCAGAGCCCCCGGTTCGGCTTGGTTTACAACCTCTATTCCCACAAGAACCACGACCGCATTACCCTGAAAACTTATCTCAGCAGCGACACGAACCCGGTGATCGACTCCGTCACCCCGGTGTGGAACACCGCCAACTGGCACGAACGGGAAATTTTCGACCTGATGGGCATCCGTTTCCACGGCCACCCGGACCTGAGGCGCATCCTCATGCCCGCGGACTGGGTGGGCCACCCCCAGCGCAAGGACTACCCCCTCAGGGGGAAGTAGTAGCCATATTCCCCCCTTTTCTAAAGGGGGGCAGGGGGGATTTTGAAATCCCCCTAAATCCCCCTTTAAGAAAGGGGGACTTGAGGTCAGGGACTGAAAATGAATCAAGCCGGAACCATGCCGCGCACCGAGACCATGCTCCTGAACGTGGGGCCGCAACACCCCAGCACCCACGGGGTCCTCAGGGTCCTGGTGGAGCTGGACGGCGAGCTCATTGTCCGGGCCGACCCGGACATCGGCTACCTCCACCGGGGCATCGAGAAGATGTGCGAGTACCGCACCTACCACAAGTGCCTGCCCCTGATGAACCGCCTGGACTACCTGGCCGGGGAGGTCAACAACCTGGGCTTCTGCCTGGCGGTGGAAAAGCTCCTGGGGGTGGAGATTCCCAAGCGGGCTCAGTACATCCGGGTGATGCTGGCGGAGTTCACCCGCATCGCCTCCCACCTTTTCTGGCTGGGCACCCACGGCCACGACCTGGGGGCCATGACCCCGCTCTTTTACGCCTTTCGGGAGCGGGAAAAGGTCATGGACCTCTGCGAGATGGTGGCCGGCGCCCGCATGTTCCCGCTGTATTTGAGGATCGGCGGCCTGGCCGCGGACCTGCCCGAGGGCTTCCTCCCCGCGGCCTGGGAGTTCGTCAAGACCTTCCCGGAGCGCTGGCACGACTACGACAACCTCCTCACCAAGAACGAAATCTGGCTCGCCCGCACCAAAGACGTGGGCGTCATGACCAGGGACGAGGTTCTGGACTGGGGCTGGTCCGGCCCCATGGCCCGGGGCTCCGGGGTGGACTGGGACCTGCGCCGGGACAACCCCTACTCCAGCTATGAGGAGTTTGAGTTCGAAGTCCCCCTGGGCGTGAACGGCGACACCTTCCACCGGTATTGGGTGCGCATGCGGGAGATGCTCCAGAGCAACCGCATCATCGCCCAGGCCCTGGAGAAGATTGAGCAGACCCCGCCCGGGGACATCAAGTGCGCCGACCCCCGGGTGAGCCTCCCCCCCAAGGAGCGGGTCTACACCGAGATCGAGGCCCTGATTCACCACTTTCTCATCATCCAGGAGGGTATTAAGCCCCCTCAGGGCGAGGTCTACCAGGCCATCGAGGCCCCCAAGGGGGAGATGGGCTTCTTCGTGGTGAGCGACGGCGGCCCCCAACCCTTCCGGGTGAAGGTCCGGGCCCCTTCCTTTGTGGTGCTGGCGTCCCTGGACAAGCTGTCCCGGGGGCGCCTGCTGGCGGACATGATCGCTTTGATCGGCACCATGGACATCGTCCTGGCCGACGTGGACAGATAATGGTAGGGCGGGCCTCCGTGCCCGCCACCGCCAGAAAGTGTAGGCCGGGCAATGCCCGCCAAGAGAAATGTTTAAGCGAGTCTTCGGCTTAAGCTTATTGTCATCATTTGCTCTTTGCATCGCCGCTTCGGCCCAACTCCAGATGGAGACCGTCACCGGGACGGTCAAGGAAGTAACCGGGGTCTTCAAGCCAGCTGAGAAACAAGAACTGGATTATGTAGCCCTGAAGCTGGCCGAGTTTCCCCAGCTGACCTTCAAGATGTCGCCGGGGGACGCGGTGAGACTGGGCCTTTATATCGTAGCCCAGCAGCAGGGAGTGACGGTGAAAAAGGTGTCCCGGGAACTGGAAGGGAAAAAAGTCGAGTTGACTTTCAAGAAAAGCCCAGGGGCCGACCAGCCCGTGCTGGCCCTGAGGATCTTGCCGGGCTCCTAGAGGGGGAATTATGCGGAAAAAAGTCTTGTTATGGTGCGCCCTGCTGCTGTGCCTCCTGGCGGCCGGGGCTGATGGACAAGAGACCACGGCCTTCACCGGCAAGGTCACCACCGCCACCAGCCAGGTGGTGGGCGGGCAGTTCGCCATGGTCCTCAGGTTGGCGGAGTACCCGGACCACGCCTTTTACATCAGCCTGGCGGACGCGCCCAAATTCGGGCTGACCAAGGACCGGGAAATCCGCTCCGGCGACGAGTTCGGGCAGTTCGTAAAGGCCATGGAAGCCCTGCAAGGCCAGAGAGTGAAACTGGCTGCCGTGAAGCTGGCAGGCCCCGGGGCCTCGGATTACCAGGTCAAGGCCCTGGAGAGATTAACCGGCAAATAACCAGGCGAACAGGGATTGCTCATGGCTGGCCGCAGCAAAATCATCCCGGGTCTCCTGCTGGCCATCCTGATTGCCTGGGTGGCCGCGGCTGATGGCCAAACCACGGTCTCCTTTGACGGCAAGATTATCGAGATCAGCAAGGGCACTGCCCTGGCTCCCGGGGAAACGGGGACTTTCTTCATCATCAGATTAGACAGCAAACCCAAGGAGGAGTTCCGCATCTCCCGGGAGGACGCGGTGAAATACGGGTTAATTGAGGCCGGAGCCTCAGGGGTTTTAACTCTCAAACAGCCCAAGGGCCTGGGCTGGAAAGTAAGACTTACTTGCAGCAAGGAAGTGAAACCCTTCTCCAGTATCACCATCTATCAGGTGAGATCTTTGGAAAGGATGAACGATTAGGAAATAATGGTAGGGCGGGCCTCCGTGCCCGCCACCAATAGATGATTCATTCACTGGCTTAACTACAGGGAAGAACTATGGTTAACCTGACCATCGACGGCCGGGCCCTCCAGGCGGCCAAAGGCAAGACCATCCTGGAAGTGGCCCGGGAGCACGGCATCTACATCCCCACCCTGTGCCACCACCAGGCCCTGCACCCCATCGGCGCCTGCCGTATCTGCGTGGTGGAGGTCAAACCCGGGCCGCCCCGGCCCCTGCCCGCCTGCACCACCGTGGTGGGCGAGGGCATGGAGGTGGTAACCACCTCGGAGAAGCTCACGGCCATCCGCACCGAGTTGATGAAGCTGGTCCTCATCAACCACGCGGTGGAGTGCCCCATCTGCGACAAAGGGGGCGAGTGCGAGCTTCAGAACCTGACCCACACCCTGGGCATCGACAAGGTGGACCTGGCCGCGGCGAAGCCGCCCCCCCGCACCGACTACGTCTCGGACCTCATCGAGCGCCACCCGGACCGCTGCGTTACCTGCGGCCGCTGTGTCCGCATCTGCCGCTACCGGGTGGGGGCCTGGGCCATCAACTTCGTGCACCGGGGCTACTTCACCGAACTGGCCAGTGGCGCGGTGCCCCTGGACTGCGAGTTCTGCGGCTCCTGCATCGACATCTGCCCGGTGGGGGCCCTCATCAACAAGCAGTTCAAGTACCGGGCCCGGGCCTGGGAAGTAGAAAAGACCGAGACCGTCTGCCCCTTCTGCGGCGGCGGCTGCCACTATGAGCTGCACGTCAAGGACGGCCGCATCATGCGGGCCCTGAACGACACCAACGTGCTGTTGTGCGGCCGGGGCCGCTTCGGCTACCCCGTGGTGGAGGCCCCAGACCGCCTCAAGACTCCTCTTATCAAGGAAGGGGGCAAGTTCCGGGAGGCCACCTGGGACGAGGCCCTGGACCTGGTGGCCGCCAAGTTCAAAGAAATTATCGAGTCTGACGGTGCCGGGGCCATTTACGGTATCGGCTCTCCCCGGGCTACCAACGAGGCCAACTACCTCTTCCAAAAATTCTTCCGGGCCGGGCTGGGGACCAACAACCTGGACAACCCGGGGCGCTACGGCTACGTCCGGGCCCTGAAAGGCATCGCCCAGGTCTTCGGCCTGCCCCAAGTCTCGGGGCTCAGTACTAACGGGGCTCGGCCGGCTCCTTACCACTCCCCGTTCACCGCCGGCGAGGAGGCCAGGTTAAGCGGCTTCCCCCTGGTCCTGGGAAATTTGCGCGATCTGCCCAAAGCCGACCTGGTGCTGGTGCTGGGCGCGGACGTCACCCCGGAATTACCTCCCCTGGGTTGGGCCCTGCACGAGGCCCTGGAGCAGGACGCCTTCCGCCTGGTGGTGGCCAACAACCGCCAGACCAAGTTCGACCGCTACGCCAGGCTGTCCCTGCGCTACAAGCCGGGGACGGAACGGCTCCTGGTCGCCGGGCTCATCAAGGCGCTGTTCACTGCCAACCCCGACTGGAGTCCGGCCATCCCTGCCGCGGGCCTGGAGGAGTTCAAAAAGAGCCTGAAGAAGCTGACCCTCAAGGACGTGGCCGCCAAGACCGGGGTGGCGGAAGACCTAATCAAAGAGGCCGCGGCGCTGCTGGCCGCCGCCCAGGCCCCGGCCATCATCTGCGGGAGCGAGCTCCTGGGCCAGGACAAGGGCATCCAGAACGCCCTGGCCCTGGCCAACCTCTTCCTCCTGGTGGGCAAACCCGGCACCCCCGGCAGCGCCCTCTACCCGGTGGCGGAGAAGAACAACTCCCGGGGCGTGTGTGAGGTGGGGGTGCTGCCGGACCGCCTGCCCGGCTATCTGCCCCTGGACGCGGACGGAGCCGCGGCCTTCTTCGGCAAAAACCAGCCCGTTACCGAGCCCGGCCCCTTCCTGCCGGAGATGCTGGACCTGCTGGAGGGCGGCGGCCCCGCCGCGCCCAAGGCCCTGTACTTCCTGGGCGGCGACCTGCTCAGGGCCCTGCCCCACCGCAGCCGCACCGAAAAGCTCTTGAAAAAGGTGCCCTTCATGGTGGTGCAGGATGCGTTCCTGACCGAGACCGCCAAGCTGGCCCACGTGGTCCTGCCGGTCACCGTGCACGCCGAGCAGGAAGGCACCTTCATCAGCTCCACCGGGCAGCTGGGGGTCCTGGCCAAGGCCTTGCCCACGAACGGCGTGCTCCCGGACTGGGAGATCATCAGCCGTCTGGCGGCCAAGATGGGCTTCCCCATGCGCTATTCCGGGCCCCGGGACGTCTTCCGGGAGTTGGCGCAAACCCTGCCCCTGTGGGCCGAGGCGGCCCCCAAGGCCGCGGTGCCTTCCCCCGCTCTTAAGGCGGACCTCAAAGGCCAGTTTGTCCCCTTTGACCTGGACATCAGTCTGCCCGGGCGCCGGCCCTTCACCCTCATCGTGGGCAAGGCCCTGCAGCACTCCGGGTCGTTTACCACCCACCACCCCTGCGGCACCCTGGCGGTGACCCCGGGAGCGGTGCTGAAGATGAACCCCGGGGACGCCCGGAACCTGGGTCTGGAGGCGGGAGAAATGGCCAAAGTCACCTCTTCACAGGGGGAAATCAGCGTGCCCGTGAAGCTCTCTCCGGAGTTACCTGAGGGCGTGGTCTTCCTGCCGGAGCATTTCGCCACCCCCGCGGCGCACCTCCTGACCCTCAACTCCAGCCTGGTCAGGGTGACCATCCAGAAGGGTTGATATGATGAATGTGCCTCTGTTAGTAATCCTGGTGGCCGTGAAGATCACCCTGGTGCTGGTGGTCCTGCTCACGGTCATCGCTTACACGGTGCTCATGGAGCGCAAGGTCCTGGGGTTCATCCAGTTGCGCTACGGCCCCAACCGGGTGGGTCCCTGGGGCCTGCTCCAGCCCCTGGCGGACCTCCTCAAGCTCCTGTTCAAAGAGGACTTCACGCCGCCGGGGGTCAACCGGGTGCTGTTCACCATGGCTCCCATCATCACCGCGGTGACCGCGTTCCTGCCCTTTGCCGCCATTCCCTTCGCCCAGAACTTGCTGCCCCCGGAGATCACCATCTACGGGCACAAGGTGGACCTCACCGTGGCCGCCCTGAACCAGGGGGTCATCGCAGACATGAACGTGGGTATCCTCTACATCTTCGCGGTGTCGTCCTTGTCAGTGTACGGCGCGGTATTGGGGGGCTGGGCCTCCAACAGCAAGTACTCCCTCCTGGGCGGCCTGCGCTTGAGCGCCCAGATGGTGAGCTACGAGCTGGCCCTGGGGCTGTCCATCATCGGGGTGCTGATGCTGGCCGGGTCCCTGAGCCTGGTCTCCATCGTCAACGCCCAGAAGTCCATGTGGTTCATAGTTTATCAGCCCCTGGGCTTCGTGCTCTTCTTGACCGCCGCCTTTGCCGAGTGCGCCCGCACCCCCTTTGACCTCATCGAGTGCGAAAACGAGTTGGTGGCGGGCTACCAGACGGAATACAGCTCCATGAAGTGGGCCCTGTTCATGCTGGGGGAATACTGCCACATCGTGGTGGCCAGCTCCCTGGCGGTGACCCTGTTCCTGGGGGGCTGGCACGGGCCGGTCCTGCCTCCCATCGTCTGGTTCGTGCTCAAGACCTTTGTCCTGGTCTTCTTCTTTATCTGGGTGCGGGGCACCTTCCCCCGCTTCCGCTTTGACCAGCTCATGCAGTTGGGCTGGAAGGTGCTCCTCCCTCTGTGCCTGGCCAACATCCTGGTCACCGGGGCCGTTATCCTCTTCCTCAAGGGTTAGTTTATGATTACGCCGCTGCTCAAAGGACTGGCCACCACGCTGAGGATGGTCTTTACCAAGCCCATCACCCAGCAGTACCCCGAAGAAAAGCGGGAGATGTTCCCCCGCTGGCGGGGGCACCCGGAACTCGTCATCGACCCCGACGGCCGGCGCCGCTGCGTGGCCTGCACCCTGTGCATGGTGGTCTGCCCGTCCAACGCCATCCGGGGCATCGAGCCCGCGGAAGGCCCGGACCACGAGAAATACCCGGTGAAGTTCACCATCGACCTGCAGCGCTGCATCTTCTGCGGCTTTTGCCAGGAGGCCTGCCCCAAGGCGGCCATCAAGTTGAACAACCGTTACGAGCTGGCCCAAGAAGACAAGAGCGTCCTGATTCTGGATCTTGACCGGGCCACCCAGGCCGTGTCGCAGCTGCGACGCACGGACTGGCTGTAACGCATTAAGAGCCGGTAGCGCCGGCCTCCGTGCCGGCCGTGCCGCAAATGCGGCGCACACACTAGCTGTAACCGGGGGACATAGGAGGAGGGATGCAAAGCCTCTTTTTCATCCTGGCGGCAGTGGCCCTGGTCTCCGGGGTCCTGGTGGTCTTTCAGACGCACCCGTTGCGAAGCGCCCTCTGGCTCATCGTCAACTTCTTTGCGGTGGCCGGGATTTACCTGTTGGCCCACGCGGAGTTCATCGCCGCCATCCAGGTGATCGTTTACGCCGGGGCCATCATGGTCTTGTTCCTGTTCGTCATCATGCTCCTGAACCTCAGGCAACCAGAGGAGCCGGCGCGTCAGCCCCATATCAGCCAGAAGTTTTTGGGCGTGGTGCTGGCGGGCTTCACCGCCCTGCTCCTGATTTACGGCTTTTCCCGGGCCCACCTGCCGCCGGGTAAAGCCCTGGCGCCGGGCCTGGGGAACACCGAGTCCATCGCCCGCAGCCTGTTCACCGATTACCTGCTGCCCTTCGAGGTCACCTCCATCCTGCTGCTGGTGGCCATCGTGGGGGCCGTGGTCCTGGCTAAGACCCGGCTAAAATGAGTAGCTTCTCACGCAAAGACGCTAAGGCGCAAAGGTGCAAAGAATAGTTAGGGGGAAACCCTGATGGTCGTGCCGCTGGAATACTACCTGGGCCTGAGCGTGGCCCTCTTCGCCCTGGGGGCCATCGGCGTCCTGGTGCGCCGCAACGCCCTGGTCATCTTCATGTGCATCGAGATGATGCTCAACTCCGTGAACCTGGCCTTCATCGGCTTTGCCGACCACTTCAAGGGGGTGGACGGCCAGATGTTCGTGTTTTTCGTGCTCACCGTGGCTGCCGCGGAAGTGGCCGTGGGCCTGGCCCTGATCGTCGCCATCTTCCGCAACCGGGCCACGGTGTACGTGGACGACCTGAACCTCCTCAAGTGGTGAGGCGATCTCTATGATGGACTATATCTGGCTGGTGCCCTGTTTCCCCCTGGTGGGCTTCCTCATCAACGGCTTCCTGGGCAAGAGGCTGCCCAAGAACCTGGTGGGGATCATTGGCTCCGCGGCCATAGGCTTGAGCTTTCTCCTCAGTGCGGGCATTTTCCTGGAATACCTGAAGCTCCCGGCCGCGGCCCGGCCGGTGGAAAAGGTGGTTTACACCTGGATGAGCGCCGGCACCTTCCAGGCCCAGGTGGCCTACCTCATCGACCCCCTGTCCCTGGTCATGCTCCTGGTGGTCTCCGGGGTGAGCTTCATCATCCACATCTATTCCGTGGGTTACATGTACGACGACCCAGGCTACCCCCGCTTCTTCTCCTACCTCAATCTCTTTGTTTTCTTTATGCTCACCTTGGTGGGGGCTAACAACTTCCTCCTGATGTTCGTGGGCTGGGAAGGGGTGGGGCTGTGCTCCTATCTCCTCATCGGCTACTGGTATGAGAAGCAGTCCGCCTCCGACGCCGGGAAAAAGGCCTTTGTGGTCAACCGCATCGGCGACTTCGGCTTCCTTTTGGGCATCTTCCTGATCTTCTGGACTTTCGGCAGCGTCAACTTCCGAGAAGTCTTCCGCCTGGCCGCGGAGTATCCCGTGGGCTCCGGGGTCATTACCGCCATGACCCTGCTGCTCTTCGTGGGGGCCACGGGCAAGAGCGCCCAGATCCCGCTGTACACCTGGTTGCCCGACGCCATGGAAGGCCCCACGCCGGTGTCCGCCCTGATTCACGCGGCCACCATGGTCACCGCGGGGGTTTACATGGTGGCCCGCTGCAGCGCCCTTTACGCCCTGGCACCCTTCTCCCTGACAGTGGTGGCCGCGGTGGGGGCCCTGACCGCCATCTACTCCGCCACCATCGGCATGGCCCAGTTCGACATCAAGCGGGTCCTGGCCTATTCCACCGTCAGCCAGTTGGGCTACATGTTCCTGGCCTGCGGCGTGGGGGCCTTCGTCTCCGGCATCTTCCACCTCATGACCCACGCCTTTTTCAAGGCCCTCCTCTTTCTGGGGGCCGGCTCCGTGAGTCATGGTCTGCATGGAGAACTGGACATGCGCAAGATGGGCAACCTCAAGCGGCACATGCCCATCACCTACTGGACCTTCCTGATCGCCACCCTGGCCATCGCCGGCATCTTCCCTTTTGCCGGGTTCTTCAGCAAGGACGAAATCCTGTTCCACTCCCTGGTGAACGGCAACGTCATCTTCTGGGGCATCGCCACCACCGCAGCCTTCATCACCGCGTTCTACATGTTCCGGGCGGTATTCATGACCTTCCACGGGGAGTCCCGGGTGGACCCCCACGTCCACCCCCACGAGTCGCCCCCGGTCATGACCGTGCCTCTGATGCTCCTGGCGATGCTCTCGGTGGTGGGCGGCCTGGTGGGCATCCCCCTGATCAAGGGCCTCCACTTTTTCCACGACTTCCTGGCCCCGGCCATTACCCCGGTGGTACACGAAGCCCATTATCCCGCGGCCTTTGAGGTGGCCCTGATGATGTTCAGCATGGCGGTGGCCGCGGGCGGCATCTACCTGGCTTACCGCATGTATATCAAGCTGCCGGACCTGCCCACCGTCCTGGCCCAGCGCTTCCCCACGGCCTATGACCTCATCTACCACAAGTACTATGTGGATGAACTCTATGACGCCACCGTCGTGGAGCCCATCAAGCAGGGCTCCGACTTCCTGTGGCTCGCGGTGGACGACAAGGTGGTGGACGGCGCGGTGAACGGCTCGGCCGGCGTGGTGGCCTGGCTCAGCGCTCACCTGCGGCGCCTGGAAACGGGCTTTGTCCAGAACTATGCCCTGGCGGTGCTGCTGGGCGTGGTCCTGATCACCGGCTACCTAATCGGGCGTTAATAGGGGGGGCTTCATGCAACTACCCATCCTCTCCATCCTGGTCTTCTTCCCCCTGGCAGGGATCGTCTTCCTCCTGTTCCTGGACCGGAAGAACCACAAGATGCTGAAACTGGCGACCTTAGGGATATCGCTCCTGGAGTTCCTCTTCTCCCTGCCCCTGTGGTTTAAGTTCGACAACCAGACCGGCGCCATGCAGTTCGTGGAGCACCACCATTGGCTGCCCAGCTACGGCATCAGCTACTACGTGGGCATCGACGGCTTCTCCCTGCTGCTGGTGCTCTTGACCACCTTCCTGACCCCCATCTGCGTCCTGGCCACCTGGGAGGACATCCAGCACCGGGTCAAGGAGTTCATGATCTGCCTGCTGGCCCTGATGAGCGGCATGCTCGGGGTCTTTGTGGCCCTGGACCTGTTTCTCTTCTACGTTTTCTGGGAAGTAATGCTCATCCCCATGTACCTCTTGATCGGGGTGTGGGGCAACCCGGCCCGGCGGGTCTACGCGGCCATCAAGTTCTTCCTCTTCACCATGTTCGGCTCCCTGCTGATGCTGGTGGCCATCCTGGTCCTCTACTTCCACTGCGGCAAGGTCACCGGCACCTACACCTTTGACCTGCTGAAGATGTACGCGGTGCCGGTGCCCTTTTACATGCAGTTCTGGATGTTCCTGGCCTTCGGGCTGGCCTTTGCCATCAAGGTGCCCATGTTCCCCTTCCACACCTGGCTGCCTGACGCCCATACCGAGGCGCCCACCGTGGGCTCCGTCATCCTGGCCGCGGTGCTCCTGAAGATGGGGACTTACGGTTTCCTGCGCTTCAACATGCCGCTGTTCCCCCAGGCGGCCTACTACTTCGTGCCGCTCTTTTCCATCCTGGCCCTCATCGGCATCGTTTACGGCGCCCTGGTGAGCATGATGCAGAAGGACCTGAAGCGCCTCATCGCTTTCTCCAGCGTCAGCCACCTGGGTTTCGTCATGCTAGGGCTTTTCACCTTCACCATGGCCGGCCTCCAGGGCGGCATCATCCAGATGATCAACCACGGCTTAAGCACAGGCGCCTTGTTTTTGATCGTCGGCATGATCTACGAGCGGCGCCACACCCGGATGATCGCGGACTTCGGAGGCTTGAGCACGCCCATGCCCATCTTTGCTGCCATCTTCATGATCGTGGCCCTGTCCTCCATCGGCCTTCCGGGCCTGAACGGCTTCGTGGGCGAGTTCCTCATCCTTCTGGGCGCGTTCAAGGCCAACATGATTTACTCCACCGTGGCCGCCACCGGCGTCATCTTCGCGGCCTGCTATATGCTCTGGATGTTCCAGCGGGTGATGTTCGGCAAGGTAACCAACGATAAGAACCGGGACTTGAAGGACCTCTCCTGGCGGGAGATTGTCATCTTCGCGCCCTTGCTTCTCTTCATCGTCTGGATCGGGGTCCATCCCAACACCTTCCTGGACAAGACCAGGGCCACCTCGGAGAGCTTCCTGGCCATGATGGAAAAGTCCAAGGCGCCGCCGCCCAAGGTCGCCTTATTCCAAGCGTTTAAGGGGGAGGCGCGATGATTAATATTCCCACCTTCACCCTCTGCAGCATCGGGCCCTGGGTCACCTTGACCGGGTTCGCCATCCTCATCCTGATGCTGGACGCCCTCTCCCCCAAAGGGCGCAAGGCCTATTTCCCCCAGCTCAGCTTGCTGGGGCTGGCCATCGCCGCGCTGCAGACCTGGCGCCTCTGGGGCCAGCAAGGCACCGACTTCGCCCGCATGGTGTACGTGGACAACTTTGCCCTGGCTTTTTTCTTCATCCTCATCTTGGGCACCGCGCTCACCATCCTCATCAGCCGCCACTACCTGGAGGACTACGGCAAGAACCTGGGCGAGTATTACGCCCTGGTGCTCTTCGCCACCGTGGGCATGATGCTCCTGGCCTCCGGCGCCCACCTCATCATGATCTTCCTGGGTCTCGAGGTCATGTCCATCGCGGTTTACGTCCTGGCGGGGTTCTTCCGGGAGGACGTGCGCTCCAATGAAGCGGCCCTGAAGTACCTGCTCCTGGGCGCCTTCTCCAGCGCGTTCCTGCTCTTCGGCATCGCCATGCTCTACGGCGCCACGGGGGGCAGCCTGTACCTGGACGAACTCTCCAAGGTCTTGCTGGTCCACCCCTTTTCCCGTTCCCTGGCCCTCTTGGCCATTGCGCTGCTCATCGTGGGCTTCGGCTTCAAGGTGGCCGCGGTGCCCTTCCACATGTGGACCCCCGACGTCTACGAAGGCGCGCCCACCTCCATCACCGCGTTCATGGCCGTGGGGGTGAAGGCCGCGGCCTTCGCCGCCTTCGCCCGGGTCTTCTTCCTGGCCTTCCCGTATTTTATGGTGGACTGGAATATGCTCTTGTGGGTCCTGGCCGTGGGCACCATGACCCTGGGCAACGTGGTGGCCATCGCCCAGACCAACATCAAGCGCATGCTGGCCTATTCCTCCATCGCCCACGCCGGCTACCTCTTGGTGGCCCTGGTGGCCGCCAATCAACTGGGCGCGGTGAGCCTCCTTTATTACCTCCTGGCCTACACGCTCATGAATCTGGGGGCCTTTGGCGTGGTCATCCTGGTGGGCCGGGTCAAGGACAGCTACCTCAGCATCTACGACTACTCCGGCCTGGGCTTCCAGCACCCGGCCCTGGCCGCGGCCATGGCGGTCTTCATGTTCGCCCTGGCGGGTATCCCTCCCACCGCGGGGTTCGTGGGCAAGTTTTACATCTTCTCCGCCGCGGTGCAGGCGGGCTACATCTGGCTGGCCATCATCGGCGTCATGAACTCCCTGGTGAGCGTCTACTACTATCTCCGCATCACCGTGCTCATGTACATGCGGCCCGCGGAGGCGGACCTGGGCCCGGTGGCCTTCACCCCGGCCCTCACCGCGGTGCTCCTGGTCACCGCCCTGGGGGTGATGTTCATCGGCATCTTCCCCGGCTTTTTCTACAACCTGGCGGTCAACTCCGTGAAGGTTTTCCCGGGCCTGTAAAGGTAGATGGGGTAAGACAAGAAAGGGTGGGACCGGTGGGCCCCACCCTTTTTCTTTCCCCCTACCCTAACTTTTAAGATTACCGGTTTTCTCCTGATTTTCCCACCTGGAGGAGCCCTGCCACCGCTCCAGTTCCAGGCGGTAGGCGGCAATCTGCCTCGTGGGCCCGCGGTTCCAGGGGTTCCGGAAAGCCTGGGGAAACTCCATCGGCCCCGCTATCCTGCCGGCCAGGCAGGGGGCAAAATAGCCCAGGTTTCCCCGGGGCTGGGGAAAGTCTGCCACCAGCGTGTTGACTCCCGCCGACCGGAGAAGCGCCAGGACCCTCCTCCTCTCCTCCTGCACCTCCAGGTGGGAAAAATTAACCCTGTCTGCGCTCACCGAGGGTCGGGGCAGCAAGGCCGAGGAGCGGTTCGCGGCCAGGAGCACGGCCCCGGGTGGGGTAACCCGGTCAAGCCACCGGGCCTCGACGTAGCCGTTGGCCGCAACGGCCATGACTCGGTCCCGGAGGGACGGCGACAGGGCGCCGGGAAACAGGGTGGCCGCCCCATACCCGGCCAGCAGGGCCATTAACACCGCCTGCCCCACCATGGCCTTGAAGAAAAAGGTCTTCAAGGGGCGCCAGGGGGCCGCGGCCACCGCGGGCACGCTCCAGAGATACGGCTCCAGCAGATAACGTGCCCCTATCTGGCCCCAAATGACGATGGCGACAAGGCCCAGAAAGGCGCTGGTCAAGAGCACCCGCAGGGCCGCCTGTTCTTTAAACCCCCGGGCCGCCAGCAGCCACAGGAGGGGGCCGACCCCCAAGACGGTGGTCAGATAGCCGGGAGATGAAGGCAATAACAAACGGAGAGGCAGGGGCAGGAGGTTCCCATGAGCATCGGAGTAAGCCCTCAAATAGGCGGCAAAGCGCACCACCGCGGCGTCCCCGTGGGCCCGGAACCGTTCCAGGAAGGGAGAAATGGGGTCCCCGTAAAAGAGCAGGTTCTGAAGATGCAAGGGAAAGAGGAAGATTAGATAACCCGCAACCGCGGCCCCCAGGGCCACGGCCAGGAGGCGCGAGCGGTAAGCGGCCATCAGTCCCGCTCCTACCACCAGGCCGCCGGTCAGCAGGAACGAGTATTTGCAGGCCATGGCAAAAAACGCGGCAGTTAGAGCCAGAACCATGGCCCCCGCCGTCATGGTGGAAAAACGTTGGGCAATGAGGACCAGGGCCACGGTGGTGGCCGCGGTGGCCAGCATTTGCGGCTTCTGGTTGGGAATGAGAAACCCCAGGACGGGGCACCCGAGGACGCACAGGTACATGAGGATCCGGTCCGCGTCCGTGCGGGCAAAAGAGTAGAGCGCGGCCAGTACAGCCACCAATCCGGCAAATTGCAGGGAAGCCCCCAGGATATCGGTCCCGCCGGCCAGGCCCAGCAGGTTCAAATATTCCCCCAGGCCCACCAGGCGGGCATGGAACCACGCCGGCGCGGCCTCCGCGCCATGGTGACGCAGGATGCTCAGGGGGACCCCCAGGTGGTAGTCCAGGGAATCGGCGTCCGTGGGCGGTCCCAGGGCGGCCAGCCACAGGCCCGCGGCCGCCACCCCCAGAGCCAGGATAGCGGCCTTACCCCAGGCAGACTGGCCCTGGAACACCGCCTTGAGCCCGCGGCCCGGCTCCAGCCACTGGCCACGGCCCCACCTGGCCAGTTCCAGAACCCCGCCAGCCGCCAGGGACCAGGCCAGGAGCCGCAGGGGCCAGAGATAAGCCCAGCCCAGCAAGGCCAGCAGATGCACGGCCGCGGCCAGGAGCCCGGCGACGGCCATAAACCCCGCGGCCTCCAGGCATCCCTGGGAAGGCGAGGACTTTTCCTTAAGGCTTTTAACGAGGCGCCCGCCCAGGTACTTGAAACCCAGGGTCATCAAGACGGCGATAATGGCAGGCAGCGGCGGCGGGGTGACTAAGTCTTCGAGCTTCAAAAAATGGGGCATGATACAGAACGACGCGGAGAGGGGCAAACCCCGGGGCTTTCCCCTCTCCCAAGGGTAGCGCTGGAATTGGCAGCTCGGAACCAGCAGAAAATTATTTCTTTCCCTTCAACTCCTTCAGGCGCGCCTCCACCCCGGCCAGCTCTTTCTGCAGCTGTTCCTTATAATTTGATAACCCTTCCATCTCTTCCGCCGGGGTGATGAACCGGCGCCAGCCCATGAACCCGCCGGGGCCGCAGCAGCAGCTGTGCCCCATCATGCCGTGGCCATGCCCATGGCCGCCTTTAGGCATCATGCACATGATAAGTCCCTCCTTAAGCCTTTACTGGAATTGACAAATTACGCCACCCTCCGGGAGCGTTTTTTCAGGCGGTTGGCCCGGCGCCGGAGGATGTCGATCTTCTTCCGGGGCTCCCCCGCGACCCTGGCCTCCACCTTCTTGGCCCGGAGTTCCTTGGCCTTGAGCTTCAGGTCCCGCACAGTCACCACCTCGGTCTTCTTCTTCTTTTCTTCCCTGAGGCCCTTCACTTTCTTGATGGCGGTGAGCAACTCTTCTTTGTTCATGCCGTGCACGCCCGTGATCTCCCCCAGCTCCAGGGCGTATTCGCGCAGCTCCTTGGCCGTCATCTTCTCCAGGGGCTTTTCTTTCTTTTCCTTGCGCTCCTTGGTCGCCATGTTCCGCTCCTGTTGGACTTATTTTCTGGGGGAGGGCCATGGTCCCACGGCCCCTGCGACCCTCCCCAAAATTTATTCTACCCCTTCTCTTCCTCCTTCTTCCCCAGGTGCTCCGCAATCTTTAAGAAAGGTTTCACCAGATCGATGGGGATGGGGAAGAGGGTGGTGGAGTTCTTTTCCGCGGCGATCTCCCGCAGGGTCTGGAGGTATCTGAGCTGCAGGGACATGGGTTCGGTGGCCAGGACCTTGGCGGCGTCGGCCATCTTGGCCGCGGCCTGGAACTCCCCTTCCGCGTTGATGATCTTGGCCCGCCGTTCCCGCTCCGCCTCCGCCTGCTTGGCGATGGCCCGCTGCATCTCGATGGGCAGGTCGATGGACCTGACCTCCACCAGGGTCACCTTGATGCCCCAGGGTTCGGTCTGCCCGTCCAGGATTTCCGCCAGTTGGGCGTTGACCTTCTCCCGCTCGGCCAACAGGTCGTCCAGCTCCATCTGGCCGCAGACGCTGCGCAGAGTGGTCTGGGCCAGAAGCTGGGTGGCGGTGTAGTAATCCCTCACTTGAATAATGGCCTTCAGGGGTTCCATCACCCGGAAATAGACCACCGCGTTCACTTTTACCGTTACATTGTCCCGGGTGATGACGTCCTGGGAGGGCACCTCGTAGGTCACTAACTGCAGGTTGACCTTGACCATCTTGTCCACGATGGGGATGAGGATGATGAGGCCCGGGCCTTTGGCCCAATCCAGGGCCCGCCCCAGCCGGAAGATCACCCCCCGCTCGTATTCGTTGAGGATTTTGATGGCGCTGAACAGGAAAAAGACCACCAGGACGATGATCAACATCATGGAACCGGAAATATACTGGAACATGCCCGCCTCCTTGGGAAGTTGGTTGACGGTTGCTTGGGGGAATTAGGCAGGAAGCCTTATTCCCGGACCCTCCTTCCAATTTACCTTACCGCGCCACCCGGCGCACCAGGAGTTTCAGGTCGGTGACCTGCACCACCTCCACGGGTTCCCCCGGGGGAATGGGCTCCTCGCTCACGGCGTGCCAGTATTCGCCGTGCACAAAAACCTGGCCCCCCTTAGGGCCCAGGGCGGTGTGGGCTACTCCCCGCTCCCCCACCATGCCAGCCGCGCCGGTCACGGACCGACGCAGGTGGGCCCGAAAGACAATGCCCGCGACAATGATGAAAAACAGCGAGAAGATGGCCACCGTGGGCACCAGCACTGTCCAGGAGAGGCCCATTTCCCCCCCTCCCCGGCGAAAGAGCATGATGGAGCCGAAAAGCAGGGAGATCACCCCGCCCAGCGACAGCATGCCGTAGGAGGTAACCTTGAACTCCAGGATAAAAAGGACAAAAGCCAGGAGAATCAAGAGAATGCCGATGAAGTTGACGGGCAGGGTCTGGAACGCGAAAAAGGCCAGCAGCAGGCACAGCGCCCCCACCACCCCGGGCAGGACCACGCCCGGGTGGGCCAGCTCGAAGTAGATGCCCGCCAGGCCCAGCATCATCAGGATAAAGGCGATGTTGGGGTCAGCGATGGTTTTGAGGATTTTGGTGCGCCAGTCTTCGGGAATCTCCCGGACCGGCACCCCCACGGTGTGCAGGCGCACCAATTTGCCGGCCACCTTCACCGGCATATTGTTAATCTTGGCCAGCAGGTCCTCCACGCTATCCGCCACCACGTCGATGACCTTCAATTTCAGGGCCTCGGCCGCGGTGGCCGAGACGCTCTTGCGAATGGCCTTTTCCACCCAGTCCGCGTTGCGACCCCGCTCCGCGGCCAGGGCCCGGCCGTAGGCGGCCATGTCGTTGACCACCTTCTCGCTCATGGTCTCGTCCATCTTGCCGAAACCCACGCTCACGGGGTGGGCCGCGCCGATGTTGGTGCCCGGGGCCATGGCGGCCACGTGCGCGGCCATGGTGATGAGCACCCCCGCGGACGCGGCCCGGGCGCCGGAAGGAGCCACGTAGACGACTACCGGCACCTTGGCGTTGACAATGGCCTGGCAAATCTCCCGCATGGAGGAGTCCAGGCCCCCGGGCGTGTTGAGCTCAATCACCAGGGCCTCGGCCTGGTCTTTTTCCGCCTTGGCGATGCCGGAAATGATAAATTCCGCCAGCCCCGGGTTGATGGAACCCACCGCGGGCAAAAGATACACGGGCCGCACGGCTGGCTGCGGCGCCGCGGCCGCCGGCAGCAGGGGCAACAGGAAAGCGATGAGCAGGAGCCTAAGTTTCATCATGCCCGGCCAGCAGCTCCATCACCTGCTGCATGTCCTCCCAGGTCTTGTGCCGCTCCTTGGGGAAGCGCAGCAAATAAGAAGGGTGGAAAGTGGGCATCACCGGGATTTTCCCGAAACGCTGCCAGCGCCCCCGGATGCGGGTCAAGGGCGCCTGCGTGGCCAGCAGCGCCTGGGTCGCCACCCGCCCTAGGGTGACGATGACCCGGGGCCGGATGGCCTCGATCTGCTTCTTCAGAAAGGGCAGGCAGGCCGCCATTTCATCGGCCTCGGGCTCCCGGTTGCCCGGGGGCCGGCACTTGACCACGTTGGCGATGTAAACCTCCTCCCTTTTTAACCCCAGCCTGGACAGGAGGCTGTTCAGGAGCTGCCCTGCGGCCCCCACAAAGGGGAGGCCCTGGAGGTCTTCCTCCTCCCCCGGCCCCTCGCCGATGAACATCAACTCCGCCCGGGGGAAGCCTTCCCCGAAGACCAGGCGGGTACGGCCGCCGGCCAGCTTGCAGCGCCGGCAGTCCCCAAGTTCCGCCCGCACCTCTTTCAGGGTGGGCGACGGCCCGGCGATTGGGGCCGCCTCGGGAGGCTGAGGGGCCAGCTCTGCCGGCACCCCCAGTCGGCCCAGACGCCGCTGATATCGGAGCCAGCCTGCAAGGTTCCTGGCCAGCTCCTTCAGCTCCCGGGCCGGGTCCTCAGGCACCGCTGCCCTCCGGCCCGCGTAAATTCAGGAGTTCCACTACCCGGTCCAGGATGCGGGTCGCCACCTCTTCTTTGCTCATCAGGGGCAGACGTACCGGCACCCCCTCCCGGGCGAAGATGGTGACTTCGTTGGTGTCCGCGGCAAACCCGGAGTCGGCCTTACCCACTTCGTTGGCTACGATGAAGTCCAGGTTCTTGTACAACAACTTGCGCCGGGCCTCGGCCATCAGGTCCTGGGTCTCCGCGGCGAACCCCACCACCACCTGCCGGATCCGCAACGCGCTTATCTCCTTCAGAATGTCGGGGTTGGGAGTCAGGGTCACCTGCATCTCCCTGGAGCCCCGCTTGATCTTCTGCGTCTCGGGCTGGGACGCCCGGTAGTCGCCCACCGCCGCGGCCATGAGCAGCGCGTCCGCCTCAGGAAAGCGGCTCCGCACCGCGTCCAGCATCTCCGCCGCGGCGTGCACCGGCACCAGCTCCACCCCGTAGGGCGCGGCCAGGGCCGAGGGGCCGCTCACCAGGCAGACTTCCGCCCCCCGGCGCCAGGCCACCCGGGCCACCGCGTAGCCCTGCTTGCCCGTGGAGCGGTTGGTGAGAAACCGCACCGGGTCCAGGTCCTCGTGGGTGGGGCCGGCGGTCACCAAGACCCGCCTCCCGGCTAGGTCCTGCTTGCTCACCAGTCGGGCCAGGGCCTCCACGACGGCCTCGGGCTCCGGCAGCCTCCCCAATCCCACCGCGCCGCAGGCCAACTCGCCGGCTCCGGGGTCCATCACCATGACCCCCCGGGCCTTGAGGCGGATCAGGTTCTCCTGCACCGCAGGATTTCCCCACATCTCCACGTTCATGGCCGGGCACAGGAGCACCGGCCGGGTGGCCGCCAGCAGGATCGTGGTGAGGAGGTCGTCCCCGATGCCGCCTGCCATTTTCCCCAGGAGGTTGGCGGTGGCCGGCGCCACGACGATAGCGTCCACCTCCTGCCCCAAGGAGACGTGCTCCAGGGGCTCCGCCCCGGGTCCGAAGAGCGCGGTCCCCACCTTCTCCCCGGTGAGGGCCTGGAAGGTGAGGGGCCCGACGAACTCCTGGGCCGCCCGGGTCATCACCACCTTCACCCGGGCGCCTATAGCGACGAGCCGCCGGGCCACCTCCGCGGCCTTGTAGGCCGCGATCCCGCCACTCACCCCCAACAGAATGCGCTTGCCGGTGTATGGCATAGTGTGCTCTCCGGGGTACGGGGCTAAGGGCTTTTTCCTAAAGGGCCCTCATCTTCTCCCCCAAGCCCTCCTTCTATCCTTTATGCTTTCTTGGCCGGGGAAAGTAGGGGCCAACGGCCCCGCCTTTCCCGGCCCCTTACGCGGGTTGGGAGGGGGGCTTGGGGGGAGGGCAGGGAGCCTCGCTCCCTGGCCCTCCCCCCAACTCCCTTCAAAAAAACGGGTTATATTTGCGCTCCTGGCCCACGGTGGTCACCGGGCCGTGACCCGGGAACACGGTATAGTGGTCCCCCAGGGGGAAGATCTTGGTCCTTACCGCCTCGGTCAGGGCCTCAAAGGACCCTCCGGGAAAGTCGGTGCGGCCGATGGAGCCGGCAAAGAGCAAATCGCCTACGTAGACCCAGGAGTGCCCTTCCATCACCAGGCTGATGCCTCCGGCGGTGTGCCCCGGGGTGTGCAGCACTTTCAGGCGGTAGCTGCCGAAGCTGAGGACGTCGCCTTCTTTGAGCAGGATGTCCGCCTGGGACAGGCGCACCCGGTTCCCCGTGAAGAACAGGGCCTCCTGGGAGGGGCTGGCGAGCATGGGCGCGTCCAGTTCATGGATGGCGATTTTGGCGCCGGTGGCGTCCTTCAGGGGCTGGTTGGCGTCCACGTGGTCAAAGTGGCCGTGGGTGTCGATGATGAGCTTCAGCTTGAGCTCGTGGTAGCGCAGGGCCTCCAGGATTTCCGCTTCATCGCCCCCGGGGTCGATGACCACGGCCTCCTTGGTCTCCTCGTCCCCCAGGACGTAGCAGTTCACCTCCAGCAGCCCCACCGTCAGCGCCTTTTGTATCATCCTCCCTCCATCAACCCAGGAAGAACCTGACTCCCTGGAAGCCGAAATAGCCGCCGAACGCGAACAGGAACAGGCCGCAGCCCGCCAGGAAGCCGCGGTAGATGCCGTCCGAGAGAAAGCGCCGCCCCTGGGCCACCGCGCCGGCCACCAGGCTGTACCAGGCGAAGTCCGCCAGGATGTGGCCGACAAAGAACAGGGCCACCCCCGGGGCGCCGTAGCGGGTGGCGAACATCACGTAGCCCAGCCCGATGGTGAGCCACCAGATGAGCCAGTAGGGGTTGGCGACACTCATGAGCACCCCGGCCAGGACCGGGTGCAGGCCGGAATGGTTATGGGCCGCAAATTCCAGGTGGCTGTGCCGGGAGGCCTTGAGGAGCATGACCCCCATCCAGGCGAGCATCACCGCACCCAGGACCCCCACGGTGCCCAGGATCAGGGGGCGGTGCAGCCAGGCCCCCAGGCCCACCAGCAAGAGCAGCACCAGGGCCAGCTCCAGCAGGGCGTGCCCCACGATGATCAGGGGCCCGGCCCAGAAGCCCCGCCGGACCGCTTCGCCCACGGTCACCGTGAGCAGGGGCCCGGGCATCAGGGCCCCGGATAGGGCCACGATGAAGGAGGTGGAGGCGATGCCGATGAGCACCCACAATTCCATAAATTTCCTTTGCTTCCCCCTCGCGGCCCCATATAATTATGGCCGGATGGCACCGGCCGTCAAAAAGACACCGGCAATTTATCCTAACATATAGCCCCTTGATAAACCAAGGGAAAACCGGAAGCCAGCCGCTGCGGAGTCCGCCGGGAATGAAGCACCCCAGGAGAAAAGCCACCCGCACCAGCGCCTTCGGCACCCGGGGCCGGGTCAGCCACGACTCGTCGCCCTTTTACGCCGGCGCACTCTATGCCCAGCTGCCCCGGGAACAGGAGCTGGCCTACCGGGAAAACCCCATCCCTCCAGAATATCTCAACCAGATTTTCCCCCACTCCTCGGAGGACATGGCGGAACTTCCCGACGACAGCGTCCATTTGATGGTCACCTCCCCGCCCTACAACGTGGGCAAGGAATACGACCAGAACCTGGACCTGGAGGACTACCTGGACTTTCTGAACCGGGTCTGGCGGGAGACTTACCGGGTGCTGGTCCCCGGGGGCCGGGCATGCATCAACTTGGCCAACCTGGGGCGCAAGCCCTACATCCCCCTCCACGCCTATATCATTCAAGGCATGACTGACCTGGGCTTTCTGATGCGGGGGGAGGTCATCTGGAACAAGGCGGCCAGCAGTGCGGGCTCCACCGCCTGGGGGTCCTGGCGCTCCCCGGCCAACCCCACGCTCCGGGACGTGCACGAATACATCCTGATTTTTTCCAAGGGCAATTTCTCCCGGAAAAATCCCCATAAGAGAAAAATAACAATCTCCCGGGAGGAGTTCCTGGAATACACCAAGAGCGTCTGGACCTTTCCCGCGGCCAGCGCCCGCAAGGTGGGCCACCCCGCGCCCTTTCCGGTGGAACTCCCCTACCGCCTCATCCAGCTTTACACCTATGCGGGGGAAGTGGTTCTGGACCCCTTCATGGGCTCGGGCCAGACAGCCATTGCCGCGCTCCAGGCCCACCGCCACTATGTGGGCTATGAAATCGATCCGGAATATTACGCCCTGGCCCAAACCAGACTCAGAACGGTAGCGCCGGCCTCCGTGCCGGCCCAGGCACCGGCCTCCGTGCCGGCCCCCGCGTCCGCCTCTCACTCCGCAACGGTAGGGCCGGCCTCCGTGCCGGCCGGGCAAGCCCCAGATGAAGCCGTGCTGGTATATAAAAGAAAACTGCCCCACTGGCGACAGGAGGGCGCGGTCTATTTCGTCACCTGGCGCCTTAACCCGGGGCAACCTGAATTAACTACCGATGAGCGCGGGCTGGTGGCGTCCGCTTTGAAATATTTCGACGGAACAAGGTACGAACTTTTGGCCTATGTGGTCATGGCCGATCACGTTCACGTCCTGGTGAGGCCTGACGCTGGGGTTAAATTGCAGGACCTGGTGCGCTCCTGGAAATCCTTTACGGCCCAAGGCCTGCAGAGGGCTTCTGGCAAGAAAGGAAGTGTCTGGCAAAAGGAATATTTTGACCGCATTATTCGGGATGAACGGGAATTTTATGAAAAATGCCAATATATCCTCAATAATCCTCGGAAAAGATGGCCGGAGCTTGAGAGTTATCAATGGGCTTGGGCCAAAGGCGGTTAGCAGGATTTTATCGCCGGCACGGAGGCCGGCGCTACGGCATAAGGCCGGCACGGAGGCCGGCGCTACGGCATAAGGCCGGCACGGAGGCCGGCCCTACTGTCTAAGGACTAAGAATCCATGGACAAGATCGTCATTGAAGGCGGGGTGCCCCTTCAGGGGGACGTAGTCATCAGCGGCGCCAAGAACGCGGCCCTGCCCATCATGGCCGCCACCCTTCTCGCCCCCGGGGTGCACCAGCTCCACAACGTCCCCCCCCTGGCGGACATCCGCACCTTCCGGCGCCTGTTGGGCAGTATGGGGGTGGCCTTCCAGGAACAGGAATATAAGGCCGGACGCGAGGGCCCGCCCCTGCCCGACGGCTCCCTGACGGTGGACACCCGCGACCTTACCGGCTTTGAGGCCCCCTACGAGCTGGTGAAGACCATGCGGGCCGCGGTGCTGGTCCTGGGCCCCCTGGCGGCCAGGGCCCGCCGGGCCCGGGTGTCCCTGCCCGGCGGCTGCGCCATTGGCGCCCGGCCCATCAACCTGCACCTCAGGGGGCTGGAAGCCTTGGGGGTAAAGATCAACCTCAAGGAGGGCTACGTGGAGGCCGACGCCCGCCGCCTCCACGGGGCTGAGATCATGCTGGAAATCCCCACGGTTACGGGCACGGAAAACCTGATGATGGCCGCGACATTGGCCCAGGGCACCACGGTCATCCAGAACGCCGCCATGGAGCCGGAGGTGGCGGACCTGGCCCATTTTCTCGTGGCCCTGGGCGCGCAAATCGAGGGCATCGGCACCGAGGTCCTCACCATTCACGGCGTCAACAGCCTGACCCCCGCACCTTACACCATCATGGCCGACCGCATCGAGGCCGGCACCTACCTGGCCGCCGCGGCCATCACTAAAGGGGAAGTCACCCTCATGAATGCCCCGGTGCCCCACCTCACCGCGGTCATGGGGAAGCTCACCGAAGCCGGGGTGCGCCTCACCGCGGAGCCCGGGCGCCTCACCGTGCACCCCGGGGGCACCCTCACCGGCGTGGACATCCGCACCCTCCCCTACCCCGGCTTTCCCACGGACATGCAGGCCCAGTTCATGGCCCTCATGAGCCTGGCCCGGGGCGCGGCGGTCATCACCGAGACCATTTTCGAGAACCGCTTCATGCACGTCAGCGAACTGAAGCGCCTGGGCGCGGACATCACCGTCTCCGGCAACCACGCGGTGGTCAGGGGCGTGCGCCATCTCCTGGGCGCGCCGGTGATGGCCACGGACCTCCGGGCCAGCGCCTCTTTGGTCATCGCCGGCCTGGCCGCCCAGGGCGCCACCGAAGTCCACCGGGTCTACCACCTGGACCGGGGCTACGCCAAGCTGACGGAGAAACTCGCCCACCTGGGCGCCCGCATCAAAAGAGTGGAGGAGTAGAATTGGGGGAGGGGGCCAGGGGCCGAGGGCCCCTGGCTCCCTCCCCCAAACCCCCACCCCCAACCCCCATAAGGGTTAGCCGGGGAAGGCGGGGCCCTTAGGCCCCGCCTTCCCCGGCGTACTTATAGGGGGCAAGGTGGGGAGCTTGAGGGGAGGGCTGGGGGAATCGATTTCCCCCGGCCCTCCCCTCAATATTCCATCACTCCATCAATTCCCGAAAACTCTCAATGGAGGGGAAGTCCGGGTGGGGCTCCGCGCCTTGCTGGGAGCTGGACTTGGCCTTGAAGAAGAGGTACTTGAGGCCGAAGCCCCGGGCCGCGGTGAGGGCCTCGGCGTTGTCGTCCACCAGCAGGGTGCGGCCGGGCTCGAAGCTGAGCTGCTCCCTCAGGGCCTCCCAGAAACGGGCCTCCTCCTTGGGCACGCCCAGGTCAAAGGAGGAAACCACTTCGTCGAAGTAGCCCAGCAGCCCGGTGTGGTTCATCTTCAGGCTCAGGGTCTTGTAGTGGGCGTTGGTCACCAGGGCGATGCGCTTCTCTTGCTGCCGCAGGAACCGGAGGAACTCTTCCGCGTCCGGGTGCACCTCGATGAGGTGGCGGATGCCCTCTTTCAAGGCCGGGATGTCCAGGTCCAGTTCCCGGGACCAGAAGTCGATGTCCGTCCAGTTCAGCGTCCCTTCTTGCCGTTTATAGCTGGCAAACACCAGGTCCCGGGCTGCCTGAAGAGACAGCCCCTGCCTCTTGGCGTATTCCTGGGGCACCAGGGTCTCCCAGAAGTAGTCGTCAAAGTGCTTGTCCAACAGGGTGCCGTCCATGTCCAGGAGCACCCAGTCCACTTCCTGCCAGGGAAAACCCATAAGCTACCTTCCTGAAATTCGTTGCTCCCTCTAGTTATAGAAATTTCTCCACCATTTCAAGGCTCCGCCCCTTGACACTCCCGGCGCAGTGATTACCTAAAAGTGTAAAAAATCACCTACTTAGGAGGAGGCTACCCATGCCTGTCTTTTTTCGCGAGCCCGGTTGGGACCCCTTCCGGGAGATGGAGGGCCTGCAGCGCCAGATGAGCCGCCTCTGGGCGGAGACTTTCGGCCCGGGGCTGCCTTTGTGGCGGCCCGGCGTCTATCCCCTGGTGAACGTCTCCGAGGACCAGGACCATCTCTACGTGCGGGCTGAGTTGCCCGGCATCGACCCCAAAGACCTGGAGATCACCATCCATCAGGGTAACCTCATCCTGCGGGGCCAGCGGAAAATCCCCACGGAAGCCAAAGAGGTCAACTACCACCGGCGGGAGCGGGAATCGGGCACCTTCCGCCGGGTGGTGGCCCTGCCCATGCCGGTGGACCCGGGCAAAGTTGATGCGTCCTACAAGGACGGCGTCCTCACCGTAACCTTGACCAAACCGGCCAAGCTCAAGCCCCGCCAGATCAAGATCAAGGCGGGTTGAAGGAGAGAAGCCATGGCGGAGAAGGAACTCAAACCCAAAGCGAAAGAAGAAGTGCCGGCCAAGGTGGAGCGGGTCCGCCCCGGCCGGGTCTTCCTGCCCGCAGTGGATATCTTTGAAACCCCCGGGGCCCTGGTCCTGGTGGCCGACATGCCCGGGGTCTCCCCGGACCAGGTGACGGTGGACATCAAGGAAAACCACCTCATCATCCAGGGCGAGATTTCCCCGCCCCTGGGCGCCAAGGAAACCCTGGTGATGCAGGAGTTCTACACCGGCGACTACCAGCGCGAGTTCCACCTGGGCTCCACCATCGACCAGAAGCGCATCGCCGCGGCCATGAAGGACGGGGTGCTGCGTCTGACCCTGCCCAAGGTGGAAAAGGCCAAACCCCGGAAGATCCAGGTCAAGGTGGGCTGAGGGAGTAGAGGGAGGACTTGAGGGGAGGGCCGGGGGATGTAGAGCAGGCGCCCCCGCCTGCCCAACTCCCCACCCCTTGTAAGCAAGCAGGGGCGACCCGCCGGGTCGCCCCTACATTTTTTCCACGAGGGGTTGGGGGCTATGGCCGTGGGCCCTTAGCCCCCTCCCCCACTCTCACACCGCTAATGCGGCTTCTTCCCGGGCCTTGGGTTCGAAGCGGGTGAACTTATCCAGGAATACCAGCTTTACATCCCCGGTTGGGCCATTCCTCTGCTTTCTAATCAAGATTTCGGCAATGCCTTTATCGGGAGAGTTTTCATTATAGAGCTCATCCCGGTAGATGAAGATCACCACATCGGCATCCTGTTCTATGGCCCCCGATTCCCGCAAATCCGACAATTGCGGGCGTTTTTTCTCCCTCTTCTCCGGCTCTCGGCTGAGCTGGGATAGCGCGATTACCGGCACCTGCAACTCCTTGGCCAGCGCTTTCAGAGACCGGGAAATTTCCGAGATCTCCTGTTCCCGGCTGGCTGCGTCGATTCTCCCGCGCATGAGCTGCAGATAGTCAATAATCAACAGCCCCAGCTTGCCTTCCGCCTTGAGGCGCCGGGCCTTGGCCCTGATGTCCAGGACCGTGGCCGCGGGGGTGTCGTCAATGTAAATGGGGGCGTCCATCAGCCTGCCGGCGCCCTCCTGCAGCCCCTGCCATTCCTGGGTAGTCAAAAAAGCTCGGCGTAAATGGGAGGCATCTACCCGGCCTTCGCTGCTGAGCAAGCGCCGCACCAGTTGCTCCTTGGCCATCTCCAGGGAGAAAAAGGCCACCGGCACGGGCTGATATTCTTCCTTTCTGGGGTAAGCTGCATTGAAGGCGATGTTCAGGGCCAGGGCGGTCTTGCCCATGGAGGGGCGGGCGGCAATGATGATGAGGTCCGAGGGCTGGAATCCGGCAGTGAGGTTGTCCAGGTCGTCAAAGCCGCTGGGGACCCCGGTGATGCGCCCCTTTTCCCGGTGCCAGATGGCCTCCAGGGTGGTAATCTCGCTTATCACCAGGTCTCCCAGGGGGTTGAACCCCGGGCGCACCTTGGATTCCGCCACCTCGAAGATATGCTGTTCCGCGGCGTCCAGAAACCCCGCTACATCCTCCACCGGGCCCAGGCAGGCGGCGGCGATCTCCTGGCTGCAGGCCAGCAACCGGCGCAGCACCGCCTTGTCGTGGACGATGCGGGCATAGTAGTCGGCGTTGGTGGCGAAGCCCACCTGCTCGCTGAGTCCTGCCAGGAAGACGGGCCCCCCCACCCCTTCCAGCCGGCCCCGTTCTTTCAAGAGCGCGGTGACTGTCACCAGGTCCACCGGCTCCCCCCGGCGGTACAGGTCCAGCATGGCCTGGAAAATGCGGCTGTGAGCCTCCCGGTAAAAGTCCTCGCCGTCCAGCAGGTCCGCCACCAAGTCCATGGCCTGGGGACGCACCAAGATGGCGCCCAGGACCGACTGCTCCGCCTCGGGATTGGCGGGAGGCGTGACGCCCGTGGGGGCTGCCGCTTCCACCGCGGCCATGCGTCTGCTTGCTTTAGCCATATCGATTTCCTTTAAATTTTTAAGCTAACCAAATCAACACCTTGGTGGACTATCGCCCTCCATGGACCTAAATATTTATTCTATCTTGGGAATGCCCCGCGAACAAGCCGGGCTGGACCATGGCTAAAAATAATCAATCTTAGAAGTTACTGCAAAGCTCGCCTGGGAGGAATGAGGAAGACTAAATATTTTTGAATTAAACAATAGACAGAGCTACTTTTGGGGAAGGGGCCTGGAGATTTTTACAGGCTCGAGCGTCCTACGATATTCTTCGAATTGCACCCCTAGGTTTTCTAAACCAGGCTCATTTATGAGGATAGCAGCCCCAGTCGCCTGGCCCAGCCGGTGCCTTAGATCTGGATACCGTTATTCTTGGCAAAACCCGCGATGTCCAGGGCCGGCACCCAGATGGAAATGCCCAGCCGGGTCTCAGTGGGTTTTCCTTCCCGAGTTTCCTCCATCACGGACCTGATGTGCATGGCAAAGACCTGCCCGTTGACCAGGAACCCGGGACAGCCGCTGGAACCTTTGTACATCAAAGAATCCGTCTCATAAAAAGAAAGCGGCCCGCTGGCGTAAAACGCGGAAATGGAGGCCCCCTGGAAGCGTTCCACCAGCTGGAACATCTTGCCCGCGGGGGTGAAGCCGACCTTGGCCAGGGGAAACCCGAGGGAGCCGCAGTTGGTGCCGATGGCCACGGGCTGCCCCACCAGGGTGGCGCAGACAGCGGCACGGGGGTGATCGATCTCCAGGAGGGCCAGGTCCCGGGCCGGGTCCTGGGCCAGAAGCCGGGCCTTTTCCATGTGCTGGCCCACGTCCGGGGCCCGGATCACTTCGAACAGGGCATGGGTGGCCTTCGCCGGGTCGCAACCCACGTGCGCCAGGTGGGCGGCGGTCACCAGGATGCCCGGGGCGATCATGAACGCCGTCCCACTGGTGCAGCTAACCTGGTTTTTCCCCACCTGCGACGAACCGATGATTCCATAGATGGCGGGTCTGATGCGGGAACAGGCTGCAGCAAACATCTTGCCCTCAGTTGCACCGCGGCCAAAGCGGGCAGTCGGCGCCAGGCTCAGTCTTTTTCCGGCACCACCTCAACCTGCACCTGGGCCTTCACTTCCGGAGCCAGGCGCACGGCCACCTCATAAGTGCCCAGCCTTTTGAGGGGTTCGGGCAGCTCCAGCTGTTTTTTGTCCACCTCAAAGCCTTGGGCCTCCAGGGCCTCGGCAATCATGGCGGCAGTGACGGAGCCATAGAGGCGCTCGCCTTCCCCCACCCGTTGGGCCAGGGTCAGCGTCAGGCCCTGGAGCCTGGCCGCCACGGCCTGGGCGGCTTCCTGAGCGTGTGCCTGGACCTGGGCCAGCTTCAAACGCTTCTTCTCAAATTGGGCCAGGTTCCCCGGGGTGGCTTCCAGGGCCTTGCCCTGGGGAATGAGAAAATTGCGGGCGTAGCCCCGGGCGACTTCCACCACCTTGCCTGCGGGCCCCAGCGCTGCCACGTCTGCCGTTAAAATGACCTTCAACTTACCCTCCTCTTCAAGCCTTCCCGGGCTGTTGGAGCCGGCGAAAATCCAGCCAGAGGTCCATAAGCCCCAGGGTAATGATCAGAAAAACAAAGGGATTCAAGAATATCAGGAGATATCCCAGAAGCCGCAGCAGGCGGGGAAGCCCCCAACGGTGGAACAGGGCCGCCACCACCGCCATCCCTTGGAAAAAGTAACACAGCCCCATGACCATGAGCAGGTTCAGGCTGAAGACCCTGACTCCCGCCACCGGCACAATCAGCAGAAAACCCGCGGCCAGGACCACAAAAATGAGCCATTCCGGGGCCGACCAGTAATAAAGAGGCGGTTCCTCCTGCCCCCAGCCCAACAGGTAGGCGACCTGCCGGGAGAGCACCACGTTGAGCCAGACCGTCAACCCCCCGTTGACAATAACCAGGCCCGGCAGCAGGCGCTGCACCCAGAATTCCATCTGGGACTGGGCGGCCCCCGGGGCCACCACGCCCGAGGCTTCGCGGCCCATGCCCCCCAGGACCCGGTGCAGGGTGTCCACCAGTTCCGTCCCCTTCTGCCCCAGAAGGGCCTGCAGGCTGACCCGGGACCAGTGGGCCTGGCCCAGGATGAAGAGCAGGGCCACCAGGTTCAGGGCCATCAGGGTATAGATGATGGCCCGCTCCGGGGACAGCCCCCGATAGCGCAGGCAACTGATGAGGACCCCCATGAGCAGCAGGTTCCCGAAGGCCAGGTTGTTCAGGATGATTTCCAGGCCCGGCTTCAGGAGGAAGATACACATCACCGCGGTCAGGGCTACCAGGATGGCGGCCCGTTCCCCCAGGCGCCATCCCGCCAGGATCACCGGCAGCGGCGCCAAGACACCGGCCACCAGGTAGACCAACGGGTTGACCAGCCCCCCGAAATAAAGCACCAGGAGGGCCCCCAGGCATAGGGACCAGGTAAGAAGACCTCGGCCCACGACCTGCAGGTCCTCCTCAAGCAGGCTGTATGGTGGGGATGTAAGGCATCAGACCCAGGAGCCGGGCCTGCTTGATGGCCCTGGTCACCCGCCGCTGATGGCGGGCGCAATTCCCGGAAATGCGCCGGGGAATGATCTTGCCCCGTTCCGTGACAAACTGCCTCAGGGTGGTGGCATCCTTATAATCGATGGGCAGCTGGCTGTCCACGCAGAAGCGGCAGACCTTGCGCCGGACATAAAACTGCTTCCGTTTGCGGCGAGGCATTACCGGCACCGGTTAACCCTCCTCCTGGACAGCAGTTGGGGTTTCCTCGGCAGGGGGAGCCGCCTCCGTTGGGGCCTCCGCCTCCGCGGGCGGTGCCGCCTCGGGTTCCGGAGCCGCGGCGGCCGCGGCAGCCTGGGCCCGGGCCGCGGCTTCTGCCTTCAGGGCCTCCAGGTCCACCTTGTCCGCCTTCTTGATGGTGTGGTAGCGGATGATGCGGTCGTCGATGCGGTAGTTGCGTTCCAGTTCCTTGACCGTGGCCGGCAGCCCGGCAAAGTCGGCCACCACGTAATAGCCCCGGGCAGTGCCTTTCACCTTGTAGGCCAGCTTGCGGCGGCCCCAGTCATCCAGTCCCACCAGCACCCCGCCCTGGGCGGAGATGATCCGGCTGAACTTGTCAATGGTGGCTTTCACTTCTTCGTCCGAGAGGTCCCCATGGACCACCCAGACCGTCTCGTAACGGCGCATTTTTCCTCCTTATGGGCTAGTGGCCCCGGGGTCAACCCCGGAGCAAGGAGAGACAAGATTATTTACCAGAAACCCACAGGCTTGTCAATCCATCAAGGCGAGAAACAACGCAGGGGCGCCCCGATAGGGCGCCCCTGGAAAGGCTGACCCGGGGTCAGATGCCTAAGTGCCCCGGCCCACAAATATCGCCTACTGCACGGTGAAGTAGGAAACTTTTTCCGCCGAGCCTACGCCGGTGGTCACCCGGCTGATCACGGTGTAGGTGCCGGGAGTGGTGGGAACATTGTAAGGCACCGAATCCGTGAACGCGCCGTTGGCGTTCTGCACCTGGTACTGGTAAGGCTCCCCCACCCTGCTCCCGCCCATGCGCACTTCCCGGTACAGGGTCACGGGAATGGTGGAGCCCGACGGGGTCAGGATGGTGTAGGTCATGCCCAGGGTCACCTGTTGGCCCGCCCCCACCGCGGACGGCGTCACCGTGGCGTTGTCAATGGCCACCACGTTGCCCCTCGCCGGGGTGTAGCTATAAGACTGAGCCGCGGCGGCCTGGGAGCGGATCTCGCTGTTGCGGTGCTCGGCATAGAGATAGCCGCCCACCGCGCCCACCAAACCACCGGCGGCCGCGCCCACCCAGGCCCCGGTGGCCGGAGAGCCGGTGGCCGCCCCGATGATGGCGCCTAAGGCCGCGCCGGTGGCCGCGCCGCCCACGGCGCCGGCGCCCGCGGACCGCTCCGGTGAATAATAACCGCTCTCCGTGACGCAACCAGCCATGGCCACCAGGAAGATGAACACCATAGCGACTGCCAAAACCTTGCGGGCCATATCCACTTCCCTCCTCTTAAATGCTGTGCCAGCCAGAGTACTCACGTTTGTTTGCAAGATAATCCTTTGTGTAGGAAATGCAACCCCCGGGACGCCCCGGCCTTCAAACTTCCCGCCCCACGGCCTGGCGGATGCGGTCCAGGAGCCCGTTGACAAAGGCCCCCGAGGCCTCGGTACCGTAACGTTTGGCCAGCTCCACCGCCTCGTTGATCACCACTTTGGGGGGAATCGCCGGCTGGTACAGGAGCTCATAGACCGCAATTCTCAAGAGATTGCGGTCCGCGGCAGCCATGCGCTCCAGCCGCCAGTGTTCGGAGTAGCGGGCAATGAGCGCGTCCAGTTCCTCCAGGTGGGCCGCCACCCCTGTCACCAGTTCCTGCAAGTACGCGGGGGTTTTGCCTTTCTTCTGGAAATGGCCCCAGAAGCGGCTCAGATCCTCGGCGCTCCGCTGCCCGGCAAATTCCGCCTGGTACAGGAACTGCAGGGCCGCTTCCCGGCACTGGCTGCGGGAAACCCCCACAAAGGTCAGCCCCCCAACTGGCGCAGCAGGTTGACCATCTCGATGGCCGCCTCCGCCGCGGCATAGCCCTTGTTACCCGCCTTGCTGCCGGCCCGCTCGATGGCCTGCTCCAGGGTGTCGGTGGTGAGGATGCCGAAGGCCACGGGCACCCCGCTCTCTAGGCTCACCTGGGCGATGCCCTTGCTCACCTCCGCGGCCACGTAGTCAAAGTGGGGCGTGGAGCCCCGGATCACCGCGCCCAGGCAGATTATGGCATCATGGGCCTTAGCCGCGGCCAACTTTCTGGTCACCAGGGGAATCTCCCAGGCCCCGGGGACGCGAATGACCGTGAGGTCCTCCTCCTTGACCCCCTTGCGCCGGAGCGAATCCAGGGCCCCTTCCAGCAGCCGCTCGGTGATGAAGGAATTGAAACGGCTCACCACCACCGCGAACTTCAGGCCTTCGCCGATAAGCTTGCCTTCTACCGTACGCATCCGTCCCCCTTTTTAAGCAGTTAGCAGTTAGCGGTTAGCAGTTAGCCCTTATATTTAACAACTGCTCACTGCTCACCGCTCACTCTACCAACTTCAGCATGTGCCCCATCTTCAGGCACTTGGTCTTGAGGTAGTTGCGGTTCACCCGGTTGGGCGGGATTTCCAGGGCCACCCGCTCCACCACTTTCATGCCGTAGCCTTCCAGGCCGATAATTTTTTTGGGGTTGTTGGTCATCAGACGCATGTGGCGCACCCCCAGGTCCCGCAGGATCTGGGCGCCGATGCCGTAGTCCCGGAGGTCCGCCTTGAAGCCCAGGGCCTCATTGGCTTCCACGGTGTCGGCCCCCTGGTCCTGAAGTTCGTAGGCCCGGAGCTTGTTCACCAGGCCGATGCCCCGGCCCTCCTGGTGCATGTAAAGGACGACCCCCCTGCCCTCCTCCTGCACCTTGGCCATGGCGGCTTCCAGCTGGTCGCCACAGTCGCACCGGAGGGAATGGAAGACGTCGCCGGTGACGCACTCCGAGTGCACCCTGACCAGGATAGGCTCCTCCGGGACGATCTCGCCCTTCACCAGGGCCAGATGCTGGTTGTCGTCCATGTCGTTGTCGTAAACGATGGCGGTGAACTCCCCGAAATAGGTGGGCAGCATCGTGGTGGCCCGGCGGTGGACAAAGGACTCGTGGCGCAACCGGTATTCCACCAGGTCGGCGATGGTGGCGATCTTGAGGTCATGCTGCCCGGCGAATTTCTCCAAATCCGGCATGCGGGCCATGGTGCCGTCCTCGTTCATCACCTCGCAGATGACCGCGGCCGGCTTCAGTCCCGCCAGGCGGGCCAGGTCCACGCCGCCCTCCGTCTGGCCGGTGCGCACCAGCACCCCGCCCTTTCGCGCCTTCAAAGGGAAGACATGGCCCGGGCTCACCAGGTCCTCGGGCCGCGCCCCGTCGGCCACCGCGGTGAGGATGGTGGTGGCCCGGTCCGCCGCGGAAATCCCCGTGGTCACCCCCCGGCGGGCCTCTACGCTCACGCAGAACGCGGTCTGGAAGGCCGACTGGTTGTCCCGCACCATGGGGGCCAGCCTCAACTTCTCCACCATCTCCGGGGCCAGGGCCAGGCAGACGAGGCCCCGGCCATGGCGGGCCATGAAGTTGACGGCCTCGGGCGTCATCAGCTCCGCGGCCATGGTCAGGTCGCCTTCGTTTTCCCGGTCTTCGTCGTCCACCAGGATGATCATCTTGCCCTGGCGGATGTCATGCAAGGCTTCTTCAATGGTTGCCAATGCCATGGTACTTCCCAACCTTCGCTGCTTTAAGGTTATGCCGGCCCCGGCTAAAGGCAGGAGCCAGGTCTTAAAGGCTATTTTAACAGCCGCGGCCGGGGACGGCCACCCCACCAAAATAAAGTATTTCCCCGGTGGGGCGGGCCTCCGTGCCCGCCATCCTTAACTTTCATGCCCCCTTTTTAACCTTCCACCTTTATCAGGTTTCCTTCTGCGCCTCTTGAAACGGTGAAGGTGATACCCCGGGAACTCAGGAAGCGGGAGATATTTTCCACCGCGATGTTTTCATCCACCAGCACCGCAAAAGGCTCCCCCTTCTCCAGGAGTTCCTTCACCCGCACTACCGGCAAGGGGCAACTGAGGCCGCGACAGTCCAAAGTCCGCCCGTCCAACTCAGGCTCCGCTCTTGACCGTGGCCCGGGCCGCGGTGAAGGCCCAGGCGATGGCAAAGGCCAAGGCATAGCCAGCTGCAAGAGTCAGCCACCCTTCCGCCGGGACCCCGGCCGGAGACGCGGCCAGCCCCAGCCGGTGGGCCAGGCCCGCGCCCACAAACATGCCCAGGATGGCCACAAAGGAGTCCAGGTTGGCCTCCCAGGTGAGGATGAGCTGCCGCATGGGGCAGCCCCCCAGGAGGATGGCCGCGAAACTGAGCAGGCCCAGGCCCAGGAAGTTGGCGGCGATATTGCCGTGGGCCACCGGCCCCACCAGGGCGGGCTTGAACTGCCCCAGGACCAGGTTGGCCGCCAGCGCGCCCAGGAAAATCCCCAGGAAGCCCTTCAGCAGGTAATGGTCGTTGAAGAGGAAGAAATCCCGGAAGCCCCCGGACAGGCAGAGCCGGGAGCGCTGGAAGAGAATGCCCGCCACTACCCCCAGCGCCAAAGACAAGACCACCGGCGCGTGCTGGGAGGCCGGGCCCTTGAGGCTGAAGAAGGGATAGGGAGCGGCAAGCCACAGTTTTGTCAAGAGCAGGAGAGTCAAGAGCCCGAAGAAAGCCACGGGAATCAGGGAGAGCCAGCGCGGCAGGGGCCTGGCCGGACCCAGGTTATATCCCTTGGTGAGAAAAGAGAGTCCCAGGTAAGCGCCGAAAGGAATCCCCAGCAAACCGCCCAGGGCCGAGAGATCCCCCCCGGCCAGGCGGTAGATGGCCCGGATGGGGCAGCCCAGAAAGATGAGGCCGCCCAGCATCACCAGCATCCCCAGGACAAACCGGACCCCGGGGCTGGAGCCGCCCCGGGGACTGAAGTCCTTAAAGAGCAGGGCGGAAAAGAACGCGCCGAAGAAAATACCGATGATCTCCGGCCGCAGGTATTGCAGCATGGGGTTCATGTGCAGCCCCAGGGAACCGGAAATATCACGGTAGAAGCAGACAAAACAGATCCCCATGTTGCCGGGGTTGCCGAACTTTACCAGCACGGCCCCCGCGGCGCCGATGACCAGCCCGCCCAGAAGGACGAGGTTCCTCCGACAAAATTCCGTGCAGTAAGACACCGTGCGCCTCCTATTTCCCCAAGAGGCGTCACATCTTGGGGCGAAGAAGATGGTCTTTCCCAGGAGTAACTACCCCTGGCGGCCGCGGCTCAAACTCAGGTCCGAATCAGCGCTGCCATCTTTCCTCACCCCCTTTCGGTGTCTTCCATCTTTTCACTGCTCACTGCTCACTGCTCACTGCTCACTGTTACAAAAACCCGTGTTTGGCGAGGAACTCCCGGGTCAGCCCCGGCTCCTCCCCGGAGTGGGGGCCCAGCAGCCGGGCCACGTACTTGCCGATGATGTCCGCCTCCAGGTTGACCTTATCCCCCACCTTGAGGAGGGACAGGGTGGTCTTCTGCGCCGTGAAAGGAATGATGTTCACGCTAAAGCTGTGTCCCTGGCAGGTGTTGACCGTGAGGCTGACCCCGTCCACGGCGATGGAGCCCTTGTCGATGACGTAGCGGCTCAGGGCCGGGGGCATTTCCAGGCGCAACTGAAAGTGGTCCGGCCCGGGCCGGCGCTCTCGGACCACGCCTGTTGCGTCCACGTGGCCGGTGACCAGGTGGCCGCCCAGGCGGTCGCCCAGCTTCAGGGACCTTTCCAAGTTTACCCGGTCCCCCACTTTTCTTAAAGGGAAGGTCGTGCGGGCCAGGGTCTCCGGGGACACGTCAAAGGTGGCCGCCCTGGAAGTAAGGGCCACCACGGTCAGGCAGGCCCCGGCCACCGCCACCGACTCCCCCAGGGTCAGCTCTCCCGGAGGAAAAGGCGTGGCCACGGCCAGCCGGAGGCCTTCCGCGCCGCGGCCCAGCTCCACGATCTCGCCTACGCCTTCCACCAGCCCGGTGAACATTGCCCCATTCCCACGGAGGCCGAATTTATTGCAGTAATTTTACCAGGATATACCGGGAGAAGCAAATTCCTTCTGAGAAGGGCGACCCTGAGGCAGAGGACCAATGGCCCGGCAAGTGTGAGTTGAAGGGGCACAGCACGCTGTGCCCCTACGCAAAAACCTCGATTATCTGCGGGGGCAGGGCATGCCGTCCCCCTCCTGAACCACAGGCTGGAAGCCTCTGCCACCAAATCTCAGTCGTAGGGGCGTGATTTATCACGCCCGCCCTTAGGGCGCAATAAATTGCGCCCCTACGAAAACACCTAGAGAGCACCTTTGTATCAATCAGGGCATGGGGAGACCCCTCGCTAAAAATTCCCTCCTCCCATCAACTCAAGCTATCGTCACCTCTTTGCAGAGGTAAACGTCCTGGACCGTGTGCAGCAGTTCCACCCCTTCCGCGAAGGGCCGCTGGAAGGATTTGCGTCCGGTGATCAGGCCCATGCCCCCGGCCCGTTTGTTGATCACCGCGGTGCGCACCACTTCCCGGAGGTCGTCCTCCCCCGCCGCGCCCCCGGAGTTGATGAGGCCCGCGCGCCCCATGTAGCAGTTGGCCACCTGGTAGCGGGTCATCTGGATGGGGTGGGTGCCGGCCAGCTCCGAATAGACCCGGGGGTGGGTCTTGCCGAAATTGAGCACCATGAAGCCCCCGTTCACCGTGGGCGCCTTCTGCTTGATGATGTCCGCCTCGATGGTCACCCCCAGGTGGTTGGCCTGGCCGGTGAGGTCCGCGGCGGTATGAAAGTCCTTGGCCGCGGTGGCGAACGCGGGGTTCCGCAGGTAGCACCAGAGGATGGTGGCCATCCCCAGTTCGTGGGCCACCTTGAAGGCCTCGCTCACCTCCTGGAGTTGCCGCCGGGACTCGGCGGAGCCGAAATAGATGGTGGCCCCCACCGCCACCGCGCCCAGGTCAAAGGCCTGCTCCACCGCCGCGAACAGGGTCTGGTCGTGCAGGGCCGGGTAAGTGAGGAGCTCGTTGTGGTTGAGCTTGACAATGAAGGGGATCTTGTGGGCGTATTTACGGGCCACCGCGCCCAGCACCCCGAGGGTGGAGGCCACCGCGTTGCAGCCCCCTTCCAGGGCCAGCCGGACGATGTTTTCCGGGTCGAAATACATGGGGTTGGGCGCGAAGGACGCGGCCGCGGAATGCTCCACCCCCTGGTCCACCGGCAAGACGGAGAGGTAGCCGGTGCCCGCCAGGCGGCCGTGGTTGAACATCTCCGCCAGGGACCGCAGCACCCCCGGAGGGCGGTCGCTCCCCAGCCAGACCCGGTCGATGAAGTCGGGGCCCGGCAGATGCAGGCTCTCCTTGACCAGGCCCACGCATTGATAAGTCAAGAGGTCTTCCGCCTCGGCCCCCAACAGGGTTTGAATCTTCTTGATCATGACTTGCCTCCTGCCCAAAGATAAGTTTCCCCGGCGGACCGGGCAAGGTTTTTTGTCAGTGAGTCAGCGGCAGTCAATGGCTCCTGGCTGCCATCAACTCCAGGGCCACCTGCGCCGCCCGGGCCGAAGCCCCGGGACCTCCCAGGGCAGTGATGACCCGGCCCAAACCCTGGCGTATCTGCTTGAGGCGCCCGGGGTCGCCAATCAAGGCCAGCACCTCCCGGGCCAGCCGCTCCGGGGTGAAATCCTCCTGGATCAGCTCCGAAAACAGCCGCTCGCCGGCCAGAAGATTGGTCATGCCTACGTGGGGCACCCGGACCAGCCAGCGCGCCACCCGGAAGGTGAGAGGCGACACCCGGTAGACGATGACCGTGGGCGTGCCTGCCAACGCCGCCTCCAGCGTGGCCGTACCCGAGGCCACCACTGCCACCTGGCCCGCCGCCAATGCCTCATAGGACTGGCCCGGGATGATAGCAGGGGCGGGTTTTAAACCCGCGCCTGCCACCTCCAACCTCACCAATTCTTCCGGGGCTGTGGAGGCCAAAGGCAGAACAAACTGGCACTGAGGGATGGCCTGCTTGAGAATCTTGGCGGCCTCCAGCATCAGGGGCAGGTGACGCCGGATTTCACTGGCCCGGCTGCCGGGGAGCAGGGCCACGGTGAGGCGCTCCGGGTCCAGGCCCAAGGCAGACAGCCAGGCCCGGCGGTCCGGCGTCCGCGGCAGGGTCTCCCGGAAAGGGTGCCCCACGTATGCCACCGGCACCCCCCGCTGCTGATAAAACTCGGCCTCGAAGGGAAAGATGACCACCATGCGGTCCACCAGCCTGGCGATGGTGCGCACCCGGTAGGTGCGCCAGGCCCAGACCTGGGGGCTGATGTAATACATCACCGGCACCCCGCGCCGGTGCGCCAGCCGGGCCACCCAGAAGTTGAAGTCCGGGAAGTCCACCAGGATAACCAGGGCCGGGCGCTCACTTTTCAAGACCCGGGCGATATCCCGTAAGGCCCGAAGCACCACCGGCAGGTGGCGGGCCACTTCCGACAGGCCCACCACCGCCAGTTCCGAGGCGGGGCAGAGGATGCGCACCCCCTGGGCGGACATTTCTTCGCCGCCGATGCCTAAAAACTCGGCCCGGGGCTCCTGCTCCCGGATGGCCGCCACCAGCTGCGCGGCATGGGCGTCCCCCGACGCTTCCCCAGCGACGACAAGGATTTTGGGAGGGGCAGGATTTGGGGGAGAGGGCCAAGGGCCGAGGGCCCCTGCCCCCTCCCCCAAACCCCCACCCCCAACCCCCATAAGGGGTTTTTTCATGCGATATCCTTCACCAGGCCACACTCAAAGGGGGCTGGGAGGGAGCTGGGGGGGGGCGGGGGACTCGCTGTGCCCGGGGGCCCCCCCCCCCCCCCCCCCCCCCCCCCCCCCGGGGGTGGGGCGGGGGGGGGGGGGGGGGGGGGGGGGGGGGGGGGGGGGGGCGCGG
>Ga0315268_10000210_pt1 | contig 68893 bp, 70 predicted proteins | sample C1_top_MG_FD_204535 | JGI IMG/M metagenome (GOLD analysis project Ga0315268, IMG submission 204535) | Sediment microbial communities from Yellowstone Lake, YNP, Wyoming, USA - C1_top | ecosystem: Environmental > Aquatic > Freshwater > Lake > Sediment | place: USA: Wyoming | collected 2017-08-01 | reverse complement strand
CCCAAGAGCAGTCGAGAAGATAGGCAATTCGAATCAAGGCATTTAGAATAGGCGACTGAAGTCGTCGTACACCCCTTTTCTGTGGCCAATGTACAAAACAACTACTCTCTTCTTCATCATGTCTATTTCGTAGATTGCTCTGTAGTCGCCGATTCTAATCCTCCGGAACACAGATTGAGTAAGTCGGTCCCCCTTCGTTTCTGGAGAATCTCGCAAATCTCTCAGTGAGTCTTTGATCGTTGATTGAAGGTTTTCGTCTGATCTGAAAAGGAACTTAGCCGCTCTAGGATGAAGAAGGACTCGGCACGTCAAGAAATCGCTTCGAGGGGGACTAGAGAGTTCGGTTTCCGTTTTGCTTGTTTACTTCGTTCCAAGAGCATCTGGTAGAACTTTCTGGTCTTCTCTCTTTCTTCGTAGAGCGCAAGAACCGTCTTGATGGCCTCGCTTCTATTTGCAAAGCGGCCCTCCGAGATCCATTTGTCTATTTCCTGAACCACTTTCTTCGGTACCCTGACCTGAACCTGAACCGTTGTCATAGCACGTAAACAGTGATGTTTACGCACACAAAAGGGTTGCAGGCTCGCTCTTATCGATTCCCGCCAGCTCACGACAGAGAAAGCGTGAAACGCTTTGAGAAAGTCTTGGTCAAGTTGTCTGCAGTTTTGATGTGGTTGATGATGTACCCGGCAGACGCTTCTTGTAATCTTCCATTACCTTGTCATACATCTGAACGGTCTGCTTCAGTGCTTCCTCAGACTTGCCGTGACAAGTCTCGTCGGGTTTTGCCGTTGAAATGCAGACGTGCTTAGCTTCCTCCAGTCTCTTTGAGGCTTCCTCGAACTTCGCGTCTTTCTCTAGTTTCATTATTGCAAGGAGAGAGTTGTAGGCGGAGAGGTGGGCGCGTTTGCATTCTAAGTGGCTTTTGTTGTCTCGTTCTTGGTAGCATAACTTGCAGCAGTCCATCGCCGTTCGCGCCTGGACCCATGGTTGCATGAGAAAGATGGCTTCCATGGTCGCGAACCGCAAGCATGATGCATTTATCGATTGCTGAAACTGAATCCGTTTGCCGGCAAAGAAGTGTCGTCTCACATCATGCACCGAGCTATGCCAGGATTGACTTGCCCTCAGAAATAAGGCCCAAAACGTGCTCGGTTGTAATACAAGGGTCTTGGTTTGTACGACACCGAGAGTATAGGGGTGTGTGTGCCTCAAGCAGTCGATGGCGACCAGTCAGCGCGCACTCACGAACGGTTGGGGTCTAGCGGAGTTTCTGGACACAAGCTATAGCCATCGACCGCGAATCTGAACGCAGGATAATCGTTGCAATACAGTGAAAATATCCTTGAGCTGATCGGAAACACGCCTCTCGTGAAGATCAGTAAGGTCACGAGAGGGCTTGAGTGTACGGTTCTCGCGAAACTTGAATTTCTCAATCCCGGCGGCAGTGTGAAGGACCGTATCGGAGTCGCCATGATTGATGATGCGGAGCGCAAGGGTTTGCTAAAGCCTGGGGGAACGATAGTTGAGCCCACCTCAGGCAACACGGGCATGGGCCTGGCCCTGGCAGCTACCCTTAGAGGGTACAAGGCGATCTTCACAATGCCGGACAAAATGAGCGAGGAGAAGCGTAGACTGCTTCGCGCTCTGGGAGGGCGAGTGGTGATAGCTCCGACGAACGTTCCACCTGAGTCGCCGGAGAACTACATCAACGTAGCCCGAAGAATCGTTCGGGAAACTCCGAACGCCTTCATGCCAGATCAATACTCGAATCCAAATAATCCACTAATCCACTACAAGACCACAGGCCCCGAGATCTGGAAGCAGACGGATGGCAAAGTGGATGTTGTGGTTGTCGGAATTGGAACGGGTGGCACAATCACAGGGGTCGGCAAGTACATCAAGGAAAGAAGGCCCGACGTCAAGGTCGTCGGTGCAGATCCCGAGGGCTCAATATTCTACCCACACTACTACAATGTGGAGAAACCGATCCAACCGTACAAGGTCGAAGGAATCGGCGAGGACTTCATGCCCCAAACGCTTGTGCTCGACTATGTTGATGAGGTTATCAGAGTTAGCGACAAGGATTCGTTCCTGACGGCGCGGCGTCTCGCAAGAGAGGAAGGATTGCTGGTCGGAGGCTCGTCGGGCACGGCTATGTACGCTGCACTGCAAGTTGCAAAGGATTTGGCGAAGGATAAGGTGGTTGTCGTGGTCCTCCCTGACACGGGTCGGAATTACCTGAGCAAGATGTACTCGGACGAATGGATGCTGGAGCTAGGTTACATTGAGACAGAGAAAGAGGAGAGGTTCGATGTCGAATCAATCCTGCACGGCAAGCCTGAGGGCATTCCGGCGATGATCTCCGTAGCGATGGCTGATTCTCTGGCTAGTGCGGTTGAGTTGATGAGGAAATACGATGTCTCACAGCTCCCTGTCATCGAGGGGGGGCATGTCCTAGGGACGGTGCACGATGACACGGTCATGAAGAAGCTGCTGACTAGGGAGGCCTCGTTCCAGCAACCCGTCCAGGAATTGATGGACGCGCCGCTTCCCACAATCGATGCCAAGGCTGACTTATCGGAACTCTACCGACAACTGACTGGTGATCACAATGCCGTGGTCGTGGTGCGAGGTGGTAAACCCGTGGGCGTTCTCACGAAGATGGACATCATTACGCATCTCTCTAGGAGGGTGGCCTAGACGAAATCTCGGTTTAAGCTCGCATGAGGGTGCGAGGCTCATTCTAAGGGTTTAACTATTTGTGAACACAACCGAAGTCGCATGCCCCCAAGGACTCTCCAAATCGCTGTTTTGGGTGGGAGTGAAGATGCAGTCCTTGTTGGGCTACGCAACTTCCCAGCCCACAAACTCGCCATCCTCTCAACAAGCGACGGTCTCTCGCACGCTAACGAGCTTTCATCGAAACTCAAAGACACTTTGAAGTTGGCCGTAGACGTCATTCAGCTGAAGGATGCCTCCGCCTCCGCAATGCTGGAGGCCGTGGGCCAGCTAAGGCGAGGAGAGTCAGAGGGCTTTCAAGACTTCTTGATCAACGTTGGCTCCGCAAGTCAGCATTTAGCCTCCGTCGCGGTTGCGGCTGCGTTTGTGCACGGAGTCAAGGCGTTCGATGTAGTCGGAGAGCAACCAGTGGTTTTGCCCGTCATGAAGTTCAGTTATGCCGAGGCGATCACTGAGCCGAAGATGCGGATCTTGGAAGCGATCGAAGGTTCCGGAGGCGACGTTGACAGCTTGGAAAAATTGAAGGCACTCTCCAATTTCGGTAAACCACTCCTCAGCTATCACATCAGAGGATCCGAAGACGGTCGCGGACTTGAAGGCTTAGGGCTTGTTGAAATTGAACGCGGCAAGCGCGGACGGCTCAGAGTAAAGCTGACGTCGCTGGGGAGAACGTTGCTTTCTTCAAAGGCTAGCTAGGTGGCTTTCGCGTCTTTCGCGGGGGCGGAGTTCTGTTCTTTCTTTCTCATGATCTTTAGCTTGCAGAATACCGCGTCGCCGTCTTTGATTTCGAATATCTTGCGGATTTCCTCAGGAATCGTTATTCGTCCGCCCGCTGTGACTTCAGCGAAGAACGGAATATCCCCGTCAGTCGTTTCTGTGGGCACTAAAGAAAGCACCTGCTACTCGTGGCCATGCATTGCATTAAAAAAGCTGTCAGTTGCAGATTTTTAGTCGATTTCTCGCTAGACATTGCTGCTGGGACATGCTTCGCTCAAAGGGCAAGCGAAACATCGAGGTCGCGGGGCTCTGCAGATCGCGCGACCGAATTCGATCATGGAAAGATGGGTTGAGATCCTCTTCTTTGGGATGATTAATGATTCCAGACTCGTGCGAACGGTTTCGTAGTTTCCATTCGGCGGAGCTATGCCAAGTCGCTTCGTGACGCGCGCTATGTGAGTGTCCACAGGGATCACTGGATTCTTAGCCACGAACGCGAGCAGAATATCCGCGGTCTTGGGCCCCACTCCAGGTAGCTCCATCAATTCCTCCTTCGCCTGTGCGTAGGGTAGGTCGAGAATTGGTGAGAGTTGACCTTTGTACTTCTCTTCAATGATCTTGGAAACGGCGATGATTCTGGGCGCCTTGGTTGTGTATAACCCAGCGGTGCGAATTTGCGGAATCAGTTCACTGACTTTGGCTCGCGCGAGCACCTGCGGCGTGATCCTGTAGCGCCTTCGTAGTTTCTTCATGGCTGCGTCGCTGTTGCGGTCATTTGTGTTCTGCGATAGGATCGTTTGAATCAGAGTCTCGAAGGGAGGCCGGGATTTCCAAACTTCGACGGGGAAAAGTTTCGCAATCGTCCTAAGCATTTTCGCCTGCTTTGCTCGGCTCGCCCGTTTCATTGCTGTGCGCCCCCTCGTCGGTGTCTGTGTGCGATTGTGGCGCGCAGTTTAAAGCAAGCTCTCTTCGTAGGCAAATCGAGACGCCAAGCAAACATGAAAACGCCCCTCATAGTAGTGATTTTGGCGTTCGTTCTCGTCGTTGGCCTGCAGCCGACCTTGGGCACAGCTCAGGGTAGTGTGCTTGTTGTGCGGATAGACTCTGAGATCGCGCGGCCCACAACTGAGCTTGTTTCGCGTTCAATTGAGGAGGCGAGGGTTGGAGGAGCCAGGTTGATTGTGTACGAGTTGAACACGCCTGGCGGTGAGCTTGGCTCCGTCACCGACATCATGAACGACTTCAACAATTCCCCGATACCAACAGTTGTTTGGGTAAGCCCGTCCGGAGCGACTGCGTGGAGCGGTGGCACCTACATTCTGATGGCCTCTCACATCGCCGCGATGGCTTCGGGGACGACCATTGGCTCTGCGCAACCAGTCTTGTCGACTGGCGAGTTGCTCAACGAGTCAAAGTACATGAACGCCCTCTCAGCTCTAATGCGAGACAACGCTCGACTTCACAACAGAAACGAGACTGTCGCAGAAGAGTTTGTCAGGCAAAACATCAACCTTGGACCGGAAGAAGCGCTTCGACTGCATGTCATCGAGTTCGCTGCGGACGACATCCAGACCTTGCTGAACGAGCTGGAACCCTACACGCTTGTCCAATCGAGAACCCCATCTGGCACATCGGTTTGGAGGCTGATTGAGACAGGTTCGCTTGGAGGCGCGAGTTACGTCAAGTCATTTGACTTCTCCGGCATTTCACAAGCAACCGCCTATTCCTACGATCCGGGGATCAGCATCCAGTTCTTCGCGTTCCTATCAAACCCGTTAATCGCCTCCGTCCTACTCATCGTAGGCCTGTACTCGTTGATTACTGGTTTCAAAACGCCCGGGTTTGGTTTGGAGATCGCGGGAGGCGTCATGACTTTCCTTGCGCTGGTCGGATTTGGCATAATTGGCATCAACGCGGCCGCGGCGCTCTTGTTCATTCTCGGTGTTGCATTGACTCTGATCGAGATCAAGACACACATAGGTATCTTCGCTCTGGCGGGGATCGGTATGATTCTTCTCGGAAGCTTCCTAGCGTTCCCGTTACCGGGATGGGAATTGCTGTCGATCCAAGCCATCGAGTCGGCTAGAAGGACGCTGGTCGTGGTGGCGCTTGTGATGAGCTCGATCTTCGGGTTAGTAGTGTACAAGGTGGCTCAGGCGCGACGGATGAAGGTCAAGGTAGGTCCCGAACAGCTTGTCGGGCAAACCGGCACAGTGGTCTCCGATCTGGTTCCGCGCGGTGAGGTCCGGATAGAAGGGGGGATTTGGCGAGCTGAAGCGGTCGGCGATCATGTGAAGCAAGGGGAACTGGTTGAGGTCGTTGGGAGAGAGGGACTAATCTTAAGAGTCGAGCGAAAGCAAGCTCAATCTTGAGGCCAACTCGATTGGCAGTATTCGAACTTGTCACACCCGAACTTATCGCCGGATTGATTCTGGCGCTCTTTGTGATTATGCTCATCGCGTCGGGCATCAGAGTAATCAAGGAGTGGGAGCGCGCGCCCGTACTTCGCCTGGGTCGTTTTACAGGTTTGAAGGGTCCCGGATTGTTCTACATCATTCCGTTTGTTGACCGCATACCGAATATTGTCTCAATGCGTGTGCAAACAATACCGTTTCGGACGGAGCAGACACTCACGAAAGACAACGTTCCCGTGAACGTGGACGCTATCATGTTCTTCCAAGCTGTTGATGTTGAGAAGGTAATTCTCAACGTCGAAAGGTATCTCGACGCCACAACTTGGGCCGCCCAAACAACACTCCGTGAGGTGATGGGAAAGGTCAGCCTCGACGAGTTGCTTGCTGAGCGGGAAAAGGTTGGGGTTGAGGCACGGAATATTATTGATGAGAAGACTGAGCATTGGGGAATCAAGGTCAGCTCCGTGGAAGTGAAGGACATCGCAATTCCTCAAGCCCTACAGGAAGCGATGTCGCGACAGGCTCAGGCCGAACGTGAGCGCAGAGCCCGTGTCACATTGGCAATGGCAGAGTTTGAGGCTGCACAGAAGATGGTCGACGCCGCAAACCTCTACGAGAAGAACATTAGGGCCCTCGAACTGCGCTGGATGAACATCCTATACGAGCTCGGACTACAGAGCAAGGGCACACTGATGCTCGTCCCAACAAACACACCCACAGCGGGCGTCTCAATGGGTTTTCCGCCACTCGGCATAGCCAGCATTCAGGATCTAGCGAAGCAAGCGTCGGAGAAGAAAGAGCAGAAGTGAGTGCCTAGGCTAGTGGTAGCTTTCGGCCAAGCGAATTAGTAGGCTAATGCGTTGGCGGATCGGTGGATGTCGACTCATTAGGGTCGAGCCTCCTCCAAGGATTGACAGGGTACCGTAGGCCGACAGGCTGCCTTTCGGGAACGCCTCGTATATCTTCAGCAAAGCCGAAGCTAGGGATAACGGCTTTTTCGTGGTCTTGGCTGCGGTTTCATCCGCGACCATCTCCCGCTCTCTGTGGTACGCAGCCTCCACTAGTCGGACTATTAGGTCGTGTGGCAGCGCCATTCTGTACGCGGTCACTAAGGCCTTCAAGGCGGTGTCTGAGTTTTTGACGTGAGCAAGTTCGTGAGCCATCACTGCCTCAAGCTCGTCCTTCTTCAGCATGGAAAGGAGCGTCTCGGACATTACAACAATCGGCTTGTCGACTTGAACGGCGAATGAGACGGGCACGGCGTCGCTTGAGAGTTGGAGTTGTGCTGATGGAACACCAAACTGGTTCGCGAGGGAGCTGAACGAACTCGCGATCTCATTGGGAGGAGCGTGAAGGTCCTTCACCTTCCCCAAGATCAGTCTCGGTGAGATGTTGCGAAGTAACAAGGAGAATGGGACTCCTGCGACAATACCGATCAGCAGGGCGCTGCCCAAGACCGCTCTGACCCCGGCTTCCAGTTGGTATTCGTAGAGCTCTGCGAACGTGTAGCATAGGATGAGGCTCACGGCAAGGAACAGCCAGAGGAACACGGATGAGAGGAGCATCAAACCGAGACTCCAGGATCGTGTCCGCGGGCTACGCACTTTTCGGAACACACCGTAGAGGATCAGAATGATTCCTAACGGAATGAGAATTGCTGTAATTGTGCGGATGTTTCCGAAATACGCAGCGAATATCAGCGAGAGGCTCAACAGACTATTTCCTTCGGGCCTTGCTGAGTTTTCTTTTCAGATCCGCAATGTCACTCTTTGAGAGTTGCTCTAGGCTTTCATAGATTGTTGGGACCACTGACGGTCCGAACGCGTTGACCAGTCTGCTCAGAGTCCTTTGGACGAGGCTGGCTTTAATGTCTCCGTGAGCAGCAACTTGATACACGTATTTTTCGCCGCCTCTTCCTGCGACCTTGGATCTCCTGACCAGTCCTCTTGTGTGGAGGCGGTCGAGGACTGTGCTTACCGTCGTGTAGGCCAGGCGCTTCTCAAAGCCGATCTCCTTCATAACATCCCGAGCGGACGCCTTGCCCAACCTCTGAAGCGCGCCCAGAACCTCTGCCTGTAATTCGCCCAAAGCCAATATCGAAGTCCTCCGGAAACCTACTATGCTTGTAGTACCTAAAAACCTGTCCCAATACCGATAAAATGTGCGCTCAGGAATTTCCTGGTTGAGTCCTATTCGTGATCCTCGTGCTCCACGCTGCTAGCGATCGTTTTGAGCGATGCGAACTTGATCTTCATCGACTCCGCGGGCATGTTGATGCCTTTGCGTCGGCGTTGGATGATCTCGGCCATTATGCTAACTGCTATTTCGTCTGGCGTTTCAGCGCCTATATTCAGTCCAATCGGCGCGTTCACTCTCTCAAGTTGTTGCTCCGTGAAACCTTCGTCCATCAGGATCTTGAACCCTTGCGCAACGCGCCGTCTACTTCCTATGAGGCCAATGTAGTCCGCGTCCGTCTTGAGCGCTGCTCTGAGGCTTGGCAGGTCGTCTTTGTGCCGGGTCACGATCACGATGTAAGTGTCCTTCGAGGTGGAAATGTTCTGGAGGTTGTTCTCGAAAAAGTCTGGTATGACGCGGCAGCCTTCCGGGAAGCTCTCTTTCTTCGCGAGTGGGTCGACTACGAAAATCTCGAATTCCAGCCGTTGAGCCAGTCTAGCGATCGCAGCGGAAAGATGCCCGGCTCCGACGATGACGAGTCGAGGGTCGGGCTCAACGATCTCGATCGACACGTCAATCTTGCCGCCACAATTCATGCCGACACCCCCGAACTCCTCCTCCACCAAGTCGTAGGTCTTCACGACCACTCCTTTCTCGCCCTTACGTAGCATTAGACCCGCTTCTTCGGCGACTTGGCTCTCGACGCATCCGCCGCCAATTGTCCCGTAGGTCTTCAGGTCCTTCGTCACGATCATTTTCGCTAGTCTGCGGGGCACTGAGCCTTTGTGGTCTACAATCGTGGCTAGGGCGAACGTTTCCTGACGGTCGATCAGGTCGTTGATCTTCCTGTAAATCTGTCCCATTTTCAGACTCGTCACTTTGCGCAGAGGAAGTTGCGAGAAGCGAGAATATAATCGTTCCCTGAGATTTCAGGACGCGATTGGGTCGTGTGTGTCATTTCTGCGCACCCTCGCCATCTGTGCTTTCAAATTGCATTAGTACAGGGTTTGGCAAGGGGTCTCAAGCCCATCAATGAGTATGCCAAGGCATTAACGACAGAAGGCCGTAGTCTCCTTCTAGGATTGCGAAAAATAAAAGAATTGATTCGACCAAACACGCGGCGTGTCCGCTCCGTTTCATAAGCACCGCCAAGAAATCCAATGAGAACAGACCTAAACTAAAACTGCGAGCACAAGATTCACTAGACATGCTTCTGAGAAGTCTGACTTACTCAGGAAATATGGATTCGTCGTCACAGAAGAACAAGTGAAAGACGCCATTGCAGATCCAGATCATGTAGACGAAAGAGACAACCTGATTCGGAGTCAGATGTGCTTTCGATAATAGTCTCTGAATCTGGCAAACTATCCCACGCTGAGGAGATGGGAGACATAGTTGTCCACTTGAGCAAGAAAGGCGAGCCCCTCTTCCTAGAGCTTCTCAACGCAAGCAGAACGGTGCCTCTAATGGTTCAGGCACTTGCAGGGAAACAGGTTGCGGCTTAGCCCGTGGACGATCAGGTCATTTTCTCTGATTCTTGAACTCCATTAGAACTCGGTCAGGCGTGGCTGGAATTTCGGTTAGCCTTACGCCTATTGCGTTGTCAATGGCGTTGATGATTGCGGGGGCTGGCAGGACTATGGGTGGCTCACCGATCGCCTTCGCCCCGTACGGGCCGAGGCGGCCGGGATATTCCACGATTATCGTCTTGATCTCTGGGATGTCGAGTGAGGTGGGGATGTAGTAGTCCGCGAGGTTCGGATTAACGACGACGCCGTCCTTGTGAACAAGCTCTTCCATCAGGGCGTATCCAATGCCCTGAACGGTTCCACCCTCGATCTGCCCTTCGAGATTGAGGGGGTTGATGACTTTTCCAATGTCGTACGCGGTGACCATCCTCAGAATCGTGACTTGGCCGGTGTCGGTGTCGACCTCAACTTCAGCTGTCACCGCTCCGTACGTGTATTGCAGGTAGGTGGTTCCCTGGCTCGTTTCAGGATCGTATTCACACTTAGGAGCGTTGAACCTTCCATCCTCCTTCAACTCCGCGCCCTGATCATGCGCGGATCGGACAACATCACGATACGAAACTGACCTGTCCGGGCTGCCTCTGACGAAATAGTTGCCGTTCTCTGACTCAACTTCCCCAGCGGACGATCCAAGCATCCCGCCCGCGACCTCCTTCAACTTCTGATGGAGGTTCCCGGCGACCATCTGTGCGGCGCGGCCACCGATTGTGATGGTTCGCGATGCGACCGTGGGTCCGGTGTCGTCGCAGTAGTCGGTGTCGGGCGGTTCAAGTTTGAAGCATTCGACGGGGAGGTGCATGGTCTCAGCCGCGATCTGGATGAGGCCTGACGACGCTCCAGTCCCGTACTCTGTCATTCCAGTTCTGAAGTGAATCGTACCCTCCCTGTCGATCTGCATGTGGACTGAGGCGTAGTCGCTGCCTTCTGGGCCCAGACTGTTTCCGTGGTACATCAGCGCAATTCCGAGTCCTCGCCTCTTCGATCTCTTCATCTTTGAGAACTCCGCACGCTTGCGATACCAATTCGCTTCCGCTGTGGCTCTCTTTACGCACTCCTCGAGTCCACAGCCTTCGTCGACTACCTGACTCGTCGCCGTGAGGCTTCCGGGCCGGAGCATATTTAGAACTCTCAGGTCCAGCGGGTCCATGTCGAGCTTCTTCGCGATCACGTCCATGTGAGATTCCGCTGGGAAGTGTGCTTGTGGGCCGCCAAAGCCGCGGAAGGATCCGGCCATCGTATTGTTCGTGTACACACAGTACGCGTCAGTCGAGACATGTGGAATCTCATACGGCCCTGTGGCGTGGAAGCAGGCGCGTATGATGACCAGAGGACCGAGCGATGCATATGCGCCTGTCTCCGCGATTAGTGTGGCCTGCCAGGCCGTTAACTTCCCATCTTTCTTCACACCAGCCTTCAGTGAAGTCACGAAGGGATGGCGTTTCGTGTGGGCGATCATCGATTCCTCGCGAGTATAGGCCAAGGCGGCGGGCTTTCGCGTCTTGGTTGCCACTAGCGCGGCTATGCCGAGTATGTCGACTGGCATTTCGTCTGATTTGGGTCCGAAGGCTCCCCCAGTCGCTGCTTGGATAACCCGCACCTGTTCTGGGCGGAGCGAGAGGATCTTCGCGATACCTGTTTGCACGTGGAACGGGCTTTGTATGGAGCCGACGCAAGTAACCGAACCATCTGGTTCAGGAATTACGAAACCCGCTTCGGGTTCCAATGGAACGGGTTCTTGGAATTGAGACTTGTAGGTCTCTTCAACGATCAGGTCCGCCTGCTTGAAACCTTCCTCGATATTCCCCTTCCGCAACTTCATGTGCTTCGCGATGTTTCCGTCAGGGTGAAGCTTCGGAGCGTTGGGTTTCATTGCGTCCGTCGGTGAAAAAACTGCTGGCAGAGGATCATAGTCCACTTGAACGAGGTCCACGGCTTCTTCAGCAATTGCGGTGTCGTATGAAGCGATAGCAGCGATTGGTTCACCCACGAATCGGACAATCTGATTCGCCAAGAGAGGCTTGTCGGGGAGGAGGGCTGTGGATTCGTTGATGCCAGGGATGTCCCGCGCCGTTACGACTGCAACTACGCCTGGGTAGGCGCGTGCTTTCGAAATATCCACTCTTTTCAGGATGGCGTGGGGTTGGGTGGATCTGACGACTTTGAGGTGGAGCGAGTTCTCGGGAAGGATATCCATGGTGTAGATCGGTTTTCCCAGAAGCTTGTCGAGGGAATCGACCCTCTCGATATTTCTCCCCACGACGAGCAGTTGCCTGCTCTTGTTGAGGGTTTCAACCGTCGCGGTTTCGTCTACCATTGGTCCCTACCCCCCGCATTTCCGCAGCTGCGTCTCTGACCGCTTCGAAGATCTTCAGATAGCCTGTGCAGCGGCAGAGGATTCCGCTCGTTGCTTCCTTGATCTCATTATCCGTTGGGGACGGGTTGTGGTCGAGTAGGTTCTTGGAGGCGAGGAGCATTGCTGGAATACAGAAACCGCATTGCGAGGCGTTCCACTTGTTAAATGCCCTCTGAACCGGGTGGAGATTCTCCGCTGTTCCCAATGCTTCTACGGTTTCGATCTTCTTATTTCTTGCTTGAATTGCGAAGATGAGGCAGGAGTTAACGAGCTTCCCGTCCATTAGAACAGCGCAGATGCCGCAGTCTCCAGTGCTGCATCCTTCCTTTGTACCCTTCAATCCCAAACGATCGCGAAGCACGTCGAGCAGCCGCTCATGGGACTCCACGACGAGCGCGTGGTCTTTGCCGTTGACATTGAATTTCAGGAGATGCTTAGCCAAGGTTCTCCCCCGTCAGTTTCTCTAGGCATCTGTCAAGGGCACGCTTGAAGAGGACGCAGGCTACCTCAGAGCGGTATTCTCCTGACACTCTGAAATCAGAGCTGAGTCGCAACTCATTCCGCAAAGAGGCGATCGCGTCTTCTACCAGCTCCTTCGCTAGGACTTTGCCACGAAGCTTCTGCTCGGTGTTCATAGCTCGTTCGGGGATCCTGCCGCCGACTCGGTTGAACGCGATCCGAACGTCCTCAATCCGCTTAGTCTTGCCAAGTTTCAGGTAGACGGCTGAGGACACGAAGGCGATTATGAGCGAGTTTCTCATACCCAACTTCTCGAACGCGCAAGCGGACTGCGCATCCAGTTCCTGAAACATTGTCTCGACAAGGATCTCGTTCGCTCTCAGGTCAGTTACTCTCTTCCCTCTGAGAAAGTCCTCAAGCGGGAGAACTCGCTCGCCGAGTTTGCTTTTCAGTTTGACTTGTGCGTCGAGAACGAGCAAGACGGGTAGCAGGTCTTCAGATGAGGAGGCAGCGGCGATGTTGCCGCCAACAGTGGCCATATTCCTGATCGACGGCCCACCGAACTTCGCGGCTACTTCACGAAATACCTCATGACGAGAGTCAATGATTGGAGAAGCCACCAAACCTGAGATGGTTGTAAGCGCGCCGATTCTTATCGTGCTTCCCTCTTTCTTTACGTAATTGAATTCTGAGAGACCCGAGAGATCAACTAGCATTTTCGCGTTGACTTGGCGCCGTTGAATACGGTTTATGAGATCACTACCGTTGGCGATCAGCTGAACTCCAGCCTGGTGAGAGTCTAGGTATTCGAGCAGATCCGTGAGGTTCTCTGGGACGTACATGTCGAATCTGCGCATTTCTCAATCTCACCCGCCTGCGGCTGGAGGAACGAGTAGCACTAGGTCTCCGTGATTTAGTTTCCGAGCAAGATCCACGGGATTCAATATGGAATTGTTCACATAGAACAGGATTTGGCTTCGCAATTTCCCGTCGGAATTGAAGAGGAGCTGCTTCACTGTGTCCCGTCTTTCGACTAGAGATTGCACAACATCGCCTAGATTGGTCGCTTCGACCTCGATCTCGCTCTGACCGATCTCGTTTCGCAGTTCGTGGAACAGCCTAACCCTAACCATGACTGTACCCTTTCTCTCGTAGCGCTTTGTAAACGCGCTCGGGGGTCGCGGGCAAGGTGAACAGTCTTGCTCCTGTGGCGTCGAAGATGGCGTTGGCTATTGCTGACCCGACGGGTACAATGCCAATTTCGCCCACTCCCTTGGCACCGAAGGGGCCGATTTTCTCATGAGTTTCCACTGGGTCGATCTCTATTTCGGGAACGTCGGAAATTGTTGGGATGATGTAGGTTGTGAAGTTGTTCGTTTTGATTATTCCATCGTCGATCTGTGTTTCTTCAGTTAGCGCGAAACCTAATCCTTGTACGATTGCGCCCTCGCATTGCCCCGTGTAGGATTGTGGGTTGATTATCTTGCCCGAGTCGGTGGAGAGGAAGAACTTGAGCACTTTCGTTGAGCCGGTCAGGGTGTTTACCTCTACGAGCGCCACCGCGGTGGCGTACATATATGACCAGTGTGGAATCTCGATGCTGCCCTCCACAGCCCTCTCGACTCGCGGAACATTGAACCCGGCCACAACTCGTGTTTCAAGGTCGTTTGCGTGTAGGTGTCGGGCAATCTCAGCATATGGGACGGACCTTTTTGATTCTCGCGAGACTACGCCCGACTCCTTCAGGAGAAGTTGCCTCTTGGGTTCCCCGAGGATCTTTGCTGCCGTCTCAAGAAGCAGCTCGATCATCTTTGGTGCGGTCGCGAGGATCGCGTTCCCTCCTCTCACTAAGGCCATCGAAGATGAGGATGTTCCCGTGTCAGGTGCCAGTTGGGAATCGGCTGAAGCAATGTACACATCTGCTATGTCGCAGTGAAGCGCTTCAGCTGCGATCTGGGCGTAGGCGGTTACGGCTCCCTGACCGATCTCAGGGCAACTCACTCCGACCACGAACTTGCCTGTCGGCGTGATTTGTATTGATGCGGCTCCGAAATCTGGCAACGCGCCGAACCCGAATCCTTTCACCGCGCTGGAAACTCCAACTCCCCGCTTGCACCACGGAGCGGATGACATGGCCTTGAGTTTGTCGCGATTCCTCCAAAGCTTAGAATTCTGCGCTTTGAGAAGGGTCTTGCTGATGCCCACGCTCCCTTGAATCCTGTTCCCGAACGGACCAATATCGTCATCGAGCAATGCGTTCTTTCGGCGAATCTCTAGCCGATCCATGCCGAGCTTCTCAGCAATTATGTCGAGATTGGTTTCGATTGCGAAGTTGACTTGAGGAGCTCCGAATCCTCTGAACGCTCCCGAGACGCCGTTGTTCGTGTAGATGAGGTAGGCGTCGATTTCGATGTTGGGGATTCTGTAGGGGCCGCAGGAATTCTCAATCGCCACATCGAGAACCGTGGGACCTAGTGAAGCGTAAGCGCCCGTGTCGGCCACAATCCGCACCTTATTCGCTAGCAGTTCTCCTTTTCCACTCGCAGCCGTCTTCATCGTGATCGTCATCGGGTGGCGTTTCAGGCCGGCGACGCCTGACTCCTCTCGACTCCAAACCATTTTCACGGGCCGCTTGGTTTTCATCGCGAGAAGGGCGAGGGGGATCTGAACCGTGTTTTCCTCTTTGCCGCCGAAGGCTCCACCGACTGGTGTTGATACTACTCTGACCTGCTCAGGTGGGATTCCTAGAGCTCGAGAAACCTGCATCTGATCTCTGTACGGAGACTGACCGCCAACATACAGCACAATGTGGCCATCTTGATCGAGCATCCCAATGCCCGCCTCGGGCTCGAGAAACATGTGCATTTGCCGCCCAGTGCGAAATGTATTCTCAACAACAACCGCGGCCTTCTCGAAGGTTTTCTCGACATCGCCGATTCGGACGGTCGCGTGCCTCTGAACGTTGCCGGTTTCGTGCACTTTTGGTGCGTTGGGTTTCATTGCTTCCTCGGGATCGGTGACGACGGGTAGTGGCTCGTAGTCTACCTCGACAAGTCCCGCGCCTCTCTCTGCGGCCTCTTTGGTTTCCGCGGCGACAACGGCCACGGAATCTCCAATGTACCTCACTTTTTCATGACAGAACACGGGTTGGTCTGGAACGAGGATTCCGAAAGCGTTGAGACCGGGCACGTCCCTGTAGGTGAGAACCGCAACAACCCCCGGCGCTGCTTCGGCTTTCGATGTGTCGATCTTTCGTATCTCGGCATGTGCGTACTTGCTTCGAACAGCCGTCGCGAAGAGCATGTTCGGCAGCGTCATGTCGGAGAAGAACTTGGTCTCGCCAGTTACCTTGCCGACGCCGTCCTTTCTCCTGATCGGCTTTCCGATCCATTTCAATTTCGTTTCGGTCAATGCGGTTATCCTCCTGCGATCGGTGGGACGACTAGGATTTCGTCGCCGTCTCGGAGCTTGCTGGTTGGAGTGAGTCGTACTCCTTCTCGGACTACGTATACGTAGTTCCTGTTTCGTACTGGGATCGAGCTCAGCAGATCGTCGGTCGTGGCGTTCTCGTTGAGTTCAACCGTGAGCTCTCTGCTCTCGAGCGCTAACTGAGGGGCATCGAAGATCTTGACCTTGACCCGAACCGGATTGCTCGTCTTGGTTCACCTAGCCATGGCTGCTTGATGAAGAGCTTGGTAGACAACAGAGGCAACAGCCTCTTTGCGATACTCCGCTGAGCCTCGGATGTCGTCAATCGGCGAGGCATCATTTGCCGCCAGAAGTGAGGCCTTGTGGATAACGTTCGAGGTCAGTGGCTTGTTGATTAGTGCCATTTCGCACTCGTGAGCTCGCCTGATTGTGGGCGCAACTGCTCCAAGTGCAGCTCGCGCCTCGGTGAAGGAGTTGTCGCGGTTTCTGCCTCTGAGCACGACTGCAACATCAACGATTGAGATGGCGTTTGCTTCTCGCAAGCCAAGCTTGACGTAGGCGCCTCGATCTTTGGACTCTAGTCCGTTGAAGTGCACTTCCTCAATGAGTTCTCCCGGTTCGAGTGCCGTCTTTCGGTATCCTGTGAAGAATTGTTCAATCGGAATTTCGCGTCTCCCGGCTCTGCTACGGGTGACGACGATTGCGTCGAGGGCGTACAACGGTGGGAGGCTGTCGCCCGCGGGAGAGGCGTTGCCTAGGTTTCCTCCGATCGTGGCAGTGTTCTGAAGCTGGATTGCCCCAATCTGCCTCGCCGCCTCGGACAGTATCCATGCGTGCCTCTTGACGAGGTTGTTATGGATCATGTCACTGTAGGTTGCCAATGCACCGATGTGGATTCGAGAGCCGATCGGTCTGATGTATCGGAGTTCGGACAGTGAGAGAATGTTCAGAAGCTTGTCTGTCTTTACGAGGCCGTCCCGGAGCTGAACGATTACGTCAGAACCCCCAGCAACGATCTTGAGCGCATCCCCTTTCTGATGGAGCAACTCCAAAGCCTCATCGAGGCTCCGGGGCGTTAGGACGTCAATCTCGGACCGCAGAGTCACGGGTGTGTCCTCCAATGTTTGGCGGCGTTCTGGACTGCCGCGATCACTTTCGTGTAGCCTGTGCATCTGCACAGATTTCCGCCAAGCGCGGTTCGAATATCATCGACTGAAGGGTTATGATTTCGCATCAAGAGTGCAGTTGCCGAGACGATCAGGCCTGGGATGCAGTGACCGCACTGCACAGCGCCCTCTTCTAGAAATGCTTCCTGCACGGGATTCAGTTTGCCGTCTTTCACTAATCCTTCCGATGTGACGATGTCCCTGCCTTGTGCTTGGGCGATCAAGACGAGACAGGAGCAGACGGGTTGGCCGTTCATGAGAACCGTGCACGCCCCGCACTCACCCTTGGCGCAGTCTTCCTTCGGCCCAGTAACGTGTAGCTGCTCGCGTAGAACTTCGAGGAGTGTGTAGGCGGGGGGAGTCTTCACAGTCACCGGCGCGCCGTTCACTCGGAAGCTGATTTCATGCTCTACGCGCAGCGCTGCAAACTCTCCTGACAATGGGCAGTTCCGTCGAGTCTGATAGAGAATTAGGTGGCTGATTCTTAACGGTTCATTCGTACGAAACTTGCATGGACAGATCCCTCTACTCCACGCAGAATTCACTCGACTACGATCACCGGACTTTCAACAATGAAGAAGATTGAATAGATAGACAGGGCCACCCGTTGATGTGAGGGATTTGGGGTTGACTGAGGTTCGGGTAAAGATCTACGGACAGAAAGGCATGAAGGAGATTTCCCTCATCGTAGAGACCGGTTCGGAAGATACATGGATGGCGAGAAAGGTTCTGGACGAAATAGGAATAGAACCTCGCCTCAGCAGAACCTATAGGACCATAAACAACGCCCGAATCCAAAGACAGGTCGCTCCCGTCGAGGTAGAGTTTCTCGGGATGCGAATGCCTTGTCCAACAGTTTTCGCGGAAGAGGAAGATGTCAACGTTCTAGGCGTAACGGCTTTGGAGATTCTGGGCCTAGAGGTGGATCCGAGAACTCATGAGATAAGGCCCGCAGAAGCGTTGGCTGCCTACTGAAAGCCCCACATTTTCTCCCGTCTAGGCTTCCCACTTCGAGTCCCGGACGAAGCGCCAAGGTGACGCGGAGAGATAGCTTATTCCAGTCGTCCTTTCCAAATGACAAGCGGAGTCACGGTTGAACGATCACCGAGTCGCCCTGTACCTACAAGATAAGCATCCTATTCGTGAGGAGCTGAAGCTCGCGCAGTATGCGGAGAAGAAGGGGTTCGAGGCTGTTTGGCATGCTGAGTCGCGCTTGGCTCGGGACGCGATAACGCCGCTTGCGGCTATAGCGGCGGTGACTGAGAAGATCAAGCTTGGGACGGGCGTGATCAACAATTGGACTAGAAATGTTGCGCTGACCGCTGTAACGTTTCTCACGTTGGATGAGCTGTCGAATGGTCGTAGCATCTGCGGCATAGGCGCGTGGTGGGATCCTCTCGCTTGGAAGGTTGGGATAGAGCGAAAGAAACCGCTCCAAGCAATGAGGGAGTACGTCACTGTTCTCCAACGACTATTCAAGATGGAAAATGCTGCCTTCGACGGGGAATTCGTGAAGGTACGAGACATCCGACTGGATGTGGTATATGGAGACCCATCCACTCCACGCAAAATCCCGATCTACATTGGCGCAACCGGCTGGGACATGATTGAGTTAACGGGCGAGATAGCTGATGGAATCGCACTGAACTACCTAGTCTCGCCGGACTACAATCAGAAAGCCATGGAGCATTTGAAGAAAGGTGCGGCTAAGGCCAACCGGAACTGGGAAGAAATCGACCGTCCACAGCTAATCGTATGCTCTCTCGACGAGGACGCCGACAAGGCCATCGACAACGCCCGGCCACTAGTCGCACAGTACCTGGGACAGCAGCCTCACATTGCCAAGGCAAGCGGAGTCAAACCAAGCCTCATCGAGGAAGTGACCACAGCCTTGGGTGGATGGCCTGCAAAACCAGGCGGCCTAGAGAATGCGAAACGCTTGGTGAACGACGGGCTAGTTCAACTGATCACGGCCAGCGGCACAGCTGAAGACTGTAGGAAGAAGGTTGAACAATACAACAACACCGGCTGCACATGCCCAATCCTCTACCCACTCAGTGAGGATGCTCACGCGATGATAGACGCCTTCACCTGACCAAAGAAACGCGCTAACCCAACTAGTCGAAGCACGCATGCAAAGCTAGTTAACGGTTCAATTTCGGACGCCCGCACCATTAGACCCACCACACAGAAAAAAGACAACGATGGACGAAGAAAGGGAAAGAGGGTGAAGTATATTTCGCCTGAGTGATACTCTCACTTCGTCGACGGTTTGGCGTAGCTAACCATGCCTTGAAAGTCGACGGCGACGACTGGTTCGTTTCCGACGACCCACGCATCGTGTCCTGGGGGGATCAGGGCGACATCGCCAGCCTTGATGTCTCTCTCAGTGCCATCATCCATGACCACATGCAATGTTCCAGATGCTTGGTACTGGAGATGTGGAGCTTCACAGCTTTTCGTTTTAGCGATCGGCTTGACGTGAGTGGACCATCGCCATCCAGGCTGGAACACAGCTCGTCCGACCGTCGTTTCGCCGATTTTCACAAGCTCAATTTTTCCTTTCTCAAAAGTTCTTGTCTCGTCGGGAGTATTCGTACTCTTAACTTCCAATTTGCCCAATATATATCAAACGTCGTGCACAACTGGTTCGCCACAGGAAGATAATATCGCTTTACAAAACCACAGAAGGGGCCTCATCCGTGAGAAGAAGAGGGTTGTTAGGGGGTTCCACACCAGATGTTCGGGGGCGTCAAGAGCAGTAGAGGAGTAGTCTTGTGTGTGAAGTACCCTGGTGCGAGCACTGGAATTTGAACGGTCGCCGTTCGTCGTTGAAAAGTGTGTGCACCACTAGACTTGCGTACACACAAGTTAGAGTTCAACGTAGCCAGCTTCAGTTTGGGATGGTTTCATTTTGCCTTGGAAGTCTGAACAACTAATCTGCTCGGAAGCGCCCCGCCTACGCGGACGGCGTGTATAGCAAATTGCGACTCGAGTCAGAAGTTCGCAGATTATCTACTCATGAACGTCATTTCGTCCATGGAAAATGGAGGATAGTTAAGATCTACATTCGCGGAGAACTTCACGAAATCATTGTTGCAGCCGCGAGGCCCGATCGTTGCGATTGATCCACCGGTGCGGCTGTTTGAGTAGCGCATTTAAGATCAGGCACCGATAGGTTTGGGGTTGAGTGGAGTTGCGGATAGGAAGCCCCGAAGACGCGAAGAGTGTCGTAAGGAAGTACATCACAGGCACGCGATCTCGGCATGGAAAAATAACTTCGATTGTCATAGACGACGAGATCAAGGGGCCCGATGACGAGGGCACGTGGACAATGAATGGCGCCTACGTGACACAGGAGGGTGGCAGAGATCAATTTGCCGCCTCCGTCACATCCAAAGGCGAAGTTCGGATCACCATTGCCAAACCTGAGGACGCCAGCGCGAAGCGACCTTCAACATTCAGACGACGGTAACAGCATCGGATATGGTTCGCGCACGTAGATCGGCCAAATTCCGCTATTTGACTATCGTGACGATGTCACGGTCTTGGACCACATGATCCATCCCGACACGTTGAGGGCTGAACCTGACACTTGTTCCTGAGACCATTGCGTACTTGGCCTCGCCCGCGAATTTTCGGTGGATCTTCCGACACACATCAAAGATTGTTGATCCAGCTGTTACGATAAGGGGTTCCTCGAAGTCGGGTGAACCGTTGCGTGGTTTCAGGTAGACCTTGATGAGCTTTAGCCTGTCATAGATCGCCCCCCTCAACTCATCGAGGTTGACGCCATGGTCCGCCGAGATTGGCACGAGATCTTCCCCAATCCGCTTCTTTGCCTCAGTCACGTACTTGGAACTGACCAAGTCGATTTTGTTCAGCACAGTTATTGACGGAATGTATCTGCGATTTCCGACGATCAGGTCTATGAGTTGATCGTCGGTAATGTCCTCTCGGATAATGAGGCTGCCGTGGTTGATTTTGTATATGTTCATTATTGCTCGGACTGTGGACTCGGTCAGGTGAGTTAACTTGCAGGTGGCGGTAATGCCGAGCCCGCCTTGCGCTGCACGGTTTAATGTGACGTTGGGAGGTCGAGTGTTGAGCCGGATTCCTATCTCGTAGAGTTCTTTGATCAGGACGCTGACCTGATCGGGTTGGAACACGTCGAGGATTAGGAGTATTAGGTCAGCGTTCTTTGCTACGGATAGCACCCGCTTTCCTCTGCCGGTGCCAGTTGCCGCGCCTGAAATGATCCCAGGCAGGTCGAGAATCTGTATTCTCGCCCCTTGGTACTCAAGCAACCCAGGAACGACGGTCAGGGTTGTGAAGGCGTATCCGGCGACTCGGGATTTGGCGTTGGTGAGCCGATTTAGGATCGTGGATTTCCCCACGCTCGGTAGGCCGATGAGTACAGCGGTGCAGTCGCCGCCTTTCCTTAGCTCGAAGCCCACTCCGCTTTGCTTGGAGGATTGCGAATGTTCCTGTTCAGCCTTGAGCTTCGCGAGCTTGGCTTTCAACAGGCCTACGTGGTGCTCAGTGTGCTTATGCACCTGAGTCCTCTTCATCTCCTCCTCTATGGCCCGAATCTTCTCCGGCAAACCCAAGCCCGTCAGCTCCGATCGCGAAGAATGGTACAACCAGCAATAAACCGAACGTTAAAGCACACGTTGAAAGGAAGCGACACTTATCCGCGCAGTAACGTGAAAAAACCGCGACTCGGTACAGGTGGCTATTATCGGATCAGGGGATTTCACGTTTGCGTCAACGTTGGGCATCATCCCCGACCCCAATTTAATTTACGTTGTTTTCTGTCACAAGGTTACCATGGAATGCATGTGGAAGATAAGGAGCTCGGAGAGCCCTTGCTGAAACGCCCGCCATTTCCATTGTTTGGGACGTTTTAACAAGAAAATAGAGAAATCTGGTCATTCTCCTAGGCTACTTGCCTAGTATCTTCGGTGCTTCTGGAAGCACTCTCTGCAGTAGACGGGCCTGCCCGACGTCGGCACAAATGGCACTTCCGTGTCTTTGCCGCAGTCAGAGCATTTGACTTGCGTCATTTGCCTCGGGGCACCGTAGCTTCTATTCCCATAACTCATTTCGTTTTCCACCATCCCTGTTCGCTAGTTATACGAAAGATAATCCTCGACGCGATAATCAGACGAGCTTGACGGCTCTCCCATCATCCACGCAGGTAAGATCTCCAGTATACTGCCCACTCAACACGCCAAGCCACTATAAAAACTGATTTCGTGCTCATCCATTGTGCCAATTGAAACCAGGAAATCAGGAGCCAAATCCGCCTCAATTCCAGACCCGACACAAGATCCCTTCTCCTGAACGAGTATGGATCTTTGATCGAGTCTCACGGAAATAAGGAAGCGTTAAATGCGTAGCTCACGGCACGCACGCAATTCGGTAGTAACTCGGCATGCAGTTCTGTTCCAAATGCAGCCTAGCGCTGATGCCAACAAAGAAGGAAAGAGCAATTGTGCTCGCATGCCCAAAGTGTGGCGAAGAAACTAGGCGTTCAGATCCGGTAGTGCAGAAACTCGGAACCGCAAAGGAAGCTGTTGTGGTAATCGGTAAGAAAGACGAGAAGAGCATACAGACTCTGCCGACAATGAAAGTCACCTGCCAAAAATGCGGGCATGGCGAGGCGTTCTACTGGATGGTGCAAACGCGCGGAGGCGACGAAGCCTCGACCCAGTTCTTCAGATGTACCAAATGCGGACGAACATGGCGAGAGTCTTCATAAACTGCCGATCGAACCGCAGCGTGGTGCGCGCACACACGCCACACAAGGAATTGGAACTCAACCTAGGCGTTCCGAACTTTCCTACCTAGTCACAAAGTTAACGATTCAATTTCCGACGATCGCACGACTGCTGGAGGGTATTTCAGATTGAGCGTTCTTTATCCCGAACGCGTTTCTGAACCAGTCAAGGAACCTGCCATAAGCTCCACCAAACAAGATCTCAATCACCCCTGCCGAGCCGAGACCCACTAAAGCCAGCTCGATGGACTTCGATGTGTACGCAAAGACGGGGATGTACACTAGAGTCCAGAAGATCGTGGAAGCAACCGAATCTACGAGGAATTTCCTCCGATTGAAATTCTTCATAATTGCTGACCTCGCTCTCCTTCTAGTTGCTAAAGGAGATAAATAGACCACAGCCTCAAAAACCAGATCAACCCGCTTTCCTTCTGGCAAGAAAGAGATCCTAATTTGATCGACACATTGCGAGCAATGGGCGGGGATTTCGGTTGAGTAAACATATCGGGATTGTTGCTTGTAGCGCTGAGGGTGCGGCTCTCTGCTACCGCACGATCTGCATTGAGGCTGAGCAGGTTATGGGTAGGCATTCGCATCCCGAGATCACGATGCACACGTACCCGTTGAGCGACTACATGCGGTACATCGGCGTTGGAGACTCGAATGGAGTTGCAAACCTGATGCTGTCATCCGTCCAGAAACTTGCAAAGGCCGGAGCAGACTTCGTCATATGCCCCGACAATACAATTCACGAAGCATTCGACATGGTCGCAGCGAAATCTCCGTTGCCTTGGCTTCACATTGCTGAGGAAGTTGCCGGGGAAGCAAAGCGCCGCGACTTCACCCGCGTAGGCGTACTGGGCACACGCTGCTTAATGGAAGGATCCGTGTACGCCAACAAACTTTCCGCGGTAGGCATCAAGCACGCGATCCCGGAGACCTTGGAACGAGAGGAGATCAATCGCATAATATTCGAGGAGCTTGTCCGGGGCCGCTTCACTTCGGACTCGCATGACTATCTGATCAGAACCATTGGCCGACTGAAAGAGCGGGGTTGCGACGCTGTAATTCTCGGGTGTACAGAGTTACCTCTTGCTGTGACTGAAGAGGATTCACCATTGCCGACGCTTGATTCGACGAGGCTACTTGCGAGGGCTGCTCTAAGAAAGGCGACTTAACTGAATTCACGACCGGCTTTCCCGCGCTCTTCGTGCGTGTGCGTGCCACACGCTGACGGATTCTCGGATCCCGTGATCAAGGTGACAGTGTGATCTGGGTTTGGGTTGATGTTCCTGTTATGATGTTTAGAATTGTGAGCTGCTGTGTTCCAGCTGTCATGGTGAGGTCGATGACGAAGATGCCGGTAGCGTTTCCGAATCTGTCTGCCTGGAGAACTCCTCCACAAATTGAGCCCACGCACGCTTGGAGGTATGCGCCTGGCGCGAAGCCGCTGGCGGTCCATGTGATGGTATCGTTGTAGTGGTACTCGGTTCTATCTGTCTGAATTGTCGGATTCTCGACTGGGTCCGCACCAGTTTGTTCGCACTGAAGTTTGATCACTATGCTCTCCGGCGCGGTCTCGTCAACAATGAAAGTTTGTGGCCCAACCCCTGAGCACGCTGCCTTGCTGACTGTGAGGGTGTAGGTTCCGAGGGGGATGCTCAGCGCAGCTGTCCCGTTGGCGTTTGTGGTGCCATTGAGAGCCTGTGGACCAAGCAGTGATACTGAGGCGTCCTGGAGTGGTTGAGCGGTTGCGAAATCTACAACTTGAAACTCAATTGCCATACTAGCGGTCTGCTGACCCTGAACAAGCATGAGCGCAGTCAGCATAAGCGCTACGATCAATTGCGATCTGAGCAGCTTCTTCATGTCGGTCGCCAGAGCGCCTGTAGACCACGTGATGAGTATATTAGCGTTCCGAACATGGCACATGGGCGTTCTCATCATACAGCCCAAGAAAGTTTGAACATTTTCCGTCATCCATTTTCCGGGGGTGGACGCCAAGAATGCGATCGACTGGAAATCTCACTGAGAGAGGGGTCTCTTCAATTCTGAAGAGGCGTCTCTTCGAAGGCTGAGCTGAATTCACCGCTATTTGCTAGGGGATCTGGGCGAGATCTAGGCGGGCGATTCATGGCGAAAGGATTGTCAGTTGACCGCAGGTGCGATGCTCTCTAGCGATTTCCTACCAGACTGAAAATGTGGAACAATTTGCTAAAGTGAATTACGTGAACGTTCTCAAGTGGCCATTCATCACCTACGTACTCGGGTTCATCTTCTTCGTCATTGGATTGCTCGTGGCACCCGGGATAGGGAGCATGTTTCCCCGCTGACGGTGATTTCATACTCGATCTCGTGTTCGGTGCGTGGGTCGGTTCCAAGATGGTGCAGATGGGCGGCAAATACTATGACGGACTCGTTGGTGGTGTGGTTTTGGGTGTGGTGCTCGGCGTAATTGAAGTCGTATTCTTCGCGATGTCTGGCATGGGCGACCTGCTTTCAGGCTTCGTGTTCTCTCTAGTCATGGGGATCGTTGGTGCGCTGATCGGCGCTGGCTACGCGTCAACCAAGTAAGAGAGTTCCGCTCCTTTCTAACCTCGAACTCTACCAACTCATCCCCCTCCGCGGGCGCCATCTCGCCTGGCTTTGTCATAGGGTTATTATCGTGTCCTGTCACCAGAGTACCTGGGTGAAATAGTGACGGCACAAGTCAAGATTGTTGCGTCGAACGACACGATAGAGAGGTTCAAGAGGATCGTGTTGGCGAAGCGCGGCAAACTAGAGCTAAGTGCCGAAGGCGAAGAAGCGCTCAGGCTGTACATCAAGAAATATGAGAGCTTGCTTGGGGGACTGTGCCCACCCGAGAGGGATCCCCTTGCGAAGATCTGTGGGATCGGTCGATCTTCGTCAGGTCATAACGTGTTGAAAGATCTCGAAAGGCTGGAGACCGGAGAACTCTGATTTTCGTTGATACCACGGTGTGGGTTGGCGACGCGGACAGAAATGGTGAATTTCACGGCTCAACTCACGAGATCATTGAGTCGATTAGACTTGGTTCCTCTCCGCTCGGGTTAACTACCGATTTCATCATAGACGAAACCGTCACACTTCAGGGTAAGCGAAGAGGTTTCGGTGCTGCCGCCGCAGCAGTGTTCGCACACGTTACGATGGATGTCGTGACACAGGATATGTAGCTATTTTTCGAGGAGGCTTGTGAAGAAGTCGTGGTGTTCTTCTTCCTCTTCCTCGATTTCCTCGAAGATCTCCTTCGTCGCCACGTCGCCTTCTTTCTCGGCGACTTGCATGATCTCCTTGTATAGCGTGATCGCCTCTACCTCCGCCTTGACATCGAAGTTAAGCATCTCCTCAAGCTTGTCGCCCACAAAAATCGGAGCCGGTTGCGTTGTGGGCTTGGCGCCCAAATACCACAATCTCTCTGCGATCTTCTCTGAATGCTTCATTTCGTCAACGGCGATCTTCTTCAGCTCTTCAGTTACGGTGAAGTGCTCGACGCCCTTCCATTGAACGTGCTGCCACATGTACTGAATCGAGGCTTGCAACTCTGCCGCAATTGCGCGGTTCAACATATCCAGAAGCTTCGCACTCGCCAAGACTTGTGAAACCTCACGATTCGTCAGGCTATTTTGAGGCTTTAAGCTGGCGCCACAAAACCGCTGGTGATATTGAGCACGCAATCCGCGCGTCGCAGTCTTACGTCGACTTCCAACGCTGAGCCGCAGGGAGACCGAGAGTGGCGATCAGAACCTGTGAGAATTATCGACCTGAATTGGAGGTGCGTTTCCACTGCAAGTTATTTCATTTGAAAACTGCGAAGTTGATGCCAAGATTCAAAAGCATTGGACGGCGTTCTCTCTGAACGGGGAGAATGGCAACTTATGTTGTCTAATGGAAAAATCACACACGTTCTCTTAGCTTCGGCACTCATACTACTAGTGCTGGTCAGCACATCAAGCTTCACAGTCCACGCCCAGAACAAAGTCAAGATCGGGGTGATCCTGCCCGGCAGAATCAACGACCTCGCCTGGAACCAAGCCGGCTACGAATCGATGCAGCGCTTTCTAACGAAGTACTCGAACGAGATCGAGATCATGTGGGTCGAGAACATCGACGAGAAGGCAGCCATCCAGGAGGCTGCGCGAGATTACATCAGCAAAGGCGCCCAACTGATCATCGGACACGGCTTCGAATATCAACAACCACTTGAAGAACTCGCGATCCTCCCAGAATATGCGAACGTTGTATTCCTAGTTGTTGGAGGATTCAAACTTCTACCCAACCTATCCAACGCAGACGTCCGCACCGACCAGACCGGATATATTCTCGGCTACCTAGCTGGAAAGATGACAACGAACAACAAGATCGGCTACGTCATGGGCTTGCGCGTCGCCGAGCTGGCGAGGTTTGAACCGAACTTCGCGAAAGGCGCGCACGACGCGAACCCAGCGATCGGATACGACTACGGAAATGTCAGCAGCATCATACCCGGCCAGAAGGGCATCAAACCCGGCGGCAGCATCAGCGTCGTAGAGATCGGCGACTTCCACGCGGTTGACAAAGCGAAGCAGGCTGCGGCAGCAATGGCGGCGACCGGAGTCGACGTGATCGCAACAATGGGCGACGGCGTAGTGCTTGGTACAATTCAAGGCGCAATCGACTCCAACGTGTACCTGATCGGTAACGGCATCGACATCGCAACGGCTCCAGTATCTGGGGCAGAGAAGCTGGTTCTGGCGAGTGGTTCTTGGAGATGGGACGCCATCTTCGAGGAATGGTACAAGGACTGGCAGAACAAGCAGCCTAGCAAACTCTACTGGGCAACGATGCAGAACGGCGGGCTCAAGATCGACGGCCCAACCGCAGTCGTCCCAGACCAAACAAAGAACGATGTCAACAATCTCGTACAACAAATGGTCGCAGGACAAATCACCACCGACGAATGCTTCCCGGCTGGATGCCAAGATCACAGCGAGCAAGCAACGACCGTGACGGAAACAACGACGACCGCTCAACCAGGATTCGACATGACGACCGTGGGAGTGGTGGTCGTTATCATCGTCGTAATCGCCATCGCGGCCTTTGCCCTCCGGCGAAGAAAACCAGCAAAGTCGTAGAAATATCTCAACCTCCCTCCTCTTCTTTTTCTCATGCACTATTCGATAGGTACCATAGCAGAAGTATGGTGATGGGCCGAACTCTCATGCAATCTCATGTCCTTGTCGAGATGCGAGGCATAACCAAGACTTTTCCAGGAGTCGTCGCAAACGAGAAGATCAGCTTTGACATACGTCAGAACGAAATCCACGGTCTCCTAGGCGAGAACGGTGCTGGCAAAACAACCCTCATGAAAATTCTATACGGTATGTATCGCCCGGATTCTGGAGAGATATTCATAGACGGCAGAAACGTTTCGATCGCGAGCCCATCCGAGGCAATAGGACTGGGCATTGGAATGGTTCATCAGCATTTCATGCTCGTCGAGGATATGACGGTCTTAGAGAATGTCATTCTTGGGTTGAATGTCGGTTTCAATCGGGAAGAAGCAAAGAAGAAACTGCTGGAACTCTCGAAACAACACGGCCTTCCCGCAGATCCAGATGCCTATGTCTGGCAGATGTCCGTAGGCGAGAGGCAACGCGTTGAGATATTGAAAGCCCTCTACAGACAGGTCAAGGTTCTGATCCTTGACGAGCCAACCGCAGTCTTAGCCCCACAAGAGATCGAACCCATGTTTCAAGCCCTCCGCGGCCTCAAAGCGCAAGGCCTCGGCATAGTTCTGATAACACACAAACTGGACGAGATCATGAACGTGACCGATCGGGTCACAGTCCTTCGCAATGGGAAACACGTGGCCACCGAAGAGTCAGCAAAAGTGACCGCCAACAAACTCGCAATGATGATGATTGGAAGAGAACTTGCGTTTCATGTGGAGAAGACCACCTTTGCCAAGGGCAAGACAGTTCTCCAAGTTGATCGCCTCCGAGCCCTAGATGATCGCGGAGTAGAGTCCGTCAAGAACGTAAGCTTCCAGATCAACCAAGGAGAAATATTCGGAATCGCAGGCGTCTCCGGAAATGGACAACGCGAACTGACTGAGGCGATAATTGGATTGAGACAGTCGCTCTCCGGCAAGGTCACGCTTCTGGGCACAGAAGTAACGAATCGTCCAACACATCTCATCACGAAACTCGGTGTCGCCTATGTGCCTGAAGAACGAAACAGAGATGGTTGCATAGCGGACTTCAGCATAGCAGAGAATCTGATCCTCAAGTCACAACACGACCGAGGTCTCCTGACCGTGAAGGGGTTCATCCCCCTGCTAACCCCGGCCGCAGTCGACGAGAAAGCCAAGACGTTGATTCAGCAATTCGACATCAGAACCACAAGCACCAGATCGACCGCCCGGTCTCTTTCCGGAGGCAATTTGCAGAAGATGATTCTAGCCCGAGAGCTCTCGGGCAAGCCGCAGCTCGTAGTCGCTGGACAGCCCACTCGCGGGCTCGACATCGCGGCCACTGAATATGTTAGGAGAACGATCGTCGACATGCGAAACGCGGGAGCAGCAGTCTTGTTGGTGTCTGAGGACCTGAATGAGGTGCTCTCACTGAGCGATCGCGTCGCGGTAATGAGCAAGGGTGAATTCGCGGGGGTGTTCCGGCCGGGAGAGGTTACCGTGGACGACGTGGGCCTGATGATGACCGGTCTCAAGCGAATGGAGAGCATGCTCACTTGAAGTCATTGAAGTTGGAGGAGAAAGTCTACGTATCATCCAGAGCTTCTTGGATAGCAACAGGCTCAGCCTACGTACTTTCGCCGTTGATCATTTTGCTCGTCATCCAGCTTGGCGGCTTGAATATGGGACGGGCTCTGGGTGCCCTCTATTTGGGATCGGTAGGGTCCACCTATGGTATAGCTCTCTCTCTGCTCAACGCGACACATCTGCTGATCATCTCGTTGGGCATCATTATCGCATTTCGATGTCGCCTGTTTAACGTGGGTGCGGAGGGACAGCAGATAGTCGGCGCCATAGTGGCTACGGCTTTCGGATTGTCAATGGCGGGAACGAACGGCGTGTTGATTGCGGTTGTTCTCATCGTTGTGTCGGTGGTTTCCGGAGCTCTGTATGGTGGACTGGCTGGGATTCTGAAGGCCCGTTGGGGCATCAACGAGATAATCGTCACGATAATGCTGAATTGGGTCGCGGTCGTCGCTGTCAGCTTCGTCATCCGAGGACCCTTGAAAGATCCGACAGTGAACTGGCCTCAGTCGCCACTGATTCCGTTCAATTCTTGGTTACCTTTCCTAATCCCGGGCTCCAACTTGAACCTGAGCTTGGTGTTCGCTTTCGCGATGGTTGCAGTGGTCTATCTTCTTCTTTTTCGGACTCCACTTGGGTATGAGATTCGCGCGGTTGGTGCAAACATCAGCGCCGCGCGAGCGAACGGAATCAATGTCCGTCGCATCATGACCGTCTCCATGCTCCTATCAGGAGCCCTAGCCGGATTTTCAGGTGGGCTCTACATTCTGGGAGTGATCCATCAGCTCCTTGACGTTCGAAGCTCAGGTTCCACTCCCCCCTGGGCGTGGGGGTACACGGGAATAGTCGTCGCACTCATGGGGCGACTCCACCCAATCGGTGTAGTCTTCGCGTCAATCTTCTTCGGGGCGCTACTCTCGGGCATGAGCGCGGTGGCGAGAGAACTATCTGTCCCAGCTCCACTCGTGGATCTTTCACAGGGCATCGTGATCATACTCGTCCTAGTTCTGGAGGCAATCGTCCGCTACCGCGTGAAACGGAGTTGATACACAGAATGGCTGAGTCCATCTACGTGCTCTTCATCTTGCAAACAATCGCCCTCAGTCTACCGATAGCCTTCGCGGCGCTCGGAGAACTGATCACGGAACGTTCAGGCGTCATCAACTTGGGCACAGAGGGGATGATGCTGATGGGATCCTTTGCCGGATTCTCGCTGGGTTTCGTGTTCAAAGACGCCTGGTATGGATTGGGATTCTCGATTGTAGTAGGTGCTCTGATGGGCATCCTGATGGGCGTCCTCTGCATTACGCTCAAAATCGACCAGATCGTGGCTGGATTGGGCGTATTCTTCTTCGGCCTCGGTCTCTCCGCCTTCCTCTACCGAGCCCAATTCGGAATCGCAGCGGGCCTCCCGTCAATCAGAGGATTTCAGAACATCCAAATTCCATTTCTATCACAGCTTCCAGTTGTCGGCCCACTAATCTTTGGCCAAGATCCTCTCTTCTACATCTCAATCATCGTGCTCGTGGCGACTACGCTTCTGCTTGACAAGACGATGGTCGGTCTGAAGATACGTGCTTGCGGAGAAAACCCCGCGGCCGCAGACACTCTGGGCGTCAGTGTCACAAGAATCCGATACCTCGCGTTGATCATCGGCGGCATACTCGCATCTGTCGGCGGAGCAGCTTTCGTGATAGAGACACACGTGTTTCAAGAAAACCTCACTGCTGGTCGTGGCTTCATCGCTGTCGCTATGGTCTACTTTGGGAAGTGGAAACCCGTGCGAACGTTCCTTGGAACCCTTCTTTTCGGAGGCGCATTCGCGATCCTACCTTACGCGCAGGCTGGCGGAATATGTGTCACCTCTACAACCTGCATTCCATCCTACATTATCCTGATGATACCGTACCTGCTGACTCTCGTCGCATTGATTGGCGTAAGCCGCCGCGCACGTGAGCCCTCTGCCCTTGGCGCACCCTACCGCAGAGAAGCTGGCTAGCCTCAATCCCAGGCGCTAACTTGGAAGTTGAAACTCCTTGACTTCAATGCTGGTCTCGGGTGGAACCGTAATCACCATGGATGCCCACCGACGCGTGATCAAGAACGGCGCGGTTCGCATCAGAGACAACAGGATCGAACAGGTTGGAAAAGCAGATGAACTCCGAAAGAGCGGGGGCGCGGATGTTCAGATTGATGCCGACGGAATGGTCATCATTCCAGGACTTATCGACACTCATGTGCACTTGGCGCAGGCTCTTATTCGCGGCTGTGCCGATGACACGGAACTGATTGGGTGGCTGCAGAAATTCGTCTGGCCACTACAGGGCAACTTCGATGCGCGGGACGGGAAGGCAAGCGCGGAACTCTGCATGCTCGAGATGATCAAGTCGGGCACAACGACATTTCTCGAAAGCTTGCTCCATTCCCGCTATGGCTTCGACGGGATTGCAAACAGCCTCCAAGAATCCGGAATGAGAGGCGTTCTGTCAAAGACTGTTATGGGCCTGCCAAGTTATGGGGGCAAGGAGAGCATCATGCATCCTGGCATGATCGAAGACGCTCAGACCACTCTTCGGGATGTAGAGGCGCATTTCAAACGTTGGAACGGCGCGGCAAACGACCGAATCAAAGTTTGGTACGGCGCCCGCTCCTTAGGCGGCTGCACACCGGAACTCTTCAGCCAGATCGCGACTGAAGCGCGCAAGCTCGGAACTGGAATCACCATGCACCTCAGCGAGGTGAAGGAGGATGTGAAGTACACGCAAGAAAACTTCGGCATGATGCCAGCAGAGTTCATGAAGAAGTTAGGCTTCGTTGGACCAAACGTAGTTTTCGTACATGGGGTCTGGTTGACGGAAAAGGAATGGGCAATTCTGGCGGAGAAAGGAGCCACGTTGGCTCACTGCCCTTCTTCAAACATGAAAATCGCGTCAGGCATCGCACCGATACCCGAGATGATTCGGGCTGGTGTGAACGTTTCTCTGGGTTGCGACGGCGGCCCGAGCAACAACTGCTACGACATGATAAGAGAAATGAAAACTGCGTCCCTGCTTCAAAAGGCGAGGCTACTCGACCCACTCGTCATGGATGCAGAGACTGTGCTCGAGATGGCAACGATCCGTGGGGCCAAAGCTCTGGGCCTTCAGGATGAGATAGGTTCAATCGAAGTTGGAAAGAAGGCAGACTTGGCCTTAGTGTCAATGAACAAACCACATCTGACTCCAGTCCACAACCCGGTCTCCCATCTCGTCTATGCAGCGGAGGGAAGCGATGTGGACACCGTCATCGTCGACGGCAAGCTAGTAATGGAAAAGAGGATCGTTAAAACGCTTGACGAGGAGCTTGTTCTTCAGGAAGCGAACGAGAGAGGCGGAAAACTCCTAGAGAGAACGGGCATAGTCATCAGTCCCAAGTGGCCTCCCGCGTGACTTGACACGATGCCCGGGTCTCTAAAGCCGAACACAAGCACTGACCGTCAGGCGGCGCGCTTGGAGATTCTCTTCGGCCATTTCTCTTCGAGTGTGATGCGAGGGTCCTCCTTCACCGGTATGTCGACAATCTGTGTGCAGGTGCGTTCGATGGTAGGTAACTGCGCGACCCGACTGATTCTTTCAGCCAATTCTCGACCGTCGTTTCCTCTGACGAGAAATATGTAGTCATATTCTCCGAACACAGCATAGACAGCCCAGATGCCGGGAATTGCTGCAATCTGCCGGGCTGCTGTCACTCTGCCCTTCGAGCTAAGACCCGGTTTCGCTCGAGTAAGAACTATTGCGGCATGCGCCTTCTTTACCTTCCCCGCGTTTATTCTCGCATAGTATCCCTCGATCAGTCGCTCAGTCTCAAGTCTGCGAATTCTGTAATGGACGGTGGATTTTGAAGTGCGCAATCTGCTGGCTAGCACATTCAATGGAGCCCGACAATCTTCTTGAAGTAGGTTGATTAGCCGTTTGTCTAATTCGTCGAGTTCAACAGTGCCGCGGGGTATAGGGTAGACCAATTTCCCACAGCCCCACCCGCTCATTGTACATTCTCTAGAACTTCTGTTTTGTCTATGTACTATCGTGCCACCGGAAAGGTCTGCAGTTGAACAAATGCGAGATGTAGTAATTATCGTGCTGCACTTCTTCCAACAAACAAGAAGGTGCATATAGAAGGGGCGATGACCTCAGAAAACTGTGCAACATCAGTTGAATCGTATGACAGAAAAGCCGTCGGAGCGTCCACGGAGTAATACTCGTGGCATCTTCGATGTTATTGGGAAAACCCCTCTCGTCTCGTTGAGGAAGATTCCCCAGACTGAAAGCATGACGGGGAGAATTCTCGTGAAGATAGAATATACCAATCCAACTGGGAGTCTGAAAGACCGCATCTACCGCGAAATGGTCACCAAGGCAATCGAGCGTGGTGAACTCAAACCCGGCATGGAAATCCTGGAAGCCTCGACTGGAAATGCGGGCATTGCATGCTCATTCATCGGTACAACATTGGGCTACAAGGTCACGATCGTCATTCCCTCGGGCATGAGCCAAGAACGGATGAAGATAATTCGCGCCTATGGAGCCAACATAATCAACACACCCGGAGGAGAAAGCGACGTCGATCTCTGCGTAAAGAAGATCGAGGAAATGAAGAAGGAGAATCCGGGAAAATACTGGGAGCCCGCCCAGTTCAGCAACCCAGACAACGTCGCCGCCCACTACAAGACGACTGGCCCCGAAATCTGGGAACAGAGTAAGGGAAGAGTGGATTGCTTCCTCGCCTCCCAAGGAACGGGAGGAACACTGACGGGCGTGGGCCGCTATCTCAGGAAGAAGAACAAGAGGGTGGCCCTTTACGCGGTCGAACCCTCCGAAGCACCGATTCTCGCACACCGCAAGTGGGGAGCGCACAAGATCGAGGGCATCGGCGATGGCTTCGTCCCAAGAAATCTGGATCTGAGCCACTTGACTGGCATTGTCACAACCACATCAGATGAATCAATCAAGATGGCAAAGAGGCTGGCTCGCGAGGAGGGAATCTTCTGCGGAATATCATCGGGCTGCAACGTTGCTGCGGCAATCAAAGTTGCCAAGAGACATCCGGAATTCAAGACCATCGTTACGATGATCAACGACACAGGTCAAAGGTACTTCTCCACCGAGCTCTGCGATGAACAAAAGCATGTGGACATACCGGAACGAGAGCACGCGCTAGATGAATACACAGTTCAGCAATTGAACCAATATCAGTCGCGATGGGAGATAATCGAATAAGCAATGTATCGCAGTCTGTGAAGGCTTGGACTTGCCCAAATCCTTCGTCAAAGAAATGAAGTGCGCCCGTTGTGGCAAGCGGTACGAGCAGCAATCAGGCGCTATACGTTGCGAGAATCGAGACGACGGCCGCCTAGACATATCATATGATATGGAAGCAGTGAAAGACGCGCTGAGCAAGGAGACTCTGTCCAAACGTCGGAAAGGCGTGTGGCAATTCCGAGAACTACTCCCGATCGATGACCCTGCTCACATCGTGAGTCTTGGTGAGGGCGGTGTCCCATTCATCAAAGCTCGGAGGCTGAGCGAGAAACTCAAACTGCCGAATCTGTTCCTGCTGGACGACACACGCAACCCCACAGCCTCGTTCAAGGATAGGCCGATGACCGTGGGCGTCTCGAAGGCAGTGGAGCTTGGTTACGATACCGTGGCGTCCGCTTCGAGCGGGAACGCAGCCGCAGCTCTCGCCGCCTACTCCGCCAAAGCGGGGCTCAGATGCGTGACGTTTGTTCCGGAAATCGCGACCTCAGGAAAGCTTGCCCAGCTGACAATGTATGGAGCACTGGTGATCCGCGTCCGCGGGCTTGAGTCCGGTGAGGATCCTACAGTGAAGATGCTGAAGGAGGTTTGCGATCGGTACAACTGGTACCCGTGCCCAAGCTTCGGCCCAATGAACCCCTACCAAGCCGAAGGGCCGAAAACAATGTCCTTCGAGATAGCCGAGAGCCTAGACTGGTCCACTCCAGACTGGGTCCTCGTCCCAGTCGGCGCGGGAGGCGCACTGGCAGGAAACTGGAAGGGTTACTTGGAATTCGAGCAGCTAGGATTCATAAAGTCGAAGCCGCGGATGGTCGCGGTTCAATCGACCGGATGCGCCCCCGTCATCAGGGCCTACGAACAGAAGACGGATCGTCTGAAGATCGTCCCTTGGGAGAAACCAAATTCAGTGGCAACCGGCCTCATGGACCCCTTCCCATGGGACGGGGACGCAGCCCTCAAAGCAATCAGCGACTCAAACGGAACAGCAGTGGCGGTCACAGACGACGAAATACTATCGGTGCAGCGACTACTCGCGAAAACCGAAGGCATATTCGCCGAACCATCGGGCGTCGCTTCACTCGCCGGACTAATCAAACGGGTCGAGGCCGGAAAGATCGAAACGTCGGATACAATCGTCGTCGAAATAACAGGAAGTGGACTTAAGGATTCTCAAATCGCGATGCAAGCAGCTCGAGATATTTCCATAATCAATCCATCAATCGAGGAACTAGAGTCAATCTTTGCGGAGGGTACATCATAAAGGAAGAATGAGTGAGCTGACGGATAGCGTAAGAAATGAACGAAGCGAATCAATGAAGCAGCATAACAGGATTTAGGAAACTGCGACGGCCTGATCAAACATCCTTCGGTTCATGACGTTCGCTGATAGCTCCTGTACATGTAGAAACCCTTCTTCCTGTATTTGGCAGGTTCCTGTTGGGACGAATCACCGTGGAGTAGGCCGAAGCCTTTTGGAAAACTTGCCCAATCGGCACAAGAACTATAGAATCGGATTTCTGACGCAATGGTTTTAGTTTAGCAGCAAATCCGCACCAAACTGAATGTCGTTTACTAACTCATTCTCCAAGAAACTCCTTGACATTCCTGTCAACATAACTCACCGATGCTGGACCCTACCAGTCGAAGGTGAAGAAGTCGATACCATGCCCCGTAGCCCAATCTAAGTGTCTGCTGATCGTGAACGGGTCTTTTGAATCGTATTGGCCTAACAATGGCGTACCGTTCGAGGGGTTCCAGTGTTTTTTCCAAGTGCCGGGTTCGAAGGATGGCATACAGTGCGCTCCAACCGCAAGACTGTCATTGTGAGCGATGTTAGGGAACTGTCTGGTGTAGGGGAGAACTGAACTGGTTCCAATTGTCGACCCCGTAGTGCTCGGGATCGCGGTTAACGAGGAACTAGAAGCTTGATTTTGCCCGACTTGAGGATGAAATAGATAGTCGAGACCAAGCGCCGTAGTTCCGAGCGCGGCTGCGGTTGCGCCAGCATACTTCAGAAATCGACGACGATTCAACCACCAACGAGCTAACATGTCTCTGAGTGTTTGTAGGCTGGTCAGGAGGGATGTTCATTTAGCGACTGAATAAGAGGCCGGGCTCTGCGCAGCACTTTGCTTGCCTTGAGAATCTCTATGCCGATGACCTTCCCGTCTTTTCCCAGCTCCAAGTTTATGTCGGGCGCAAGCTCGATGAACCCCTCCTCGACACCCCTAGAGATCATTATGTAGAGACTGTCGCTCTCGTGATCGTACAGAGCTTTGGGGAACCTGCTAGCCAAGTCTCATCCATCTTCCTTCTTTCATCTTTGACCTTTCCTGCTCGTTGCTTATTGGGTGTATGGTCACTATTTCTGCCACATGTCCATTCCTATCGTAGGCTATCATTACACGCCGCCATTTTCCCCGGAGGAGGACCTGCTTCACGGCAATTTCGTGCCCGGTTTCCTTATCCAGATACCTTCGATCAACATCTTCGAAAATCTTCCGAGGAAGATCCGCTGGAAATCTCCTTAACTCCAGCCTTGCTCTGAGATGGCGTGTGTAAACTACCTCCGAAGCAGACTCTCCTAAAGCTTTCACAGTCTTTGCAGGCGCGGCATACTACTGGTCGCTCTCGCAGTGACTTGGCGTGGTTCATAGTTGCTTATTGCCCATAGTTAGAGCGAGGGCAGCCATTTTCGTGTACATGCCGTTTTCAGCTTGAGGATAGATGACGGAGTGAGGGCCGTCCAAGATGTCGTCGGTTGCTTCCTCTCCGCGAAGCACTGGAAGGACATGTGTTATGATCGCCTTTCTATCCATCCTATCAAGCAGCTCTTGGTCCAGCGTCCAATCCCGATATTTCTCATGTAGCTCCAGCTCTTTCTCCTTTCCAAACCTCGTCGCTCCAACCGTCAATAGAGCATTTGAAGCCCAGTTCCGCGGGAAAACAACATGTGCCCCTTCCATCGCCGATTTCAGATCACTGGTAGCTATGAACTCGCTTCCTGCTGCTTTCGCGTTGGCTTTTGAAGTCTCGACGATTTTCGGATCTATCTGGAATTCGGTTGGGTGCGCAAGGACTACGTCCATTCCGTGGCGAGACATGATCAGTGCTTCTTCTTGGATGCTGCACCGGCCGCGGAAGCTCTTGGAGTAGCCCCACATTATCACGTACTTCTTCCCTCTCACCTTCCCCAACGCTTCCTGCGTCGTCATCAGATCAGCGAGGCCTTGTGTGGGGTGGAAAGTACAACAAGCCATGTTTATGACAGGAATCTCAGAATGCTTCGCGTACTCACGAACCACCGAGACTCCCGCGCCGTAGACGTAGTCGATCGCAGAGTCCAAGATCCGAACACCCAGCCCATGGCCATATTTCTCATACATCTTCGCAACATCCTTCACCGCCTCCCCTGCTCTGAGGCGTGTTGTGGAGACGTCGATGTACTGAGCGTGACCGCCCAGGTACGTCATCCCAGCCTCGAAAGCCGCCCTCGTCCTCGTTGAGGGAGCGTAGAATAGCATGAAGAACGTCCTGTCCCGAAGCAAAGGGGGAACGCGCCCGTGTCTGTACCTTGACTTCAATTCCTTTGCAAGTTTGAGCGTGGTTGCTATTTCGTCGATGGTCCAATCTTGGGTTGTGATGAGGTCTCTGCCTCGTAGATTGACCTTTGGCATTTTCTGAGTCTCTCGTGATTCTGAGATGGACGATTTTGTGCACTAATTATGGTTTCCTGAATGGCAATTGTCATCAAAGTTCATAAGATCAGTCAATCGCAAAACGGCACCTCTTCTACCGCGAGATGCAGATTGTTGCCTGAGAAACTCGTCGTAATTGCCCTCGGTGGGAACGCTCTGCTCAAGAGGGGTCAGAGAGGCACCGCCGAGGAGCAGTATGAGAACGTCAAGTCGACTGTGAGCAAGATTGCGGATTTGATTGAGCGCGGATACAAGGTCGTGATGACTCACGGGAATGGGCCGCAGGTCGGAGCCACTATGCTCCGCCATGAGGCTGCGAAAGCCATTGTGCCGCCGTTTCCGCTAGATTCGTGCGGAGCGGAGACTCAGGGCTTCATTGGCTACATGATTCAGCAGGCTTTGAGGAATGAGTTGAAGTCGCGCGGGGTCGACAAGTACGTTGTGACAGTAATAACCCGAGTCATCGTTGACAAGCACGACTCGGCCTTCCAGAACCCTACTAAGCCCATCGGGCCATTCTACACGAAGGAAGAGGCTAGCAAGGTGATTGAGCAGAGACCCGAGCTCGTGATCAAGGAAGATGCGGGACGCGGTTACAGGCGGGTTGTTCCATCACCTGACCCGAAAATAATCGCGGAACGTGCCGCCATTCGAACACTCGTTGAGTCCGGATTTGTCGTTGTGGCGTGTGGTGGTGGAGGAATTCCGATTATTGAGGAGGGAACTCAGGCTACTGGGGTTGAGGCTGTGATCGACAAAGATCTGGCAGCCCAGAGACTGGCCACGCTCATCAGCGCTGACATACTGGTCATTCTGACCGATGTGTCAGGCGCCTACTTGGCGTATGGGACTCCGCAGCAGGAGATGATCACCGAGATAACATCCGGGAAATTGAAGAACCACGTGAAAGAGGGCCAGTTCAAGGAGGGGAGCATGCTCCCAAAGGTTGAGGCTTCGATAAGATTCGTCGAAAGCGGAGGCGAACGCGCGATAATCGCAGATCTGGGAAACCTAACAGAGGCGCTTGACGGAAAGACTGGAACGCATGTGGTAGCTCCGAAAGCTTAATCCAAACGGCGCGAGCCCTCAGGCTCCGCCAAGGTTGTGAGCGTATTGTCATTCGTGGGCAAGTGGAAAGGCAAGGATTTTCTCGACACAAACGATTTCTCGCAGGAGGAGATCAAGAAAGTTCTCGACGCGGCTGATGTTCTACGGAAGATGTTTCGAAGCCGCAGGAAACACGCATACCTGCCGGGCAAGACGCTTTTCATGTTGTTCTACAATCGTTCGCTTCGAACGAGAAACTCGTTCGAGGCCGGGATCTACCAGCTCGGTGGGCACGCGCACTTTCTGAGTCCGCAGGATGTCTACACGCCCGCGCTGCCGGAGGATATGGTAGCGTATCAAACTGAAGCCATCTCTGACGTTGCCAGAGTCTTAAGCAGGTATGGCGACGCGATCGCGATCAGAATCTACGGCGACGCCGCAAAATGGAACATTGGCCGAGGCCACAAGGTGATCAAGGAATTCGCGAAACACGCTACAATCCCGGTTCTGAACATGGAGGATGACATGTACCATCCCTTCCAAGCTCTTGCTGACGCTCAGGCAATGCGAACCGCCGTGCCAAAGCTGCAAGGCAAGAAGCTAGTCGTCTCCTACGCATACTCTGGCGGGCTGAAACCGCTCGCGGTTCCACAAAGCGAGATCCTGATCGGAACGCAGCTCGGAATGCACGTAGTACTCGCCCATCCACAGGGCTTTGAACTGGAGGATGTCGTCCTCGATGCGGCTAAGGTGAATGCGGATCGATACGGCGGAAGCTTCAGCGTTGTAAATGAAATGAAGGAAGCTTTTGACGGCGCGGACGTCGTATACCCCAAGGCCTGGTCGCCAAAGAACTACTTCCCACCTTACAGTGGCTCACTTGACAAGGCGGGGGCAACCGCTCACCAGGACAAGTTCAAGGAATGGATTTGCACTCAGGAGCTCATGGACTTGACGAATAGCGGTAGGTACATGCACTGCGGCCCCGCAGATCGAGGCCAAGAGGTCACAGACGAGGTCATCGACAACGAGAAGTATTCGCTGTATTTCGAGCAAGCCGAAAACCGGCTGCACGCCCAGAAAGCCGTAATGGCCATGGTGATGGGAAGCCACCCAACACGCAGAAACTGAATCTCATTCCACGCAGATTCCAATAGAGCCGCTCCCGAAGAAAATTCCCGCTGCTCTACTGCAATCGGCTCACGAAAACTATCAACAGAAAACCGACCAAAGTGTCACCACCCTATCCGTGGTGTCACCATGCAGTCATCCTAGGGAGAGCTGTCTAGCGCAAACCATGCGTTTGCATTCAAAAGGTTTCTATATTGAAACCAGAGGAATAATCAAAGGACCAAGTCATGCCACGGAAAAGCAAGGCTCAGCTCTTCGGAGTCTTCGACGAACAGGCAATAAGCATACTGACTGTTCTACATCGTAAGGACTCCAGATTTTCGGAACTCGGCAACGAGACGAAACTACCTAAAGCTTCGCTGTTCCGTGTCCTCGAACGACTCGAGCATTCCGGGATCGTAGCGAAAACCGCCGACGGATACGCCCAAACGAGGAGGGGAAATCGAATCGTGAAGCTCGTATCCGAGATTGCACGTGAGGAAAGTTGGAAGACTACGGTGAAAGTCGAACGCCGAATGAATGAGCTGAAGAGAGCCTACTCGGCGGATCATCGCATCTTTCACAGCGACCCGAGATGGGAACGAACAGCCGAGAAGCCGCTGGCCGAAGTGATGGCGGTGTCTGGCATGACGGGAGTCGAGTCGCTTCTTTTCCAGCAGAGATTCCAAGAGGAGGTTGCCCGTGAAGAACAGAGGCTCCAGCTTTCGACAAGCAAAAAGCAACCGAGTAGGTAGAGATTTCGCTTCAAGCTTGTTTGCCCGTTTGGCGCGGGCGCTGCAAAAGTCGAAAGTCCCCTATCTCCTGACAGGAGCGGACGCTGTCTCCTATTACGGCGTTCCCAGACGGTCTGACGATAAGGACTTGGTCGTAATGACAAACTCGTCTGACGACCTTAAACGGCTCGTCGAAAACCTTCGAAACGAGGGGTTCGATCTGACCGGCCTCGATGTTGGGTATAATACAATCTTCGACAGCGGTTTCAGGATAGATATCAAGGTGAAATCAGAAGTCGAAGTGGCCAGAAAGGTCAGACTCGGGGGCGGTCTTTGGCTCAATCTCACAACGGCGGAAAACCTGGTGCTCATGAAGTTGGAGTTCTGGGATGGAAAGAGCTTCGAAAGCAACGATGCTCAGGATGTGATGAAAATTCTCGCAAGGCAAGGGAAGGCTCTTGACATGGGCTATGTCCAAGAGCAAGCTCTGAAGCAAAGAACATTCACGAAGCTAGCGAGAATCCAAGAGTACCTCTCCAGAACAAGCTGAGAAGCGGCTCAACCCTATCCAGCGTGTCGCCAACCTAACTGGAGGGTCACTGGGGTGGGTTCACCCTGATCACCGGGTGTCCCACACCCTACCATCGGAGACCGACCTATAGAGTGGCAACCGAATAGGAATAAAGCTGCTCTCACAGAAAATATAGCAGCTCTACTGCCGTCGACTCGGTCAACGAAATTGTAGGTCATCTGAATATCTCACTTGAAGTGGGGTCTCTTCGAAAAACGAAGAGGGAGTTCTTCGCGCAGACCAGAATTCCCACGAGGGCCACCACGACGACCGCGACCACAACCGTAACGTCCACCTAAAGAAACCGAGTTCCGCCCAAAGAAGTGCTCAGCGTGATGCAGAGTGGCTCCACCCCTCTGGAGTGTGGTACAGGAAGAGTGCGGGTGTGGGACACCTTGCAATTCAAAGCCTACCTAAGTGTGACAGGAAGGGCGTGGGCTGGTTCGTGAAGAAGACTAAACGAAAGCGGCTGATACTTGCTCAGTGGGGACGCCGCGTTATCGCGTGGTTCGTCGACTACCTCATCGTAAACGTCATGCTAGCCTACGTCGGCCTGGAACAGGTTGAGTCCGCCATCGTTCCGCAAATCCTTCTCCCACGCCTGCCCGGATTCGACATTTCCATCTGGTCCCCCATCTCTGTACTCGTCTTCTTCATCTACTGGACACTGTCGAGCTGGTACTTCGGCAGATCAATTGGACAATTACTCGTCAACAACCGGCTTGTAGGCTTGAAAGGGGAGGGAGTGAGTCTGAAAGCAGCTGCAGTTCAGAGCTTTGGAAAATCGCTACTCCTTCCGCTCGACTGCGCGGTTGGCTGGATCTATCGACCCTGCCGCGAGCGCCGCCAGAGATTCTTCAACAGGCTTTCTAATACTATTGTCATATACATCGGCCAGCCCACTCGCGTCACCAAGCGAGGACAATACAGCATAGAGCCCTGACAGCGGGTTGAATCACTCGTTTTCGTCTCGTCAGTTCAAGGGTTCGGCTTATAATCGATCAGGGAGCTGCGACCCTCAGAAAACGCATGGCGGACTATGATATCATAATCATCGGCTCAGGCCCAGCAGGTCTAACCGCGGCGATCTACGCAGGCCGCGCTTTGGTGAAGACACTGGTCCTCGCAGGAAGACTCGCAGGCGGGCAACTAATGCTCACGAGCGGCGTGGAAAACTTCCCCGGATTCTCAAACGGCATCCAAGGACCCGACCTGATGCAGGAGATGCGAAAACAGGCGGAACGATTCGGCGCAGAGATACTCGACGAAGATGTTGAATCCGTAGATTTCAAACGCAAACCCTTCAAAGTAACCGCCGGAAACGCAACCTACGCCGCCAACGCAATAGTCCTCGCCACCGGGTCGTCAGCGAAGTGGCTAGGGCTCCCAGCTGAAGAGAAAATGAGAGGGCACGGCGTTTCAAGCTGCGCGACATGCCTCCCGCCTGAATCGCCAATCATAGCAAATCCTCGCGTGAGCCCAATTGGAGATATTCGTGAGGGAGATCTCGTTCTGACGCATAAAGGAACATTTGAACCCGTTTCCAAGGTTTACAAGCGACCATACTCGGGTTCACTCGTAAACGTGAAAGTTCAATATTTCGCTCATCAAACGCTTCGGCTGACGCCCAATCACCCGGTACTGGCAGCGAGACTTACGAGGGGAAAAGGAGCACGATACTGGAACTTCAGGTGGGAAAGACCGCGTTGGGTTAGAGCTGCTGCTCTCACAAAGGATGATTTTTTGCTGCTCCCCATTCCTCGACGAACGATCGATAGAAGTCGCATCTCGGTATCAAGAACACTCCATCTTCACACTGATTCTCATAGCAAAGTGCATCTTTCACACGAATCTTATACAGCACATCGAATTCCCAACATCATTCCAGTGGACGACGCGTTCATGCGACTGTCAGGATATTTCCTGTCGGATGGTTGTATAACCAATCGAGGCTTCAATGTTGACTTCGCTGCAAAGGATGTCGAGTACGTTGAAGACGCCCGTCAACTTATCAGACGACTCTTCGGAATCGAACCGACCGTCAAGCGAGTCGGCGATGTCTTTCGAATTCTGGTATTCTCGAAGATCCTGAGGGGCCTGATGACACAGCTCTTCGGAAGATATTCATACGGAAAGAGTATGCCCGACTGGTTCCTTTTCCTTCCGAAGAGGAAGCAGTCGGAGCTGGTCAAAGGGTACTGGCGTGGGGACGGTGCCACGAAGAAACTGGATTTTGAGATGGTGACGAACTCGAAGAAGCTTGTTGCGCAGTTTCAGTTGATTCTCTTGAGACTTGGAATCATCCCCTCGATCAGGGTCCAACGAGCCGTTGATCTGCCGTCAAGCAAGATCGGAAATAGGACAGTTAGATTCAAACATGATCGCTATGTCATCGCCATGGGCGGCGCGAGTTTGGAAAAGGCCGCTAGAATACTCGGTGTGGAAAATGATCTTCTTACCAGAAGAACTAGGACACATCATTCCGCGTGGCTTCGCAATGGATTCGCCATCCTTCCCATTCGAAACATCTCCAAGGAGAGCTACTCCGGCTACGTCTACAACTTGGCTGTGAAAGATTCCAAATCCTACGTGTCGCCATTAGGTGCTCTGCACAATTGTGACGGCTACTTCTTCCGAGATAAGCGAGTCGTCGTGGTCGGCGGAGGAGACACGGCTATTGAGGAGGCGCTCTTCCTGACGAAATACGCCACGGAGGTGCTTGTGGTTCACAGGCGCGACGCACTCCGCGCAAGCAAGATCATGCAGCACCGAGCCATGGCAAATCCGAAGATCAAATTCGTCTGGAATTCCGTGGTCGACGACATACTAGGGACAGAGAGGGTGGAGGGGGTTAGGGTAAAGAACGTGGAGACGGGTGATGTGTCAATGATACCTACCGACGGGGTTTTCGTGGCTATCGGATTCGAGCCAAACTCCAAGATCTACCAAGGGCAGGTCCAGCTTGACGAGAAAGGGTACATAGTATCCCCCGGTGAGGCAAGGACGAGCGTTGAAGGCGTTTTCGTCGCGGGAGATGTCCATGACTACAGGTACCGCCAGGCCATAACGGCGGCGGGGGAAGGCTGCAAGGCGGCAATGGAAGCCCTTACCTACCTGGAAGAACAGAAGGAGATCACTGTATCCGCCCGCGGGAACTAGGCGAGTAACACCCAACCGTTCTCATTTTTCAGTAGGACCCACAACACCTACCCTTGGGATCCTCAGCTGAAACCGCTCGTCAGATGGTCAAACGGAGTTGCAGTCCGATACGAAGGGACAAGGATACTCTTTGATCCGCTGGAAAGCGACCTAGACATCCCCGCCCTCTTCATCTCGCATTCGCACTTCGACCATGCGAGAGGGTTCGATTTCCCAGTTCAGAAGAAGTACTCCACCAAGGAGACCTTGGAGCTCTATGAGGCGGACAGTGGTCGCGAAGTCGGCCACTGGCAGGAGTCGCCCTGCGGAAAACGCGTGAGGATAGGGGAAGTTGAGGTTGAAGCTCATAATGCCGGACACGTGCTGGGTTCCGCTCAATGCGAAGTAATCACCCCGGAAGGCACGATAGTCTACGCGAGCCATCTCGGCCTTGACGAAACGTCTCTCACACGTAGAGCGGAAGTGGTCCCTTGCGATCTTCTTGTTATTGAAGCGCCATTCGCGACCGTTCATCAGAACGAACGTGAGTCAGTTGTGGCTGACATCGTGAAGTGGGCACTGGAGTGTGTCAACGATCATCGAATTCCAGCCCTGATATCGGATCCCATTGGTCATGCACAGGAGTTGGTCAGAACCTTCAACCTCTGGACCAAGATTCCTGTAATCGTTCATCCGCGCATCGCTCGACTCAATCAGGTCTACGAGAATCACGGAACGAGCCTTCACTACCTAGATGCTTCCACCGAGGAAGCCGTCAACCTCGTAGAAGGCGGACAATGCATTGTCATCGTCCCAAAACGCTTCGACACAACACGATACGGAAACTTCAGAGTCGCCACCGTCTCTGACAGGGCAGCAAGATTCGAGGGCGGTGATGATGGTCAGAGAGTCTTTCCTTTGAACACGCAGCCGGACTTGAATCAGCTCCTCGAGTACGTGAAAGAGGTCAAACCAAGAAGCGTTCTAACTTTCTATGGAGCAAGCGCAGCTCTGGCTCAGATGATCTCAAACAGACTGGATGTACCAGCGAGACAGGTAACTTCCGAACGACCCGCCAGGAAACCTCAAAAGCCAAAGGTTGACGAGCGGCGAATGCTCGCGTTACAGGAAATACTGATGAGGTTCATCGAAACCCCAGGTTACATGTATGATAGGCGCGACATAGCGAGCGTCGCCGTGAACAAAGGTTTCCGCAGTGTTGAGATCGAAGAGGCCTTGGAGCGGCTTACGAAAAATGGGAAGCTGGAATACTCGCGACTTGCCGACGGTTATACTCTAACGTCGGCCTAGGCCCGTCCGATGGAGCTCGCGTGTCAGAGGCCCAAGCCTCTGAACAGAAACTTCCTCTGGCAGGCGGGGCAATACGCGGTTTCTCTCGGTATCGTCTGACCACAGTATGCGCATCTTATGTATTGAGATGCAACTTGCATGAATCATCAGACCGACTCGAAAAGGGTCTTCCAATTTTGATGTTTCGCCACCATACCTGCAAACCCGAACAGCTCCCGATCGAGCGTTATTACAGAGACTTAGCAACGTAACGTCTCTCCTCACCCAATGCGTTCCAATGCGTTCCATACGCATTCGCTTGATTGTCGCCAAGTGGTTTTCGATTTTCAGCACACGAGGAAAGCCTGAAATCGGCTTCCCTCAATCGGGGTCGATTGGGTCCAAAGGATGGAGAAGTTGGCTCTCAACAAGGGAACATACGAAGCCCGGACGGCAAAGTCGCGTGATATGTTCCAACGTGCCAAGAAGGTGGAGGCAGCGGGCGTATCGTACAGGAATCGCTACTTCGAACCATACCCGTTCTTCGTCAAGGAGTCGAATGGATCAACGCTCACGGACATTGATGGCAACACGTACACTGACTATTGGTGTACGCACCTTGCAATGATCCTAGGCCACCGTCATCCGGCCGTGCTGGAAGCCATCAAGGCACAGGCGGAGAAAGGTTGGCACCACGGAGTGGCCCACGAGCTCGAAGTGACTCACTCAGAGGCAATTCAAAGACACGTACCCACCGCGGAACTGGTTCGCTACGCGAGCTCCGGAACCGAGGCCAACCTCTTTGCAATTCGCCTCGCGAGGACGTTCACAAAACGGCCCAAAATTGCGAAGTTCGAGGGCGGCTGGCATGGCCCATATGACGCACTGCACATCGCCAACAAACCCCCCTTCGACATGCCTCCCTCCGGGGGACTAACGAAGGGTTCACAGCAGGACACAATCGTCGTCCCATACAACGACTTAGATGGCTTCATGAAGCGAGTTGCCGGAGAGCAACTCGCATGCGTCCTTCTGGAGCCTGTTCTTCTTGCTGGGGGCAACATTCCAGCAGACAAGGAATTCCTGCAAGGCTTACGAGATTATTGTGATCGCACCGGGGCTCTGCTGATGTACGATGAAGTGGTCACTGGTTTCAGACTCGGCTTGAGCGGAGCGCAAGGCCGCTTTGGAGTGAAACCTGACGTCACCGTTCTCGGGAAGATCATCGGAGGAGGCTTGCCAATTGGGGCTGTGTGTGGGAGGGAGGATATCATGGAACGGATGGACCACACGAAATACTCAGGAGCCGACTACGCATATCACGGCGGAACATTCTCAGCCAACGCGCTCTCACTGGCCGCTGGCCTCGCTGCGATTAACGTGCTTGAGCATGTTCCCGTATACGAACACATCGACAGACTGGGCGAGATGGCGCGAAGTGGCTTGAATCAAATCTTCGAGAACGCCAGTTTCCCAGCCCAGACCACTGGAATTGGTTCGCTCTTCGCGATACACTTCACCAACAAGAAACCCTTGAAGGATATCACCGGTTACGCGAGCTATGACCGTGCTCGATCTAAAGAAATGTTCCGACACATGCTCGAACACGGTGTGCTGATACTACTACCAGAAATCATGCATGGGGGAATAAGCTACGCTCACACCGAGAACGACATCGAGCACCTAATCCTCACAGCTGAAGAATATGTGAAAGTGAACTCGTGACATGCGTAGGGATTGAGTCAGAACGTTTTCAGCATAATGGACCGATCGCCTTCCGGCAGGTTGAGGGTGGGAGCGATCGGGGGCAAGTCGAGCATCGTTCTGAGCCCCGGTTTCAACACCTGAATCTTGGGAAGCGCGTTCACCAAGATCGCGGGCGTGGCCCTGTCGCCATGAACACCGCCACGGATCACCATATCCACCGGAGGCACACCGTCCACCAGGATTGAGTCATGCGGATCCTTCGCCCCAAGGTACATCCTAAGATCCAAAACAACCAACTCCTGCCCTCCCAGAATCCCCTTAGCCACCTGACGAACTCCCGCCACACCCCCCGCGGGAACCTTGATGTAGTCACTGGACACGGGCGCGTCGCAAGTCACCGGCGTGATCCTCTCCTGAATCTCACCCAACTTCCAGCCCATTGCTAGAGCAATCAGTCCAACGGACTCTGGCAGCCCAACATGCTTGATCTTCCCTTGAGCAACCATGCTCTCAAACTCAGCAGAAGAGAGGCCCGCTCCAATCTTCCTTTGAAGAGGTAGCCGTCGCCTAGACGCGTCCACCACCCGCTCAGCACGAATCGAATTCACCTTCTGACAGACACCGGTCAACACTACAGCCAGCGTATCGAGCAGAAACCCTGGGTTAACACCTGTCCCGAGCACAACCACACCCTTCTCCTCGGCTAGCGCATCAAGCTTCTTGGACAACTCGGGATGTTTCACGAATGGATAGGACAATTCCTCGGCCGACGAGACGACGCTCGCGCGGTGCTCCACTATTTCCGCAATCTGCGATTGTATCATCTGCAAGTAGGAGGACGTGGCGTGGGTGACAATGTCTGGCCGCGCTCGCTTCAGGACTTCGCTCGCTTTGTCGCTGACGGTGACTCCAAGTTTGCGTGGAGGATCAAGGAGCTCGCCAACGTCTCGTCCCATCTTGCTCTTGTCCACGTCGATTGCTCCGACTAGTTCTACCCATGGCCTTGCGAGGAGGACGTCAACAATTCCGAGCCCTATCGGACCGAGGCCATACTGGACTACCTTGATCGTTTTCACAACTGACGCATCCTTTCGGAACTCACGTCTTATTTCGGGATAAGCAGGTGAATCAAATTATCGGTGTCGGAATAGGCGCGAAACCTCTTTTAGCGGTTCAACCCTCCGCGCTATCTGGCATTTCCCTTGCCAGACCCATCTCGAATAACTTACGATCTGATGCCCGCGTTGACGCCTCTGATAATGTACGGCGTCCTCTCCGTGTTCGCCGTGATCTTCCTCTTCGGAGTCTACATGCGTCTTCGGGTTTACTTCAAGGGAACTCCTGCGCCAAAGCTGGAACTGTCAATTGGCAGAATTGCAAGAACGCTCACAGACGCGTTCGCGCAGCGTAAGGTGCTCAAGAAACCCTACGCAGGTGCCATGCATCTGCTGCTATACTCGGGCATGGTGGTGCTCTTCATTGGCACAACGTTGGTGGCTTTGAACGTTGATGTTTGGGAGGTATTGTTCGGCCGCGAATTTCTCGTTGGCAGCTTCTACTTGTTCTTCGAACTCTTCCTTGACGCCTTCGGACTTTTGGCAATCGCTGGCTTGCTGATTGCGATCTTCCGACGGGCCGTTTCCAAACCATCCCACCTGCACACGTCACGTGACGACGTTTTCGTCCTCTCGACTCTGCTTGTGATCTTGCTCACGGGTTACCTGATGGAGGGGATCAGACTTGCAATCAACCGCCCTGAATGGGCCCCTTGGTCCTTTGTAGGCTACCAGATCGCTCGCTTCCTCTCCAACAGCGGTCTAGTGACTGAAGGAACCGCCGGGCTCTACCAGCAATTGTGGTGGTTCCACGCAATCTTGGCCATGGGCAGCGTTGCGGCCATTCCATACACGAAACTGTTCCACGTGATCACGTCACCCATCAACGCACTTTTCACTCACACAAGGCCGAAAGGTCAACTTAGCAGCCCATTCGATCTGAGAGAGCTACTGGCATCAGGCACCTTCGACGTGAAAGTAGGCGCTTCGACACTAACTGACTTTGGATGGCACCAGAGGCTATCGTTCGACTCGTGCACCGCATGCGGCCGCTGCACTAACGCATGCCCGGCAACCGCAGCGGGAACACCACTATCCCCCATGCACTTGATGCTGAAATTGAGAGACGCGATGTTTGCGCAGAGGACGGCTGAGGGGGGGTCGGTTGTCGGGGGAATAGTAGATCCGGAGGAACTGTGGGCTTGCACGACCTGCCGAGCCTGCGTAAACGAATGCCCCGTGCTGATTGATCACGTGGACTCAATAGTTGACATGAGACGGCATTTGGTTGCTGAAGGCAAACTCGACAGCCAGAAGAGAGATCTTCTGACCAACCTCAACAATGTCGCCAACCCGTTCGGTCTTCCTCAGGCGGATCGCCTGAAATGGGCGGAAGGGTTGAACGTGAGAACGGCAAGAGAACAGCCTGAATTTGACGTCCTATACTGGGTGGGCTGTGCAGGAGCTTACGATCTCCGAAGCCAAAATGTCTCCAGAGCCATGGCGAAGATCCTGCGAGCAGCAAACGTTCGCTTCGCCGTGCTAGGTACAGAAGAGAAATGCAACTGTGAAGTCGCGAGGCGCGCGGGCGAGGAAGGGCGATTTCAGCAATCAGCCTTGGAATTGATCGAGCTGTTCAAGAAATACAAGGTTACAAAGATCCTAACTCACTGCCCCCATTGCTTCAACACATTCAAGAACGAGTATCCAGAATTCGGAGCCGAGCTCGAAGTCATTCACCATACTCAGTTCATAGCAGACTTGGTCGAGTCAGGAAAGCTGAAACTAGAACCCGAATCCGGAAAGGTCATCACGTTCCACGATCCGTGCTATCTTGGCAGGTACAACGACGTCTACAATCCGCCGAGGGCGATCATCTCAAAGCTCGGATCGGTAACCTTCAAAGAAATGCCACGCAACCGCAGCAATAGCTTCTGCTGCGGCGCAGGAGGAGCGAACTTCTGGTACGAGACGAAGCAGGAACGAAAGGTGAACATCAACCGCTTCGAAGAAGCCTTGAAGCTCAATCCGAATGTGGTGGCAACCGCCTGCCCATTCTGCACGACATTTTTCGATGATGCCGCAGGAACCTTGGGCGCAAGAGAAAGTGTGGCAGTAAGGGATGTCGCCGAACTTGTGGCCAATAGGCTATTACAGCCGACACCAGGATAGTTTCAGATTTCACAATCTCATTGGAGCCAATGATTGTTAACACAAATCATTGCAACGATTCTGCGATCAACTCCGCGATGTCCTTGATAGGCATGGAGTCCGAGGTTCCGAGAGTCTTACCTGCTTCTTCGAACATTGAGATGCAGTAGGGGCAAGCCGCCGCTAGAACGCTCGGAGAGAGCCGTTTCGCCTCTTCTAGTCTGATCACGCTGGGTTTCTTAGTTGTCTGGACAGTGTACCAAACATTTCCGCCCCCACCGCCACAGCAGAAGCTCTTGCTGCGGCATCTAGGGAGCTCGACGAGTCTGCCTTCGGATAGTGCTCGAATTGCATTTCGAGGCGCTTCATATTCATCATTGTACCTGCCTAGGTAGCAAGGATCGTGAAAGGCGATCTGTTTCCCTCCGTTAGCTTTGACCTCCAGCCTTCCGGTCTGTATCAGTTCATCGATGAGCTGCGTGTGATGTATGACTTCGAACTTTGCGCCAAACTTCGGATACTCGTTCTTGAATGTGTTGAAGCAATGTGGACATTGAGTCACGATCTTCTTGACGCCTTTCTTGTTCAGTAGCTCTATCAGTTCCATGGCTGCTTGTTGGAATCTTCCTTCCTCTCCTATCCTGCGTGCGACCTCACAGTTGCACTTCTCCTCATTTCCTAGAATGCCGAAGCGCACCCCTGCGCTCTTCATGATCTTCACGAGGGCGCGTGAAACCATCTGATTTCGCTTGTCGTAGGAGCCTGCGCATCCGACCCAATATAGCAATTCTTGGTCGGCCTCTTGGCCCCACAGCGGAACATCGAGCCCTTCTGTCCATATCGCTCTGTCAGCGCTTGGGAGGCCGTACGGGTTGCCTGCTGTTCGCAAGGAAGTCAACATATCTCTCTTCTTTCTGTCCACCATTCCCTGGGCTGTCAAATGCCTGCGCATGTCATAGATCGCTTCCACGTGCTGAATTGAAACGGGGCACTCCTCAACACAGGCTCGGCAGGTCGTGCAAGCCCACAGCTCGTCAGGGTCCACTAAGTCGCCATGCAGACGATGCTCAGTGTTTGGATACGCAAGTTCGTAGTTCTTCAGCTTGAGTATGAGGTGCATGGGTGACAGTTTCGTGCCGGCCGCTGTTGCGGGGCAGGCGTCTGTACAGCGGAGACAGAGCGTGCAAGCATCAAAGCTGAGTTTCTGCCGCCAAGTGAAATCATTGATTCCAGCGGCTCCGACTTTTACGTCGAAATTCCCGCTCTCCATCAACTGCCTGAGATGGAATGGTGTTGTAAGTTCGCCTTTCACAGTGATTGGTGTGTAGTAAATGTTCAGCGGCGATGTAATCAGGTGGATCAGACGCGAGTTTGGCACATATGCGATGAGCGAGAAGACTAGCGCCGAGTGGACCAGCCACAGGACCGGATAAAGGTCAACGAGTGTTCTTGCACCCAGTGGCTCAAAGAGGGGCGGCAAGACTGCGCCTGCCGGAGATTCCCACGCCCAAGTGTTTGCTCCCATCATCAGAAAACCTGACACAGTCATAGCCGCTATCAGGCCGTACGCGAAGGAGTCTTCCCAAGCAGTTTCGAGAGGTGGCTGGGTCGGCTTGAGTCGCCTGAAAGCGAGCAGAATCAGGCCCGCACCGAAAAGCAGCGCTAGGTATCCAACAATAGCTTCCATGGCTGGAAAGAACATGCCTGCGAGTAGCAAGAAACCAATTATCGAGATGAGGACATGTGTTGTTCCCCTGTACCTCTTGCTCAGAACCTTGGACTGAGCAAGTCCAATCGAGGCAAGTCTCCTCAGCCTCGCTAGTCTGCTTCCCGCGAACCGTTCCGGTCTTCCTTGTCTCCAGGCGTGGACATGTCTCCTGATCGCCGCAACAAAAAGAATCGCCGAAACAACCGCCATCGTCAACCATGCGATGACAAACGTCGGAGGCACGTACTGGAAGATGTCTCTGACCAGATCCATCCGCCGACCATCTCTCTACCTACGCATCTCCAGGGTCGCATGGTGTCTAATCATCAAATAGGCTGGAACGGCGGCGACTACTGGCACAAGGATCACGATCGAACCGAGGATCATATTCACCGTGTCAATTGGAATCGAAAGCTTGGCGGACAGAATTTCGTTCAATGCGTACAGCGTGAGAGTGGAGAGGAACCCAATTCCCCAGATCCCGATCGCAGTCCTCAAAGGTCTCCTGAAGGCACGCACTTCCTTGCCTCTGTCAATTGCAGGGAGCAGGAGTAAAATGACGAACATCGCGGCGGCGAGTAGAATTCCTACGACCTTGGCACTTGCCAAGTCGACGCCGAAGATTGACGAAGGAGGAATGAAATGCACCAAGTCGTATATCCACCCGACCCACTTGAGAAGACCATAGGCCCACAGGAAGTACCATTCAGGGATTATGAATTGAGGCGTCACAAACTTGTTGGCTGGGTCACCTGGCATTTGGACTGCGTAGGTTCCCAACAACAACAGCATGCCGAGAGTAACCAGTGACATGATCAGAACCGGCGCGAATTGTTGCGGAAAGAATGGGCTGAAGAGGGGCGCTTCTTGGTTCCCGACGTGAGTCTTCCACGTCTCCTCAGGTTCCGAGACTCCTTGAAGTACAACGAGAACCAGGTGTGCGCCGACGATGATCAGCGCTACCACTGGCAACAAGCTCACATGGTAGAAGTAGAATCTGGCGAGAGTGTCAGGCGTCAGGTTCGTACCGCCCAGAAGAACCTGCGCAATTGAGTTCCCCAGCAACGGGATTGCTTTGAGTATCTGAAGGCTAATTGTTGCAGCCCAGTACCCAAGTTGATCCCATGGAAGAAGGTAACCGGAGAATGAGTACGCGAGGGCCAAACCCAGAAGAACTACGCCAAGAACCCATGTTAATTCACGACCGAGTCTGTAGGGGCTGCGGAAGAACGCCCAGATCGCATGCGTCGCTAGAGATGCAACTAGTAGGTTTGCACCCCACTGGTGAATCCCCCTGATTAAAGCTCCAAGCGGAACGGTTTTCATGATGCTCTGAACGCTCATGTACGCCGGCGTCGCGGCTCCGGGCTCACCGACCGCCGAAGGAACGAAGTTAAAGGCGAGCAATAGACCTGTGGCTCCTTGCACTACAGCGAGCAACGCTGTGAGTGCACCTGCATAGTAGAACGGATAGGTCAGCCAGAAGAGCCTCGACTTGTTCTGACGCGTCAAAGTGCTCGGCAGCGCGAAGTTCACGCTTCTCTGCATCTTTCCAACAAGGGGCGAGATGAGAAATCGTTCATCAAGCCAGTCCAGCAGTCTCCTAGGACGCGCGGTCAAACAGTCAATCACTCGCAATATCCGTAGACTTCGAGATTAGAGGGAATTCCAACCACCTTGCCATCCTTGATTTCAATGGGGATAAAGGGAGCAGCCCGCGGTGGAGGCCCAGCCGTGACTTTCGCGCCAACGTACTCCGCACCGTTTGGCATTACGTCCTTAACAACATCGTAGGGATTGAAGACACCATCGTGGCATCTGCAGAAGATCACATCATCGTTGGGCCTGTCAAGATGCCATGTCGCTATGCAACATAGATGCGTGCAAGTCGATGCGAAGGCAATTAGGCCACTCGTTGCCGTTGCACCGTTCACTTTCTTTTCGTCAATGCGAATCAGGACGGCTGGAATAGCACCGCGCCAGAGAACAGCAGCCCCTTTCCCCACTTGATCGAAGTCGTCAAGCAGAACCTCCGAACCTGATTTCGGCGAATACCACGTGTCCTTCTCTGGGCCATATCTGAACACGTTGTCAATCTCACCCTCCTGTGAAGCCCTCTTCGGCATCGGCATGATCGATGTTAGAAGCGATAGGAAAGAGACGGTTGTTCCCAAGACTCCGAGTGAGACCAGAAGCTTAGCAAATTCACGTCTGCTCAGACGACGTCGTGATCTCTTCGAAACTTCTTTCCTAGATGCCTCACTCATGTGCACTGCCCTCGCTGCTCTTGTCAAATGGACGAGCGGCGATGGCTTCCAAACGAGGTTTTCTCGTGAACACGTCGCTCATGTAAGCGTCTCTATACACAGCGAGAATGGCTGCTGCAAGAAACGCTGCAACTGCAAGCATTGTGCCAATGGCGATTGATCCCATGCCCTGAAGAGCACCAACAAGAACGAGAATATCTAAGACTATTTCGAAACTGACCAGTGTTGTTATTGCAAGATACGGAGCGTCGGAATGAGAAAGCGGATTCTCGAAACCTATCACGTCGGCAGGTTCAAGGCGATTCAATTGAGGAATGGTCTTGTTCTTTTCTGTGCGGAGGACCGAAAACATGACTGCCATTAGTACTAAGACGAAGAGGAATGCGATGAGTCCGGCAACGTACGACGGAATCTCAATCAACAGGCTCAAAGTTCTCCTGTAACAGCACAGTTGCCTGCCGCGTTCTATCATCGAAGGAGTGTAACTTGGAACTGTATATTAGTCCTCCCTCAAGATTCCAGCTCTGCTTCCAAAAGATCATCTCGATCTGGAATTAGATGGAAGGGCCAGTGCTCTTGCATCGTCGAAATCCTAGTTTTATTAGTCCGACAACCTGTCTTGGAAAACGCGTTTGATCCAGTGAGGATTAATGGCAAACATCATAGTGCTCGTGAAGCAGGTGTATCAAAGCGCTGACCTGAAAGTCGACCGCACCACGAAAACTCTCATCACGCAGGGAGTGGCCAAGGTCATTAGTGAAACGGATAAGAACGCCATTGAAGAGGCTGTTAGAATCAAGGAGAAGCACGGCGGCAAGATTACGGCAATTACGATGGGTTCCCCGGACGCAAAAGAGGCGTTGCGCGAAGCTCTTGCCATGGGCGCCGACGAAGCATATCTTCTAACAGACCCTTTGTTTGAGGGATCAGATTCCCACGCCACTGCAAACGTCCTTGCTGCCGCCATAACGAAGATAATCGATTACGATCTGATTCTCTGCGGAGCGTACTCAGAAGATCTCTTCTCATTCCAAGTCGGTCCGCGGCTGGCTGAGATATGTAATCTCGCCCAAATCACCTATGCAACCAAAATCAGCCTAGAAGGAACAAAAGTGGTCGTAGAGAGGGATCTTGAGAACGAGCGTCAAGTTGTCGAAGGAAAACTTCCCTGTCTAATCACAGTACTGAGAGAGATCAACGAACCAAGACTCCTGACGCTAATGGCAATCATGGCAGCATCGAAGAAGCCTACTACGACTTGGACAGCATCCGACCTCGGACTTAGCGAAGAAGAGCTAGGCTTCAACGGTTCTCTAGTCGAAATTCTGCGAAGCACAACCGCGGCGGGAGAAAGAAAGCGCGTGAAGCTAGAAGGAGAAGCGAGCGAGCTCGCTCCCAAGCTTGTTAAGGCTTTGATTCAGGAAGGAGTTCTCAAGGCGAGTTAATTTGTCTCAAGAAAACAAGGGTGTTTGGATTTTCTCCGAACTGCCCTCTTTGGCCAATGAGCTGCTAACACAAGGCAGAGCACTTGCAGATCAGCTCGAAACCGAGCTGTCGGCTATAACGATTGGAGCGACCGATACTGCTCAAGAATACATAGAGCGTGGTGCCGACATAGTTCTCCAAGCAGCAGATCCTTCGCTAAGCTCCTTCCAAGTTGACAGTTACACCGATGCGATGGCGGCCCTAGTTAGCGAATACAAGCCTGAAATTCTTCTAATCGGAGCAACTCGGAGCGGAATGGAGTTCGCTCCGCGACTTGCGGAACGACTGAAGACAGGATGCGTCACAGAAGCAAGTCGACTGGAGTTGGACGCCGAGAAGAAATACCTTCTAATGGATAGGATTACTTTCGGAGGCAATGCAGTTGAAACTCAGATCTCCCGAACCGAACCCCAGATTGCCACAATCAGCAGAGGCCTATTCCCACCAGCCGCGAGAAATCAATCCCGCAAGGGCACGGTGGTGAAAGTTGAGCCCAAAATCCGACCTCCAACCACGAAAATTCTTGAAACGCGACAGAAGGTCGTCAAGAATGTGCGGCTGGCCGACGCCCCAATCATCGTAGCCTTCGGACGTGGGGTAAGGAAGAAGGAGGATGTGGTTATGATTGAACGGTTTGCTCAGTCAGTTGGGGGAGTCGTAGGATGTTCCCGACCAATTGCGGAAGATCTTCATTGGCTACCAGAGGATCAGTACGTAGGTCTCTCCGGCCAGAAAGTCAGTCCAAAGCTGTACTTTGCATGCGGAATATCTGGCCAGATTCAGCATCTGACGGGGATCAGGAATAGCAGAGTCATCGTCGCCATTAACAGCGATCCGAACGCGCCCATATTCGAATACAGCGACTACAGTGTTGTCGGCGATCTGTATCAAGTGATCCCGGCGCTAACCGAGGCTATAAAGGAACTGGCTAAAGCATAGGCACGAGCCATCTCGAAAACTACCACGGCCTCTCTACCGGGTAGGCGCTGCGCCGCCGAGGAAGTATGAGTTTGAGGCATTGGCCCTTGTGATAGGAAATCATCGATGCGCTCCGTATTCTGAACCTTGCCTTAATCTTCCTGTATGGAACTCCCGCGATAATCATCTTGTCTATCTGCTTTCTGGCCTTGTGTCGACACAACTTACAGGTCGTCCTTTTCACCGGCCGAGGCGGGGGTCCATGATGATTCGATCACCGCGATTCACAATACAATCCAATCACAGAGTGGATTATGAACTTGGCGACCCGCGCAAGCCTAGTGAGCTTCTCAATACGGTCAAGCAGTTGCTTTCCACGGCCTCAACAGCGAAGGCGCAGAAAGTATGGATGCAGAAATCAACGTGATCAGCAGCCTGGGGTCACGAGAAAGCGAGAGTATGGTTCTACCTTGGAAGTCAATATCGCCCGTCCTTCCGAGGATCTCATCCGCCCTCATCTCACGTGATACTGCGAAGATCTGATCGAGCTGACGATCAGGTAGGCGATAAAGTGTCCTGCGCAGCCAAGCCATGGCCCTAAGGTCGAACCCTATCAGTTTCCGCCATTCATGCTCGTAGCGTGAGAGCGTGTTCGCCGAAGAATCACCGATTCTGACCGCTTCAGCCGCTGTCTCACCAGCTATCCGCCCACAGGCGAGTCCAAACACAATCCCGCCGCCGGTTGTGGGTTTCACTTGCGAAGCAGCATCTCCAACTGTGATTGCACTGTCAGCATAAGTTCGATTGTTTCCTCCACCAACCGGAATTGGATGGTACATTGGACGTGTCAGAATCTTCGCACGCCTGAACTTTGCTGAAACAATGGGGTGCTTCTTCACGAAGAGCTCGAAGCATCTGCGAACGTTATTTCGCGGCGCTGCTGCAAGGCCGACTTTCGCTGAACCGTCACGGCGTGGTATGATCCAACCGAAGAATCCAGGCGCGTATCGTTGACCAAAGTAGACTTCTACGAGGTCTTCATCGATGTCTGCGAGATTCTCTACATTGAACTGGGCGGAATTCACGATCATTCTCGGGCTCGGTCGAGGTAAGTTCGTGTACCTTGATACTGTTCCACCGCACCCGCCAGCGTCGATAAGGATCTTGCATTCGACATCTCGATTCGCATGTCCGCGCACGCTCATCCTCAGGTTCCCGTTTCCAGAACGTTTGAGGCCATGCACCCGTGAGTCAAGGCATACGTTCACGCCGCTCTTCTGAGCTAGACCGGCAATGTGCCGATCGAATTCTGCTCTATTCAACACCCATGTAACGGGATCCGCTCGGCAAAGGGTCAGCGATTTTCCGTTTGGAGCATAGATCACTGAGCCTCTGATCTCATTCTCAATGATTCTACGAGGGATTGATGGTGCGAATTGAGTGAAGGCTTGGATTCCGACATGGCCAGAACAATGTGTTGGTTCTCCTATTCTAGTGTGCTCTTCGAGAACGCAGACAGATGCACCATTCTTGCTCGCGGCTAGAGCTGCGCTGCTTCCGCTGACTCCGCAGCCGACTACAGCAATGTCAACCTGCTTAGACAGCAATCTGGCTCAATCGCAGGTTGACCGAGTGGCACAGACAGGGCGATTTGTTCTTCTATTGCGCGGACCGTTGTTCGACGAGTTCCACGCGGCGTTTTCCTTTCATCTGTCGTGATACTCTGACAAGCCCACTGATCTCAAGTTTCATTAGGATTCGGTTGAGCTCTCTGAAGCTCAGATCCTGCTTCCCATCTCGGATCTCGCCGAGAAGCTCATCATCGGTGAGTGGCCCCTTTCGTCCAATCGTGTCTAGAACGGAAAGGTGTAGAGGTTTGGGGCCCCACACCTTGTCCAAAGAGTTCGGCAACGAAACCTACTTCTCTACGCTACAGGAGTCGGAGCAGCAGCTCTTTCTCTCCTTAGCCTCTTTGAGAACTTCTGGTACCACGCGTCATCTTCCGGGGTTATGCTCGGACCAACCCGGTCCATCGCTTCGTTGAAGTCGCGCAGCGTCACGTCTGTTGCGTTAATATCCTCTCTCAGAGAGTTCATAGCGGCTTCGCGGCAGATCGCTTCAACATCTGCCCCCGAGTAGCCTTGGGCCTTCCTGGCGAGGTCAGCTAGGTCAACATCCCTTGAGAGCGGCATTGAATGCGCGTGTATCTTGAAAATCTCCTTCAAAGAGTCTAGATCGGGGGATGGAACGTAAATCAGTCTGTCAAATCTGCCAGGTCGCAGCACTGCGGGATCAAGTATGTCAGGTCGGTTCGTCGCAGCGATCACTAGCACGTTTTGGAGGCTTTCTATGCCGTCGATTTCCGTAAGTAGTTGACTGATGACTCTCTCACTCGCTCCTGAGTCTGCGTAGCCTAGTCCTCGTTTCGGTACTATTGCGTCAAGCTCGTCGAAGAATATGATTGCAGGTGCTGCTGTCCGGCCCTTCCTGAAGACCTCTCGGATCGCCTTTTCCGATTCGCCGACCCATTTAGAGAAGATCTCTGGACCCTTTATTGAGATGAAGTTAGCTTCGCTTTCTGTTGCGACCGCTCTAGCGAGCAACGTTTTGCCACAGCCCGGTGGGCCGTAGAGGAGAATGCCTCTGGGTGGTTTGATGCCCATCTTCTTGAAGACTTCGGGCTTCTTGAGAGGCCATTCTACTGACTCGATCAGCTCCTGTTTGACCCGTTTCAGGCCGCCGACCTCTGTCCAATGAACTTGGGGTACCTCGACGTAGACTTCTCGCATCGCCGTGGGCGTTATTTCTCTGTATGCGGAGAGGAAGTCCTCCATGTTGACTACCATCTTCTCTAGGATTTCTGGCGGAATGCGTTCCTCTTCCAGATTGATTTCGGGTATGTAACGCCTCAGCGCCTTCATTGCGGCTTCTCTACAGAGCGACGCGATGTCAGCCCCAGTGTAACCGTGCGTGACGTCTGAAAGGCGTTTGAGATCAGCGTCTTCTTCTAGCGGCATGTTTCGGGTGTGAATTTGAAGAACCTCATTTCGTCCGCTCTTGTCCGGGACTCCGATCTCGATTTCGCGGTCGAATCTTCCAGGTCGTCTGAGTGCTGGATCAATTGCGTTCGGTCTATTTGTGGCTCCGATGACAATGATGTTGCCTCTAGAACCCATCCCATCCATCAACGACAACAGTTGGGCAACGACTCTGCGTTCAACCTCGCCGGTCACCTCTTCCCGTTTGGGCGCGATGGCGTCCATCTCGTCGATGAAGATGATGCTTGGGGAGGTTTCTTGCGCTTTCTGGAATATTTCGCGCAGCCTGGCCTCGGATTCTCCGTAGAACTTTGACATGATCTCGGGTCCGGATATAACGTAGAAGTTCGCGTCTGATTCATTCGCAACAGCTTTGGCGAGCAAAGTCTTTCCACAACCAGGTGGGCCATAGAGGAACACTCCTCTTGGTGGCTCGATGCCAAGGCGCTGGAACAATTCAGGGTGCCTAAGGGGAAGCTCAACCATTTCTCTAATGCGCTGTATCTCCTCGTGGAGACCACCGATGTCCTCGTAAGTTACGATCGGGATGCCCTTCTTCTCAGGGGTGGGTTCACTGAGCACTTGCACGTGTGCGGTTTCTGTAATCTTGACCGGCCCATGCGGCCTGGTTCTGGTCACAATGAGAGGAACAGCGCTTCCGAAAATCGATAGGAGCGTCATGTCTCCTTCGATGAAGGGCATGTCCATGAATCGGCGTTTGACGAAACTCACAAACTCTTCATCAACACTCAATCGAACGTCCGTAGGTGCAAAGACGATCGCCTGAGCGTCTTTCACGTCTGCCTTCCTGACACTGACGTACTCGTTAAGGGCCACGCCAGAATTCCTTCGAATCAAGCCATCCATTCTAATGATCTCTTGACCTTGGTCTTCTGCGTACGCGGGCCAAGCGACCGCCACGGTCATTTTCTTCCCGTGTATTTCGACGAAATCGCCTGCAGTGATCCCAAGTTTTTGCATCGTATCGTTGTCTATGCGGACTTTGCCATGTCCAACATCACGTTGTCTTGCGTCCGCCACTCTCAAAGAAGACTCTTTACTGCTCATAATGACACTCTCCCAGACCGAACTGGGGCAAGGTGTGTGTCGCCCTCTGGCTGATTGCCGCTATTAAAATTGCTTTTGCGTATGCAAACTTCTCCCTGTCTAGGTTGACAGGTCCATCTGAGGTTTCGTGACCTATTCATGGCATTTCCGATCCTTGGAAAGTGCTGTTACTAAAGGTAACTTGCGGAGAATATAAGTGTTACTAAAGGTAACAGTGAAACTAAACCCTGCCCACTCTCAGAACCTGAATCTCACTCACAGACTCCACGGAACGTATGGCTTCTTCGACTTGATCCATCTGCCCGCCCGCATCTTCTGGCAGCACGACATGCGCAATTAGTGCGACGAGTCCAAATGCAATGGGTTCTTCTTCGAATTTCTGAACCGTCGAGCCTGTAGGAAGCGCCTGTTGCACCTTCATCTTCAGAACGCTGAGATCCAAGTTGGCATCATTTGGGAAGATCTTGATCGACGCGAGAACTCTGGCCAAGGGACTTCAGCCATCACGGGCCCGTGTAGCCGCACTTCACACAACGGTAAGGGCGACCAAACATCCTGCATTTCTCACAACGCCAAATGGTCACTTCACCGCAACTGGGACATGGAAACTTTACTGCCCCTTCACCGGGAAGGATAGTTCGAGCGCACCACGAACAAGTCGGCATGCGTATGATCTTCTCACTGGTAGTAGTTGTGGTTGCACTCAATCGCCGACACTTCGGATTCTGACACGCACAGTTCTGCAGGCTATAAACCCATTGCTGAGATTGCGACCTTTGCCCTGACACGTTTCGCTGAAACCGACAAATTCAAACAGAGGACGCCACAGTGTTCTGACCGTAATTCGCGTCGTTCGGTGCAGTCAATTGGTCAGCATTGATTCTGTGTGTGACCTCGACAGATTTCGAAGATTCATGATCATGAGCACATGCCAATCATACATCCCACAGGATTTCGACGAAGACGAGACGATCTACCCGGAACGTTCTTCGGACAACGGCACCATGTACGTAGAGGCTGAAGACAAAGAGACGGTGGGACAGGTTCGAGAAATCAGGTTTGCTCGGGTATCTAACGTTCTGGGCATCATCTACAACTCAAAGAGCGGCCGCACCCAACTCAAATGGCGCCATTTGAAGGGCAGAATCGGTCGTCTCAGCGGTGAAGCTAGTCCGAACACGTTGGTGAATCTCTTTGCCTCAGAAGCTCTGCCTGAATCGTACGCAATCGCTGAGCGAGGGCTCAGGCCGCGTCCAACGCCATCTTCCTCGCTGAACGAGGCCTTCGCAGACACTTGAGTAAACGCCACAGTAATGCGACTAGGAACGAACCTGCGGCGGCAATTCTTGCTACGCGAACGTGCAAACTGCTAATCTGATGCAATCCGGGAGGCTTGCAGAATGCAGACTGGACCTTGCGTCTACAATCCGAAGTACGCAAATCTTCAATCCTCGAACAGCACTTCGTCCACGGCGCATGGGAAATAGTCAGAATCTACGTTCGCGGTGTCCTGCGCGAGATCATTGTAAGGCACCGCGAGGATTTGTCATAATGGTGTTCCCTGTCACTCAGGTCGGTTGAGCGTACCTTTTGTATCGGGAAGTTCTTGAGTACAAACGTGGGTCATCTGGACGGCTTTCCATTCTTGGGTGTCGATCTAGCCGATATCATCATCGAAGAACCAACCACATTGGACGATTTGTCGAACAGGACTCTCGCTGTGGACGCCTACAACGCGCTCTACCAGTTCTTGGCAATTATCCGGCAGCCTGACGGGACGCCGCTGAAGGATCGAACGGGGAGAGTGACAAGTCATCTTAGCGGTCTACTGTATCGCACGGCAAATCTAGCCGAGAAAGGACTCAAGCTCGTTTACGTATTCGATGGGGAACCTCCCGAACTGAAAGAGATGGAGATACGCAGACGACGAGAAGTGAAGGAGGAAGCAATCGTACGATACGAACGCGCGCTAGAAGAGGGTAAAACACAGGAAGCAAGAACCTACGCCCAAGCCACATCACAGCTAAAAGATCAGATGGTCGAAGATTCCAAGAGGCTATTGACCGCCCTGGGGGTCTCGTGGATCCAAGCGCCCTCAGAGGGCGAAGCACAAGCCGCCTTCATTGCTGCGCGCGGAGACGTGTGGGGAGTTGCGTCCCAAGACCATGATTCGCTGCTATTCGGGGCTCCTAGAATGGTGAAGAATCTCGCAATAACAGGTCGCAGAAAGCTTCCCCGCAGAGACGTCTACGTGGAGGTCGAGCCGAAGATCGTAGACCTCTCGAAGGTACTCAATGAATTGTCGTTGAGCAGGGAGCAATTGATAGATGTCGGCATACTGATTGGGACGGATTTCAATCCCGATGGCGTCAAAGGAATTGGCCCAAAGACGGCCGTTAAGCTCATTCGGGATCATGGCAGCTTGGAGAGGGTGGCTGCGTTCGACGCAGGCGTAAGAATGCTCCTGGATCTCGAACGCGTACGTGCCATCCGTAACATTTTCCTTGAGCCCAAAGTGACGCAGGACTATTCCCTGAGGTGGTCGAAACCGGCCCCAGAAGAAGTCGTAGGTTTCTTGTGCAAGGAACGCGACTTCTCTGAGGAACGAGTAAGGAGAGCGTTGGACAAGATGACCGCCGCTGAGGCCTCCCCCAAAAGGGGCACTCTTGATTCCTATTTCGGCTAAGACCTGACCCGTCGTCCGACTAGAACGGGGGCCTAGGATGTCAAACCTTCCAGCCGCGTTTGCCTCTCAATGGAACGAAAGCCACTCCGCCGAGATTTTCTCGAGAGACTGTTCCATCAGCTTTCTTCCTTAGGCGGATGAGCTGCTGATAGAAACCTGATCCGCCCACAGGTATCAGTAGCGTTCCCTCGGGCTTCAACTGATCCATTAACTCCTTGGGAATTTCAGGAGCCGCACTTGTGACGATAATCAAATCGAAAGGCCCTTTGTCAGCCAGACCCACGGAAGCGTCGGCTTGCATGAACGTTACTCTGTCAGCGTAACCCAATCGTTCTACGTTTCGCTTTCCAAACTCCGCGAGCTCTGGTATGAGCTCAGCCGACCAAACATGTCCCCAAGTTTCCCGCTTCTTTGCTCGCGGAGCAACTACCTCTGCGTACACGCAGCTCATATAACCGCAGCCACCACCAACCTCGAGGACTTTCTGACCCAATTTCATCTCACCGTATTCGCAGAAGAGCGCGGTCATGTGTAGAGCGCTGGTTGTCTGACCGAATCCGATCGGAATTGGCGTGTCCGCATAGGCGTATGAACGTGTTTCGTTTGGTAAGAACTCCTCGCGTGGAACAGTCTCCATCGCGCTGATTATGTTCGGATCTCGGAGCAGTCCCTGCGCCCGCAGTTCCTCCACTGCATTCCGGCGAAGTTCTGAGAAATCTCTCAACTCTTTCACATCGTATGCGGTTTCCAGGTCAATAAATATTCAAGAATGGCCGAGCAAGATGTGATTCGGCGTTGAAGCTTGCGTGTTGTCGAGGAACTCGCGGGGAGGGGACACGCGAACGTCCTCGCGACGCATTCCATGACCTTCGAAATAACAACGCACAGCCACTTAACGAAACGCGGTGATTGCGTAATCGCGGTAAAAGCAAGCAGGAGTTTGCAGGACCTCTCCTCAGCCTTTAAGCGGTTATGCAAGAATGAGCGGACGCAGATTGTGCTGGAGATCGAGGCTGGGGGCATATCGGAATCTATTGTCGGAAGGGGCAGCCCGGCCCTCAGATTGGATCATCCAAGCGAGATTGTAGGAAGAAGATCGACCTACATTTCCGATAGGACATTGATGATAAAGGCCGACAAGGCTGCCTCCGATCTCAGCCGAGAGCTGGTGCGGGAATTGCAGTCCCCGACGGTGCTGGTACAGATACGCCTGATCGCGGAACTCTAATAGCCCTATTCCACTTCAATGTCAATGGCCACATGAACTCGATTAGGCGCAATCTCTCTGATCGGTCTGCAAAACGGAATGGAGACAACCCTCCTTCCGCATTGTTCCAAATCACTGGCCACCGACTCTTTGATGGTCCCCAAGGCAACCGAACGAGACGCGAAAGTATAGAAGTGGATTATGCCTCCATCTGGCCTCACGGCTTGTGCGGCTGCATCTATGAACTTAATGGCTTCTGATGGAAGATTCATGATAACGCGAGTTGCGCTCCCTTTCAAGCTTCGTGAAACTGCTGTGCGAGCGTCCGCTAGTACTGGTGTGACACGATCTGCTACACCGTTCGCGAAAGTGTTCTCTCTAAGATATCTGAATGCCTCCGGGTTCGCGTCGATGGCCGTGACTCTCGATGTTACCTGTGTTCTTGCTATCAAAATCGAGTAGGGACCGACTCCTGCGAACATGTCGATTACGGTCTCGTGCATTCCAACTTGCCCTGCGATTCTCATTCTCTCATGTGAGAGTCGCGGGTTGAAGTAAACACTTGCAACATCCAAATGAAAGACACAGGAGCATTCCCTGTGCAAGGTTTCGGTGCTGCCTGATCCTGCTATGATTTGAAATTTCCTAGTTCTGAATGGTCCCGTGACATCTCCTGAAATTCTGAGAACAAGGCGTGCATTGGGGTTGACTTCGAGCAGGCCTCTTCCGATTGCCGTTGCGAACTCGCTCAGATCTTCAGGGATATCGATTATCGCGATGTCTCCTACGATATCGTAAGCTCGCGGAAGACGTCGTAGCAGGTTCTGAGGAATCGTGCCGTGCAAAGACTCTAGAAGATCTCGTGGGCGAGCCCTCTTTCGTTCACTGAAGAACCCGGCCTGAAGCTTGGCATCGGGGCAATGTTTTCTGACGATCGCATTGTCTGCATCAGAGAGGTTCCGACGTAGGGGGATAAGAAGCTCATGATTGTTAGGTTTTGGTTCGAGCTCGTCGTCCACGAGCTGGAGCTTTCGCAGTGTCTGCAATGTCTCCTCCGCATTCCGTAACGGCACCGCGACGCCAATGTTCTCTTTCAAGAGAAATTCCTACTCGTGGCGGAACAAACTGCGGCTGTTCCGTCTGAACAATGCTAAATACCCAGCCAAAGATTAAGGCTCCTAACTTCTCATGAGGGTTCAGTTTGGTGCAATGGAGAAGGCGAGAGGACGCGATTGGGAAGGAAGTGATCGATGGCGACGCTCGCAGGATAGGGTTGGCAAAAGACTTGGCATGGTCGAACGATGGCAAAATGGCACTCGTGATCGAACTGACCAACGAAGATGAGGCTTTCCTTCCCTTTGATGAGATCGAGCGAATAGGCGACGTGATATTTGTCAAGGCGAAATCCGCGTTGGAAAGCGCTCCGACCATCGCGTGTCCTATCTGCAAGCATCGAAATCCTGTCGAAGCGAAGTTCTGTGCCAAATGCGGACGCACCCTAGAGGGAAAGGAGGAGAAAAGCGAGAAAAAACGTTGATTTCGTCCTACACTTCTGTATCCCAAGGGTTTTTTCAACTCACGGTCCAAACTAGATTGTTGCAGATTAGCTCGGTTCAGAATCCAGGACACGTTATCTTTGCCTCAAATTTGCTAGTGCGATTTTCGTATATGGTGAAAACTCTTTTACAGTGGGTTGGGAAAGCGGAGTCGTACAACAAATGTCGCTCAAAGCTCTTGGTATGAAGGCGAAGCCCCTTGCTTCGATGGCACTACTGATTTTCCTCGTCCTTTCATCAGGTTTCACAATTTCAACGGTTAGTGCCGCTGCGAGCGCTAACCTCACCGAGTGGACTCTGCCCGACGGTGGTTCTGGGCCATGGGGAATTGCGGTAGATTTCAACTCAAAGATCTGGTTCACTGAGAATCAAAGTAATAGGATCGGCTCGCTCGATCCCGTTACATTCTCCATGAAAGAATGGGATATACCAACAGGCGGAAGTAACCCACGAGGAATATTCATCAAACCTGCGGCAACCTCGATCAGAGTCTACTTCACCGAGTACAGCACCAACAAGGTCGGTTACTTTGACAATGCGACACAGACCTTCTTCGAATGGTCGCTTCCAAACGACCGCAAGCCCGTTTCAATAGCAGTCGACGACAATGACAACATGTGGTTCACGGAGTCTCAGAACGACGCGATAGGCAAGCTGAACCCGATAGGCAACGTACTAACCGAGTACAAACTACCCGCGCTGCCGGCGCCTGCGGGCACAGTAAGTTGCGGTTCAGTCACAGCGCAACTATGCCCCTGGGGAATTACGGTAAGAACTGTTCACACGGTTTCTGGAACAAACGTCATCGTCTGGTTCACCGAACTGCGGAACAATGTCGTCGGGAGGATGGAAGGAAATAGCGGGGTCGTAACCCTATTCAACCTGGGTACCATAAATCCGATCGACTATTTGCCCATGGATATAACGATGGACACGCAAGGAAACGCGATCTTCACAAGTATCAACGACGCGTCAAACCGCATCTCTATCATTAGAAACTCCACGTCAACGGTCGCCGATCTGAATATCCCGACGTCGCAGGCGAAGGCCACGAGCATAATATGGGATGCCAACAGGAATCTTGCATGGTTCACTGAATATCGCAGTGGGAAACTAGCCAGCCTTAGCACGAGCAACGTGGTCTTCCAATTTCTGCCAAATGTGATTCAATGCACCATCGGCGGTTCGAATCCAGGAGCACCTAACTGCGCAAGCGGTTCTGGAATTTCACAACCGGCTACGAGTCTGTCGACGACGACGAAATCTCCCAAGATTACGAACGTAACTCCATCTCTCATAACTTCGTTGACTCCCCTTGTGTCGAACCAGTTCACGGAATACCCGCTACCTACAACGACGTCCGGACCGAATTCTGTTGCCGTCGATACCGGTGGCAACGTATGGCTTACGGAGCAGACTTCGGCTGGGAATCGTATAGCGCGAATGACGATAACCACTCCTTTTGACTTCAGCTTGGCTGTCAGCCCGGGCACAGTCACCGTTAAGCAAGGTCAGTCCGCGAATTACACGATAACCGTGACACTGACAGGTGGTTCCACAGCAACCGTTACTCTGTCGCTTCCCACCTCGCCCCCTGCTGGCATAACCTACAGTTTCACAGCTCCAA
>Ga0315268_10000209_pt1 | contig 69493 bp, 70 predicted proteins | sample C1_top_MG_FD_204535 | JGI IMG/M metagenome (GOLD analysis project Ga0315268, IMG submission 204535) | Sediment microbial communities from Yellowstone Lake, YNP, Wyoming, USA - C1_top | ecosystem: Environmental > Aquatic > Freshwater > Lake > Sediment | place: USA: Wyoming | collected 2017-08-01 | reverse complement strand
GTGCGCTATCTGAATCGTCAGCCCCCGCTCTTTCTCCTCCGGCGCATTGTCTATGTCCCCGTACTCCTTCACCTGTATCGCCGGATTCATCTTGTGCAATACCTTCGTGATCGCCGACGTCAACGTCGTCTTCCCATGGTCTACGTGCCCGATCGTCCCTATGTTTAAGTGCGGCTTCGTCCTCTCAAACTTCGCCTTTGCCATCCCTTACCTCCTGTGTCTTGGATTTGGCATCCTATTTTTACCAAGCCCACGACCAGAATCGAACTGGTGACCCCATCCTTACCAAGGATGTGCTCTACCTGCTGAGCTACGTGGGCACCCGGTATATATTCGCAGAAAGCGGGAAACGGGACTCGAACCCGCGACCGACGGCTTGGAAGGCCGACGCTCTACCAACTGAGCTATTCCCGCATCAATGGGCAGGGAAGGATTCGAACCTCCGAAGCGTTTCCGCAGCGGGTTTACAGCCCGCCCCATTTAGCCACTTTGGTACCTGCCCAAAGCCATGATCACTTAGGATCGGCTGCGTTCTATGACGTCGCTACGGAATGTCTCTAGCGGCGATCTCAAGCCAGCGAAGGGACTTGAACCCCCGACCCGCTGATTACAAATCAGCCGCTCTACCAACTGAGCTACGCTGGCATAAAAGCCGTTCCCGCATAAAAAAAAACCACCAGGAATAGAAGCGCTTGAGAAAAGCCTATAGATATAGAAACTTTTTCTCTACAACCAACTAACTTTTTTGTAACAGCTCACCGAATAAGGGAAAATGAAGCGGCTTTTATGCTACCGAAATTTCAGATATTTGTCAAGAGGTATATTGAAAAAGGGCTTTTTCCCCTGAACGGCGCCGCGGCGGACGGGAATTCGAGCGAAGGAACATTATTTCTTGACGGGAGGCTTGTTGCGCATCATCCGCAAGCGGTCCATGCCCTCGCTCAGGGTCCGGTAGAATTCGATCTGGAACAGGAGGTATTTAGCTTTTTGGATTGTGGTCAGATTCTTCTCGAGAAACGCATCCATCTCGTCGTCTTTTTCGATAATCCGGAGCCGGGCCGCCTTGATATTTTGATATCTGGCCTCAATGTCAGCATCTTTGGGCGCGTCCTCTTTGATCATGACCCTCAGGTTTCGAATATCGGCGCTCATCTGTTTTTGGATATCCAGCTTTTCTTTTTCGATCCGGTTGATGACGGGATAAACTTTCGCCGCTTGGTCTTCGCTCAGATCCAGGGCCTGAGTCAGGCGGAGAAGCCGCAGCGTGACCAGGTTCTCCCGGACTCTTTGCCGTCCCGGCGTGGGATTCTCCTGGGCCGAGGCGAATAGCCATCCGGCCAAGGCGAAGACGATGCCGGCGGAAAAGGCGCCGACCCTCTGTTTCATCTTCATGGTGCCCCTCCTATAATTTCAGCTCTTTCCTGAGAGCGGCATCCAGAATTTGGAGATCCTCCTCGTCCAGACTCTCGAGAAAGAGCGGATTTTCGTAGTGAAACGGATTGATCATTCCTTTCATCTCACCCAGATGATCATAGATCGAATTCTGGATCGCGGAATTGAATTCCTTTTCGAGCTCAGGATTGTTTCCGATTTCCAGGTCAATCCCATTCAGCGTATCCCGGAAAGAAAAGGCGAACATTTCCTGAGAAGATGGCGTGCGGGAAAAGAAAAAGATTAGGCCGAGGGCCGCGATAAAAAGACCTGCCGCCCCTGCCCAGGCCCAGCGACGCTTCGTGAAAAACGAGAGAACCTTGCCCGGCCAGGCTTTCGGCTTCGCCTGTTCCCTCGCCTCGAGGGCCTTCCTGAGACGAAGAAGGGAATCCCGCCAATATCCTGGAGAAAGCTCAGGATGAGAGTGGGCTTTCGAGTCCTTCTGAATTTTTTCGAGCCGCTCCCGACACGACCGGCAGGCGGTGCATTCGCGCAGATGAGCCTCGAGGATGGCCTGATGTTCGGTCGAGAGGCGTCCATCGATCCCATCGGAGATCCATTTTCCAAATTTTCGGCATTTCATGGAGCACCTCCCTATAGATAAGCCTTGAGCCTTTCTTGGAGCATCTTCCTGGCCCTGTACATCCTCCAGGAGATCGTGTTCTCCGAGCAGCCGAGGATTTCGGCGGCCCGAGCATGGGACATCCCCTGGAAAACAACGAGGTTGAACGACGCCCGGTAGGCCAACGGGAGGGAGGCAATGGCCTCATCCAGCTTATCTCTGAGCTCCTTCCGGAGCGAATCTCCCTCGGGCGACAGGCCTTCAGAGGCGGTTTTGTCGAACACCGGGGCATTGCCTTCAAAATCTTTCCGTCCTTTTTCCTTGCTTTTCTTTTTTAAAAAATTCAAGGTCAGGTTCACAGCAATCCGGTACACCCAGGTATAGAAGCTCGACTTCTGCTTGAATCCTTTGAGTTCTCTATATGTGGACATGAAAGTCTCTTGGGTCAGGTCGTCGGCGTCTTGATGGTTGTGGGTCATGCCGTAGATCGTATAGTAGATTTTCTCCTGGAGCCGCCCGGCCAGCTCGGCGAAGGCGTCGATATCGCCTTTTTTTGCGAGCTCGACCAGCCTGTCCTCGCCCAGCTCCGCCATTTTAGCATTCATGATCTTAGACAATATTTAGACGAATTCCTTGGGAATTTCTGCCCGAGTTGACCGCCTGCCTATTTGTTGATATGATTTGACCTTCATTTGGGAGGGATCATTCCTCATGATCGAACGCTATACCAACCCGGAAATGGGAGAGGTCTGGACCGAGGAGAATAAATACCGCAAATGGCTCGATGTCGAGATCGCCGTCTGCGAGGCCTGGGCAAAGCTGGGCAAGATCCCGGCGCCGTCGCTCAAGCGGATCAGGGCTACGGCTGGCTTTGACGTCAAGCGCATCGCAGAGATCGAAAAAGTCACTAAGCACGACGTCATTGCCTTTTTGTCGTCTGTCGCGGAAAAGGTCGGCGAGGACTCTCGTTTTATCCACATCGGCCTGACATCCTATGACATCGTCGATACAGCCCTCTCGCTGCTCATCCGGGAATCGCTTCAAAAGATCGGCGTCCGCTTGGCCGAACTCAAAAAAGTCTTGAGGCGGGAAGCTCTCAAGCACAAAAAGAGCGTCTGCATGGGTCGGACGCACGGCGTCCATGCCGAGCCGGTGACCTTCGGGTTCAAGGTGCTCGTTTGGTACGAAGAGATCAAGCGTCACATCGCCCGCCTCGGCCGGGCGATCGACGTCATCAGCGTCGGACGGATCTCAGGTTCAGTCGGGACCTACATCCACCTCGATCCCCGGGTCGAGGTCGCCGCCCTGAAAAAAGTCGGCCTGGAACCGGCCCGCGTCTCCACCCAGGTCCTGCAGCGCGACCGGCATGCCGAAGTCATGGCCGTTCTCGCTCTGATCGCGGCTTCGCTCGAAAAATTCGCCGTTGAGATCCGCCATCTCCAAAAAAGCGAAGTTTTGGAATTGGAGGAGCCGTTCACGAAGGGACAAAAAGGTTCATCGTCGATGCCGCATAAAAAGAACCCGGTCCGCTGCGAGCGCATTTCGGGGCTGGCCCGGCTCGTGCGGGGCAACCTCCATGTCGCCCTGGAGAACATTCCCCTCTGGCACGAGAGGGACATCTCCCATTCGTCGGCGGAACGGATCATTTTCCCGGACTCCTTTATTCTCACGGACTATATGCTCACGGAAACAACGGACATCATTAAGAATTGGGTCGTCCACCCGGAGACGATGCAAAAAAATATCCAGACGACTCGCGGGCTGATCTTCTCCCAGAGCGTTCTACTGGCGCTCACCCGGAAGGGCTTGAAGCGAGATGAAGCCTACCAACTCGTCCAGAGAAACACGCTCAAAGCTTGGAACGAGAACCTCGATTTCAAATCGCTTGTCGCGGCCGACCCGGACATCCGAAAGCATCTCGGGCCGGCGGACATCGAGGCCTGCTTCTCCCTCAAGCCCTACCTTGAAAAGATCGACTACATCTTTGAAAGGGTCCTCGGCCATGAAAGTTAGAATCCTCGTCTCGTTCAAGGACAGCGTCCTCGATCCCCAAGGGCAGACCGTAAAAAACGCCCTGCACACGCTGGGCTACGGTTTTATCAAGGACGTCCGGCAGGGTAAAGTATTCGAGATCGACCTCAAAGATCTACCGCGGTCGGATCTCGACAAAGTCATCCCGGAAATATCGGACAAAGTGTTGGCCAATCCCATCATCGAAAAATTTTCCTGGCAAATCATCGACGAATGAGCTTGGACAGGACCTCTCCAGCTCGATGGGCTGGCGATAAAGAAAAAGCCGGAAGGTTGACAGGTCATTCAGGAAGGAAGAGATAACGTGAAATTCGGTGTCATTGTCTTCCCGGGTTCCAACTGCGATTTTGACACATTTTACGCCCTCCAGGACGTCGTCGGGCAGCCGACGACGTTTCTCTGGCACAAGGACCATGACCTTCGAGGCGTGGACTGTGTGGTCCTTCCGGGCGGCTTTTCTTATGGGGACTACCTCAGGTCGGGCGCCATTGCCCGGTTCTCGCCTCTCATGCAGGAGGTCGAAGAGTTTGCCGAGAGGGGGGGGCTTGTCCTCGGCATCTGCAACGGCTTCCAGGTGCTTCTCGAACTGGGCCTTCTCCCAGGCGCCATGTTGCGCAATAAGAATCTCAAATTCCTCTGCCAGTTCGTTCATATCAGGATTGAGAACGACCAGACCCGATATTCATGCCGGGCGAAAAAAGGGCAGATCCTGAAAATTCCCATCGCTCATTTCGACGGCAATTATTATGCCCCCCCCGACGTCCTGCGCGGGATCGAAACCAACCATCAGGTCGTTTTCCGCTACACGGATGAACGGGGACGGCTGAGCGATGAAGCCAACGTCAACGGATCCCTCAACGCCATTGCCGGGCTGATGAACGGCCGGGGCAATGTCATGGGCATGATGCCCCATCCCGAGCGGGCCTCCGAAGCCGAGCTTGGGAGCCGGGACGGACTCGTCATCTTCCAATCGATCATTTCGAGATGGACATGATTGACAAGAAAATCCTCAACAATCACAACCTGACCCAAGGCGAATACGACCTCATCCGAAGCCTTATCGGCCGCGAGCCCAACCTCACCGAGTTGGGCATTTTTTCAGCGATGTGGTCCGAACACTGCAGCTACAAGAGCTCGAAACTCTATCTCCAGAAACTGCCGACCAAGGGAAAGCGCGTCATCCAAGGCCCGGGAGAAAACGCCGGCATCATCGACATCGGCGGCGGACGGGCCATCGTTTTCAAGATCGAATCCCACAACCACCCGTCCTTCCTTGAGCCGTTCCAGGGAGCTGCCACTGGAGTCGGCGGCATCCTCCGCGATATTTTCACCATGGGCGCCCGGCCGATCGCGATCATGGATTCCCTGCGTTTCGGCCCGCTCAGCCTGGCCAGGAACAAATCCATCATGGATGGCGTCATCGCCGGCATTTCCTCCTACGGCAATTCCATGGGCGTCCCGACCGTCGGCGGTGAGGTATATTTTCAGAATAGTTATTCCCTCAATCCGCTGGTCAACGTCTTCTGCCTGGGGATCGCCGCGAAGGACGCGATTTTCTACGCCAAGACCGGAGGCGCCGGAAATTCCGTCCTCTATGTCGGCTCTAAAACGGGCCGCGATGGCATCCACGGGGCCACCATGGCCTCAGCAGAATTCGGAAAAGAGACTGAACATAAAAGGCCGAATGTCCAGGTCGGCGACCCCTTCAAGGAAAAGCTCCTCCTCGAAGCCTGCCTGGAAGTCATGGCCAAAGAACTCATTGTCGGCATCCAGGACATGGGCGCGGCCGGGCTCACCTGCTCGACATCCGAAATGGCCGCCAAATCGGCGACAGGCATCGAGATCGACCTCGACCGAGTCCCTCAGCGCGAAGAAGGCATGAATCCTTATGAGATCATGCTCTCGGAATCGCAGGAGCGGATGCTGATCGCGGCCAAGCCGGAGAGAGTGAAAGAAGTCCAGAGCGTCTTTGCCAAATGGGACCTGGATGCCGTCGAAATTGGCAAAGTGACGGAAGGAGGTCAGCTCAAGGTCTGGTTCCAAGGCCAGGTCGTCGTCGATATCCCGGTCACGGCCATCGTCGACCTCTGCCCCGCCTATAAACGGAAATACGAAGAGCCGGCCGGGCCAGTCCCGGGCGCCCCGCAGCGAGGACATCCGCTGCCAAAGGATCTTGGGCAGGCCTTGTTAAAGCTCCTATCTTGGCCCACAATCGCCGACAAGGAGTGGGTTTATCGTCAGTATGACCATCAGGTCCTGACGAACACGATGATTCTCCCCGGGGCGGATGCGGCCGTTCTGCGGATCAAGAACACCAAGCAGGCCGTGGCCATGACGTTGGATGGAAATTCCTTCTACACGAATCTCCATCCAAAAACCGGCGCCGTCATCGCCGTCGCTGAAGCCTGCCGCAACCTGGCCTGTGTTGGAGCCAGGCCGGTCGGCGTGACCAACTGCCTGAACTTCGGCAATCCTGAAAAACCTGAAATCATGGGTCAATTCAAACAGGTGACGGAGGGGATTGCCGAAGCCTGCAGCTCGTTCGGTATTCCCGTTACCGGAGGAAATGTCAGCTTCTATAATGATACCGAAGGAGTTTCGATTCTTCCGACTCCCGTCCTCGGGATTGTCGGCTTGATCAAGAATTATGCCAAAACCGTTTCGCCCGGCTTCAAGAAAGAGGGGCAGGCGATTGTCCTGCTTGGAGAAAACAAAGAAGAACTGGGCGGTTCAGAATATCGGAGAGCTCTGTACGACGAGGAAACGGGGCCGCCGCCGGCGATCGACCTTAAGAAAGAAAAAGCCGTTCAGAAACTCTGTCTTCAGGCCATCGATGCCGGACTCCTCCAATCGGCCCATGACATTTCCGAGGGTGGATTGGCCGTCTGTCTCGCGGAATGCTCGTTTTTCAGCCGGGAAAAAATGGGTTGCCGCGTTGACCTCCGGGACGCCCTGCGGCCGGACGACCTGCTCTTCGGCGAAACCCAGTCCAGGATTGTCGTGTCCGTTCAGGTCTCGAAGCTCAAAAAATTCCTGAGCCTGGCCGCCAAAAAGAAAGTCCCGGCGGCCGTGATCGGGAAAACCGGAGGGAAAAATCTCCGGGTCAGTCAGCGGGGAAAGAAGCTCCTCAACATTCCCGTCGGGCAGGCTTTCCAAGCTTGGAAAAACGCGATTCCGGTTTATTTTAAGATTAAATAAAGGATCCTGTCATGGCCGAAGATGTTTTTGTGAGTCCCAAAAAACACGGCCGGATCATGGTCATGATCTCGGGCCGAGGCTCAAACTTCCGGGCGATCCACGACTCGATCCTGGCGGGGAAAATCGACGCCGACATCGGGCTCGTCTTCAGCAATAAAGAAGACGCGGCAGGTTTAAAGATCGCCCAGGAACGGGGATTGGAAACACTCTTTATCAATCCGAAACTTTATGCCGTCAAGGAAGAATACGATCAAGAGATCATCCGCCAAGCCCGGAAAAGGGCCATCGACCTCGTCTGCCTGGCCGGTTATATGAAAGTCCTGACGCCCATGTTCTGCACTGAATTCAAAAACCGGATCATGAATATCCATCCCGCCCTGCTTCCCTCCTTCCCGGGACTCCATGTCCAGCAGAAAGCGATCGACTGGGGCGTTCGCTTTTCCGGCGCCACGGTTCATTTCGTAGCGGCCGAGGTCGACATGGGACCGATCATCGTCCAGGCTGTCGTGCCCGTCATGCAGGACGACAGCGAGGATAGCCTGGCGGCCAGGATTCTTGTCGAAGAGCACAAAATCTATTCCGAAGCCGTCCGGCTCTTTTTCGAAGGCCGGCTCGAAGTCCGCGGCCGGCGGGTCTTCATCACGTAAACGGGTTTGTTTCTCGATACGCGTGAAGGCTTAGATGGGACCTGACACGGACGTGCCCCTAACGCCCTCGGGCAAGACCCTCCCACCCGCCACTTAGGCGCTTCGGGCGTCGGGGCAGCATCCGTGCCACCCATCTCGTCTTTTGTGATGGAAACCGACCGGCCTCAAGGCCCGATTGATCTTTCATTACCCGGGCGTTATATATATAATAAGGATTCTTAAGAAACCCGAAGGGATCATTGGGCGATGAAATCCGTCGCGGAACAGTTTGAGTATTTAAAGAAAGGCTGTGTCGAGATCATCCAAGAGGACGAACTCAAGGCTAAGCTCGCCCGGTCCATAAAAGAAAAGAGACCTCTCAAAGTCAAGGTCGGGTTCGACCCGACAGCCCCCGACATCCACCTCGGCCATACGGTTATCTTGCGCAAAATGAAACACTTCCAGGACATGGGTCATGATGTCGTCTTTCTCATCGGCGATTTTACGGGCTTCATCGGAGACCCCTCGGGGCGCTCGGCCACACGCCCGACACTGACCAGGGAAGAAATTGCTAAAAATGCCGAGACCTACAAAGCTCAAATTTTCAAGATTCTCGACCGGAAAAAGACGATCATCGATTTCAACTCCCGTTGGCTGGGCGCCCTGACCAGCTATGAGTTTATCGAGCTCAGCGCCAAATACACGGTGGCCCGGATTCTCGAGCGTGACGATTTCACGAAACGTCTGAAGACAGGTCTTCCGATCTCCCTCCATGAAATTCTCTATCCTCTCTGCCAGGGCTATGACTCGGTGAAGCTGGAAGCTGACGTCGAAATGGGTGGGACCGACCAGAAATTCAACCTCCTTGTCGCCCGGGAGATCCAGCGCGAGTACAAGCAGGAACCTCAGGTGATTATCACGACTCCTCTACTCGAAGGGTTGGACGGTGTGGAGAAAATGAGCAAATCGCTCGGGAATTATGTCGGCATTGCCGAGCCGCCCAAAGAAATTTTCGGCAAGATCATGTCGGTCTCCGATCCGTTAATGTTCAGATATTACGAGCTCTTGACCGATGTTCCGCTGTCTCAGATCGAGCGGTGGAAAAAAGAGGCGGCCGCTAATAAGCTCAATCCAAGGGATCTCAAGGTCGGGCTGGCCAAGTCCATCGTCGCCGATTTCTATGACCAGGCTGAGGCCGAGCAGGCAGCCACAGAGTTTGACCGCGTTCATAAGGACGGAGAAATTCCAAGCGACGAAAATATTATCGTCAAAGTCCTGCCGGCAAAATTAAAAATATCCGCTCCGCCCGTCAAAATAAGCGCTTCGGATTCGGCCTCCGTTTCCGACGCGAGAAAACTAAATATCATTGACCTGATCATCGAATTAGGAATACGCGCTTCGCGGGCAGAGGCCAAGCGGCTCGTTCGCCAGGGCGGGGTATCTCTGGACGGTGTCCGGATTGAAGATATCGCGCTCGAGCTCGAACGAAAGCCCGGAAAAGAATATTTATTAAAGATCGGTAAACGGATGTTTTACAAACTCATTTTTGAAGAGAAAAAATAGGGTTTCCTTCAAAGAGGAATCGGCACGACGCATGTGAAATGGCCTGAGACAATCGAGCAGGCAAGAAAAATTCAGAAAACTCTCGCCGCGAAAGTCCGCTGCGATCCCCTCCCCAAGACGCCCAGGCGCATTGCCGGAGCGGATGCGGCGTTCGACAAGAAGCGAGTATTCGCGGCGGCCTGCGTGTATCTATTTCCTGAAATGACGCTCCAGGATGAGTGCTGTTTCGTCTCCCTCATCGGCTTCCCTTACATCCCGGGCTATTTGTCATTCCGGGAAGGAGAAGCGATCCTCCATGTCCTCCGGCTCTTGAAAGTCAAACCCGACCTCATCCTCATTGACGGCCAGGGCATCGCCCATCCCAGGGGGATTGGAATCGCGTCTCATATCGGCGTTCTGTTGGACCTCCCGACGATCGGCTGCGCCAAATCCCGCCTGGTCGGGGAATTCGAGGACCCGGGCTCGAAAAGGGGCACCCGATCGCCTCTCCGCTATCAAGAAAAGACCGTCGGCGCCGTGGTCCGGACGCGCGACTGCGTCCGGCCGCTCTTTATCTCCCCGGGCCACAAGATCTCCCTCCATCATTCCGTGGAGATCGTCCTTCAAACAACCCGCGGCTTCAGGATTCCCGAACCTCTCCGTAGGGCGGACATTCTCTCGAAGCGAGTCAAACGCGAATATTCAACAGGTTAAATGAAGGGCGGCCACGACCTTTTTGTTCGTATCCTGTAGACTGTTAAAGATGTCGACCGCTTTTCCCGTCGGGGCGACGCGCACATCCATGCCTTGAGAACGAAGGGCGGAAAGCGTTTCTTGGGGAACGTCCATCGCGCCGACGTTTCCGGTCCCGACGACTAGGATATCGGGTTTGGCCCGAATCACATTTTCAAGGTCGCCGGGCTCGAGGCGGTGTCCTTCTTTCCTCCACCAGGAGGAGTCCACTCTCTCTGGATAGATAATGACATCCGAGGTATAGGTCTTCCCGTCGACGACGATTTTCCCAAACGCATAGTCGTCTATATTCATCGATTTCCCCTCCGAGTCTGATCCATCTGAATCGATCGCTCGCCTACTCCTTAAAGTCCGGAGGCCGCATTTTCGGGCTCCGTCCGAACGCTTTCTTATAAATATTCGGATACCGATCTTTCCCGCCCAGGAGAAGGCAGGCCAAAGGCATAGACTTTTTGGCCAGAGCCGACATTTTCGCCGAAAGCCCACGGATGTCCCACTGGGCCGTAGCATCTTCGCGCAGCCGCGAGATATGATAGAGCTCGCGGGCGCTGACCTTGAGCAGGGCGCGGCGGCGGTGGGCATTGGTGAGGATATAATCCGCTGCGGGCCCGACATGATTTTTCAGCCGAAAATAGACATCGTTTGTCCTCTCGACCATGTCCATAAATTCCCGTTTCGCCCCGATCTCTTCGATCGAAGGCGGGACCGTCACGCCCAGCCTGGGATCATAATCTTGACAGGTCAAAGTCGCCATGCGGTGGCGCTTCAGCTGGGCAAAACAAGTAGCCGAGAGCACCAAATCAAACGTGAAATTGACATACTCGAATTCCCGGAGAGGAAAATCATAGAACTCCATCCGCCTTAAGGCGGCTTTCGCCAGCTCGCGTTTCTGGCCTGCCTGGAGCCCCCTGATTTTGGCCAAACATTGCTCATAGGAAAGCCTCGACGTCGTGTGCAGGATCGACGCCAGAAGCTTGTCATCGCCGCCGCGCGTGCTATCGACCAGGCGGACCGTGTCTCTGATGGGCGTCCTTTCTTTCTTGGCGGAAGCGCCTATCAGTTTTGCCGATTCGTCTCCAAATTCTTCATAGGTCCTGGCGTCGAAGTCGCTGGATTCGATAAATAAGATGATCGACGGCGCGACCTGTTTGGCCAATTCGTACATTCTTTCATTGAGTTTTTGGAGCTCCGCCAATTTTTTCGAGGCGAAGCGCCGGATCAATAACTCAAGGTTGCGGGCGTTGATCGTCATCCCCAGCTGGCCTTCGGTGGCCAGGCTCACGACATAGCGTGCATCCTCCTTGGCCCAGCCGTCCAGGATGGAGTGTTTTTTTGGGTTCCCGGCCAACTCCGGATTCTTCCCAAAAAAATAAGGACGAAGCTTTTCATAAAGATCGCGGTAGAGCGAGTTTTGGGCCTTTATAGTTTCGACGAAAATATCGTGCTTCCCCGCCCCGATGATCTCCGCGGGCAGGACAAAATCATCTTTGAGCGTAATGTAGCGCTGAGATTTTTCGGTGTAGGAACAGAGGCGGAATTTCTCGATCTCCTCAATGGCCAGCCGGCTGACTCCGATGATGTCGAAATTAAACACGGCGTGCTCAGCCACCGAGTGGTGACCCATCTTGAAAATGATGTTTTGGTTGGAGCGGCGCGCCTTCTCGACCTCCTCCCGGGCGACCCGCCGCAACTCATCCACCGGGCGCGGGTCGCGCGAGATCCGGGCATAGGATGCCGAAAGCGTTTCGGGCGTGATGTCCAGCCGAGGAGGAGAATGTTTTTTGAGGTCTTCGATGACCTCACGGTCGATGTTGTATCCGGCCAGCAGGACTTTCATGACTGTGTCTAAGATAAAAACACCCGCGGAAAATGTCAACGGCCGGGCAAAACTCCTGAGGGCCGCTTCCTCTTCCAAGAACTCGGTTGAATCGGGGAAAAACTTGAATTATCATTGACTCAGAGCCGAAATCCTGTGAAAAACAAGGAAATTGCCGCCCTCTTCAACCGCATCGCGGATGCCTTGGAAATCAAGGGGGAAATCGGGTTCAAGGTCATCGCCTACCGGAAAGCTTCGCGCATCCTGGAAGATCTGGCCGAGGATATCGAGCAAGTGGCGGCCGAAAAAAAACTCCAGGAGATCCCCGGCATCGGAAGCGGGATCGCGGCGAAAATCGAAGAGTACCTCAAGACGGGCCGGATGAAAAGATACCGGGAAGCCCTGTCGGGGGTTCCGGAAAGCTTGCTCGAGCTCCTCGAAATCCAGAACGTGGGCGGAAAGACCATCCACCTCATCCAAAAGGAGCTGGGCGTCCGAAACCTCGAAGACCTGAAAAAAGTGATCGGCGACGGGTCCATGGCCAAGCTCTACGGCATGGGCGAAAAAAAGGTGGAGAATATCCGAAAAGGGATCGAGGCCTACGAGAAAGTCCAGGAGCGCATTTCCATTTACGAGGCCAGCTCGATCGCCGACGCGGTCATCGGCTATTTGAAAAAGATGCCCCAAGTCAAGAGGATCTCCGCCGCCGGCTCACTGCGCCGGATGAAAGAGACCATCGGCGACATCGATATCCTGGCCAGCGGAAAAGACGGCGCCGAAATCATCCGCACGTTCGTCAAGCATCCAAGCGCGCTGCGTGTTCTGGCCGAAGGCGAGACCAAAGGGTCGATCGTCATCAAGACCGAGGCCACAGAACGCCAAGTGGACCTCCGGATTGTCGACGATTCGGAATTCGGCTCGGCTCTTCAATATTTTACGGGCTCCAAGGCCCACAACATCAAGCTTCGGGGGATGGCCAAGGACAAGGGGCTCAAGATCTCCGAGTATGGAGTCTTCAAAGGCCGGAAAAATCTCGCCAGTAAAGAAGAGGAAGATGTTTATCGCGTCCTCGGATTGCCCCTCATCCCGGCGGAAATGCGCGAAGACCGCGGCGAGATCGAGCTCGGCTGCGAAGGGAAGCTGCCGGCGATTGTCGATTACGGCGACGTCAAAGGTGACCTCCACGTCCATTCGGAATGGAGCGACGGAAACCTCAGCCTGAGGGAAATCGCCGAGCTCGGCCGGGCGATGGGCTATGCCTACATCGCTGTCTGCGACCATTCCCAATCGGTCAAATATGCCCATGGCCTGAGCCCGGAGCGCCTGAAAAGGCAGATCAAAGAGATCGACGAGCTCAACCGCACCCGGCACGGTTTTCAGTTTCTTAAAGGGACGGAGGCGGATATCCTCCAGGACGGCAAGCTCGATTTTTCAGATGCCCTCCTGGCCGAACTCGATTTTGTCGTCGCCGCGGTCCACAGCGGATTCAAGAAAAACGTCACCGAGAGAATCATCAAAGCCATGGATAATCCCTATGTCAAAACGATCGCTCACCCGTCCGGGAGGCTGATTTCAGGGCGGGAAGGATATGAAGTGGACTTGGAAAAAGTCCTCCAGGCCGCGAAGAAAAAAGGAAAAGCCCTCGAGCTCAACGCCTATTTCGACCGGCTGGACCTCAATGAATTTTATCTCAAGAAGGCCAAGGACCTCGGCATACCGATCACGATCGGCACCGACATGCATTACGCCCACGGCCTGGCGATGATGCGCTTCGGCGTGGGGATTGCCCGCCGCGCTTGGCTGGGGAAAAAGGATATTCTGAACACGCTTTCCCTGGAAAAGCTTCGAAAAAAACTTGCGGGAAAATAGGGTTAAATATGGGCCGATCACTAACGCATCAAAACGTGTGGTATCAAAGGGGCATGGGCATCCCCCCTGAGCCCCGATAGCGGAGGGGGGACCCGTCAGTTTTTTGACGGGGGGAACCGACGGGACTGGTTCCCCAGGGGGCGAAGGGGGAATGCCCGTGGCCCTTTGATATCAGTAAATTGAGATGCATACACAATAACGTCCTGTTTTGACTCCCCGTCCTCCTTTGCGTATAATTTCAAAACCTGAAGGAGACAAACGATGAACCTCTCGAAATTTTCAATGAAGAAACTCCTGGGAATGGCCGCCAGAGCCGAGATCGACGCCAACAAGACTTATCTAAAGCTATCGGAGAAGGTCAACAACCCCCTGCTCAAAGAAAAATTCGCCATCTTGGCTTTTGAGGAAAAAAAGCACGAAAAGCTCATCCGCAACCTGTTCAAGTCGATGTACAAATCGGAAGCCATCCAAATTCCCAAGGCCGTGGACCCCGCCCTGCTCCCGGCCGTCGTGATCAAGCCTTCCTCATCGCTCGTGGATCTCCTCAGCCAGGCCATGGCCGCCGAGGAGTCCGCTCAAAATTTCTATGCCGGGCTGGCGGCGAGAGTTAAAGCCGAAAAAAAGCGCCTGCTCGAATACCTGAGCAAGGTCGAGAAAAGCCATTACCTGATGCTCAAGAGCGAACTCGTGATGGCCCTGACCTTCGAGGACTACGCCGAAAAAGACATCGACAAAGTCGTCAGCTGACCAGCGCGATCGTTTTCAAGCTTCGAGAGAGTTTGCTTCTCGCCGAAAAACGATCAGCCTTTCATGACGCCGATGGGGACGACACGCGCGACGAGGCGGCCGATGCCGACCTCGTGCGAGACCCTGACGACCTCATCGACGTCCTTGTAAGCTCCGGCAGCTTCCTCGGCGACACCTTTCCAGCTCGTGGATTGGAGCTCGATTCCTCTCTTGGCCAGTTCATCCCGGATTTGCTCACCGCGGAAGCGCCTCAGCGCTTCATGGCGGGACATGAGGCGTCCCGCGCCGTGCGCTGTGGAGCTCCAACTTTTCTCCTCCGCTTCAGCCGTTCCGACCAAAAGATAGGAGGCCGTTCCCATACTGCCGGGGATGATGACCGGCTGACCGACGTCCCGATAGGCTTCCGGGATCTCCATCCTGCCCGGTCCGAAGCTCCGAGTCGCACCCTTGCGATGGATGCAGAGGTTCCGTTCTTTTCTGTCCACAGCATGCTTTTCGATCTTGGCCACATTGTGACAGACGTCGTAGACCTGGCGCATCCCATGGGAGCTCCCTAAGACTCTCTTGAAGACGTCTCTGACCCAATGGGCGATCATCTGCCGGTTGGCAAAGGCATAATTGACCGCCGCGCACATCGACTTGTAGTATTGCCGACCCAGGGGCGATTGGATGGGGGCGTTGATCAGCTCCCGGTCGGGAAGGCCCTTGATGCCGAACCTGTCCTCCATGGATTGGATGTAATCCGAGGCTACCTGATGGCCGAGCCCCCGGCTCCCGCAGTGGATCATGACCAGGACCTGCCGTTCGGCTGTTATGCCGAAAACCTTGGCAATGTCTTCTTCATAAATCTTGTCCACTTTTTGGAACTCAAGGAAGTGATTGCCGGCGCCCAGCGTGCCGAGCTGGGGGATGCCGCGCTCCAGAGCGCGGTGAGAGACGTAATTCCAGTCGGCGTCTTTCATCCGGCCCCGCTCTTCGGTCATCTGAAGGTCGTCCCCGGTTCCGTAGCCATTTTCCACGGCCCATTCGGCGCCCTTGATCAAGATCTCTTTGAGAACGCTTTGGCTGAGCTTGGTCACGCCGCCTTTGCCGACGCCGGCGGGGACTTCTTTGAAAATCTCGGTCAAGAGCTCCCTGCGCTTCGCCGTGACGTCTTTTTCCATATAGTCGGTCCGCAGCAAACGCACTCCGCAATTGATGTCGTAGCCGACGCCCCCGGGCGAAATGATTCCTTCTTCCAGGTCAAACGCGGCGACGCCTCCGATCGGGAAGCCATATCCCTGGTGGGCGTCCGGCATGACATAGGACGCCCGCAGGATCCCCTTTAGACAGGCGACATTCTTGGCCTGCTCGAGCGTCAAGTCACCTTTCACGGATTCAAGCAGTTTCCGCGAAGCGTAGATGACCGCCGGGGCCTGCATCTCCCCCTGTTTAGGAATCTCCCATGTATTGTCGTTAATTCGTTTTAGCTCTACCATGGAAGGGCCTCACATGGAATTATAATCGTTTTTCTGGGCGGAATCATCACGGATTGACAAAATTTGTCTAAAATTCTTCTTGACAAACTCTCCAATGCGTATTATATATCTAATACACTTTATTGGAAGCGGAGGCCCGATGATTCGATTTTCGATCGATGCAAGCTCCTCGGTCCCGGTTTATCAGCAGGTTATCCAGGCTATAAAGCTGGAGATTCTCTTCGGCAGGCTTAAAAACGGCGACCAGCTTCCCTCCATCCGGGAGCTGGCCAAGCTCCTGAAATTGAACCCCAATACTGTAGCAAAAGCGTATTACACTTTAGAGCAAGAAGGGTATATCGAAAGCAAGAGGGGAAGCGGCAACTGGGTTAACGCCAAGAGCCTGAAGCTCGACAGCTTCCGCCGGGGAATGTTGGAGGACGAATTCAGACTTTTCCTGGACAGGGCTTTTTCCTTAGGAGCCCGCCTGGAAGACCTCAAAAATCTATTGGAAAGGTATGCGGCCCATGAATCAAAACGTGCTTGAAGTCCATCACTTGAGGGTTCGCTTCGGGAAAAAGGTCGCCTTAGACGATGTCAACATTCAATTCCGGAAAGGGGAATCCGTGGTCATCGCCGGAAGCAACGGCGCCGGAAAAAGCACCCTGCTGCGCTGTTTGGCCGGCGTCATCCATCCGGATAAGGGACAGGTCGTCTACGCGTCGGATCTTCCCAGAGAAAAGATCGCTTTCATTTCGGACGGCCTCAGCCTCTTTGAAAATATGACCCTGAAACAAGGTTTGGATTTCCATCGAAGAACCTTCCGCATCCAGGATCCCGATGAATCATTCTTCGAGCAGCTGAAGTTCGGCAAGAACCAGAGAATTAAAAACCTCTCGGTGGGCGAGCGCACTCTCTACCATCTTTCCATGCTCCTGGCCCAGAAGCCGGCCGTCCTGCTCATCGACGAAATCATCCATGCCGTTGATCCTTATCTCAGAGAAAAATTCCTGGAGACGGTGATCGAAGCGATCGACAAATATGGGACGACGATGATTACGATCAACCACACTTTTTCCGAAATCCAGAACATTCCCGAGCGGGTTCTCCTCATGGAGGGCGGCCGCTTTATTCTGGATGAAAAAAGCGAACAGCTGAAAACAAAAATCAAAAAGGTCGCCCTGGATACAGAGATTCCTTCGGAGATCCCCTACGTTTTCAAGAAAGAATCGGCTTTGGGAAAAGATTATTTCGTCTATCCTTTCCAAGAAGATTTCCGCCGCAAGTACGCCTATGATTTTCAAAGCCTCGAGCTGGGCGATATCGTCAAAGCTTTGATCGGGGGAGAATATGCTAAGAAAAGAATGTCGTGACATCCTCATTCAGTCGTTCTTCTTTGCGATCGCTATGGCCGCCCTGCCGGCGGTCATTTTCTTAACCAGGCTCATTCCTCATCAGCCCTACATAGCGATTTTTGTCCCGTCTTTTCAGAGTGGACTGCTTTTCTGGGCCCTCTTCATGGGCGTCTCTCTTTTCTCCTCCGAACGGGGCCAGAAAGGCATGGAATATCTCCTCTCCCTCCCCTACTCCCGGCTCAAGCTGCTGGGCCTCAAAGTCCTGCCGCGATTTTGTTCCATCCTGTTTTTCTATCTCGTCTTTATCGCCATTTATTTTCAAGGTGGAAGGGACTATGTCGCTCTGGCCTTGTTTTCCCTATCCTTTCTTTATTTCGTCCTTTTTTTCATTGCCCTCTGTTTTTCGGCATTATCCGACAACTTCCTTGTCCTCAGTATGGTTTCTCTGTTTGCTCTCGTCGTCTTCAACGAAGTCTTTTTTCTAATTCCGTGGCTGATTATGCGCGGGGAAGGCATTACGGAATATTCCTGGTCGGAAATAAGTTCCACCTTTCTCCAGCTCGAATGGACGGCAGAATCTTGGCTATCATTTCCCATTTTGATTCTCGCCGCCCTCTTCCTTCTGATCCCCCTGGGACTGGCCATGCTCGTTTCTTTTAAAAAATTTGACGTGCGCCCTTCAAAAATCTTCGGCCGCAGATTTTTCAAAATTCTCGCCCCGCTCCTCATCGTGGGAATCCTTTGTGCCGCGCTCACTGTTTGGATTGGAATCGACCGTGGGCCGAAGGATTTTTATTTAACCCGAGACCAGAAGCTGATCGAAACGACGTACCTGTATACCAAAATCTATAATCAAGATAAGGTCGCGAAGCTCAAGACTCATTTTTTCCCTTACTATAACTGGGATGATCCACCCTATCTCTATTATTTTGACTGGGGCAACGGTCTAATCCGGCTGAATACCGCCACAGTCGCCACAGAAATGATTTACCAGGAGCCGCCTGTGCCACGCCATCGCTACTGGAGTTTTTCAAGTCGCTTCAAATATAAAAATACCATTGCCTTTTTTGAGCCAGCCCGAGGTCCGGACGAAATCCTGCTTGTCCTGATCGATGCCGATACCAAGAACGTGACCCGGATCCCCTTCAAGCATGACTTTTTCAGAGGTTCAGACGCACCGCGTATATTGGATTCCGCCGTGCGGGAAGGCAAAAGATCCTGGCTCGTATTCTTTCATTATTCGACCAAGCCTCCGCTGCGATTATGGGAGGACGGTCATGTGGATAATTTGGAGTATAAAGACAAAATCCTCGACAAGAGCTCTGCCGAGTATTTTAGGGACATGCTGTTCCTGTCAAATACTGGCGGCGTGACAATTCTCAAGGAAAAGGACGGTGCCTTTGTCGCCGTTAAAAAGATTCCAAGAGAAGAAAGCCCTTGGTACTGGATGTGGATGTGGATCCGCTTCCTGGATTACGGAGATGCTGCTCAGATCAAAGAATCGTACGGAAAAATAAAGGACCGGATGGTTCGGTTCGACATGGAGACACTGGGTGTTGAAGATATCGGCGAGTGGAAGAAAATCAAGGACGCGTATCGTATCAATCTCCATTTTCTTCCCCCCAATGCATTTTATTATACCGAAGCAAATTCTCGGGAGCGGACGATAAAGGTCTTCAAGCTCGAGGGAAGTCAAAAGATCCTTCTGAAAACATTTGAGAATTTCGACGTTCAGCAACAAAGGAGTCAATTCGATATCCTCGAAGGTGGAATTCTTCTTCAGAGAGGCAAAAAAGTCCAGGTCTACCGCCTCCCGGATTTCCAGGAGATCAAATACAAGAAACTCGGATGATTTAAATTCGATAGAAGAAGGGATTCTCTGTCGGCTTACATATCCACGACGACCTGGATGGTCACGTAGTCGTTCTGGCGGATTTTCATTTCATTATAGGTGATCGCTTTGACGCTCCCGAAAATCTCGTACTTGTGCGTGCCCCGGTCGCCTAAAAAGGACGCTTTTAGCTCATACCCTTCCGCTTTTTTCTCGATCTTTAGTCCTTCCACGGAGCCGAGGACAAAGTTTTCCGTGTCCAGCAAGAAGAGGATTTCCCCCAGGAATTGCACCAGGAGTTGCTCAAGGTCGGTGCCCAGCATTTCCACAGGCAAAGTCACTGTCTTCTCGATCTTTTCCCAATCCCACATGAGCGAAGCCACAGCCAGAGCAGAGTTCGTGAAAGCCTCTTCCATGGTCTTTCCGAAGGCCATGAACTTGCCGTCAGCGGTGTGGTCCAGAATGATGTAACGATCCATTTTCAAGCCCCATTATCTCAAAAAAAAGTGCGGATGCCAATCAAAAAATGCCGGCCACGGGCGTCTGGCAAAACGGGCACTTGCCGGCCCTGATCTTATTATCTTCCACCCAGAAGCCGTGTCGAGTGATCAGCGTTTTCCGGCAGTTGGGGCAAAGGGTTAGGTCTCCTTCTCCCATGACGTTGCCGATATAGATATAGCGGAGCCCCTCCTTCTGTCCGATTTCCGAAGCTTTTCGCAGGGTCGCGATTGGCGTGGGCTGCGCGTCCGTATACTCGTAATCCGGGTGGAATCGGCTGAGATGCCAGGGGATATCCCGGTCCACGCCGGCGATGAAGCGGGCAATATCGCGGAGCTCGTCCTCGCCGTCATTCAACCCGGGCACGACCAGGGTCGTGATCTCCACCCAAATCTTGAACGTCCTCATCAGCCGGATGGAGTCCAGGACAGGCTGGAGACGCGCTTTGCAGACCTTCTTATACGTCTCCTCTCGGAACGCCTTGAGGTCGACGTTGGCGGCATCCAGATACGGCCGGATGGTCTCCAGGGCTTCGGCGGTCATGAAGCCATTCGTGACAAAATTATTGCTCAGCCCGGCCTGCTTGGCGAGCTTGGCCGTGTCATAGGCGTATTCGAAGAAGATCGTTGGCTCGGTGTAAGTATAAGAAATGCTGCGGCAGCCCCGCTCCGAAGCCTCCCGGACGATATCCTCCGGCAAAAGCTTGAAATCCCGCCCGCCTGAAGCATCCTTTTTTGAAGCCTGGGAAATCTCCCAATTTTGGCAGAACGGACAGCGGAAATTGCATCCCACTGTGGCGATCGAGAAAGAGGTCGTGCCGGGCAAAAAATGGTAGAACGGTTTTTTCTCGATGGGGTCGACATGGGCGGCGATGACCTCGCCGTAGGCATGCGTGACAAGTTTCCCCGCCCGGTTTTCCCTGACGCCGCAAACCCCCCATTTGGACGGCGCGATCCGGCAGCGGTGGGCACAGAGTTGGCAGACGACCTGGTCGTTCTCGAGCCCCCGGTAGAGCATGGCCTCTTTAATCATCGGGTCTTGAGGCCGGGATAGAATTGCCGGGGGGAAGGGCACAAATGATTGATGGCGCATTCCGGACACCTCGGCTTGCGCGCTTGGCAGACAGCCCGGCCATGGTTGACGAGCATGTAGTTGAAATCCAGCCAATATTTTTTAGGGACGATGGCCAAAAGGTCCCGCTCGATTTTCTCGGGGTCCTTCTGTTGGCTCAATCCCAGCCTGCCCGCCAGGCGCTTGACATGGACATCGACCGCGATCCCCTCGGCTTTCCCGAAGCCGGAGGAGAGGACGATGTTGGCCGTCTTGCGGGCCACCCCCGGAAGAGTGATGAGCTCGGCCATCGTTTCCGGGACGCGGCCGCCGAAATCGCTCACGATCTTCTGGGCGGCGCCGATGATGCTCTTGGCCTTGTTCCGAAAAAAGCCCGTCGGCCGAATTTCCATTTCGAGTTCCCCACGGTCAGCTTTGGCGAAAGCCTCGGCCGTCGGATACCTCCCGAAAAGACCCGGGGTGATTGTGTTGACCCTCTCGTCCGTGCACTGGGCGGCGAGAATCGTTGAGACGAGGATCTGGAGCGGCGTCTCGAACTCGAGGGCGGTCCGGCTGTTCGGATATTTCTTTTCCAGGATCTTAATGATTTTGATAATCCGGTCCTTGGCCTTCTCCATCCTGATCCTCCCGCATGTCTGCTCCCCTCTCATTCTGGAGGGGGGAAGGCTGATCACTCAGGTTCTCACTGATCAAACGGCCCCCGACAATAATTCGTTCTCAGTCTGGATTTTCAGGGGCCGACGTGAAACAGGTCCTGAGCGATATGAAAATCCTCGACATTGTAATAATCAGGAAATTTCTGCAGCAGACCGATCTCGGATTTGATCATAAAGTAGTGGCTTCGCTCGACTCGGCTCAGGTACATGAGGAGCCTCCGGGTCTGCTCGTCCTCCATGACCTTTTGAGCATCCCTATAAAAATCCTCGGCCTGTTTTTCCTTCTCCAGAGCCAGCTTGAAAAGGTCAAGCACTGAGGATGTCTCGTCGATGGGAATCGCCTTACCCGGCAGGCCGGACCGCTCGGGCACTTCAAGCTTCTGGCCAGGGAACCGGTCGGCAAACAGCCGTTCCAGGATAGCGCGGTGATGCTCCTCTTCATGGTTCAGGAATTTCAGCTTCTCTAAGAGGACCTCGTTTTTCACCCTGTCCTGGAGGCGGCGATAGATCGAGGCCGCATCGATTTCTGACCGTATGGCAATCCCCAAAACCTCGGACGGCTTGAGATGAAAATCCAATGACATACGCATTTCTCCCCCTTCCTTCCTGCCGGCTTAAAACCTGATGAACTTTTCTTTAGGCGCGCCGCAGACGGGGCACTTGTCGGGCGCAGCGCCCTCCACGGTGAATCCACACACGGAACAGACATGGATGGCCGTGGCATCGGTGTCCTGGCCTCTGGCCACCGCTTCTTTGGCCGTCTTGTAAAGGCCGGCATGAACTTCTTCGGCTTTCAGAGCGGCGTTGAAGGCCCACAGGGCCCCTTTCTCGCCCTGGCGCTCGGCGACGGCTTTATAGGCATCGTACATCTCGGTCACTTCGAAATTCTCCCCGCCCATGGCCGCGGTCAGGTTGTCGGCCGTCTTGCCGATACCGTCCAGAGTCCGGAGATGATTGGTGGCATGAACCTGTTCGGAGTAGGAACTGGCCCGGAAGAGGCGCGCCACGTTGGGCAGATTGTCCTGCTGAGCTTTGTCCGCAAAGGCCAGGTATTTGATGTGGGCCTGGCTCTCGCCGGCAAAGGCGTTCTTCAGGTTGTCTTCGGTCATCTTTCTCACGGGAGTCCTCCTTATAACTTGACCATTTTCTCGATCGCCCCCCGCGCCCGTTGGCTGATTTCGGGGGAAACTTCGACGCGATGGATCATCTCGTCCAAGGCGGTATAGACTTTTCTCAAGGTGATTTTCTTCATGTTCGCACAGAAGGCCAGGTCATGGGCGGGATAAAAATTCTTCGCCGGATTTTCTTTTTTCAGCCTGTAGATGATCCCCGCCTCGGTCCCAATGATGATGTCCTGGCATTCGGTCGTCCGAGCTTCCTTCACCATTTTCCCGGTGGAGAGGACCTTATCGGCAAGGTCAATGACCTCCGGACGACATTCGGGATGGACCCAGACTTCAGCTTCCCGATACAACTTCCTCTTCTCCCGGATATCCCGGGCCAGGATGTTGTTGTGGACATAGCAGTAGCCGTCCCAGGGAATGATGATCTTGCTGACCTGGCGGGCTACGTAGGCAGCCAGGTTTTTATCCGGGACGAATAGGATTTCGTGGCTGTCCAAGGAGTTCACGACGTTGACGGCGTTGGAGGACGTGCAGCAGATATCGGACTCCGCTTTGACTTCGGCGGATGTATTGACATAGGCCACGACCGGACGGCCGGGGGTGCGGCTTTTCCAGGCCGCAAGCTCGACGGCCGTGACCATATCGGCCATGGGACACCCGGCATGGATTTCGGGAAGCAGGATATTTTTATCGGGGGCAAGAATGGAGGCTGTCTCGGCCATGAAATGAACGCCGCAAAAAACAATGACACTCTCCTTGACCGCCGCCGCTTTTTGGCTCAGCTCCAGGGAATCACCGACGTAGTCCGCGACATCCTGGACTTCGCCCAACTGATAGTTGTGGGCCAGAATGATGGCGTCCCTTTTTTTCTTGAGCTCCAGGACCTTCTTGGAGAGGGCAGCCTTGTCCGGGTCTTCTATCATGGCTTAGGATTTAGCGAGCCGGGCGCCGCAGTTCACGCAGGTTTCGTCAGCCTTATTCGTATATTTGCCGCACTCGGGGCATTCTTCGAGCTCGATGTCGCAGTGGTGGCAGGAGCAGACCGCTTCCATACCCTCCAGCGGACCTTCGCAATAGGGGCAACAGCACGCCTCGTCCTCGGCGTGAACTTCCGCGCCCTTTGCGGGTCCGGCGGCCGCAGCCTCCTTGGCGCCGGGCTTGTGCTTGGCCTCGTAATCTTCGATCGCCTTGTGGAGGGCGTCCGCGCCCAAGTTGGAGCAGTGGAGCTTATTTTTGGGCAAGCCGCCCAGCATCTCCGCGACCTTGTCGTTCGTAATGGCCATCGCCTCTTGGAGAGTTTTATCCATCGCCATCTCGCTGACCATGCTGGAGACGGCGATGGCGGCCCCACAGCCGAATGTCTGGAATTTGACATCGGCCAGCCGGTCGTTTTTGACCTTGATGTAGAACGTCATCATATCCCCGCACACCGGATTGCCCACTTCCCCGATGCCGTCGGCATCCGGAATGACACCCACGTTGCGCGGGTTCTGAAAATGGTCCATCACTTTTTCCGAGTATATCATTTCCCCTTCTCCTCCAGATATTTTGTGTAGAGCGGAGACATCTTCCGCAGCCGTTCGATGATCGGAGGGAAGACCTCAACGAGATAGCCGACATCTTCGGCCGTATTGTCCTCCACGAAGCTGAAGACGAGCGATCCCTGGGCCGTCGCATGATCGAGCCCCATGGCCAGCAGGACGTGCGATGCCTTCAGCGCCTTGGATGTGCAAGCAGACCCGCTCGAGGCGGCGATCCCTTTCATGTCCAGGTTCAAAAGCATGGCCTCTCCCTCGATGAACTCGACGCAAAAACTGGCCTGGTGAGGCAGACGCGATTCTCGATGGCCGGTGAGGATCACATGATCCACCTTTTCCGGAAGCCGACGGATCAGCACATCACGCAGCGCCTTGGCCTTCTCCGCCCGCTCCGCCATCCTGGTCGCAGCGATTTCGGCCGCCTTTCCCAGGCCGACGATCCCAGCAATATTCTCCGTGCCCCCCCGCCGTCCGCCTTCCTGAACCCCGCCGTCGATGAACGGCAAAATCCGCAGGCCCTTTTTCAGGAAGAGGGCGGCGCTGCCCTTGGGGCCGTAAAACTGGTCGCCGGCGAGGCTGAGAGAATCCACGCCCAGCGCCTTGACATCCACCGGGATGATCCCGACGGCGGCTACGGCATCCGTATGGAAAAGAACGTTTCGGGCCTGGCAGATCTTGGCGATTTCGGCGACGGGCTCGATCGTCCCGATCTCACTGTTAGCCATCATAACGGAGACAAGAATCGTTTCCTTGGTGATGGCCTTTTCCACGTCCTTCGGGTCGACGAGGCCCGTCTTGTCAACCGGCACAAGGGCAGACGTCAGGCCGAACTTTTCCAAGCTCTTGGCCGAATTCAGGACGGACAGGTGTTCAACCGCTGAAAGGACCAGGTGATTGCCGCGGCTGCGGTTGGCTAGGGCCAAGCCCTTGATGGCGAAGTTATTCGATTCGGACCCGCTGGACGTGAAATAGATTTCACTCTCAGAGGCATGCACGAGCTCGGCAACTTTTGTCCGGGCTTCCGTCAAGGCCTCTTGCGCCATCTGCCCGTCCGCGTGCAGGCTCTGCGCGTTTCCAAACCGCTCCCCCAGGAACGGAAGCATCGCTTCGCGAGACTCAGGCAAAAGCGGCGTGGCAGCGATATGGTCGAGATAAATTCTTCGCATCTTCGCTCCCCAAGGCATGATCGAGGGTTAATAGGCTAGATGGCGACGACTTCTTTGATCTCAGGAACTTCTTTTTTAAGGATTCTCTCGATGCCCATTTTGAGCGTCATCTGGGACATCGGACACCCGCCGCAGGCGCCGGTGAGCTTGACCTTGACGACTCCCTTATCCACGCCGACGAGCTCGACATTGCCGCCGTCCGCTATGAGGGCCGGCCGGATCTTATTCAAAGCCGCCTCGACTTTTTCTTTCATCGTAAACTCCTTTTTTCCTATCCTTTCCCCTCGTGCCTATCCGGCCGAGAGAATTTCGAGGAATTGAACATTAACTATAATGCCATTACCGGAATTTTTCCATGATTTTTTCAAGCCTGGGGACGTCCACGCCGAGGGCTTCCCGGCCGATCGGACGTTGGATGCCGGCGAGGACGAGCTCTTCGTAGGAGGGCTTCGTCTCTCGATAAATCAGGCCGATGGGGATCTTTCGGGGGTCTTGCAGTCTCTTCCAGGCTTCTGTTCTGTCGCCCGGCTGGAAGCCCGGGTCTTCGTCCAGGTTCACAATATTCTCCCTGAACCAGTCGTACGTGTTGACCTTGTTGTGAGTGACGCACGGGCTGAGGATTTCGACCAGGGAGAATCCCCGATGTTCGAAAGCTTTTCCGAGAAGGCCGGCCAAGTGGGCCACATTCCCGGAAAATCCGCGGGCGATCATCGTTCCCCCGGCGGCAAGGGCCAGGGTCGGGCCGTCGATAGGGAAATCTTTAGACCCAAACGGCGTGGAGATGGATACGAAACCCAACTCCGTCGTCGGAGAGACCTGGCCTTGGGTCAGGCCGTAAATGCGATTATTGATGACCAGGTAAAGAATCCCGACATTCCTCCGGACGGTATGGATAAAATGCCCCTGGCCGATGGAGTACGCATCGCCGTCGCCGCTGACGCCGATGACAGAGAGCCCCGGAACGCAGAGCTTGATCCCGGTGGCCACGGGCAACGCGCGACCGTGGAGCCCATGGAAGCCGTAGGCCCGAAAATAGTTATTCAGCCGGCCGTGGCAACCGATTCCCGTCACGATGACCGTCTGCTCCGGATCGAGATCCCGGGCGACGGCCGCCCGCTTCAAGGCCTCAAAAACGCCGAACAGGCCGCAGCCGCGGCACCACGTCGGGTCTTCCAAGTGGTAGTCTTCTTTTTTTCTCATCGCGCGGCCCGCCGAATCCTCGCCGAAATGTCCATTGGCTTGAATGGAATCGAAGAATACTTGAGGATATTTTCAAGCTGAGGACATCCCTCCACCTGGCTCTTGATCAGCCAGCTGAGCTGTCCGGAAGCGTTGTTCTCGACAACGAATACCCGACGGCATCCGGTCAGGAATTTCCCCGTTTCACGGACGGGGAACGGCCAAAGCGTGCGAAGCTGGAGGAATTTCGTCTTGATCCCTTTTTCCGCGAGCTTCGCCTGGGCTTCGACAATAGCCCCCAGAGTCGAGCCCGCGCTAATGATTCCTAATTTCGCCTTCGGATCTCCCCAGACTTTCGACGCCATCAGGTCTTTCGAGGCCGCCTTGAGTTTCTTCATCCGTTTGTCCATCATCCGGATGCGGATATCGGGATCTTCCTCCCGGTAGCCTTTTTCGTCGTGCTCGTTCCCCTCGACCATGTGCAGGCCGTTTTTCAACCCGGGCAGCGCCCGAGGAGAGACGCCGTCGGGCGTGAACGCGTAGCGCTTGAAATTGGCAATCCGGAGGAGCTCATCCTGAGTCAGAAGCCGGCCGCGGTCGAGCAGGACTTGATCCAAACGAAACCGCGGCGCCGTGCGCAGATTCTGGCCCATATCCAATTCCGTCATCAGGACGACAGGGCATTGGTATTTTTCGGCTAGGTTGAAAGCCCGGACGGTCAAATCGAAGCACTCCTCGATCGTCCCCGGCGCCAGGACGATGCGGGGGAAATCGCCGTGCGACCCGAAAATCCATTGGTTGACATCGGACTGTTCGGTCTTCGTCGGCATCCCGGTGGCCGGGCCGACCCTTTGGACGTGCGCCACGACGACCGGGACCTCGGCCATGCCCGCCAAGCTGAAGGCTTCCATCATCAACGAAGCGCCGGGTCCCGAGGTTGCGGTCATGGCCCGGGCCCCCGCGTAGGCGGCACCGACAGCCATATTCATGGCCGCGATCTCATCCTCGGTTTGAATGACGGTTCCGTTGAACTCCGGAAGATAGAGCGCCAGCCACTGCCAGATTTCGGAAGCCGGGCAGATCGGGTAGGCGGCAAAAAAGCGGCAGCCGGCGGCCAGGGCTCCCAAAGCGATCGCCTCGTCTCCCGAAAGAAGGAGGCGGCCCTCGTCCGGCGCCCGATCCAGGGCATGGCATTCAGAGTCAGAGATCAGCTCCTCAGCCTTCTTCCAGCCCAGCATAAGCGCTTGGACATTTTTAGCCACGATGTCCTGGCCTTTCTTTCTCAGGAACATCTCGCCTATGATCTGCTGGATAACTTCCATTTCCAGATCGAGGACGTAGCTCAAAGCACCCAGGGCGATCATATTCTTGTAGATCTCCTGGGCAAAGTTCTCTCTGGCCAGCTGCCGGATGAGGAGGCTGTGGAACATCTTGCCCGACTTGAGATGGTCGGGCATAGCGGCGACGCCTTCGCCGTCGCAAAAAACGACGCCGCCTGGGGAGATTGTCTTGACGTGCCTGAAAACGGCCTGGCAGTCGAAGGCCAGCAGGATTTCGACGCAGTCGCCGCGCCCAAAAATTCTATCCGGGGAGCCGCGGACTATATAGCTCGTCGCTTCACCGCGGATGTTGGAGGGAAAATCCCGGCAGGTGACGACTTCCCACCCCTGTCGCTTGAGGATCCTGGCCAGGACGTTGCCGGTGAACAGCACGCCGTCGCCGGCCTTGCCGGCAATCAAGACGGAGATATCGGTGATCGGCGTTTGTTTTTTGAAATGGGTCATCGCCGTCAGCTATTCTCCGTTGGGATCATCCAGGTTGACCTAAATATTATATCCCAAGCGGAGGCCGTTTTCCAGGAAAATATTATACTATTCTTATAAATTCTATAGAGAATAGAGGCCCGGCCGGCTAACCCAGCCGCTGCCGGATTTTCTGCAGCTCCTGCTCGGCATCCCGGACCAGGATGCCCAGGGCGTCGCGAACGGGCAGGATCCTGTCGACCAACCCGACGCTCTGGCCGGCCATCACGGAGCCGCGGTCCACATCCCCGTCCAGGACGGCTTTTCGCAGACCGCCCACCCAGAATTTCTCGACCAGGAGTTGGGCCTCTTCGTGCGAGATCTCCTGGCGCTTCCTTTTCTGAATAAGGTCGATCTGGAGCTCCGTGAAAATCTCCGTGTTCTTGTTCCTCAAAGCCCGGACGGGAATGACTTTGAGTTCGGAACCGATCTGGGGCGTAGCCACGGCGTCCCTCGCTTGGGCCCGGATGAAGGCCTGCTTGAAATTCGGATGCGCTCGGTTTTCTTCCGTCAGGACGAAGAACGTGCCCATCTGCACCCCGGCCGCACCCATGAGCAGGAGATGGGCGATAAACGCCCCAGAGGCAATCCCCCCGGCGACGAAAATCGGGAAGCTGTCGAACTTGAAAAGAACCTGCTGAAGCAAAATGCCCAAAGAGACATATCCGATGTGGCCGCCCGCTTCGCTGCCCTCCAAGATCAGGGCATCCGTTCCCATCTCGATGAGGCGTTTGGCCAGGAATTCAGTGGAGGCAAAGCTCATGACTTTGGCGCCGGCGGCTTTGGCCTTCTCGATTTCAGGCCGGCGGGGAAAACTGCCGGCAAAGACGATAAAGGGAACGCGGTTGTCGATGGCGACCTGGAGGTGGTCTCGATAATGGGGTGCGATCGTGATCAAGTTGACGGCGAACGGCCTGTCCGAGAGCGCCCGCGTTCGGCCGATCTCCGCTTCGAGTTGGGCCGGTTCCATGTTGCCGGCGGCCAGGCATCCAAACGCGCCCGCGTTGCCGACCGCGGCCACGAAGCGGCTATCGGAAATCCAGGTCATCGCTCCAGCGATGATGGGAATGTCTGTGCCCAGGAAGTCGCGGCCGCGCTTCCACAGGGAATCTAAGCTTGACATGATAAACCTCGCTCTTCGACTTAAGTTTCGCCTCGAAATAAACCGCCATTATACTGAATCCAGGCCGTCAGGGGAATCCGAGAAGGTCTCGAATATCCCCGGAACGCGGGCCAGCCCAAATGAGCGCGGGACTTTCCCAATCCCCCTTAATTGCTTTACAATATTAAATCCAGATCCATAAATAGAGTGACATCCTATGGACTGGGCTATTTCCGTCGCCGATAACATGGCCCGACCAAGGACGTCACTCCATAGAATGAATCGACGTTAGTTATGGGAGTCCAAATCATGCCCAAAGAAAAAATGACAATCGTTGTCTTTTCAGGAGAGATGGACAAGGTTTTGGCCTCGTTCATCCTGGCCACGACGGCGGCCTCGATGGGAATGGACGTGACCATGTTCTTTACCTTCTGGGGATTAAACGTCCTGCGCAAGAAGAAATTCACTGCGGGGAAAAATCTTCTCCAGAAAATAATGAACGCCCTAAATCGCGGCGGTTCCTCCCGGCTCCCCCTGTCCAGGTTCAACATGCTCGGCTTGGGGCCGGCGGTGATGAAAACGATGATGAAGCAGTCAAAAATGTCCAGCCTGCCCGAACTCATCCAGACGGCCAAGGGCCTGGGCGTCAAATTCACGGCCTGCACGACGACGTTCGCCTTCATGGGATTCGCCAAGGAGGATTTCTCAGACGGCGTAGACGCTTACGCCGGCGCCGCCACCTTCTTGGGCGAGGCTATGGACGGCCGGGTCAGCTATTTCATCTAGCCGGGAGGCACCCCATGAGCACAATCACCAAGGATGTGACTCTCGATTGCTACGGACTTCTCTGCCCCATGCCGATCATCCAAATCAGCCAAAAGATGAAAGAGCTTGGTGTCGGTCAGGTCTTGGAAGTCATCGCCACGGACGAAGGAATTAGGACGGACCTTCCCGCCTGGTGTAAAATGACGGGGCACGAATTCTTGGGCGTCCGCGAGGAAGGCGGCGAATACCACGCCTTTGTCAGGAAAGCTAAAGTGTGACCGTCATCCCGTCCGAAGCGGCGACGACTTCTATGCCTAGCTCTTCCGTCAGGCGGGCCGCCGTCTGCCATGGCTTGGCCCGCAGCATCATCATCCCGAAATGGGTGAGAATCGCCTGCCGGGGCCTGATGCCGGCGACCAGGGTCCGGACGTCCTCCAGGCTGAGATGCAAGATGTCCTTATTTTCAAATGGGGTGTCGCGGACGACATTGATGACCAGAATATCCGCACCGCGATAGCTCTTGAGCAGGCCGGGGAAAAATTTGGTATCGACAAGAAACGCTATTTTCCGGCCTTTGATCTCGAATTTGAGGCCGTATGTTTCGGCCGAATGCAGGTGGGGGACCGACGTGGCAAAGGTGAGTTCTCCGCTGTGATACCGTTTGGAAGGCTCGAGAGGGACAATCTTCTCCAAGAATCCCTTGACGTATCTCAGGACCACGGCATGCTTACCCGTCAGACACTCCGCCGGAGCAAACAGCGTCCCTCGTTTCCGCAAGCCTCCGGCGGTCATAGCGTCGATTAAAATATTGACGTCGTTGGAATGGTCGATATGGGCATGAGTCAGGATGACGGCGTCGAGCTGGGCGGGGTCGATCGGCGGCCGGGATGAAGCGCAGCGGACGATCGTTCCTGGGCCCGGGTCCAGGATGACCTTCTGGCCACAGGCCGCGATGAAGATGCCGCCGGACGAACGGAGTTGCTTGGCTACGACGAACCGGGCCCCCGCCGTCCCCAAAAATTTAATAAAGGGCTTGTCCGCGGCCAGGTCTCTTTTCATGACCTCAACAATCTCGTCCCCGGGGCAGGCCTTCTCCAGTCTCTATCATTTTAGGAGCACTTGTTCCAACCGCAGTTGGGGCAGGTCGGGCATTTCTCGTCGGGAAGCGTCGCCCCGCACTGTTTGCAAATGGACTTGAAAAGATCCCGGGGGCTTCCCTTGACCTCGCCGAAATGCCGCTCCAGGACCTGGGAGATGGCGTCGGGAATGGAATGAACGAGCCCGCCCTCGGTGAAGATGGGCTCCGAGCCGCCGATCCCCTTCAACTGGTTGACGACTTCTTTAGGATCGACGCCGCTGCGGAGCGCTAAGGAAACCAGGCGCCCGATAGCTTCTGCATCGGCCATGGTCGTATAGCCGCTCTTGCCGATGCTGGCGAAAACTTCGAACGGCTTCTGGTTAAAGAAGCTGATTGTGACGTAGAGATTGCCGAATCCGGTTTTGATTTTGTCGGTGATCGACGACAGGGTGTCGGGCCTTTCTTGGGGCAGCCGTTTTTCGGCTGCGCCTGCCTTCGTCAGAACCTGCTCTTCGCGGCAGCCATCCCGGTAGATGGTGATGCCTTTGCAACCCAGGTCGAAAGCCAAGAGGTAGGCCTCCTCGACATCCTTGAGCGAGGCTCCATGGGGAAGGTTGATCGTCTTGGACACCGAATTGTCCACGTATTTTTGGAAGGCCGCTTGCATCTTGATGTGCCCTTCGGGAGAAATATCATGGGCCGTCACAAAATATTCGGGCAGAGGACGGCCAGGATTCTTGCTCTTCCATTCGACATACAGCGGATGGAAGTCCTTGATCTCGGTGTCGATGATGCGGGACGTGAACTCAAAAGCGAAAACGGGCTCGAGGCTCGAAGAGCAGCCGGCGATCCGCGAGATCGTGCCGGTCGGAGCGATGGTGAAGACCGTCGCGTTCCGCATCCTCTTTCCCTTGTAAACAGACTTGGAGATATTGGGAAAATTCCCCCGTACGCGGGCCAACCGTTCCGATTCGAGAGCGGCTTGGGTTCTCAAAAAGGAGGCGATCTTTTCGGCCATGCCCAGGGCACGTCCGGAATCGTAGCGGATGTGCATCTTCATGAGAAGGTCGGCCCAGCCCATCAAGCCCAAGCCGATGCGCCGGTTGCCTTTGGACATGGCCTCGATCTGAGGCAGGGGGTATTTGTTCACGTCGATGACGTTGTCCAGGAAGCGGACGGCGATGCCGATCGTCTTGGCGAAGCGGTCCCAATCGAAAAGATCTTTCTTATCGGAGGCGAAAAAGCTGGCGACGTTGATCGAACCGAGGTTGCAGGATTCATACGGATGAAGCGGCTGCTCTCCGCAGGGATTGGTAGCCTGGATCAGGCCCAGCCCCCGCGTCGGATTTGTCCTGTTGATCCGATCGATGAAAATGAGGCCGGGATCGCCGATAGCCCAGGCCGATTCAACGATCATCCGGAATATCTTCCGGGCGTCTTTGCGGTCGGTGATCTTTTTCTGATAAGGATCAGAAAGGGCATACGAGCTTCCCTTTTTCACGGCGGCCATGAATTCGTCTGTCGCGGCGACCGAGATGTTGAAATTGCTGAGGGCCTTCCCGTCCTTCTTCATCAGGATGAATTCTTCAATGTCCGGATGGTCGACCCGGAGGATGCCCATGTTGGCACCGCGGCGAGTCCCCCCCTGTTTGACGGCTTCCGTGGCGGCGTCGATGACTTTCAGGAACGACACAGGCCCGGACGCGACGCCCTGGGTCCGATGGACGAAACTTCCCTTTGGCCGCAGCCGGGAGAAATCGAAACCCGTACCCCCGCCTTCTTTGTGGACAAGCGCGGCGTTGCGGACCGTCTCGAAGATGGATTCCATGGAGTCCTCGATGGGAAGGACAAAACAGGCACTCAGGCACATATCGCGGCCGGCGCCCGTCAGGGTGGGGCTGTTGGGAAGAAAATCGCGGGCCATCATCACCGCTTCGAAGGTTCGGGCCCAGGCGTCTCGGTCTTTCTTGGTTTTTTCAGCGGCGGCGACGATCCGGGCGACGCGGCCGAATAAGTCGGCCGGCGTCTTGTCCAGGAGTTCGCCCTTCTCATTTTTCATAAAGTAGCGGGCCTTCAGGATCCTCAGGGCGTTGGCGGAAAATCCGTGTGTGTCGGTCATGGGTCCTCCCAAATATCCAGGAATTTTGATGCCGGCTATCTCTTGCCGATCGCCTTGAGCTTCGAATCGATCGAGGCTTCTTTGTCCAGGCGGTGATCCACCCGCAGGTCGATGTGGATCCTGGCGGCGCCCATGCCGACAACCGCCGCATGGGCCCGGCTGATGACCTGGAAGAGGGCTGCCAGGTCCGGTGCTTCGATGACCGTAGACATGCCGCCGGTCTCGCTTTTCAGCCCCGACGACTCGATGACGCGCACGGCCTCCTTGACAAAACGGCTGACCGAAGCGCCTTCGCTCGTGGGAAAAATCGCCAACTCGGCTATGATCATGGGTCGTTCCTCGCCGGGGCCGCCGCTCGACGGCCCTGTTTTATTGTACCTGAATTCGTTTAACTCTATCAACTCTATAGTAATAGTATAAAATAAGATTCTCCACTTTTCTAAACGGCGGACGGTCACCAGCCGCGGGCCCGCCGCCCGGAAGCGGGCAGCTCAGGCTTTCGGGAGTGGAGGCGGCTGGATGGCCAGAGGCGCTCCCGTCAATGCTTTCAGGAACTCCAAAATGTCCGCCAGCTCGGCCGGCGTCAGATTCCGGGGCCCGAAGAGCGGATCGCGGTGGGGGTTGGCGATGCCTCCGGCGTTGATCACTTTCAGGGCGTCTTCTAAAGTCTTGGCCGACCCGTCGTGGAAATAGGGAGGCGTCAACGTGACGCTGCGCAGGGTCGGCGTCTTGAAGGCAGCCAGATCCTTGTCGTCTTTTGTGACGTCATATCTACCCTTATCGCCGAACGTGCCGCCTTTATAGCCAATCCCGATATTATGGAATCGGCCGTCTGTGAAATTCGGCCCGCTGTGGCAGGCGACGCAACGGGCTTTCCCCTGGAACAGGGCCATTCCCCGCCGGGCGGAGTCGCCCATGGCCTTCGGGTCGCCACGGAGATGTTTATCGTAGGCGGAATCCGTCGAGACGACAGTCCGCTCAAAAGCCGCAATCGCCTTGCCGATGGTCTCGGACGTCGGGCCCGTGCCGAACACCTTCTTGAACTGCTCGACATATCCGGGGATGGACTTCAACCGATCCAGCGCCACGCTCATCGGCATATTCATTTCGACGGGATTCTGGATCGGGCCGACCGCCTGGTCCTCAAGGGTCTTCGCTCGGCCATCCCAGAACTGGAGGGGAAGATAGGCGGAATTGAGGACGGTCGGAGCGTTTCGGTTCCCGAACGCTTTGTTCACACCGTCCGAGAACGGGATGTTGTCGGCCCAACCGTGCTCTGGCATATGGCATGAAGCACAGCTGATTGTATTATCGATGGACAGGCGCGGGTCGAAATACAGCTGCGCGCCCAGCCTGATCTTCGCTTCGGTCTGGGGGTTGTCAGCGGGAATGGGAACGGGCGGCAAGAGGCCATTGACGTCCGCTTTCTGGGCATCCAGTCCGATTTTGGAGGACACAAAGACCGCCCAGCCGAGAACGAGTATAAAAATCCATTTCTTCTTCATCGGCAAAACTCCTCCCTTCTCTAGATCTAAGCTGAAACAGCGCCGGGTTAAAAGCTACTTTACAGCCCCGCCTTTTTTCATCGGCTGTCCGCAGCAGACCAGGACGTGTTCTTCTAGGCATCCGCAATCTCGGTCGACGATGACGCGATAGCCGCAGACTCCGCATTCGAGCTTTTTTTCCGGCTTGGCCGCAGTCTTCCTGGCCGGCTTCGCCGCTTTCTTGGCTTTTTTCTTAATAGGCATTACGGACCTCCTACGGTTAATTTTTTGCGCATTTTTTTTATCACGAGCCCCAATTCCAAGTCAACCTATGATCTCTCTTATCCGGACAACATAAATAAAGTGGCAATGCAGAGACGGCGCTTAGGCCGTCCCCAGGCCCCCGTAGCGGAGGGGGGCCCGGACACTCTGGGAGGAGGGCCCTTTCACAGGGTCCTCCTCCAACGGGCGGCGGGAATACCCGCCCGCCCTGCCACCTCTCCAAGGAGCATCCTCCCATGAATTCATCGTCAAATGCTCATTGGAAGGATAGCAGCGAGCGAAGTGAGCGTTGGAAGGGACGGCCTAAGCGTCGCCCGAAAGGCCTACCAATCCAAGAGCCGTTTCTGACCCTCCAGCGCCCGGATCGCCGTGACATCCTGGCTGACTTCGAGACAGCCTTTGTAAGCCCCGTTCTTATCGCGGACAGCCAAGTACCGGATCAGGATGAATTTCCCTTGGCCCTCAATCCAAAAATCGGCCGTGTTCTTTTGTCCGGCTTTGAAGGCATCCAGTATTTTGTTGACGACATGCAGGCTGGCCGGGGGGTGGCAGTTCTGGACTTTCCGTCCGATGACGGCCGGGCTTCGTGAAAAAATGCGGTCCCGCGTCTCCGAATAATAGACCACCGTGTCGCTCTCGTCGACGAAGCTCAAGTCAAGGGGCAGATGCTTCAACACCAGGTTGACAAGATCCGCCGAGAGCGCTCCTCTATCAAGTTCGATTTTCGCCAGAGGCGGGCGGCCGCCGGTCGGCATTGGCTCCTCGCCCGCTGAATCGCCGGACGGCTTCCATCCCGTTCCGGGGCTTATCCAAGCATAGCCGATCTCCTCTTCGCCGTGCCTGACTCGCGACCAGTCTCTCTCATTGAGGACTTGGAGGCTTGTCGGGAAGAGGATTTTTTCCTCTTTATAGATCATGTCCCTGATTTCGTTAAAAACTTTCTGGCTCAGGTTCCACGCTTCGGTCAGGTTGCCCTCGACCACTCGGCCCCGGAGATCCTTAAGGTGGGCCCGGATATCATCATGGATGGCCCACATGACCTGGCTCGGTCCGCTGACTCCCCTGGTTTCGAGAAGAGGAAAGAGTTGATTTTCTTTTCTCAGGTAATGCTTTTCGATGTCCGCAAGGGTTTCGAGCTCAAAGAGGATCCTTTGCTGGACAGCGTTTGAAGTCGACGGGCCGCCGTCCGTCTTTGTCCGCAGGAGAAGCTCTTCAAGGGAAAAAAGGATTTTTTCCAGGGCGCGGTTTTCCGTCCATAACGTGTGGACTGGATGTCCCGGCAAAACCTGGGGAGGCTCCTGCGTCTCCAAGGATGCCTTGAAGACCTGGACGTGAACGTCGCACAGCCGCTTCACTTCGTCGGCCGGCATTCCCTCTTCGATGAGGTTCTGCTCCATTTCCGAGATTTCTCGAGCATCCACATCCTTGATCAATTCAGCAAAACGCTTCTTCAGCCCCTCAACATCGCCTCCCTGATGAAGATCACGGATGATATCCTTGAGGACCTCCTGGCGGGCCGCCCGGTCGAGAAAAGGCTTTTGCTCTGCGTCCCCAAAATCGACTTCGACCTCGGCACCGGTCACGCGCATGATTTCGGCCGCGACGGCCGACAGAAGGTCCTTTAATTCCATGTCGCCCAAGCCGGCGGCTTGATTCAAGGTGGCTAGCCTCCCGACCGTCTTCCTCAGAAGAGGATTTCGGAGCTTTGAAAACTTCGGAGAAAGCGTGGCCAGAAAATCGAGTAGAAACGGGAACTCTCTGAAAAGATCGTCGATTTTAGTTTTAGCCGTAATTCGCATGCTTTCCTCCTATTGCCGGGCCTTCTCGGGGGCGAAAGCCCTAGGGCAACTAATAGGAATGTAATAAATGAAGTAACATTCTATGGGCGGCGCTGGGCCGTCACTCTCCGGCGGTTGGCCTCTATCTGCGGCGTTCTCTCCGAAAGTCCTAAAATTTGATCCCGGCCAAGAATAACAGCAGCTTGGTCTTGGGGGCGAAATCTTGATCCTCAGTATAGATTGAATAATCTCCCGCGGTCTTCTGCAGGTTGGCCATCCCCAAATGGTATCGGGCCTCCAGGAAGATGCGAACGCCCCCCACAGGGAGGGCCACTCCTCCGCCGAAAATGGCCCCGTAATCGATTTGGTTGATATTCTCCTTGATGTCTTCCGTGCCCGTTTCCTGGACGTCATAATCGGGCACGAAAATGGAGTATTTGACCTTTGACTGAACAAGGTAGGCGATCTCGCCGCCTCCCAGAAGGTAGACCGAAGGCAGGTTGTTGGGCAGGGGCAGATTGAACTTCAAGAGGAGCGGCAGACTGATCTCGTCGAAACTGAAGGTCAAGTCGAAGCTGGCGCCGGACTCGCTGCCTTTGAAAACAGCCCCCTTCTGGAGGTAGAGCAGGTCGATTTCAAAGGCGAGCTGAGACCCCGACTCATACCCCAGGCCGCCGCCGAATCCGGCCCGTGATTTTATATATCTGGAGACATCGACCTCGCTCGTAGCCGGAAAATCATAGGCCATGTTGGCCGATCCAAAAGCGCCCATGATCTTGAATCCGCTCGATGACGGGCGCCGCGTCTCCGAATCATAAGCCGCCGGAGGACTCACCGGGACGGGCGGCTCTTTCTGGACTTCGGGTTCTTTTTGGACGGCGGGCTCTTTTTTTTCGGGCGCTTTGGCAGCGGGCTCGGCTGCTTTCCCTCCCGAGATGACGTCCACGACGTTGACGTTGACATAGCCGGATATGGCTTTGCCTTGATCGTCCGTGATAGCGATCTCAAACCAATCCCCAAGCTTCTGGGTGGCTTCGAGGAGAGTCCCTACCTTCAGCTGCCTGATGATTTGTGCGCTCATGTCCGGCTCGGACCGAACGTTGGCCAGCTGGACTTTAATCTTGATGACATAGGTCTCTTGAGCATAAAGGCCGATGACGGCCGCGCCCAACACAATGAAGGCGGTAAGAAAGAATCTTTTCACGAAATTCTCCTTCTCTAGGGGACCATGCCCGCTCCCTTATATGCCACGATTGTCCAAGGAATTCAATATTTTTTCCACCGCTTCAGGACACCACGATTCGCGGGACCAGGGGATTGATCCGGGCCAAGATTTCATAGCCGATCGTGCCGGCCAGCGATGCCAGCGCTTCTGCGGCTATCGCTTCTTTTCCATCATGTCCGATTAAAGTCACGGCATCGGCCGGTTCTACTCCCGGGATGTCCGTGACGTCCGCCATGAGGAAATTCATGGCGATCCGGCCGCGGACGAACGCCCGCTTGCCCCGGACGAGAACATACGAGGCATTGGACAGGCTGCGGCTGTAGCCGTCGTAATAGCCAACGGGAACGACTGCCAGCCGCGTGGGGCGGGTCGTTCGGTACGTGCATCCGTAGCCGATAAAGGATCCTCGAGGCACTTTCTTAACCTGGGCGATTCTTGCCCTCCAAGAAAGGACAGGAGTCAGCTCTAAGGGTGAGCGGTTCCTGAGCCGGCAGGAGAGGAAGGTTTCTTTGGACGGCCAAAGCCCGTAAAGCCCGATGCCGATGCGGACCATGTCGAAATAGGTCTCGGGGAATACGATCGAGGAGGCCGTGGAGGACATGTGCTTGATGGGAATATGGATACCTTGCCGGCGCAGCCTGTCGATGAGATCCCTGAAGATCTTTAGCTGATGCTCCGGGTACGCGGAGGATGTCGTATCCTCGATATTGGCAAAATGGGAGGAAATGCCCTCGAGGCGCAGGCCGGGAAATTGCCGGACAAACTTCACGAGCTTGAGAAGCTCCTCGGGAGGCAGGCCTTGGCGATGGGTTCCAGTTTCCAGCTTGAGATGGATGGCGACTTTTTTCCCGAGTTTCCGCGCCGTCCGGCCGAGGTCTCTGACGGTTTCCCGGCTGTAAACCGTCAGATGCAGATCATTTGTGCAGGCCGCCTCGATCTCCCCGCGTCCCGTCGCCCCCAAGACGAGGATCGGGGCACGGATGTGACCTTCGCGAAGCGCAATTCCCTCTTCCACGGAATTGACGCCCAGCCAATCCACCCCCGCGCCAAGGACGATTCTGGAGACTTCGCGGAGGCCGTGGCCGTAGGCGTTGGCCTTAACGACCGCCAGAAATTTTTTGTCTTTGCCGATGAGCTTGCGGAACTGCCCGACGTTGCGGACGAGGGCCCGGCGGCTGACCTCCACCCACTGCATCCGGTCCTTGATCATGCCTGGGAGAGGAGGCCCTTGTCGATGGCGGAAAGGTTAAGAAGCTTGCCGAGTGCGCGGGAGTCAAGAATGGTATCTTTGCGTTCGACGCCTGTCGAGATGATGACGGCTTTGGCTCCGATCAAGTCTTCGATCAGCCCGACATAATCCTTAAAGGCTTGAGGGAGGTCGGCGAAATCCCGCAGTTTATGGACGGATTTTTTCCAGCCCGGCTTCTCAACGTATTGGGGAACCACTTTGTCCAACACCCAAGGGTCCTGGGGAAATTCGGGCAGGAGACTCCCTTTATATTTATATCCGGTGCAGACGCGGATCTCCTGAAGCCCATCCAGGACATCGGGCTTGGTCAGGACGATCTTGTCGATGGCGTTGATCCGGCAGGCATAGGCTACGGCGACCGCGTCGAACCAGCCGCACCGGCGCGGCCTCCCCGTCGTGGCTCCGAATTCATCACCCTTCCGGGCGATGGCTTTCCCGACGTCATCAAACATTTCCGTGGGAAATGGCCCGGAGCCGACTCTCGTCGTGTAGGCTTTTGTCACGCCGATCACGGCATCGATCTTGGAAGGGCCGATGCCCAGGCCGGTGCAAACGCCTCCCGCCGTGGAATTGGAGGACGTCACATAAGGATACGTGCCGTGGTCGATGTCAAGCAAGGCGCCTTGGGCGCCTTCAAACAAGACGGGCTTTCCGGCCTTGATGAGCTGATCGAGAAGGAGGGAGACATCCTGAATGTACGGCTTGAGCCGCGGCGCGTAGCCGGCGTATTCTTCGTAGATTTTGAGGGGATCGAATGCCGGCAATCCCCGGCGCTCAAGATATGCATTTTTGTCCGGGGCATTATCCAGAATCTTTTCCTTGAGCACCTCTAGGTCGAGCAGGTCCCCCGCCCGGATGCCGCGGCGCGCGACTTTATCCTCGTAGGCCGGGCCGATGCCCCGGCAGGTCGTTCCGATTTTCTTAGCGCCCATTTGTTCTTCGCAGCACTTTTCGACAAGGCTGTGATAGGGCAGGATGAGGTGGGCATTCCTGCTAATGACGATATTTTCATCCTCGATTGAAACCAGCTGTTTCAGCGCAGCCAGCTCTTCCAGGAAGGCCCTGGGATCGAGGACGACCCCGTTGCCGATCAAGCACAACTTCCCCGGATGCAGGATGCCTGAAGGGATGACGTGGAGGACGATTTTTTTCCCCTTCACGTAGACGGTGTGGCCGGCATTGTGGCCGCCCTGGTAGCGGGCTATGACATCGAACGAAGGAGTTAAAAGGTCAATGATCTTTCCCTTTCCTTCATCTCCCCACTGGGTGCCGAGAACAACTATATTGGCCATACGGCTCCTTGCTAAAAGTGGACGGCGACTTGGACCCGGAAGAGGTTATCTTCCAGCTCAAGAGCCGTCTCTTTGTTTAGATCATATTCCAATTTGAGAAGGATATTTTCGTGAGCGGAATAGACAAGCCCGAATGCCCACCGGCTGTGGTTCTGGAAAATCCCTTGGCCCGCCTGGAGCGGATCGCTGAACCCGACGCCATGGAAGGCGTCTTCATACTTCGATTTTTCAAAGCCGAAGACGGGGCTGAGAGACCCAAGGTTGATCCAGAGCAGGACGAAATATCCTTCGGCCTTCCCTTGAGAAAACGGAGCTGGGTTGTCGATGAACGCCCGGGAATATTCGGCTTTCAGGTTGATATTTGTGGCCGTCCAGGTCGCATCCAGACCCTGAAGAGAAACGGTCCGCTGGTTGGCCGCGTCAGACTTGCCGGTGTAATAAGAAGCGCCGATTTCCAGGTTCTGGCTCGGGAAAAATCCCAGCCTCAGCCCTTTTCCTTTATCCTTGTTATTGTCCTTAAACTGTTGTCCTGCGGCCAGGCTCTCCGATTCGGCCAGCCCGTTGCCAAGGTAAGCGGAATAGGAGAGAAAGCCGATCTTCCCTTCGGCGAGGATACCGAGGTCGCGCCAGCTGGAGGGAAAAAATTCCCCAACGGGGTAAGGACTCTCGGCCAGGCTCGTTTGGAACGGCCGCCCGGACGTATTGTATTTTCCGAAGGGAACGAGATAAAGACCCAGCTTTACGCCGAAAGCTTCTGAAGGGGTGAATCCGGCCCAGGCCTGTTCGATCTCGAATCTCATGTTTTCTTTGGTCTGTATTTCGAGAGAGTAGGAAAATTGGGAGGTCCATTCGCCGGAGAACAGGAGACCTGCCTTGAGATTCTCGATGCTGCCCCGGGCGAACGGACTCTGCGTTTGCCCTTTGAAGTAGTCGAGGGAAAAATAGCCGCTGATCCGCAATTGGGCTCGAGCTTGGCCCGAGGCCAAAAGTCCGGCCGCTAAGAAAATTAGCCAACGTTTGTTCATCATTTTATAGAAGCGAAAAGTCGAAGTTATCGTCAAGGAGAGACTCCTTCCACCGCTCAACGTTTAACTTCTGGGCGATGGCGCGAGAGATGCCATTGACCCCGTTTTTCGTCCCCATCCAGACGGCGCCCACGACGATTCCATCCTGCAGGACGACCTTTTTATAGATCCCTTCTTCCTCTTTGTGGAACCTGACTTCTTCAAACCCGTCGCCCTCGGGATTGACCAGCCCAAGGGAGGTCACGGAGAGCCCGACGACTTTCAGCGTATTGGCCGGAATAGTCCCCGCATATTTCTTTCTCTCGCCGAGCATATTCGCCGCTACCAGCCTGGCCTGCTCAAAAGAGGCGGGGATGATTCCATAGAGCTTGCCGCCGTGTTGAATGCCATCCCCGGCCGCATAGATTCGGGAATGGCTTGTCTCGAGGTAATCGTTGACAACGACCCCGCGGTCAACGGTTAGTCCGGCCTCTTGGGCGATCCTGATATTCGGCCTGACCCCGGCCGCTACGATGACCATATCGGCGGGCATCTCTTCCCCGTTCTTGAACCGCAGACCTCGGGCTTCGCCCGCCCCCAGAATTTCCTCCGTGGCCACATTGAGCCGGACCCGGATGCCGCACTTTTCGATCTCCGTCTTTAGGAGGGCGGCGCCTTGAGGGTCAAGCTGGCGGGGAAGCAGAAACGGGAAATATTCAACGACCTCGGCCTCCGCTCCTCGAGTTCTGGCGGCCCGGGCGATTTCCAGGCCCAGGAGCCCGCCGCCGATCACGGCCAGCCTCGGATGCGCCTTCATATAATCCAAGATGCTCAGGGCATGATCCAAGGTCCTCAGGGTAAATACTCCTTTCTTATCCGCGCCCTTTATCGGCGGCAAGAAGGAGGAGGCTCCGTTCGCCAGCAGAAGCTGGTCGTACTTCAGGCGCTGGCCGTTTCGAACCTCAACGCTTTGGGCCTCGGGGATGATCTTTTCCACCGGCGTTTCAAGGTGGACTTGGATCCGCTGCTGGCCATACCAGCCAGCGGGAAAAGCGAAAACTCTCTCGAAAGGAAGGTTCCCGGCCACGAACTCGATCAGGTTCGGCCGTGGATAATAGAGATATTTCTCATCGGAAAAGATTTCGATATCCGCCAGCCGATCCAGCTCTTTCAGCGTTTTAGCGGCTATCGTACCGGCCAGCCCCTTTCCGACGATGATGATCTTCATGAAGGAACCCGATAAATGGAGCCTCAGCCATTCAGTTTCTGGAAAAATTCCTTTCCGACGCCGCATTGAGGACAAACCCAATCGTCGGGCAGGTCCTCAAACGCCGTTCCGGGGGGCACCCCGTTTTCCGGGTCGCCGACGGCCGGGTCGTACACATATCCGCACGCCGTACATTCCCATTTGTTCATTCCCATTCTCCTTTACTCCCGAAAAAATCGATCCGTCAGTCTTCCGGCAGAATGGCGGCCTCGTACTCTTTTTCCAGCTTGAGCTTATGAATTTTTTCCTGCTGGACCAAGAACTCAAAGAGCCGTTTTTGATCGGGCCGCGGGCATTGCTTGAGGAGCCGTGTATAGAGCTCGACGGCCTGGGCCTCCTTTTTTGCGGCAAAAATCAGCAGGTCCTGGAAACCGCTCCCTTCCTCCAGCGGCTCTTCGATGATAGAGTCGCTGAGGTGAAGGTCTTCCACTTCGCCTGTCATCAGGGGAACGGCCTTCCCCGCCGCAAGATCTTCGAGGAGCCGGCGATGGTTCTCTTCTTCGGACGAAAGCTCCTCAAGCAGGGCTTTCGAGCTTTCATTCTTCGCCTTTCGGGACATCTCCGCATAGCCTTTGGCCGCGTCGACCTCGCGCCGGATGGCGAACCGGAGCGCTTCCTCGATCGTCAGACATTTTTCAATCTTTTTCCCTCGCCGGGCCATAAAACGTCCTCCTGATTTCACGACGTTGAAAGACAGGACCAGAGGTCGAGAAAATTTTTAAAAGAAGGTCTAATTATAAACAAATCGCCGCCCAAGTCAATTTGGAGGCTTCCGGTTTCTTTTTTGGCACCTGGGACAGAACGAGCTTGTCCGGCCTCCGATTTTCTGGCTTTCAATCGGGGTGCCGCATCGCCGGCAGGGCTGCGACCGCCGGCCGTAAACACGGTGCTCCCGCTGAAATAGACCGTCGACCCCTTCGGCATCCTTGAAGTCCCGGATCGAAGACCCGCCGACGGCAATGGCGCGGCGAAGGACACTCCTCATCGCGGTCCACAGCCGGTCAAGCTCCCGGCGGGTTACTGAAGCCGCCGGCGTCAGGGGGTGTAGCCCGGCTTCAAAGAGCATTTCGTCGGCATAGATATTCCCGATACCCGCCAGGAACGCTTGGTCGAGGAGCAGGCTCTTGAGCCGTCCTCTCCGGCCTTGGAAAAGGCGGGCGAAAGCGCTGCGATCCAGGTCGAGCGGTTCGGGACCAAGGCGCCGGAGCTCGTCGCATTCCATAGGGTTCGAAGATTCGAGACAGCGAAGGAACCCGAACTTGCGCACGTCCCGATAGTGAAGCTCGCGGGGCCGACCCCGGAAGGAAAGAGCCAGATGGGTGTGTTTATCGCCCGGCTCGCCACGATCGGCCCAAACCAGCCGGCCGGTCATCTTGAAATGGAAAATGAGAAAGAGCCCGTCTTGGCATTCGATGATGAGCATCTTCCCCCGCCGCCGGACATCCTTGACCTTCCTGTTCCGGATCGTTTCGAGCCTGAAGGATTTTTCTTTTCTCACGAGCGAGGGAGTAAAAACTTTGAGGCCGCCGATCGCCAGACCGACGAGCCTGGGGCGCAGGCCGCTGGCGATGGCCTCCACTTCCGGAAGTTCAGGCATGGCGGTATTGTACCAAATCTTTAGCCTTGAAATGGCGGATTTCCGATCGAATTATTCCGCTTGATTTAGACCGCCAAATATCTTAATATTTTTCATTCAAGATGAAGATAAAAAGCGTCGCCTGTGCTGGGCTGGGGTGGCTGGTTCCTGGACTGGGCCACATCGTGCAAAAAAAATTCGCCCGCGGATTTGTTTTTCTGGCCTGCATCCTGGGCATGACGGCGCTGGGCTTGACCATGGGCGGCAAGATTTATCCTTTCCAAACGCAAAACCCGCTGACGATTCTCGCCTTCTTTGCCGACCTGGGAAACGGCCTCGTCTATTTCTTGTCCAGGTTCTTGGCCTTCGGCCTGGGCGACCTCCGGCAATCAACCTTCGAATTCGGGACGGCCTACATCGCCGGCGCCGGACTGCTCAATTACCTTGTCGCCCTTGATGCCTTCGACATCGCGTCCGGGAAGAAGACATGATCTTTCGAAGCCATTTGCTGTCCATGGTCCTCTACGCGGCTCTCGTCTCGGTGGTCCTGGCCTTGCTCCGGAGAACGGAGATGAAAGCCCGTCTTAAGTACGGACTGTTTCTTTTCTTGATCATGGTTGTCGGCGCCATTCTTTTCGGCTGGCTGATGTATCTGTTCACCCTTTAAAATTCGGGGACACGTACCAAATTCAGAAATTTGGTGTTTGTCCCCTTTTTTTTTGTGTTATAATTTTTGCCTCCATGGATTCCTTGAAATACGAAGCCGTCATTGGTTTGGAGATCCACGCCCAGCTTCGGACAAGGACCAAGCTTTTCTGCGGCTGCAGCACCGAATTCGGCAAGGCCCCCAATTCTCTCACCTGCCCGGTCTGCCTGGGCTTTCCGGGAGCCCTGCCAGTCCTGAACGCGGAGGCGGTGGCCATGGCTATCAGGCTAGCCCTGGCCCTCCATGCCCGCGTCCACCGGCGCTCCCAATTTAGCCGCAAGAACTATTTTTATCCCGACCTTCCCAAGGGCTATCAGATCACCCAGTATCGTTTCCCTCTCGCCGAAGACGGATGGCTGCAAATCGACGCGGACGGCCGGTCGAAGCGAGTCGGCGTCGACCGCATCCACCTGGAGGAAGACGCGGGAAAGTCCATTCATGACGGCCTGCCGGATTCTTCGGAGAAGACATCGCTCGATTTCAACCGGAGCGGCATTCCTCTGCTTGAAATCGTCAGCCGGCCGGATCTGGCCTCCTCCGCTGAGGCCGTGGCCCTCCTCCAGCTCATCCGCACGACACTCCTCTACCTCGACGTCTGCGATGGAAATATGGAACAAGGAAGCCTGCGCTGCGATGCAAACATTTCACTCAAGAAAAGCGGCTCCCGGGGGATGGGTGTCAAGACCGAAATCAAGAACCTCAATTCGTTCCGCTATCTTCAAAAAGCCCTAGATTTTGAAGCCCGGCGCCAAGCCGCGGAGCTGGAAGCCGGTCGATCCGTCCGCCACGAAACTCGGCTTTGGGACGCCGGCCAGAGCCGAACGATGTCGATGCGGAGCAAGGAGGAGGCGCACGATTATCGATATTTTCCGGAACCCGACCTGCCTCTCCTCGATCTCAATGAAGATTTCATCCGGCGCCAAAAAGCAGCGCTTCCCGAACTCCCCCGAGACAAAGCGTCACGCTTAGTCGAAACGTATGAGATCTCCGCCCATGAGGCCGGCCTCCTGATTCAAACCCGTGCCTTGGCGGATTACTTCGAGCGGGCCACGGCCGTTTCGCAAAATCCGAAGCAGACCGCCCACTGGATCGTGCGCGAGGTTCTTCAGTATCTCCATGAACACCACAGCGAAATCGATCAATTTCCGATATCCGCCGAGCGCCTGGCCGGTCTCATCCGCCTCGTCGATAGCGGCGCCCTGACCTTGACGGCGGCCAAGGAGACTGTTTTCCCAAAAATGATCGCCGTTCAAGCAGAGGCATCCGTGATCGTCGAAGAAGAAAGCCTGGGCCAGGTGTTCGATGAGGGGGCTCTCAAAAAAACGGCCCGAGAAGTCGTGGCCGCCCACCCGGGCCCGCTCGCCCAGTACCGACAAGGAAAAAAGCAGGTTTTTGGTTTTTTTGTCGGCCTGCTGATGAAAGAAACCAAAGGTCGGGCCAACGCGGCCCTGGCCACGAAAATCTTGAAGGAAATCCTGGACGGGGACAAGGCACCCTCATGATCGAGCTCTATCACGTTTGGAAACAGTATGAAAAGCCGCAGTGGGCCCTTTCCGACATCACCCTCACCGTCAAAACTGGCGAGTTCTGTTTTATCACCGGGCCCAGCGGTTCCGGCAAGTCTACGCTCCTCAAGACAATTTATCGGGAGGTCCTGCCGACGGAGGGACAGATCGTCATTGCCGGCAAGAATATCCTCCGCATTCCAGACCACAAGATTTACCTCTTGCGGCGCAATATGGGCATCGTCTATCAGGATTTCCGTCTGCTCTTTCATCGGCGCGTATTCGACAACGTGGCCGTCGCTCTCCAGGTCCTGGGCTCCCCCAGGAAAGACATGAAGCGAAAGGTGTTCATCGCCCTGCGCATGGTCAACCTCCACCCCAGGATCTGGGATTATCCCTCCCATCTCTCCTACGGCGAACAGCAACGCCTGGCGATCGCCCGGGCCGTCGTCAACAATCCCCGGATCCTGCTGGCCGACGAGCCCACCGGAAACCTGGACCCCAAGCTGGCGGTCGAAATCATCGGCCTCTTCAAGGAGATCAACAAGCAGGGGACAACGGTCATCATCTGCACGCATGACAAGGAATTGATCCGTCAGTTCGGCGACCGGATCCTCTTCCTCCACGAAGGCAAGCTTCTTCGAAAGGACGCCGCGTGATTATTTACAAGGCCCGATATTTTCTCCGCGAAACGGTCAATAATCTTTGGCAGTACAAAACCCGGCATTTTTTCTCCCTGACCATCATCTGCTTGTCGTTCCTCATCGTCGGCCTCTTCTTGTCCGTTTCCAACAACCTCCGTGATCGGGCGGACGACCTCTCCCGGAACCTGGTGATCGTTTTTTATCTCGAGAAAAACCTGCCCGCCTCCGAACAGGACCTCATCGAGCAGCAGGTGCGCCAGTCGCCCCTTGTCGCCGAAGTCCGCGTGGTCAGTCCGGCCCAAGCTTCGGAAAAGTTCCTCCAGGATTTCCCCGGCCTCAAAGATATCTTGATGAACCTTCAGGCCAATCCCTTTCCGACGGCGATCGAAGCCACGCTCAAAGACCCACGCCTTTCCTACGAGGAAACGCTGCGGTTCATCGCCGAAATGAAAAAAAACGCCGGCGTGGAGGATGTCCAGTTTAACAGGGATTGGGCCGAGAAAATCCAATCCCTTGGCCGGCTGGCGCGGGCCGTGGGTTTTTTTCTGGGAGGCATCCTGGTCCTGGCCTCGTTCATCATTATTTCCAACGTCATCAAGCTCAACGTCTTCGCCCGGAAGTCCGAGATTGAAATCTTGCGCCTTGTCGGCGGGACCAACACATTCATCCGGATCCCGTTCTTGCTCGAAGGCCTCATCCTGGGCATCGCCGGCAGCCTGATTTCACTCCTCCTCCTTCTGGTCATCATCAAGCTTTTCCCCGTCTATTTGGGAAGCTCCCTGGGCGCCCTTCAAGAACTTATCAGCTTCCGCTACCTGACTCTTTCCCAGATCGTTTCTCTCATTGCCGGAGGCGGTTTTGTCGGCTTCTTGGGAAGCCTCAGTTCGCTGGCCAGGTTCCTGAAAATCTAGATGCAAGGAACCGCCCAAGGCCAGTTCTGGATTGAGGCCGGACAGTCCGTTTATAAAGCTCTGACCAAGAACCTTAAAAAATATAGCCCGCGTCCCGCCCTCGTAGCGAACGACAAGGTCCAAAAATATCTGCTGCGGCAAAAGGCCCTTAAAGAAGACAGAGTAATTCGATGGCCCCATTGCCCCCTCTGACATTTGACGAGTTCCGACGGTTTGTCTCGGACGTCCTGGAAATCGCCGAGCCCGCCTTGACGCCGCAGACTCATTTCGTCCACGACCTGACCGTCGACTCTTTAAAGATCGTGGAGCTCATGGTGCAATTGGAGGTGATCCTTGGCCACAGAATCCCGAGCGATGTCGCCTGGGAGATTCTGACCATGGATGATGCTTATCAATATTATCTCCGTACCGCATCAAGAGAACGATGATCGCGGAGCTCCCGGTTCTTCGTCCTCTGGTCCCCGTCTTGAAATTCCTCTACGGATACCGGGAGGATGGCGCCGAAAACATGCCGGCCTCGGGACCACTGATCATTCTCTACGCCGAATATTCTTTTCTCTGTGACCTCTACAACGCCCTCCAAACGGCCGCTTTGCTGTCAAAAAAAATCGCCCGGGACAGAGTTCTTATTTTTTTAGCCGAAGAATTGTTCGCCCTCCCCTATTTCCATTCCAGGCATCTCCGGTCATTCCTAAAAGTCTTTCCACTTCAGCCTCAGGGCACCGGAAAATACAGCCTCAACCTGCTGGAAGCCCTTGAACATTTGAAGAGCGGCGGCATCATCGTCATGAATCCCGAGGGAGACATGAGCCGGGATGGCCGCCCACTGCCCGCTCAGGGTGGAGCCGCATGGCTTGGACTGCACGCCGCCGCGCCGCTCGTTCCGATCATCGCTACGGCCGGCACCTACGACGCGTGGCCGCCATGGAAGCTTCTCCCTTATGCAAGAGGTCAAGCTTCGGTACGCATTGGAAAGCCGTTCCGGCTCGCCGAAACGGCGAGGGAGAAGATCGTAGAGGAAGATTTAAAAAAAGGCATCGCCAAAATTCAGTCGGAAATGAGCGCGCTCCGATTTGGCTCCGGCGGCCTCGAATCCTGGGCCGGGTCGTTGGCCGGCCGGGCGGATGTCGTGAATCGTCCCGCCGCGGCGAAGCAAGATTCCCCGCCGAAGGCAAACACCCGCCCTTCATCGATTCCGGCTTGGAAGCAAGGGATTCCCCTCCTCCTCTGGAGATGCCCGATCTGCCGGACCGAAGATTCGCTATTTCAAAAAGGAACGCTCTTTAAAGTCCTGTCGGTCGGCTGCCGGGCTTGCGGTTCGGTCTGGACTGTCAACCGGCGGCAAAGAAAGGACTTTCGATTGAAGGTCAGCCGAGGGCCGGATCCCCTGGTCGGCCTCGACCTGCCTCTCTCCGGCTGGTATGATGAAATGAAAAGAGATTTTCGACCCGAACCTCCTGCTTGGGTCGGCCTGGGAAAATCGTCTCAAGAAAAAACCTATCTTCGGACAAACCGGGTAAAACTTCTCCTCGACAGGTCCAATTCCCTGCTTCGAGATTGGTCCGGCCGGGAAGCCCCTGACAGGGAATTCCCGGCCCGCGCCGGAGACTGGAGGAAACTCGGTCCGGGCAGATTAACGCTGACCAATCTCAGGCTGATCTGGGAGAGTCCGGAGGGAAGTCTTGACTTCTGGTGGCCGCGCGTCAAGACTTTACACTTGCGTTTTTATCATCTCTGGGGTCTTGGCTATGGAGTGACCCCCTACCGGTTCGTTTTCCTTCGCGAGAGCGGACTCAAATGGTTGACCTACGCCGGCGAGCTAGCAAAAAAAAGACGAGCCGAAGCCCCCACGGAAGGTCTGCCTATCAAGATTTCTCATTATTGATCTCGCTTCAGGTTAGAGCGAAATCCATACCTTTTACCCACCCGAAGCTTTGAACAAGCGACGTCCGAGAATAGCTATCGGGAAAAAGCCCGACGGGTGGCACGGTTTGGGGGCCCCCCGCCGAACCGAACGTTTATTGCTACGGAATAAATGCGCGGAATTAAACAAGAGGGTCCGTGAGGGGCGCCGGGGGTGAACCGGGACAGGACCCGTCGGGCTTGCCTGCGAGTAATTCTCGGTAGGGGCCTCCATTTGACACTCCTAACTAATTGTCTTACAATCCTTTAGAAATGGCATCCCTCGGTCAAGAACTCAAGCGGGAAAGAGAGCTCAGGGCGATCCCGCTCAAGGAAATCGCCAATATCACCAAGATCAGCATCAGGTATCTGCAAGCTCTCGAGGAAGACCGCCTGGATATCCTGCCCGGCTCGTTCTTCATCAAGGGAGTGATTCAGGCTTATGCCAAGGCCATCGGCGTGGAGGAAAACTATTTCTTGAATAAATATCATGAGGACATGCTCCTCCAGACGTACACCATAGATAAAGACGGTGGAAAGGGCAAAGAACGTTTGGGGCTGTCGATCACCCGCCGGGCTAAGCTCTATCTGGCCGTTATCATCATTGGAGTGGCTGCGATCATCCTCGCCGTGTTGTTCATCCACAAGCCGAGTGCCAAAGTCCGGAAGGCTTCGGTCTCGCCCATGACAGCGAGCGCGGAAGTTTCGACAACGGCCATGAACAAACCGGCGCGCAACATCGACGCGGCCGTCCCGGGTCCAACGGCACCGCTGAAGCTCGACCTATCCTTTACCGCCGAGACGTGGATCCAAGTCTATGCTGACCGCCAGCTCAAGGTCGACGGCATCAAGCGGGCCGGAGAAAAGGTCGTTTGCGAGGCCAAGCAGGAGATCCTGATACATATCGGCAACGCCGGCGGTGTCGATTTGCTGATTAACGGCAAGCCCGGGAAGCCGTTGGGCGCGGCCGGAGTCGTCCGGACCGACATCAAGATCACCCCGGAGAATTGCGGAGAATTCCTGCGCTCAGCGGAACAAGTGAAGGGCGCTCCCGCGGCATAAGCGACGGCCATGGACAACTCAACGACCCCGGACAATCGCAAGAAAAAAGGCTCGCGGATCATCGGGGCGATCATCGTCGTCCTCGTCCTCCTCTTCGTCATCATCGATTTTTTCATCCGGAAAGGCACGGAATTCTCCCCGACCAGAGTCACCAACATCCTCCTTGTCTCCCTTCAAATCATCGTCCTCCTCTTGGCCTTGATTCTGTTTTTTGTCCTCGGCCGGAACCTCACCAAGCTCTATCTCGAACGGAAGCAGAAAGTCGTCGGTTCGCATTTTAAAACGAAGCTCGTCCTCTTTTTCACGGCCTTGTCGTTCCTCCCCACTCTGCTCTTATTCCTGTTCACGAGCGACCTCATCAGCCGCAATATCGAGCAATGGTTCAAGATGGACCCCAACAGGATCTTGGAAGACGCCAAAAGCCTGGCCGACGGTTTCGAGCTCAGCACCTCGGAAACGACACTTCACTATGCCCAGCAATTGGCCAAAGAGATCAGGCGCCAGAACCTTTTTCTTCCCGAGAAAAGGTCCAAGCTTGAGGAATTCATCCGGGCGAAGCTCACCGAGTACAAGATCGACGAGATCGGCATCTTTTTGGAGGAAGAAGAGCTCTTCACCTACCTCAACCCCAACCTGCCGCTCCAAGATTATCAGGACCTGAAAACAGAGATCGTCAAACGCGCCCACCTCGGCGAACTCTTCAGCGACATCAAGCCCATGGGCACGGGCGAGCTTATCAGGCGCGGCGTTTCCCTCAGCGTCCCGAACATCGGCAACGTCCTCGTGACGACCGGAAAGTTCCTGGCCCAAAACTACGCCCAGAAGATTAACTCCATTACGACGTATGGCCAGAGATACCAGCAGAGAAAAACCCAGAAAGACCTGGCCAAGACGTTCTACCTCCTGACCCTGATCTTCGTCACCCTCCTCATCATTTTCGCGGCCACCTGGATCGGATTCCACATCGCCAGGAGCATCACCGTCCCCATCGAAAAACTGGCCCAGGCCACGCGCGAAGTGTCTAAGGGCGATCTTTCCGTCCGGGTGGAAGACCCGGCTTCCGACGAAATCGGCATTCTCATCGATTCCTTTAACCAGATGGTTACCGACCTTCGCGACGGTCAACAGAACATCGCCCAGAAGACGGCGGAGCTTGGAGCGCGAAAACAATATATCGAGACGATCCTCAACGCCGTGACCACGGGCGTTGTGGCCACGGATGCCCAGGGCGTGATCACGACGATCAATCCCTCCGCCCGCGATATGCTGGCCTTGCCCGACAAGAACCTGACCGGAAAGCACTATAAAGACATCCTCAGCCACGGCCGTTACGAGGAGTTCCTTAAATACATTGACTGGGGGATGAAGGCTAGATACCGACTGACGGATAAAGAAATTCAGCTCGTCCTCAACGGACAGCAGTCGACGATCGCCCTCAGCCTCTCGCCCCTCAAGCAGCCGGGAAAAGAGTTCTCCGGCCTGATCATCATCCTCGACGACCTAACCCAACTCATCCGGGCCCAGAGGATCGCGGCCTGGAAGGAAATCGCCCAGCGGGTCGCCCACGAAATTAAAAACCCGCTCACACCCATCCAACTGAACGCGGAGCGCATCATCAAGAACCTAAAAAAATCCGATACCGCCGCCGGCACGTTTATCGAGGAGGGAGCCAAAGTCATCATCCAAGAGGCTCAGACGATCAGCACCCTCGTCGATGAATTCTCGGATTTCGCCCGGCTGCCCAAGATCAACCTCCAGTCGGCCAATATTCACGAGATCATCGATCAGGTCATCGCTCTCTTCCGCGGCATTTTCGCCGACGTCGAGTTCGAAGTGAGCCTGTCTCCGGACGTGCCGGCCGCGATCCAGATCGACCCCGAACAGATGAAGCGCGTTTTCATCAACCTGATCGACAACGCTATTGACGCCATGAACAAAAAAGGTAAAATCTTAATCCTGACTTCTTTCGACCGCGAGCCGCAACAGGTGAGAATCGAAGTCTCCGACACAGGTCCGGGCATTCCAGTCGAAGACAAGGACAAGCTCTTCCTGCCCCACTTCTCCACGAAAAAGAAGGGCACCGGCCTGGGCCTGGCCATCGTCAGCCAGATCGTCAAAGAGCATAACGGCTCGATCGAGGTCCAGAACAACCGTCCCTCCGGAGCGAAGTTCACGGTCCAGATACCGACATGAGCAAAGATCGCATTCTCGTCATTGATGATGAAGCCAGCATCCGGTCCTCCCTGCAGGGCATCTTGGAGGACGAAGGCTACGACGTGAAGACTGTCGAGACGGGTGAAAAAGGGCTGGATCTCCTGAAGAAACAAAATTTCGGGCTTATCCTCCTCGACATCTGGCTCCCCGAAATGAGCGGCATGGATGTCCTCAAGCAGGTCAAAGGCCAGGAGGAACCTCCCCAAATCGTCGTCATTTCGGGACACGGCAACGTCGAGATGGCGGTCCGGGCGACCAAGCTCGGCGCCTTCGATTTCCTGGAAAAGCCGCTCTCCCTCGAGAAAGTCGTCTTGACCGTGAACAACGCCCTGCGCCAGCATAAGCTCGAAGAGGAAAATATCGCCCTTCGTGAAAAGATCAAGCCTCGTTACTATCTGGTTGGGAAAAGTGCCGCCATCCAGAAATTGAGGAGGGAAATCAAAAAGGCCGCCCCCACCAACGGCCGCATCCTGATCAGCGGCGAGAACGGCTCGGGCAAAGAACTTGCCGCCCGGCTCATCCATCAGCAGAGCCAGAGAAAAGACAAACGGTTCGTCGAGCTTAACTGCGCCGCCATCCCGGACGACCTGATCGAAAGCGAACTGTTCGGCAGCCTCAAAGGCGAGACGCCCCTCACCGGAAAGGATAAAAAAGGGAAGCTCCTTCAAGCTGACGGAGGGACATTATTCCTGGACGAGATCGGCGACATGAGCGTGAAAACCCAGGCCAAGCTGGTCAAGGCCATCATGTCCCAGAAATTCGAGCCCTTGGGTTCGGCCGAGACGGTTGCCTTCGACACGCGGATGATCGCCGCGACAAGCAAGAACCTCAAAGACTTGATTGTGAAGGGCAAATTCAAAGAGGACTTATTCTTCAAGCTGAACGTCCTCCCGATGACCATCCCTCCCCTCCGGGACCGCACAGAAGACATTCCGCTCTTGGTCAACTACTTCCTCCGCTATTTCTCCTCGGAGTACGGCAAGAAGCCCAAGTCCATGAACCGGGAGGCGATGAAGGCATTTCTCAACTACTCCTGGCCGGGAAATGTCAGCGAGCTGATGAATGTCATCGAGCGCTTTGTGATCATGGTCGAGGATGAAGAGATCGGCGTCTCCCATCTCAACCTGCTCGTCGAAGCCCGAGAATTGGAGACCATGCCCGGCCTCCACAATCACCCGACGCTCGGCCAGGCTGCCCAGCTTTTCGAGAAGCGGTTTATCCACCGGGCCTTGACCAAAAACCACTGGGACCTGGCCAGGACGGCGGCGGAGCTGGACCTCGACGCCGCAGCGCTCAAAGAGAAGATCAAGGGCCATAACATCACCCTGTTTGACTGATCCGCCTCCATGCCTCTCGACCAAGCCGAAGCCATCATCCTTCGAACCTATCCCGTCGGCGACCAGGACAAAGTCGTTGTGTTTCTTACCCGCGACAAAGGGCTTCTCCGCGGCGTCGCCAAAGGTGCCCGAAAATTTGGGAACAGGTTCGGGAGCTCGCTGGAGCCCATGTCGCGGGTGGCGATTTTCTACTACGAAAAAGAGCGGAAGGATCTGGTCACAGTCAGCGATTGCGACCTCATCGATTCATTCTTCGACATCCAGAAGGACCTGAAGACCTCCCTAACCATCTCATATTTCACGGAGCTCATCGAGGAATTCGTCCCCGCGCGCGCCCGCGAGGATCTCATCTTCCGCCTGCTGTTGTCCGTTCTGGAGGCCCTCAAAGGGCGAGGCGACCTCAGCCTCCTGACCCGTTATTTTGAAGCCTGGTTTCTCCAGATCAACGGCTTCCTGCCGAATGTCGGCCGGTGCAAGAAATGCGGCAAGACCCCCACCGAAGGCGGATGGCTGGCGCCGAAGAAAGACGGCGTTTATTGCGCCGACTGCGCCCCCGTCAAAAAGGAGGAGGTGAAGCGGGAGCTGGCGTCTTTCTTGAATTGGGCTCGCAAGAATCCCCCACCCGGAGAAGGGGTGTTTCCCTATTCGCCCGGCGAGCTCCGCGCCATCCGGACAAGCCTCCAATCGATGATCATTTACCATATGGAAAAAGAGCCGAAGAGCCTGCGGTATATCAAAGATTGACATGGACGCAATAAATAAAGTGACGTCCTTGATCGGGCAGCGCTAGGTCCGTCCGCAGTCCCCGGACCCCAGGGGAACCAGTCCCGTCGGTTCCCCCCGTCGGAAAAGCCGACGGGTCCCCCCTCCGCTACGGGGACTTACGGACGGACCAAGCACCGCCCTTAGAATATCGCTTTATATGGCGAATTAATCAAGGTTCTTGTCCCAAGGCATGGTCGACTGGCCCCTAAAAAGGACATCGTCCGTGGATAACAAGGCACATGTCCTCGGAGAATTCGACTCACGTTTTTTGGCACATTTTATGCTGCGGCTTTTGGCATTGGGATTTAGGCGAGCCGGAGAGTTTTCTACGGGCCTTGGGCGCGCTATAATAAGGGCAGCCGGAAAGAAAAGAAGCCGCGCGATTCAGGAGGTCTCCTTCGAGATAGGCGAAGGGCGGAGCGATGCCATCATCAGGGAGAAAATGGGCGAGCACGAAGATGACCAAGGGAAAGGCTAGAAAATACGGCTGTCGAGTCTTCGCGGCGGGACTGTGCATAGTCTCTGGAAATTTTTTTCAGCCGAGCTCCGGATTCCAGGAAGCCGTCCGGCCACAAAAGCCGCTCCAGTACGACGTCCGAGTCACCCTCAAGCTCATCCAGGTCGTGGTGATAGATAGGAAAGGGAGCCCCGTCACTGACCTTCGCAAAGACGAGTTCATCCTCTACGACAACGGAGAACAAAAAACCCTGACGGAATTCGAACAGCATTCCCTCGAACTTCCGTCCACACAGGTGCCCGCCGAGGAGCGCGTGGCCCCGACGCCGCTCGCATCCACGCCCCGGCTCCTCAACCGCAGGTTTTACTTCCTTTTCGATTTCGCTTACACCGATGACAATCTCACGGGCTTGCGCGTCGCCCGGAAGGCAGCCCTAGACTTCATCGATACAAAGCTCATGCCCACCGACGAGGTGGGAGTTATCTCGTTCTCGGGAAAAAAAGACTTGAAGATTCACGAATTCCAGACGACAGACCATCAAAAAATCAGGAAAGCCATCGAATCGCTCGGTATTAAAGATGTCATAGGAACCCCAGCGGCCGGGTCGGCGCCGGGCGGGTCCGAGGCTCGATTCGTCGCCCGCAATTTCGCCTGGGCCCTGACCGCTTTCGCCCAGGCCCTGCGCTATGTTCCCGGCCAGAAACAGATCATCCTAATATCCAAAGGAATCCCGGGCCGCTTCATCAACAGCCCGGAAAGCAGGAACAGCGACCTGCGATATGCCTTTACTGAACTCGGCAAAGAGCTGGCCACATCGAACATCTCGGTTTTTCCGATCAATGCAGAGGACCCCTTAACAGCCCTCTCAAAAACTGAGTCGCAAACGGGGGCCTCGACTCTCCGCGAATTGGCCGCCACCACGGGAGGACAGTATCTCGGCAACGCCGTCAACTCCGCCGAACATCTAGAAAAGGTCCAAGCCCTGACGGGAACGTATTATGTTTTGGGCTACCCCATCAAAGAGACATGGGACGGCAAGTACCACAAGATCAGGGTCAAGGTGATCCGTCCGGACTGCGAAGTCCGCGCCCAGGCCGGCTATTTGGACCCCAAACCGTTTCCGGAGTACTCGGACCTGGAAAAACAGATTCAACTGGTCGATTTGGCCCTGGCCGAAAATCCGCTCTCGCAAACGCCGGTGCGCTTTATAATGCAAGCTTTGCCTTGCTCCGCCGGGCCGCCTCGAAACCTCGGCCTCGTCTCAACAATTCCCCTGGATAGACTCAAAGACATCGTCGGAAAAAAAGTCGAGGCCGTCAGCCTCGTTTTCAATGGCCGAGACGAAATCGTCGAGCTCGGCCGCACGGAAGCTGACCTCGTGGCTATTAAACAGAAAAACGCCTATTTTTATTCTCTCCTTTCCGTGCCGCCGGGAAACTATAGATGCCGGATTGTCCTGAGGAACCTTGAGACGGGCCGGGCCGCTGTGGCCGCGGTGACGGCCGTTGTTCCTGAGGAGAAGCCCGACGAGATCTTGCTTTTCCCGCCGCTCTTTTTGGCCCCGGAAAAGGGAGCCTTTTTCATCGAAGGAGATTCGGCGAAAGGCCCGAGCAGCAAGGGCGGATCCCGCCTTTTTTCGAAGATGTTCTTTTTTGATCCGGCCCAATACACTCCGTCGTCGGAGTCCGCCTTGAAAAAAGGGAGGGAAATCTGGTTTGCCGTTCGCTGTGCCGTGCCGAAAGGCTTCCCGGGCGACGTCCGCCTGTCCGCATCTTTTTTCGACGCCCAAACGGGAGACGAGATCCCTGTTCCCCTGACAATCATCGCCAAGAACGACGACGACGGAGTCAAAGCTTTTTTCGTCCGCTTCGAAATCCCGGCGCTCGAGCCCGACACATATCGGTTGTCTTTAACAGCGGAGGGACCGGACGGGAAATTCTCCCGGCTGGTCCGCAACTTTGTGATAAATTAATAATACCAACCTCCAAGAGGTACGAGATGAATTGGATAAGATTGAGGATCTTTCTTTTAGCTCTCGTCGCGGCGTTTGCCGGCACCCTTTTGCCCGCGGAAGGAATCGGCCAGGACAAGGCTCCTTCCGCGGCCAAGAGCGCATCGCAGATTGATTTCCAGGCTCTGCTGCCAAGGGAGGCCGAATACTGCCGGAAACTCGAAGCTTCGATCTTGGATTTCTTTTGTCGCGAAGAGGTCGAAGAGACGATTGACATCACCCTGGAAGCGAATAAGCCAAACGCCCCGATCAATCAGTGGACCTATTTCGACCTCCGAACCGGTCAAACGATATTTTATCAGCCGGGCAAAGTCGGTAAATTCAAGAATACTTTTGTCTACGATTACCAATGTATCCGGAGGGACCGGGTGATCACGGAGACACGAACCCTCCTCAAAGAGGGCAAGGAAAAAAGGAATGAGCCCAACGCTCAGCTGAAATTGTCGGGCTTTTTCTACTTCAACAGCCTCCTCAGCCCCGTCAATCTATTCGGGGAGAGCAGCCAACCGGATTACGATTATCAAGTCGTCGGGAGAGAAAGGTTCGAGAGCCGCCCGGTCATCGTCGTCGAGGTCAAGCCCAAGGCGGGCGTCGTCGAGCCCAAGTGTCTTTCCGGAAAAGCCTGGATCGAGCCCGGGACGGCCGATATTCTCAAGATGGAATTGACTCAGAGGCCCTCCGGCGGCTTGGAAGTGTTTGCCAAGAGGGAAGCCCAATACAAACGCAAGCTCCGCCTGACGCTACGAACGGAGTTCAGCGCCGAGAAGAACGGCATACGGTTTCCCAGCCGCCTTCTCATCGAAGAAGCCTATCTCAATGATCAGGGCCGAGCCTTTGTACGTTCCAAAACAAATATCGTTTACACGAATTTCAAATTTTTCACCGTGGCGACGGAAAGTCGCATCATCAAATAACGAATCGGGATCAGTACTGGCGGAAAAGTTTGCCCCACGAGGTTCGCATAAAAGCATTTGTCCGCTGTTTCCCGATCGCGGGATGCCAGATCCAATCGTGAAAAATGACCGAAGCGATATAAGACCACGGCACGAGCACCGTGCGCAGCAAAAACTTCTCCAGCGGCTTGAGCGGCCCCCAGTAAATCATTTTTTGGCCGCGGCTGGCAAAAGTATTCTTCCCCTTTTGAAAATGAAAATTCTCCGCAGAAATGTCTTCGCCGACAATCTCGATATCTTTGATATCGCCCGAGCCGAGCCCGGCTTCGTGGGCGAGGCGGATAAAATCCAAATCCATCGGCTCGAAACCCATCATTTTCGCGGCCACGGCGTCGATGGCCACCTGGTCGGCGCTGGCCAGGATGAAATTTTTAATATAAGGCACCATACAGCGCGGCCCGGGGCCGTCGCCGGCGACCGTCCCGTCCATGACGGCGAAGATCCCGGAATGGATTTCCTTTTGGATCGTCAGCAGGTCGACGAGCGTCTGGTGGATGACCGAGTGCGTCCAGTGCCGCCGCTCGTGGAGCAGGCCGCCGAAGGCGTTTTTCATGGCTCCGGTCATGGTCGTGAAAACGTGAGTCTTCATCGTCGGCAGATGAATGATATTCTCACCGATCAGCCGCCTGGGAATTTCTATGCCTTTGGGGAAGATCTCGTCCAGGACCCGAATCCTGCCCTTGGGTTCATAGCGGACCCATTCCTCGTTTTCATAGAGATGAATGTTGCGCAGGCCGTATTTCTCGACGACCGCCAAGTGTTTATTCTCCCGCTCGCCTTTTTTGGCCGAGACGACGACCGTCCGGTTGTGACAGGCATGGACGAGATCCCGCCGGTATCCGTCTTCCAGCAGGGTCCGGACCACGCCTTCCAGTTGCCAGGGTGTCGTCGAGCAGGCCGGATAAAAATAGTGCCAGGACATATTTATTTTGAGGGCCGTATCCTTGTCCTTGGGAAGGAATGACTGGTAGTCTGCGAGGTGCATGAGTTTTTTGTGATCTTCGATCACAGTCTGGGGAGATGTTTTCAAGACAGCGACTTTGGATTTGGGCATGGATTTGTCACCTCGTGTAGAGAATGAGGACAACCGCCGCGATCCAGAGCACGATGGCCAGAAGAAGCGGCCTGTCGTTAATGACCAATTCCTCGGGGCTTCCGCCCTTGCCTTTCTGATGGACAAGATAGAGATAGCGGAAAATCCCATAGAGGACGAACGGTGTCGTAAAAATAAGGTTGGTCGTCCCGAACTTCTTGACCGTTTCCTCGGAGACGGTATACAGGCAATAGGCGATCACGGTCGACGCGGTGACGACGCCGATCATTTGGTCCAGCAGGTAGGCGCTGTATTCCTTGAGGATCGGCCGGTGGGCGGCCGCGTTGTCCTCAAGGAGGACGAGCTCATGCCGCCGCTTGCTCATGGCCAGAAAGAGCGCGAGCAACGTGGTGCAGATAAGCAGCCAGGAGGACAGAGGCACGCCGATCACCAGACCGCCGGCCACGACGCGGATGACAAAGCCGGCGGCGATGATGAAGACGTCCAGGATGACGACATGCTTGAGCTTCAGGGAATAGGCAAGCTGGAGAATTCCATAAACGGCGCCGGCGATGAAAAAATTCGCGTTCAAAACGAAGGCCAGGACGAGGCTGACGACGGCCAAGACCACAGCCATGCCGACGGCCCGGCCCGGGGTGATCCTGCCCGAGGCAATCGGCCGCTTGGATTTTTTGGGGTGGCGCTTGTCCTCCTCCAGGTCGAGAACGTCATTAGCCAAGTAGACGGCGCTAGACAAGAGGCAGAAGATCGCGAAGGCGGCCCCGGTCTTGAGCCAAAGTTCAAGCCGGAAAAATTCTCTGGCGAAGACCAGGGGGGCAAAGATAAAAAAATTCTTGGTCCACTGCGTCGGCCGCAGGGATAGGATGAGATCGCGAAACGTCAAGATAGGCCTTTCGTTAAATCCTTCCTATTGTAGCGGAAACGCGGGGGCGATTCAAATTGGCAACAAAGAGTGAGATCCATCCCCTAGCCGCAGGATTCTTTCTTGCCCGTCAGAGCGGAAGTCTTTTCTTGATTCATCAATGGTCTCTATCTATAATCGGCCTATGATTTTGCACATTTTAAAAAGCAAAGTGAAAACCGGGATTTATAGGATTCTCTTTATTTCCCTAATGATTCCCGGATTGGTCCCTACCAACATACTCTGGGCAGTCGCGCCGCCGAACAATGCCGGCCAAAAAACTGCGTTGATCTCCTTCATCGACCTTTCCGGACAGAAGGAACGGCAGGTCGTCGTCGACAAGGAGCCGGGCCAATATCTCGGCCATCCAACAACGGTCCTGCTGGAGGATCAAAAAACGATCCTCTGCGTCTATCCTAAGGGACACGGGAAAGGGCCGATCTGTCTCAAAAAAAGTACAGACGGCGGACTCACCTGGAGCGGAAGGCTCCCGGTTCCCGACAATTGGGCGACGAGCCTGGAGACCCCAACGATCCATCGCATTATAGATGAGGCCGGACGGAGGCGATTGATCGTCTTTTCCGGACTTTATCCCTGTCGGATATCGGTCTCCGAAGATGACGGCCGGAGCTGGTCACCTCTGACTCCAGTCGGCGATTGGGGAGGGATCGTGATCATGTCCAGCGTCGTCCGTCTCAAGAACGGCGCCTACATGGCCCTCTTCCACGACGACGGGAGATTCTTCAAAAAAGACGGAACAGCCACCAAGACGATGACCTTGTATAAGACATTTTCTGGAAACGGCGGCCTGACCTGGTCTTTTCCCGAGCCGATCTTTGCCTCGCAAGACATCCACCTCTGCGAACCGGGAGCTGTCCGGTCGCCGGATGGAAACCAGATCGCCGCCCTGCTGCGCGAAAATACGCGGACGCGAAATTCCTATGTCATCTTCACCAAGGACGAGGGAGAACATTGGTCCAAGCCGCGCGAACTTCCCGCCTCCCTGACGGGAGACCGTCATACAGCCAAGTACGCGCCGGACGGAAGGCTGTTCATTTCCTTCAGGGATATGGCGGCCGGCTCCCCCTGGCGGGGCGATTGGGTCGCCTGGGTGGGCACCTATCAGGACATCATCGAGGGCCGGGAAGGGCAATACCGGATCCGGCTGATGGACAACCTCAAAGACGGAGACTGCGCATACCCCGGCGTCGAGGTCCTTCCGGATGGAACGTTTGTCGCCACGACCTACGGCCACTGGATCGAAGGCGAGCCGCCGTTTATCATGAGCGCCCGGCTTAAGCTCACGGAAATCGATGCCCTGGCAGGACGTCGAGGGCAGCTTCGATAGCTCCGACGAACGGCTGGCTCGGAAGAAATCAAGTGCCCAAGCGTCAAAAGACTGAAATCATGAAAACTGGAGGTCTATCTGGGATCGCTCGTGGGGGCCAGCCGGATGGAATTCAGGAAGGAGTCTGCCCGTGAAAAATAGAACCGCCGGCATCCTCGGAGGCCTGATCCTGGCCATATTCACGGCCGTCCCCATCATCCGGTCCCAGGAGACAGAGAGCCAGAACCTCGACGAGATGAAAAAAAGCGCGCCCAAAGTTTTCCTGGACGGAACGCGGATCGACCTCGACTTTATCCGCACTGAGATCACCTTCGTCAACTATGTCCGGGACCGCAAAGAAGCGGATATCCACATCCTTATCACTCAGCAACGCACCGGTGGCGGCGGCCGGGAATATACGCTCGCATTTATCGGGCTGAATCGCTACGAAGACTTGAAGAATGAACTCAAATTCTACTCGAACCGGACCGAGACCGAAGATGAGGTCCGCAAAGGCCTGGTCCAGATCCTGAAACTCGGGCTGGCGCCCTATGCCGCCCGGACGCCAATCTCCAAGATTCTATCACTGAGCACTAACGGCATGGTGAAACCTACGGCTGTCGTCGATAGATGGAACTTCTGGGTTTTCAGCTTCAGTGCCCGTGGTCGGCTGAACGGCGAGCAGGCCCGCAAGTACGAATCCCTCAACGGCAACGTTTCGATCAACCGGGTGACCCCAGAATCGAGGATCCGGATGGGGTTCTCGGCGAGCTTAGACGAAAGCCGCTTCGATTACGAAGAGGAAGGCTATTATTACCGGGAAACCAGTTCTGCTAGAGCGAGCGCCTTCGATGGACTCTTTGTCCAAAGTCTTGGCGAGCATTGGTCGGCGGGGGCCTTTTTCAACATCAGCCATTCGACGTACAGCAACATCCATATCGGTTTCACCATCGCCCCGGCCGTTGAATACAATTTCTTCCCCTATTCTCTCTCGACCCGGCGGCAGCTGCGCGTTCTCTACCGCATCGGCTGCAGCCGCGCCAAATACATCGAAGAAACGGTGTACGATAAACTCTCGGAAACTCTGCTGAACGAAATCCTCACGATCACGCTTTCCATGTCCGAGCCGTGGGGAAATACCGAGATCTCGCTCGAAGGATCCAACTACTTCAAAGACTTCAAATACAATCGGTTGAGGTTTTCGGCCAATCTTTCCCTTCGCATCTGGAAAGGGCTGGCCCTGACCATAGACGGCCGCTACTCCGCCGTGCACGATCAGCTCGCCCTGCGAAAGGGTACGGCAACAGTCGAAGAATTGCTCCTGCGGAGGACGGAGCTGGCCACCGAATATAGCTACGCTCTATCTGTCGGCTTCAGTTATACATTCGGTTCGGTATACAGCAACGTCGTCAACCCACGCTTTGGCGGCGGCTTCGGGGGACCAGGCGGAGGCGGCTTCGGCTTTTAATGGTCTGATTTGTGGTTCCGGCTGCGACTCCCCCCGGAAGAGACGGCCCCCAAAATCACAAGACTTCCGATTAAAGGGAATCCGTGTTCAATACTCGACGTCTGTTCCAGTGAAGGAGGAACTGTTCTTGTTGAGGTAGAGAAGCAGAATTCGGATGGCCACGAAGATAATCCCGCCAGCCAGGACGATCGAATAGATCGTTAAGAAAGTGACGTAGAGGTACGATTTCTTCCTCGACAGGTCCTGGGAGAACAAAAGGTCGACGACCGTCTTCCCGAAAAGGATGATCATGATGACGACCCCGCCCGCCGCCCGGTAAAAATATTCCAGGGAGCTGCGGAGGTCGACAGTGTCCAGGGCGATCAGCGGATACAGCAGCCAGGCAGTGATGGCCCAGACGAGGATGAAGAGGAAGACTCTCGTTCCCTTTTTGCCAAGCGTCGATTTCGCAATTTCCATTGGCCTTTAGCATATTCCGGCTCAAAGAAATAGTCAAATGAATTAGTTTGACTTCCCCAGAAGGCTTGGATTAAAAATACCTTAGTTTCACACCATGGAAGGCCGAAGAAAAACCATCTCCCGCGCTGCCGGCGCACTGGCCTTCGGCTTTTTTCTTCTCGTCCTCGTTTTCGACTTCACCGACCAGTCCCTGCTGGCCCCGTCCATCAACGCTCTTCTCCGTGATTTCTTCCAGTCGACGTCGAACGTCGTTCCTCTGGGCTGGCTAACCTTCACCTTCACCCTCTCGTCAGCCGTCTCCATGGTCATCGCCGGCTTTGCCGCCGACCGGAAATCGCGGCTGAAAATCTGCCTGGCCGGCTGCCTCATTTACGGCTCGTTTTCCGCGCTGACCCTCCTGGCGCCGCACGGCCGCGCCGGATATCTTTTCTTCTTCATCACCCGCGCCTTGAACGGCATCGGCGTCGGAGTCATCGTCCCGGCCGTCTTTTCTCTAGTGAGCGATATCGTCGCCCCGGCCCGGCGATCCACCGCCTTCGCCCTTATGTCAGTGGCGATGCTTGTCGGACGCCTGGCCGGATTCGTCATCGCCGGGTCCGTGGCCGACCGCTGGCGTCTGGCCTACTTCGCGGTCGGAATCATCAACCTCCTGCTGGCCGCAGCGCTTCTCATCGTTCAAGAGCCCAAACGAGGGGCCCGGGAACAGGAGCTTCGCGAAGCCATTCTCGGGGGCGCCGAATACAAGTTCCGCATTTCCTTGAAAGACGTCCGGATGATTCGCGCTGCCAAGAGTAATTTCTGGCTGATTCTGAATTTCGTCGATGTCTTTCCGGGCTCGATGATCCTCTTCCTCATCTTCAAGTATATGAAAGATATCCATAATCTGGAAGCGCACACGGTGAATTTCGCCGTCCTGGCGATCTTTGTCTTCGGAGCCCTGGGCGCCCTGACCTTCGGCCGGCTCGGCGATTGGGGATTTCAGAAAGACAAAAGGGCCAAAGTCTGGGTGGCTCTATTCTGCAACAGCCTGCCGATCGTCTTCATGATCGTTTTTGTCCGGTCCGCAGTTTGGATCCCAAACGGGGCCAGCCTATCCCAGGCCCTGGCCGTGCCCGGTCTGTGGGTCCTCATCCTGACCATTGCCGCCGCTATGTTCGTCAATCAGGGTGTCAACCCGAACTGGTACAGCTCCCTGGCGGATATCAACCTTCCCGAGCACCGGGCAACGATGGTATCATTGGCATCCGTGACCGATATGATCGGCAGCGCCCTCGGTCCCGTCATCGCCTCGTACGTGGCAACGCTCTGGGGTCTCCGGGCGGCGATGTGGTCCATCCTTATTTTTTGGGTCGTGAATATATTTTTCTGGCTTCCCGTCCTCTCCCATATCCGAAAAGATTTAGAGCGCGTCCATCGCATCCTCGGCGAGCGGGCCGTCGAAATGAGAAGGAGCTCCGCCCTGCATGCCGATTGAAAGAATTACCATCCTTTTCAACCCCTCGGCGGGAATGGGCCGGGCTCTCGTCAAGAAAAACGAGATTGAAGAACGTCTCCGGGGATACGGCCTGGCCTATGATCTCGCCGTAACCGAAAGCGAAGAGCAACTGAGGACGCTGACGAGAGAGCAGGCCCGGACGGGCAGGATTCTTGTTGGCGCCGGCGGAGATTCCACGTTTCACATCATGGCCAATGAGATCATGGCCGCGGACGCGGCGGTGACCTTGGGCATGATCCCCGTCGGGTCGTCCAACGATGTCGCCAGGGAATTCGGCGTAAGCTCCTTGGAAAACGCCTGCCGAGCTTTAAGGAATCAAAAGACAAAAGGAATCGATATCGGATACATCTCTGAGGGCGAGAAGCCTGTCCGATATTTCTTGGGACAGGCAAACATAGGCCTGGGAGTCTTCGTCAACAGATATGTGGCGGAGCTGGCCCGCCGGAAGCCAGGGCTGGCCGGGCATCAAGCCCTGGCCGGAGTGATGGGTGTGCTCGGAGCCTATCGGAATCAACTGATTCCCGTCCATTTGGCCGTGGAATCTCAAGCGGGCCGGATGGAGGGCGAATTCACGGCAGCCGTCATCAGCAATGTGCGCTACTGGGCAACGGGGAAGATCATCAACCCGAACGCGCTGCCCGATGACGGCCGGCTGGACCTCTGTTTGATCAAGAAATGTTCCTTCCTGCGCCTGGTCCGAGTGTCCTGGCTGGCCGGCCGGGGCGAGCCTGACAGGGCGAAAGAAGTGAAAATCCTCCAGTCCCCGAGCTTCCGGATATCCTCGGAGACACCGTTTGCAATCCAGACCGACGGAGAGATTCTAGGAAGCCTCGAAAACCCCGCTCTCTTTAATAGGGTTGCGCTGAAGATCCGGCCGCGCGCCCTCACGATTATTTATGATGAGGAGCCCGCCTCAAGTCGAATTGACAATTGAGCGTCTGGACTGGTAGACTCGTGCTTCCGGACGGGGAAGACAATGGACTCATGCCGAAAGAGAGTTCTTCTGATTTTCGGACTGCTCTTTGTCCTGGCAATTCTATTCGTCCCCTATCGCCTGACGAGCGTATCCTATAAAAGGGATTTTTCTACGGACCTCATTTGGAGGACGACGGCCAAACAGAGCGGCTACATGTTATTGCCTAGATTTCTCAAGTCTCAGAAGGTGAAGAGTTCGGCCCGGGACCGAGACCAGCGCTTTTATGCATTAAACAAGAAAATGCTCGTCGCGGAACTCGGCATCATTGTTTTTCTTGGAGCCCTCGATTATTTCGTGCTCTGCGCCTTGCTGCGGAGAACGACCCGCTAACCGCCCGTCTGCCGTCTATTGTCGCTGAATCCGTTTGACAGCCATCAGCCCTAATCCGACGCCTGACCCGATCAAGGAGAGGATTCTCCGGATGATCGTCATCGAAAATCCTGTCCCTGCGCCAAGGCCGAGAAGGACAAAGAGGGCCACATTGGTCGCTTCTAGTGTGCCCAAAGATCCTGGAATGGCAGGGATGATGAATCCGAAGACAGACAGGGAGACGACGAGGAAGGCTTTGACCACGGTGACGCCGGCAGCGCCGATAAATTTCAGGGTGAAATAAATTTCCGACACCCAGAACAAGTGGGCCAGGGCGTAAAAAAAAAGGACAAGAAAGAACGTCCGCCGGTGGCTGCGATAGAAATCGGAAATGTATTCATCGGTCTCTTGAATCTTGGGCATCCGCGCCTGGAGGAACTTGAACCGGATGCGCAGTTTGGCCAGGGCGGCGATAATCCACAGGAAAAAGCCCTGCTTTTCTTTGGCCAGCGTGAACAGAATGAATGTTCCCAAGAGCGCGATCGAAACGGCCAGGACGACCTTGGCCCGGAACGGCATCGCCAATCGCGTCAGGGCTATGGCCCCGGCGACCTCGGCAAAAAAGATAGCCGCCGTGATCTCCAGAGACCTGTCGACAACAATCGAAGCCAGGCATTTTTTCCGGTTGGCAGTATCCACCATGATCGCCCGGATCGCTTCCCCTCCAAAAAAAGCTCCGGGCGTCACGTAACTGACCGCGTATCCCGCCAGCCGGGCCGAAAGCAGGTTGGCGAAGGACGCCCGGCAATCATAACTTTCGATAACAATCTTCCAGATGAGTGTGCGAGAGCTCCAATAGACCGCCCGGAGCAGGATCAAGACGAGGACGCTGGTCCAGGAGAGCTTTTTTATGTCCGACCAGATTTCTTCGGGTCCGATTTTGTACAGCAGGATCCCGAAAAGAACCAGCCCGATGACCCAGGCCCAGCGGAGGGCTTTTTTTCGAGTGGCCGTTCGAGAGGAACTGATGGATTTCAAACTGAGACAGACCCTAAACCTGCCTCCTAGCGCCGAAAACGAATGGCCACGCCGACGATTTGACGCTCGTAGGCGCGACGACCCGGCCTACCCCAATAATTATAGACAATGGGTTCGCGAAAAAATCTGTCTTCGACAATCACTAGGGCATCGGCTCCTATGAGCGCGGCCTTTTCGCAGAGAAAGCCCTCGACATAGGCACGGCTCATGCGGGGATCGGGCCTGATCCAGACTTCTCCCAGGCGGATATGCTCCCGGCGAGGCTCGCGCCTGAGGAGCTCCACCGTCGCTGGGTTGGTCGGGGCGAACCGGGGAACCCTAGGGTACAGGTGGTAGCCATAGGGACGGTAGCAGGAGACAAGTCCCAGAAATAGAGCCGTCAAGGCAAGAATCGCAAACCACGTTCTCTTCATGATGCGTCCTCCCGAATGATGCATAGATGAATTATGTCCAGTTTGACCGTCATCGTCAATACTCTCATGGGAGGTTGATGGAGAGAAAAGGACAGTCTGACCATTCCGCTCAGGCCGCCCCCTAAATATTTTGCTTGACGCGCCGCCTGTGGTATAATGGTACTGGAAAAGGTAATAGCCAGGGTGTTCTCGAAAGCGGGTCTTATTCGGCCCGCAGTCAGGAGGACAGGATGAAGCTTAAACTATCTTTTCTTTTGATTCTCGGATTGGTGCTTGTCCCGGCAGCGCTCCTCGGCCAGAATCCGCCCCCCGCTTCCGCGCCGGACAAGGCTGTTTACATCAGCGACCTCCAAGGCTCTGTATTCTTCCAGAACTTCGAAAAAGCCGGGCTCCACATGACCCTGAAGCAGGGAGACGAGCTCAACACGGAAAATGGCATGGTCGAAGTCGATCTGGGAGATGGAAACTGGGTCAGGCTGGGCCCAAAGACAAGAGTTGTTTTTACCGACCTTGAAAAAGATCCCATCACCTTGAGCGTCTGGCAAGGCAGTGTTTACCTTCAGCTCAACGATCAAGCCGTCAACGTCCGCTGCCCTCAGGAAGAGCGTTCATTCGAAAAAGCGGGTCTCTACCGAGTGGATGTGGAGAAGAATAAAACGGTCGTCTATGAAGATCCCAGAGTCGTTGACAGGTTCGACAGCTGGAGCCGCCGGCGCGAAGAAGAGACGAGTATTCAAGAATACAGAACAGACAGGTGGGGCGGCTATCCTTACTATCCCTACGATTCCGCCTATCCTTACGGCGGCTGGATGGGATGGAATTGGTCTCCCTGGTGGCCCGGCTCGGGACTCAGCTTCTATGCGGGCTGGTATCCCCTCTGGTATCGATACAATCCGTTTTATTGGTCCTCGTATTTCTGGCCGTCGTGGTATTTCGGAATGAACCCCTATTGGTATTGGGACAGCTGGTATTACGGATACTATCCTTACTATAATTACTACGGCTACGGATATAACGGCAGGTATGCGTCCCCCAATTATAGCCGCTACGGCAGCAGGGTCGTCCGAAGAGATCAGCTTCAGCAGCCTAGCCGCGCTATCAGAAATCCCGGCC
>Ga0315268_10000208_pt1 | contig 69537 bp, 77 predicted proteins | sample C1_top_MG_FD_204535 | JGI IMG/M metagenome (GOLD analysis project Ga0315268, IMG submission 204535) | Sediment microbial communities from Yellowstone Lake, YNP, Wyoming, USA - C1_top | ecosystem: Environmental > Aquatic > Freshwater > Lake > Sediment | place: USA: Wyoming | collected 2017-08-01 | reverse complement strand
GGCGAAGCCTGCACTGTTTCCACGGGCAGCGGCAACTGCGACGTCCATTTCGCCAGCCACCGCGGCATCCCCGCGGAGAACGGCACGGTCGTCTTCACCGAAAGCGGCAGCGGCATCGCCAAGACCGTGACTGTCGGCGCCGCCGGAATGATCGACATAAATTAACTTATGTTCCGGACGCATAAAACCATGGCCAGAGGGAAGGTTGATAAGGGTGAAAGCCGGAACACGCCGGTCGCTTCCCAGCTCCCCAACTTCCCAACTCCCCAACTTCCCAATGACGGCTTTTCCATCCTCGAAGCCGTCATCAGCGTCGCCGTCTTCGGCGTGCTGGCTTCCGGCACGCTGCTTCTGGTCTGGGGTCCGGTCACCGCCGCGGCCGACGCCCGCGAGCGCGGCCGGGCTGATTTCCTGGTGGAAGAGGGTCTGGAAGCGACGCGCTCCGTCCGCAACGACAACTGGACCAACCTGACCGACGGCAGCCACGGCCTGGCCAAGATCACCCAGTGGTCGTTCTCCGGCGCGAGCGACGCCGTCACGGACGGCGGCGTCACCTTCACCCGCGTCGTCACCGTGGCGACGGCCAACCGCGACGGCGGCGGCAATATCATCACGAGCGGCGGCACGGCCGATCCGCGCACCAAGCAGATCATCTCTACTGTCACCTGGACCTCGGCTTTCGGCGGCGCCAAGTCGGCGACCTCGTCGGCTTACCTCACCGACTGGAACGACTACGACTGGACCCAGACGACCGACGCCGATTTCAACGATATCGCTCACGGTGCCGTATTTTCGAACACGGCGGTGGACACCGGCAATAACCGCGTCACCCTGGCCAGCGGCAAGACTTGGACCATTTCCGGCGGCACGACGGTCACCCATACCACGGATACCGATCTCGCCGGACTGGCCCTGTCCAATACCGTGGTCACGGGTACCGGCACGGCCGCCGGGGTCCAGCTGACGACCGCTCCCGGCTGGGTGCCTTTGTCCAATCCGGGAAATACCATCGAGCAATCGACCGGCGCCGATTTCAGTCCCGGCACCTTTACAAACACAGCGGTCTCAGGGACCGGCGCCGCGGCGGGCATCCAGCTGACCACGTCCTTGGCCTGGGGCGGCGTGACTTCGCCTGTCACCCAGAACATCAACGCCGTGAGCGTCGTCTCCGCGACCAATGTCTGGGCCGTGGGGGACGCCGGCCGCATCCTGCAGTGGAACGGCACGGCCTGGTCATCCATTTCCAGCCCGACGGCGAACATCCTTTACGGCATCAAGATGATCTCCGCGACCGACGGCTGGGCCGTCGGCGCCGGAGGCGTGGTCACCCATTGGAACGGCACCGTCTGGCAGCCGACGACGACCTTTCCCTCGAACACGACCGACGACCTGCGCGCCGTCTCCTGCACGGCCTCCAATTTCTGCATGGCCGTGGGCGCGAACGGACGTTACATCCGCTGGAACGGCACGACCTGGACCGCCGGCCAGACCCCCGCTCCGCGCCGCGTCAACATGGGCGTGGGCATGGTCTCGGCCACCGACGGCTGGGCCACGGACGCTAACGCCAAGATCTACCGCTGGAACGGCACGACCTGGGCGGGCGTGACCAATCCTTCCGGCCAGAATCTCAACGCCGTCGCCGTGGTCACGTCGACCAACGTCTATGCCGTCGGCGCGGCCGGCACCATCGTCCGCTGGAACGGCACGGCCTGGGCCAGCGTGGCCAGCCCAACGACGCAGGTGTTAAACGCCATCTCCATGCTGTCGGCCACCGACGGCTGGGCCGTCGGCGCGGCCGGCACCATCGTCCGCTGGAACGGCACGGCCTGGTCGGTCGCGACTTCGCCCACGACCAGCGCCTTGAACGGGGTCGGGGAGATCTCGTCATCCGACGCCTGGGCCGTCGGCGCCGCCGGCACCATCGTCCGTTACGGCACTTTCTATTCTCCTTCCGGTACTTTCATCTCTACCGTGCTGGATTCCGGCGCGGCCGGCACGGTCTGGAACTTGGCCCGCTGGACCGCTGATCTGCCCGCGGGCACGAACGTCACTCTGGCGACCCGGACCGGCAATACTTCGCCGCCCGCCGGCGCCTGGAGCGCGGCCCTGACCGATCCGACCGGCAGCGTCATCACTTCCGCGGCCGGACGTTATCTCCAATATCAATTGACCTTGACGACCTCGGTCGGCACCAGCACGCCCTTCGTCGATCTGGTTTCCATCTCTTACGGCGCGGCCGGGGCGGTCCAATTCAATGCCGTGGACATGCTGTCGGCCACCGACGGCTGGGCCGTCGGCATCGGCGGCACTATCAGCCGTTGGAACGGCACGGCCTGGCTGAGCTTCACTTCGCCCACGGCCAATACCCTCTACGGCATCAAGATGGTCAGTGTCTCGGATGGCTGGGCCGTCGGCGCTGCCGGCACCATCGTCCGCTGGAACGGTACGTCTTGGTCCTTGTACGCGCCCAGCCCCACCGCCAATCAGCTCAATTCCATCGACTTGGCCGCTTCGAACGACGGCTGGGCCGTCGGCGCTGCCGGGACCATCGTCCGCTGGAACGGCACGACCTGGGCCGCGGCCGCTTCGCCGACCGCACGCGACCTGAACAGCGTCTCCCTGGCGGCCAGCGGCAACGGCTGGGCCGCGGGCGTGAAGAACACCTTCATCCGGCTCACCGGGACCGCCTGGGCCGTCGGCGCCGGACCGTTCGGCAACAATGACGTGACCAACGCGGTCAGGATGATCTCGGCGACGAACGGCCAGGCCGTCGGCAATAACGGCATCATCGCCGGCTGGAACGGCACGGTCTGGACCGCCCTGACCTCGCCGACGACGCAGAACCTTTACGCCGTCGAGTTCGCTTCGGCCTCGAGCGGCTGGGCGGTGGGCGCGTCCGGCATCATCGCCGGCTGGAACGGCACGGTCTGGACCGGCGTCGCTTCCCCGACCACCAACTTCCTGTACGGGTTATCGGCCGTCGCCCTCGACGACGTCTGGGCCGTGGGCGTCAATGGTACCTTCATCCACTATACACAGGCTTTCGCCGCTAGCGGTTATTTCGAATCCAAGGTCATCGACGGCGGCGGCGCCTCGACCATCTGGAATACGGCTCTTTGGACGCAGCTGCTTCCTGCCGGCACGGCCCTGACCGTTCAGACCCGCACCGGAAACACTTCGCCGCCCGCCGGCGCCTGGAGCGCCAGTCTGGTCGATCCGGCCGGCAGTCCGATAACCTCGGCCGCCGGGCGCTATTTCCAGTATCGCTTGAACCTGTCGACCACCAACTTGCTCAATACCTCGCGGCTCGACGATATCACGATCATTTACGGCCAGCCGACCGGACAGGACCTGCGCGCGATCGACGGCGTGGCGGCGGGCGACGTCTGGGCCGCGGGCAACGGCGGCGCGGTCATCCATTGGGACGGGACCAATTGGACGGTGCCGTCCTCGCCGACGACCGACAATCTGCTGGGCTTGGACATGATCTCCGCCACCGGTTATGCCGTCGGCGCCGCCGGCCGCATCATCCGCTGGAACGGGACCAGCTGGGTCCTGGCGACCTCACCGACCCCGTCCCAGCTGAACGATGTCAGCCTGGACACCGCGACGAGCGGCTGGGCCGTGGGGAATTCCGGGGTCATCGTCCGGTTGACCGGCACGACCTGGGCCGCCGCGGCCTCGCCGACCGGCAATAACCTGAACGGTGTCTTCACCCGCGCGGCGGGCGACGCTTGGGCCGTCGGCGCCGGCGGCACGATCGTCCGCTGGACCGGAGCGAGCTGGGCAAATTTCGGATCGCCGACCGTCGTCAATCTCAATGCCGTGCAGGCGCTTTCGGCCACCGACGGCTGGGCGGTGGGGGATTCCGGGCGCATCATCCGCTGGGACGGCGCCAACTGGTCGACCGCGATCAGCCCCACTTCCGCCAACCTGCGCGGACTGCATATGTACTCCGCCGCCGAAGGCTGGGCCGTGGGCGACGGCGGCGTCATCATCCGTTACGACGGTTCGAGCTGGTCGGTCTATTCTTCACCGACGTCAACCCATTGTTATGCGGTCATCCTTACCTCGACCAGCCCGCATGACGGCTGGATCGTCGGCAGCGGCGGCCTGATCGTCCGCGACCCGAGTCCGCCTTACGCCCCGAGCGGCACCTTCCTGTCGAGCGTCCTGGATACCGATGCCGGCGCGGCCGCCTGGGACACATTGTTCTTCACGACGACCCTGCCCGCCCCCGCCACCGCGACCGTAGCCGTACGTTCCGGCAGCACGCCGACGCCTGACGGCACCTGGTCGGCCTGGAGCCCCGAAGTCTCGAGCGGCGCCGGGACGGCCGTCACCGTCGCCGGGGCGCGATATCTGCAATACCGTCTGACCCTGGCCACGACCGATATCAGCCAGACCCCGGCTCTGGAAGACATCACCATCACTTACCATAAATGACCCGCCTTCAACGACAATTTGACGGACACGCCAAAGGCTTCACTCTCTTGGAGCTGCTGATCTATATCGCCGTCATCAGCGTCATCCTGGTGGCCGCGACCTCCTTCGCTTTCCAGTTCCTGGCCACCCGGGCCAAGGCCTCGGCTTACCAGGAGGTCGAGCGCAACGCCCAGTTCGCCCTGGCCCGCATCGCCGCCGAGGTGCGCCAGGCCGACGGCTATAACGCCCAAGGCGCCGGTTCGAATTTCGGCGCCAATCCCAGTACCCTGTCGCTGGTCCTGTCCGACGGGACCAAGAGCCCGACCGTCTTCTCCGTCACCGGCGGCACGCTCAATGTCAAACAAGGAGCCGGCGCGACGCTGCCCTTGACCTCTTCCAAGGTCACGGTCAGCGAATTCATCGTCGACGACCTCTCGACCGCTAACGGCAAGTCCAAGCTTTTCCGCATCCATCTCAAGGTGACCTTCAATTCCGACAGCCTGAGCCTTTACGCCGCCGATACGACCGTGGAGACCACGGCCCAGATCAAGAAAGCCGACGGTTTCGCCAACTAGTTATGACTACCGCCTTGTCATGCCAGGAACGACAGAACGGCCGGCCGCCAGCCCGCGGTTTCATCGGCCTGGTCGTCGTCATCCTCATCGGCGCCCTGGTCCTGGCCGTGGGTCTGGCTTCGGCCTTCGTCGGCCAGACCCAGATGATCATCTCCGGCCAGCTCGACCGCGCCCAGACCGCCCGCCAGGCTCTCGCTTCCTGCGTCGACGAGGCGCTGGCGCAGCTGAAAAAGAACTCCGCCTACGCCGGCGGCTCGGTCCCGGTCGGCATGCTGACCTGCACGGTCGCGGTCAGCGGCAGCGGGTCCACCCGGACCATCGCCGCGACCGTGACGCTCGCCGACGTCACCCAGGCGGTCACGGTGACGGCCGGACAGAAACTCAACGGCGCCGGCAACGCCAAAGCCTGGGGCATCTCCGCCTGGGTCGAAGCGAATCCGTGATCGCCGCGGCTTAAAGTTTAAAGTCGAGAGTTCAGAGTTAATTAATGTTCTCAACTCTAAACTTTAAACTCTTAACTCTACACTTCATCAGCCCGCCCTTGTTGTGCTATTATAGCGGTAGGCCGGGTCCATCACGGCATTGAGCTCAGACCGGACGCTTATTAGCCTTATGAAGCCTTTAGCTTGCGGACTGGACATCTCCGACTACTCGGTCGAACTGGTCGCTCTTTCCAAAACAAGAGGACGTCTTCAGGCCGCGGCTCTCGGCCGGCTGGAACTGCCTGCCGGCCTGGTCCGGCGCGGCGTCATCCAGCAGCCGGAGAAGCTGGCCGCGCTGCTGAAATTGTTTTTCGACAAGACGCTCGGAGACCGGCGTCCCCGAACGGCCATGGGCGTGTCCCTGCCCGAGTCGCTGGTCTATTCCAAGGTCTTCCGGCTCCCGGCTAATCTCGGCCTGGACCTGGCGGCCAAGGCCGCGGCCATGTCGGCGGCCGACATTTTTCCCCTGCCGCTCCAGGACATCGCCTCCGCGGAGACGGTGCTGTCCCGGACCAAGGAGACGCAGGAACTTTTTTACGCCGTCGGCGAACGCGCCGCGATACAGGCCTATCGCGACGTCCTGCTCCAGGCTTCGGTCGAACCGCTGTTCCTGGAACCGGAAGCCGTGGCCTTGTCCCGCGCCGTCGTAGATCCGGCCGGCGGGGAGCCCGCGCTGATCGCCGATATCGGCGCCGCGACCACGATGCTGGCGGTCCATGACGGCGGCCACGTCGTCTTCAGTTCCGTCGTCGCCCTGGCCGGCAACAAGCTGACCGCGGCCGTCGAGACCCAGCTGAACCTGCCCCTGGACAAGGCCGAGCATCTCAAGCGCCGGGCCGGTTTCGATCCCGCCGCCGAGACCGGACGCGTCCTGCTCATCCTCCAGAAGCCGATGTCCGAGCTGATCGGCGAGATGACCCGGACCATGGACTATTACGCCCGGCTGACCGGACGCCGGATCAAGCGCATCATCCTGGCCGGCGGCTCCAGCCTGACCCCGGGCATCGCCGTTTACGTCGAGTCCAACCTTTCCGGCGTCACCGTCGTGAACAGCCAACCTTTCCGCGATATCGACGCCGACCTTTATAAAGAGCATTTAAAAACTAACGCGATTTTTTACGCGACCGCGACGGGTCTGGCCCTGCGCGCCGGCGGCTTCCGCCCCGGACCGGGACTGGACCTTCGGCCTGACGGACAGGCCGGCGGACGCGGCGCCGCCGCCTTCATGGGCATGGCGCGCCAAGCGGTATTAACTCTCATCTCTATGGTCAGACGCAAACCGGCCAAACATCCTAAGGAACAAGCCGAAGAGAAGGTCCTGCCCGCGGCGGAAGAAGCCGAGGTCAAGGATCCGGCCGCGCCGCCGGCGGCCAGACACAAGGCGCGGGCCGCGGCCAAGGCGCCGCCGGCGGCTGAACCGCCGCCCGCGGAAGAACCGCCGCCCGCGGAAGAACCGGCCGCCGAAGAACCCGCCCCCGAGGAAGAACCGCCGCTGGCGCATACCGTGAGCTCGCTGCTTGATTCCAGCCGTTATGACGTCCCGGCCGACAAACCGGCCGAAAAGACGGCGGCGGACCCGCTCGAGGGCATGCCGCCCGTGACCCAGCGCGGCAGCCGGGTGCTCTGGGTGGATTCGATCATCGCCGGCAAAAATACCCCGCCGCCCGCCGATACGGAAGCTGACGATGTTTCTTCCGGGAGCAAGCCGCGCCTGTTCTTGTGGATCCTCCTGGTGCTGCTCCTGGTCGCCGCGGCCGGCGGCGGCGTCTACATGTTCGGCAAGAAGACCGGCCTGTCCGCCTCGTCGTTCGCCTCCTCGGTGACCGGACTTTTCCAGAAAGGCGCCAGCCAGCTTCAGGGTTCGCCCGCGGCCGATACCGGCGCGGTCAACGCTCCGGCCGGCGAGGCCGTCGAACCGACGATCAGCCAGGTCATCCTGGTCGGCCTGGACAAGCGGCCCGGCGGCACCACGCCTTCCCTGGCCTCGCGCCTCGTCGAGACCGACGTCAGCGCCGCCGATGATTTCCCGGCGACCGGCGCGGCGTCCAAGTCCGCCGGCGGCACGTCCGGCGGCAAGCTGACCATCATCAACAAGACCGCCGAAGCCTATACCTTCGTGGCCACCACCCGCTGCCTGTCCAAGGAGGGCGTGCTCTTCCGCCTGAAACAGGCGACGCACATCCCGGCCAACGGTTCGGTGGAAGCGACGGTCTACGCCGACAAGCCCGGATCGTCCGGCGACATCGGCCCGACCTCCTTCACCATCCCCGGCCTGCCCAAGGAACTGCAGGACAAGGTCTACGCCGAGAGCTCGGCCGCCATGTCCGGCGGCGGCACCTCGGCCAAGGGCGTCTCCGACGCCGATCTGGCCGCGGCCAAGAAAGCCCTGCTCGACCAGCTCAAGACCGGAGCCCTGGCCGACCTCAAGGCCATGGCCAACGCCAGCGAGGCCGTCCTGCCCGAACTGGTGACGTCGCAGGAACTGGCCGTGAAAGCTCCGGCCGTCGGCACGGCCGGCGACAAGTTCAACCTGAAGCTGACCGTCCGCTTCCAGGCCCTGCTTATCCCCCAGATCGACGTCGAATCGCTGCTGACCACCAGGCTCAAGGACACCCTGCCGGCCGGCTCCTCCCTGATCGATTACGAGATCGGCGCCGTCCAGTACACGGTCGAGGCCTATGATACGGAAACGACCCTGGCCGAGGTCCGGGCCGAGGCGCCGGTCAAGCACCGCTGAAGAGGGCGGAACGGCTTGTCCCGCCGCTTGGCGGATAAGCCGGATAATGATAAGATAAAACATAGGTTAATCTAAAGAGAAACTATTCAAATATGGCCTTAACTCAGCGCCTGCCTAAGAGGGGCTTTACCCTCATCGAACTGTTGATAATCATCGGCATCATCGGCTTCCTGGCCGCGGCCATCCTGGTCGCCGTGGACCCGGTAAAACGTCTGGGAGATGCTCAGGACGCCAAGCGCTGGGCCGAAGTTAATGCCATCCTGAATGCCATACTGCAGAAGCAAGTTGATGATAAGGCATATTATAATGGCGCTACCGGCGTCGGCGAAGCGCCTATAGTTAGCCACGCGACAAATTATCAGGTCATCGTCAGGGCTACGCCGCCGGTCGGAGCTTGCACTGCTGCTCCCACGACACCGGTTTGTCCGGGAAAATTACTTTCCGCCCTTGGTGTCGCTTGCGTCGCTCAATTATCCGGCGCGGCCACGGCCACACAAGATCTTGCTCCTGCGTATATCGCCGAGTTGCCGCTCGACCCCAAGAGCAGCGCTCCGGCCACCGGACCGGCCATCGGCAACAATAACACCGGCTACTATATCCATCGCGTCAGCGACGGCGGTCGCATCGAGATCGGTTCCTGCTGGCCGAGCCAGGCGGCGTCGATCAGCGTCAAGCGCTAAAATAATTTCGCTCACTAATAACGTCTTTGCCGACCTAATACTATGACCAAACGCGGCAACAAGGGTTTCACCCTCATCGAATTACTCATCATCATCGGCATTATCGGCTTCCTGGCCGCCGCCATCCTGGTCGCCGTCGACCCGGTCAAGCGCATCCAGGACGCGCGCAACGCCAAGCGCTGGGCCGAGGTGAACGGCTTGCTCAACGCCATCCTGACCAAGCAGGTGGATGACCGGACGTTGTTCACGGGCAATGTTCTGGCCCCGATCAATCCTGGCACTGACGCGCAGGTCATCGTTCATAATTCCACCGGCATAGATTGCAGCCTTGGCGCTGCCAGACCCAGCTGTCGCGCCGCCGGTTTAACTTTTGCCAGTACCGCTGATACGGCATGTGTCGCGGATATCGGCGGTATCGTTCCTGATTATCTCGCCGCCATCCCGACGGATCCGTTGGGTTCCGGCAATCCCTGTCCGGCAACTTCCGCCGATCCGCTTTGCTTGCTGAAAGGCGACATCGCCATCGGTGACACCGGCGTCACCAGTTCCGGCTATTATCTCTTGGAGAACGCCTCCCACCGCATCGAGATCGGCGCCTGCTTCCCGGATCAAGGCGTGGCCATCAGCGTTAAGCGCTAACCAAGAATTATCAAACAGGCCGGCTCCCGCCGGCTTGTTTTGAATATTATCCGGGCCGGCACACCGGCGGCGAGCCTTCCCCGCCTGCCGGCGGGCAGGGATCTCAGTAAAAATGCCAGGCACCGGGGGTGCTAAAATCGAAGCGAAAGTGCCAGGCACCATTTTCATCACTTCACCAGCTTGGAACCGCCGCCTCCGCGTGATACTATATATGTACTGAGATCGATAACGACAAGGTTGGTCAGAGCTTAAATAAGCGGCGTTTATGTCCTCGATCGGGCGCGGCTTCACCCGGAACTACCTGTTCATGCTCATCGGCGCCGTCTGCCTGACGGCAGCGGTTGTTTATTTCCTCGTTGATCCTGCCGTCCGCTTGGGCCAGTCGCGCGACGACCGGCGCCTGGTCGAGGTCAATGCCATCTTGAACAGCATCCTGCGCAAGCAGCTGGACGGCAAGACCGCCTTTTCCGGCGAGGGCACGGCCCGGATCCTGGCCGACGACCGTTACGCCCAGATCATCGTCACCGACGACACGGCCATCGATTGCGCCGACGCCACCCAGCGCCCCGGCTGCGACCAGAAGATGATCGCGGCGGCCGGCACCGGCTGCGTGGTCAATGTCGGTTCCGGCGGCTTCGGCCAGCTGGTGCCGACCTACGTCGGAGAGATCCCGGTCGATCCCCGCGGCAGCGGCAAGGAGTCGGCCTGCTCTTCCGCGAGCGATTGCGCCTTCAAGGGCGACCTTTTTTACGGAAGCCGCAACTCCGGGTATTATTTGCATAAGTACACGTCCGGTCGCCTTGAGATCGGCGCCTGCAAGCCGGATCTGGCCGCGTCCATCAGCGTCAGCGCCGGGCTGCGGCAGTAATCATCGATATCTAATCATCACGCGCATATGACCTCACGCCGCCAGGGCTTCACTCTCATCGAACTGCTCATCGTCATCGGCATCATCGGCTTTTTGGCCGCGGCCATCCTGGTCGCCGTGGACCCGGTCAAGCGCATCCAGGACGCCCGCAATTCCCAGCGCTGGGCCGAGGTCAACGCCATCTTGAACGCCATCCTCAATAAGCAGGTGGACGGGCGCATCCTGGTCGACGGCATCAGTCCGGCCCAGATCGACAATGATTTCACCTCGGCCCAGGTCATCGTCCGGGAGACCGGCGGCATCAACTGCACCAGCCAGCCTTCGGCCCCGTCCTGTCCCGGCGCCGTCACCAACGGCCTGAATTACACCATCCCCGCGGCCGGCCTTTATGACTGCGTGGTCAAGCTCCATGACGGCGTCACGCCCGCGAACGGCATCGACCCCGAATACATCGCCGAGCTGCCGTTCGACCCCGACTATGAGTCGGTCGATCATGATCCGACGTCGACCTTGAGCGACCTGGTCCTCGGCGACAACAACACCGGCTACTACATCAACCGCAGCAGCGGCAACCGCCTGGAGATCGGCGCCTGTCATCCCGACCAGACCGCCATCATCCGGGTCAAGCGCTAGGCGAACATGAATTCCAAAACCGCCGGTCATCCCGGCGGTTTTTAAAAAGGTGCCTGGCACCAGGGGTGCTAAAAACGAGGCGAAAGCGCCGGGCACTTTTTTGGTCAGCCTTATTTCGTCGGCTGCAGGGCCTTGATCTCTTCCCGCTCCTTTTGCACCTGCTTGTTCCAGAACTCGAACTGGGTATTCAGCTGATCCTGGCTGTTCTTGAGCTGCATGAATTCCTGGCGCAGCTTGATCTGTTCGTCCACGATGAGCCAGGACCAGCGGATCACGCCCGTGGCCAGGGCCAGACTGACCACCGCGATGACGATGGCCGCGACGGTCGGGGCCGGCATCCTTTCTTTATCGCCGTCTTTTTTGCAGAACCACATAGATCGCCTGGTTGAAAAATTAAGCCGACGGATCGGCGCTCCCATTATAGCATAAGCTCCGGACTCGACATAAGCCCGGATATTTAGTATTCTTGCCCATACGATTTCATCCAGTTTCCACAACGGGATATGCGTTATTCCAAGCTATTCGGAAAGACCCGCAAGACGGCGCCGCATGACGCCGACTCGGTCAACGCCCGCCTGCTCGTCCAGGCCGGCTTCGTCGACCAGCTCATGGCCGGCGTCTACACCTACCTGCCGCTCGGCCTGCGCGTCTTCGAGAAGGTCAAGCGCGTCGTCCGCGAGGAGATGAACGCCATCGGCAGCCAGGAGGTTCTGATGCCGCACCTTTTGCCGCGCGAGCCCTGGGAGACCACCGGCCGCTGGTCCGATCCCGGCCCGGAGGTCATGTTCCAGTTCAAGGGCCGCGGCGACAAGGACCTCGGTCTCGGCTGGACCCACGAGGAGATCGTCACGCCGCTGGTCCAGAAGTTCGTCCGTTCCTACAAGGACCTGCCGGTCGCCGTCTACCAGATCCAGGACAAGTTCCGCAACGAGCCCCGGGCCAAATCCGGCCTGCTGCGCGGCCGCGAGTTCAGCATGAAGGACCTCTACAGCTTCCATCGCGACGAGGCCGACCTGGAAGCCTTCTATGAGAAATCCAAACAGGCCTATTTCAACGTCTACCGCCGCTGCGGCCTGGACGCGCTCATCGTCGAGGCTTCGGGCGGCGCCTTCTCCAAATACTCCCATGAGTTCCAGGTACTGACCGAGCACGGCGAGGACATCATTTATTACTGCGGCTCCTGCCAGTACGCCCAGAACCGCGAGATCAGCGAGTACAAGGCGGGGGACAAATGCCCCAAGTGCGGCGGCGAGATGAAGGAAGGCAAGGCCATCGAGGTCGGCAACATCTTCCAGCTGAAGACGCGCTTCACCGACGCCTTTGACTTCAACTTCGACGACGCCGACGGCGGCAAGAAGCGGGTGACCATGGGCTGTTACGGCATCGGGCCGTCGCGCATCATCGGCACCGTGGTGGAGCTGCATAACGACGCCAAGGGTATCCGCTGGCCGAAGCAATTGGCCCCTTATCCGGCCATGCTGGTCGCGGTGACGGCCAAGGACGAGGCGGTCAACGCCAAGGTCCGCGCGGCGGGGGAACAGCTCGCGGCGGCCCTGGAAGCGGCCGGCACGGAGGCGCTGTTCGACGACCGCGACGGCGTGCGCGCCGGCGAGAAGTTCGCCGACGCCGACCTGATCGGCCTGCCGGTCCGGCTGGTGGTCTCGGAAAAGACGCTGGCTCAGGGCGCGGCCGAATGGAAAGAGCGCTCGGCCGCCGCCGCGGAGCTGGTGCCGCTGGCCGAAGTGCCGGAAAAACTCCGGAAATTCCTGGCGGCATAGCCGTCAATCCGTCCCCAACAGCCAAAGAGCGGCCGCCGGCCGCTCTTTTTCGTCCGCGAACCGCGGTCGAGGTCTTGCAGGCGCCGGCGGCATCATGTATCATTAGCCGCAATGTCGGATTTTTTTGTCGGCAGCCGATCTGATAATTCATCGGCCGCGTCCCGCGGCCGCGACGATCCATGAAAAAGACCATCCCGCGCTACTGGAAACTGGGCAAGGAAGAATTCAATACCCAATTCTACGACGTCACCAGGAAGAACGCGCTCCTGGTCCGCGAAGGCAACAACCAGTACAACCTGCACGAGCTGGCCCAGAAGTACGGCAGCCCGCTCGAAGTCTTCTTTCCGTTCATCGTCGAGACCCGCGTCCGCCGGCTGATCGACCTGTTCAACGCCTACATCAAGATCTACGGCTACAGGGGCCGGTTCTTTTACCATTATCCGATGAAGGTCAACCAGAACAAGGCCTGCGTCCTGACGCTGATCTCCGAGGGCGCGAATCTGGAAACGTCCTCGGTCAACGAGCTCTGGATCGTCAAGCGGCTCTGGGAGGAGGAGAAGATCAACGGCAAGATGCGGGTGCTCTGCAACGGCCCGAAGACCCGGAAGTACATCGACCTGATCGACGAGCTGGACCGCAAGGGCGTGGCCATCACGCCGATCATCGAGTCGCTCGCCGAGCTGGACCAGATGAAGCGCTACCGCGGCGAGGTCGGCGTGCGCGTCGACATGCAGGTCAAGGTCCGGTCGCACTGGGACAAGAAGTTCAACCATTTCGGCCTGCCCGAAAGCGAGCTGCTGCGTCTGGGCCGGATCAAGAACCTGGGCGTGCTGTCCTATCACATCTCGAGCCAGATCGAGACCGTCGACGGCCTGACCGCCCCCATCAAGCGGGCGCTCCAGCTCTATGCCCGGATGCGCGAAAAGAATCCCAAGCTCGACACCATTGACATCGGCGGCGGGGGAGGCGTGCCTTACGAGAAGCGGCGCTTCTACACGGGCAAGACGGCCATCAACCGCATCGTCAAGACCTTCAAGCAGACCTGCCAGCGGCTGCAGATCAGGGAGCCCAACATCATCTGCGAATGGGGCCGGTATGTAGCCGCTCCGTCCCAGGTCACCATCTTCAAAGTGCTGGGCGAGCGGCCGCTCGGCCCGTCCCTCTCCAAGAAATGGTACGTCATCGACGGCAGCTTCATGAACGACCTGCCCGACACCTGCCTGGTGCACCAGCGCTGGCACGTCGTGCCGGCCAACAACATGGCCTCGCGCCGGCTGGACCGGGTCTGGCTGTCCGGTTCGAGCTGCGACAGCGACGACAAGTACACGGCCGGCGGCGGGAACATCGCGCTGCCGCGTCTGGAGGAAGGCGAGGACCAGTACGTGGCCGTGCTCGATACCGGCGCTTATCAGGACGCTTTGGCCAGCCAGCATTGCCTCCTGGCCGGCCCGTCCAAGCTCGTGGCCGAGAACGGCCGGGTGTCCGTCGTCCGCAAGCGGGAAACGCCGGAGGAGATCGGCCGGCGGTTCGGCTGGTGAGGGAAGTCGTGAAGAGGCGAAGTCGAGAAGACGTGAAGATCAAGCGTAAACTTTCCGACTTCGCTGCTTCGCAACTTCACGACTGCAAACAAAAAACGACCGTCGAAACGGTCGTTTTTCTGTTCGCTTATTTCTTCTTCCCCTTGAGGGAATCCTTGAGCGCCTTGCCGGCCTTGAACTTCGGCACGACCACCGGCGGGATCTGGATCTTTTCGCTGGGGTTCTGCGGGTTGACGCCCGTGCGGCCGGCCCGCTGCTTGGCCGAGAAATTGCCGAAACCGGCGATGGTGACGTCGCCGCCGGCCATGAGGGTCGAGGTGACGATCTCGGTGAAGCTCTCGATGGCTTCCTCCGCCTGTTTCTTCGAAAGGCCGACCTTTTCCGCGATCTTGGCGACGAGCTCAGCTTTGTTCATAGCTGCGTTACCTAAATAATTATTAAATTTCTAAATACTCTTGGTAATTCTCGATGGCCGCGGTCTTGCCGGATTCCACCGTCAGGATGACGGCGTTCACCACGGCCGGGCCGCTCGAGGGCGCTTCGCTCGGTCCGGGAAGCTGGGTCAGGAAATTCTTCATGATCGGCTCCTTGTCCATGCCGATGCAGCCGTCGCTGTAGCCGCACATGCCGACGTCGGAAACGAAGCCGGTGCCGCCGGGCAGGACGCGCTGGTCGCGGGTCGGGACGTGCGTGTGCGTGCCCCAGACGGCCGTGACCCGGCCGGCCAGATGCCAGCCCAGGGCCGCCTTTTCCGAGGTGGCCTCGGCATGGAAATCGACCAGGATGACCGACGGGTTTTTAGGAGCGTATTCCTTAAGCAGGGCATCGGCGGTCCGGAACGGGTCATCGCTGTCCACACGGCTGAAAACCCTGCCCAACAAGTTTAGCACAAGGACGTTTTTTGTGGCAATAGTGAGGAATTTCGCCCCTTGGCCGGGAACTCCCGGGGGGTAGTTGGCCGGCCGGAGGAGCTTGTCCGCCAGTCGGGCATCGGAGAAGACGTCGAAGACCTCCTTGCGGTCCCAGACGTGGTTGCCGGAGGTGAAGACATCGATGCCGGCGTCGAGCATCTCCTGCAGGGTCTCCGGCGTCACGCCCTTGCCGTGGGCCAGGTTCTCGGCGTTAGCCACGGTCAAATCAGGGGAGTATTTCTCCTTGAGCCGCGGCAGGACCTTTTTGACGGCTTCGCGGCCGATCCGGCCGACGATGTCGCCGAAAACGAGGATCTTCATAAGGAAGCTTCTCGACTACCCCTCGATGCGGCTCGGGGTCGCTCGAAGAATATTGTTCGAGCGAGGACGCGCGTGCGGCCGAGTCGAGAACTCTCTAGCGGGCGTACTCGATGACGCGCGTTTCGCGGATGACGTTCACCTTGATCTCGCCCGGGTATTTCAGTTCGGACTCGATCTTCTGGGCGATATCCTTGGCCAGGCGCAGGGCGCCGAAGTCGTCGATAGCCTTCGGTTCGACGAAGACGCGGACCTCGCGGCCGGCCTGGATGGCGTAGACCTTCTCCACGCCGGGGAAGGACATGGCGGTCTTCTCCAGTTCTTCCAGGCGCTGGATGTAGAGTTCGTAGGATTCCTTGCGCGCGCCGGGGCGGGCGCCGGAGATGGAGTCGGCGGCCTTGACCAGGATGGCCTCGAGCGTCTTGGGCTTGTCCTCGTGGTGGCCGAGCGACTGGTAGGCGATCTCCTCGGACAGGCCGAACTTCTTCATGATGTTGTAGCCGATCTCCGGATGGGCGCCCTGGACGTCGTGGTCCACGGCCTTGCCGATGTCATGGAGCAGGCCGCCGCGCTTGCAGATGGTCACGTCGGCGCCGAGTTCCTGCGCCAGCATGCCCGCCAGGATGGCCACCTCGATCGAGTGCCGCAGCTGGTTCTGGCCGTAGCTGGTGCGGTATTTGAGCCGTCCCAGGATCTGGATCAGCTTGGGTTCGAAGGCGGTCAGCGGGATGCCCAGCTCGTAGAGGGCGTCTTCGCCCGCCTTCTTGATGTCGACGGCCAGCTCCTTCTTGGCGTTCTCCACGGCCTCCTCGATCTTGGCCGGCTGGATGCGGCCGTCCTGGATGAGCTTCTCCAGGGCGATCTTGGCCACCTGGCGCCGGATGGAGGAGAAGCCGGAGACGGTGATGGCGCCCGGCGTGTCGTCGACGATGATCTCCGTGCCGGTCAGCTGTTCGATGGCCTTGATGTTGCGGCCTTCCTTGCCGATGATGCGGCCCTTCATCTCGTCATTGGGCAGGTGGACGGTGGTGGTCGTCGTCTCCACGGCGTGCGTCGCGGCGCAGCGCTGGATGACCACGCCCAGGATGTTGCGGGACTTGGCCTCAAGCTCGTCCGAACTGGCCCGTTCCAGCTTGCGCAGGCGGCTCATGTATTCTTCCTGCACCAGCTCCTCGATCTCCTTCATCAAGATGGACTTGGCCTCATCCTTGGACAGGGCGGCCACGGCTTCGAGCTTCTTGACCTGGTCTTCCTTGATCCGGTCGATCTCGGTCTTGACCTCTTCGATCTTGGCCGCCTTTTCCAGCATCGTCTCCTGTTTCTTGCCGAGCTCCTTGAGACGAGTCTGGAAGTCGACCTCGTGCGTCTCCAGCTTCTTCTGGATGATGCGGAGTTCCTTGCGGCGGTTCTCGTCGTCGCGCTTGGATTCGTCGAGTATCTTCAGGGCCTTGTCCCGGGCCTCGAGCAGGACCTTCTGTTTCTTGACTTCGGCCTCGGCCAGCAGCTTTTCGGCGTTGGCTTCGGCTGAATCGACTTTCTTCTTGGCGATCTGCTGGCGGACGAGATAGCCGATCGCGACGCCGGCGCCGCCGCCGAGCAGCAGCCCGATGATCATGTATAAGATAGACATAAAAAACCTCGTTAATCCGCGAGGTCCGATCCGTCGTCCAGGTTTTGCCGCTGCGCCAAAAGATCAGGCAAGCTAGTTGCGCTGACCGTCCTGTTCCGGGTTGTTCGACCTGGGCGCCTGCTCCGTATCGGAGGCAGTGCCCTGAGATTTGCACGCTGCCGGGAAAAATGTCTTTAACACGGCATTGGTCCACTCTCGGTCAAATTCTGGCGAAGACTGCATATCCTTGATGGTCCGTCTCGGGGCCGATGCTTCCGTTCTTCAGCATCGATCGGCCCTTCGGCGTCCCTGACGTATCGCACCTCTTGGAATTTATTGGATACTTTATTAAGAAAACATTCGTAAAAAGAGATTATCACGGCCGGAATCGGTTGGCAAGGGATGGGCGCGCGACATCGGCCGGAGGCGGTGAAGATGCGGGTTCTTTTGTTCATTGACATCATTTTTAGCGCGGAAAGATCCGAACCGGCAAGGGGTCAGACATGGATCAAATGACGGCGGATCTTTTCAGTCGAGTCCGGGGCTGTCCTGGCGGTTTGGCGCGACGGCGAGGACAACCTGAAGCGGATCGAAGTGAAGCGCTAATGGAGCGAAAGATATCTCAAAAAAGACGCGGTTCACACCGCGTCTTTTCTTATCTCAGACAAGTTCCGCCCGTCACTTGAGAGGCAGCAGCCGCGCCGGCCAATTTTCCGGGGTCAATTCTTCGAGCGTCGCCGCCTTATCCACGGTCAGGCCGCCGATGGCCGTGCGGCGCAGGGATTCAAGATAAGCGCCGGTGCCGAGCGCGTTGCCGACATCGTGGGCCAAAGTGCGGATGTACGTTCCTGACGAGCAGCGGACGCGGAACGAGGCGCGCGGCGGCTCGAAGGCGGTCAGCTCCAGTTCACGGATGGTCACGGCCACCGGTTCGCGGGCGATCTCCCGGCCGGCGCGGGCCAGTTCGTACAATTTCTTGCCGCCGACCTTCTTGGCCGAATACATCGGCGGCGTTTGGCTGATCGGTCCGGTGAATTTTTTCAGAGCCGCTTCGAGCGCGGACCGGTCGGGCATGGCCGCCCCGTCCACCGGCGTGATCTTTCCCGTGCCGTCCTGAGTGTCGCTCGTCGCGCCCAGGACCATGGTGCCGGCGTATTCCTTGTCCTGACCGAGATAGCCGCCCAGCTTTTTCGTCGCTTCCCGGCCGACGCCGACGATCAAGAGGCCCGTGGCGAACGGGTCGAGCGTGCCGGCATGGCCGACCCGGCGCACGCCGGTCACGCGCCGCGCGCGGTCCACGACGTCATGCGAAGTGATGCCGGCGGGCTTGTCGATAAGAAGAAAACCATCCATACCAAGAATGACCCTATGATAGCCGGACCGCCGCCGGCGCGCCAGTTCCGGGCGCGGCTGCCGGGCCGGGTCGGAGCTTGGAAGTAGGCGGCGTATGAGATATAATTTACATATGAAACTGGCGGATCTGCTTCAATCCAAGATGCCTTTCGGCCCGACCGCGGCCATCGTTTTGGCGGCGGTTTCGGTCGTCGGTCGGGCCATGTCCAGTTCCGGGAACTGGGGCGCTTTGGTCCTGCCTTCCGAGATCTTCGGCTTGCTGGTCAGCTGGCTGACGGCTTACGTCCTTGAACGCCGCGTATATTCCTGGCTGGTCGGACTGATCTTCGGAGGCTATCTCGGCCTGATCTATTCCGAACAGGCCCTGACGCATTTGCGGCACGCCGATGACCTGACCTACGGCTCGCTGCTGGCCGCCGTTTTCACCATTTTCGGCATCGGTTTGAGCGTCATGATCAAGCATCTGCGCCTCTCGGTCCTTTTGAAGGGCGTTTTCAATTATCGTCCGTCGGCGGTTTCGGGGACCGCATCGGATCAAGATCTATGAAGCTGGCCGGACGCAAGATGCATCTCTCGTCCTATCTGCTGGTGATCATCTTCATCACCGTCCTGGCCGCCACCACGGTCACCCAGTTCGTGTATTTCGAGAACGACCGCATCTACGTGTACATGGTCCTGGCCTTCGACCTGTCCGTGACCTTCGTCGCCCTCATCCTGGCCTATCCCAAATTCTTCTTTTGGACGATCGGCGTCGTGCTCGGGTTCGTCCTGGTCTCGCTCGTGGTCATCGGTTCGCTCATGACCGCCCGTCTGGCCGACATGCTGTACGGCGGCCTGGTCACCGGTTCTTTCTTCGCCCTTCTGGGTTTCGTCGTCGGCCTGCTGGCCCAGTCCATCGATTCGCTGCACCAGCTCATCCATGAGGCGGCGAAGGAGGAAACCCGCGCCGGAGAGTAAGCCCGCCGATCGGCTGGCCGGTGTTCCGGAGCCGCAACGGCTCTTTTTTGTTTGACCGGGTCGCGTCGCGTCCGCGGCGGCACTGACGCCGCTCCGTTGACGGCAGCGAATATTAAAGGTAACATGGCCATACTTATGAATATTTCCGAACTGGCCCGAAGATTGCGCACCAATCCCGATGAGCTCCGGGAAAAGCTTCCGATGCTCGGTTTTGACATCGGCCGCAAGGCCATCAAGGTGGACGAGCGCCTGGTGCCCAAGATCATGGCCAAGTGGACGGAGATGTCCAAGATGGAGCGCCTGCGCCAGAAGTACCAGCAGGAGACGCAGATCAAGGAAGCGGCCGTGGCCCGGGTCAAGAGCGTCGCTTTGCCGACGGTCATCAGCGTCCGCGACTTTTCCGCCAAACTCGGCCTGCCCATCACCATCGTCATGTCCGAGCTGATGAAGAACGGCATCCTGGCCTCGGTCAACGAGCGGATCGATTACGCCACGGCCAGCATCGTCGCCGAGGACCTCGGTTTCGAGGTCGGCGCCGAGAAAGAGAACGCCGCCAAGGAATCGGCCGGCAGCCTGTCGGCCGACCAGCTCAAGACCATCCTCGGAGCCGAGGACGAGACCAAGCTCCGGCCGCGCCCCCCGGTGGTCGTGGTCATGGGCCACGTCGATCACGGCAAGACCGCGCTCCTGGACGCCATCCGCAAGACCAACGTGCTCAAGACGGAGGCGGGCGGCATCACCCAGCACATCGGCGCCTACCAGGTGGAGAAGAAGGACCGGAAGATCACTTTCATCGACACGCCCGGCCACGAGGCTTTCACCGTCATGCGTTCCCGCGGCGCCCGGGTGGCTGACATCGCCATCCTGGTCGTGGCCGCCGATGACGGCGTCCAGCCGCAGACCGTCGAGGTCATCAAGATCATCGACGCGGCCAAACTGCCTTACATCGTGGCCCTGAACAAGATGGACAAGCCCAACGTCGACGTCCAGCGGGTCAAGACCCAGCTGTCCGAGAACGGGCTCATCGCCGAGGAATGGGGCGGCAAGACGGTCATCGCGCCGGTCTCGGCCAAGACCGGCCTGGGACTGGACGAACTGCTGGACCTGATCCTGCTCACGGCCGACCTGGACAAGGACAAGATCCGGGCCAACCCCGAACGCCGGGCCGTCGGTACCATCATCGAATCGCACGTGGACAAGGGCGAAGGCCCGGTGGCCACGGTGCTGGTCCAGTCGGGAACCTTGCGGCGCAACGACATCCTGGCCGTCGGCGACAGCGCCTATGGCCGCGTCCGGGCGATGAAGGATTGGCAGAACAAGCTGGTGGAGAAGGCGCCGCCCGGCACGCCGGTCAAGATCCTCGGACTGAAACTGGCGCCGCAGGTCGGCGACATCATCGAGGTCCCGGAAGAGGGCCGCGAACTGCAGAAGGCCAAGAAGCAGTACACCATCGAAAGGAAGTCGACCATGACCGCGGCCAAGCCGGCGGAGGACGACAAGGCCGCCGAGAAGAAACTGCTGAAGGTCGTGCTGAAGACCGACGTGCTCGGTTCCCTCGAGGCCATCTCCGGCACGCTGGAGAAGATGAACACGGCCGAGGTCGGCGTGACCGTCGTCAGCAAGGGCCTGGGCAACATCAACGACACCGACGTGGCGGCGGCCGAAGCTTCCGGCGCCGTGATCATGGGTTTTAACGTGCTTTCGACCCGCGAGGCCGACCTGCAGGCCCGCACCAGGAAGGTCACCATCAAGCTCTACAAGATCATCTACGAGATATTCGATGAGGTGAAGAAGCGTTTACAAGATCTGCTGCCGGCTGAGGTCATCCGGACGCATCTGGGCAAACTCGAGGTGCTGGCGCTGTTTCGCGGCGACAGCAAGGGCCAGGTCATCGGCGGCCGCTGCGTCGAAGGCAAGCTTCAGACCGGTTCGACCGCCGTGGTCTACCGCGGCGAGCAGCCTATCGGCGAAGGCGCGGTGCTCCAGCTTCAGACCGGCAAGACGGACGTTAAGGAGGTCCGGCACGGGCAGGAATGCGGCTTCAAGATCAGCGGCAAGACCGCCATTCAGGTCGGCGACGTCATTGATACCTTCCTCGACGAGAAGAAAGAACGCAAGCTGGTCCTGCCCCAATAGCGCGTTGCGCATGATCCGGCCCTCGCGCTTTCGGGCGCGAGGGTTTAGTGTTAAGATAAGACCGCGGACCGCCGGTCCGTGGATAAAAAATTAACCTCGCGGCCGCGAGGTCCGAAGGATCCGCCGTCAGGCGCCGAACCGGCGCCGCGCGGCGGAGACAAGCACGGACCCTGCCGCCGCGCTTCACGTGCTTTTAGCTATGCTGCACACGTTCAGCGACGCGACGTTCAAGAAAGAAGTCCTGGAATCCCGGACGCCGGTGCTGGTGGATTTCTGGGCGCCCTGGTGCGGCCCCTGCCGCAAGATGGGTCCGATCGTCGACGAGCTGGCCGAGGAAATGGCCGAGGAGAAGGTCAAGATCGGCAAGATGAACGTGGACGAGAACCAGATCACGCCCGGCGGATACGGCATCATGAGCATTCCGACGCTCCTGATCTTCAAGGGCGGCCAGCCGGTGGAGCAGTTGGTCGGTCTGCAGGCCAAGGCCAAGCTGGTCGAGAAGCTCAGGGCCCACATGTAGAAGACGTGAAGAAGTGAAGACGTGAAGTGCGCGGGATTATCATCAACTCCACGTCTTCACAACTTCCCAACTCCTTATGCGCGATGTCATCATCATCGGGTCCGGCCCTGCCGGCTACACGGCGGCCATCTACGCGGCCCGGGCCAATTTATATCCGCTGGTCTACGAAGGCGACACCGTCGGCGGCCAGTTGACGCTGACCACCAAGGTAGAGAATTTCCCCGGTTTCCCCGAAGGCGTCGACGGTCCGGAGCTGATGGGCGCCATGCGGCGGCAGGCCGAGAAGTTCGGCGCCAAGATCGTGCCGGAGACGGTGACGGCCGTCGACTTGGCGGCGCGACCGTTCCGGGTCACGGCCGGCGGCCGGACCGAAGAGGCCAGGACGCTGATCGTCGCCACCGGCGCCAAGGCCAAGACGCTCGGCCTGCCGGCGGAAGCGGCGCTTTACGGCCGCGGCGTCTCCACCTGCGCCACCTGCGACGCGGCCTTTTTCCGCGGCAAGCGCGTGGCCGTGGCCGGCGGCGGCGACGCCGCGCTCGAGGAGGCTGATTTCCTGACCCGGTTCGCCGAACGGGTGACGCTGCTCGTCCGGCGCGACGTCTTCCGGGCTTCCAAGGCCATGCAGGAACGCGTCCTCCGAAACCCCAAGATCACGGTGCGCTGGAACTCGCTGGTCGACGATATTTTGGACTTGAAGACCGGCAAGGTCACGGCGCTGAAACTGCGCGACGCCAAGACCGGCCGGAAGGAGGAACTGGCCGTCGACGGTTTTTTCCCCATCGTCGGCCATGACCCGAACTCCGCGCTGTTCCGCGGCTTGCTGGATCTGGACGAGGCCGGCTACATCCGTACCCGGGAGGGGACGGCCACGAGCGTCGCCGGCGTGTTCGCCTGCGGCGACGTCCAGGACCGCCGCTACCGCCAGGCCGTCACCGCGGCCGGTTCCGGCTGCCAGGCGGCCCTCGACGCGCTGCATTTCCTGGAGGACCATCCGGCTTGAGGCCGGGCTGACATGATAATAAATAAACCGCCCCACCAAATGGGCGGTTTTCAGTAGCTCCAGGCCGCGCCGGTGCGGACGGTCATGAAGTTCGAGATCTCGGTCGGCACGAAGGTCATTTCGGCATCGAGCGCGAGGCCGTACGGCAGTTCCACGGTCAGGCCGGGCGAGACGGCCGGGATGTGCTTTATCCCGGAGAGTTCGGCTCCGGCTTTTTCCGGTTCGGACCCGGACAAGCCGATCGTGTCCGTCGCTTCCTGGTCCAGACGCGGGTCGAAAACGGCGGCCAGCCGCTGGTACTGCGGGCCGAGCCGCGGCACGAAGCGCCAGAGACGGACGTGGAGAGTGGCGTCGGCATTCAGCTGACTCGGGTTATAGCGGAAGTCGGCGTGCCGGCGGCAGAATTCGGTGCAGTCGTACGGTCCGAACGGCGTATTCAGTTTGGCCGAATTGATGCGGAAGTTAGGCCGGTAAGGCGTGATCTCATAGCCGGCGAAGATGTCGAGGGTCAGGGCTTTCCAGGTCACGATGCCGGCGCGCAGCCCGGCCTCGATGGGCCCATCCTCGTTGGCCAGGTCGCTCTTCGGGTCGAAGCCTTTGGACAGCTTGTACTTGAACGAGAAGTCCGTCCGGCCGAAGTGTCCCTTGGCGAAGATCCCGAGCCAGGGCAGCGCGTAAAAGGTCGCCCCGACGGACACGTCGGACCTTTTTAGCGACAACTTGCCGTCGCTGATCCGGCGGTTGTCATGATCGAGCCGCAGCGTCAGTCAGCGGCGTCCGCCGGCCGCGGTTCCGTCCGTCGCCGGATGCCGGACCTAAAAATTTTTTCCGATATCGGGTATAATGCCGCTATGCTCAGCCTAAAGAAATATTTCTCCGGTCTTTCGGGCCGCGTGGGCCTGGCCGCCGCTTCGGCCGCCGGCTTATTGATGCTGTCCATCTACTGGCATTGCGGCAGCGGGACCGGCGAGCTGGCTTTCGCCCTGGGTTTCCCGCCGGCTTTCGGAGCCTCCTGCCTGTTCCTGGCCCGGCGCCGTTTTTTCGCCTGGCTGGCCGGCCTGGTCCTGGGTTTCATTGGCGGCTTGATCTCGGCCTTGCCGCTCCTGACCGGCGCCGGTCTTGAGGGCGAGTTCTATGTCAGCGTGGCCACCCTGTTGTTCTTCATCGTCCTGGGATTCATCCTGGGCGCGGCCGGCGAATTCGTCCGGCTGCTGCATTTCGTCGCCCACGGCGGCAGCATCGTAAAATATCCCGATTTGCCGCCGGCCGCGGAACAACCGCCGTGGCCGCGGGTCTAGCCATAACCGCGCCGTTCAGTTAACATGAGCGAGCTCCGAAAGGAGCGGTGAAGTCGTGAAGTCATGAAGACGCGGAGTCGACGATATTCCCGCGGACTTTACCGCTTCGCGCCTTCACGTCTTCAACATCAGAATTATGCCGACCTACGACCATAAGAAGATCGAGAGCAAGTGGCAGGCCGTCTGGGAAGAGACCGGCCTTTATCGCGTCGACGAGGATCCGACCAGGAAGAAGTTCTATGCCCTGGACATGTTCCCGTATCCTTCGGGCGACGGCCTGCACGTCGGGCATCCCGAAGGCTACACCGCCACCGACATCATCAGCCGCAAGCGCCGCATGGAGGGCTGGAACGTGCTGCATCCCATGGGTTTCGACGCCTTCGGCCTGCCGGCGGAGAACTACGCCATCAAGAAAGGCGTGCATCCGCGCGAGCGGACCATGCAGAGCATCGTCAATTTCCGCCGTCAGCTGCGCTCACTGGGTTTTTCTTATGACTGGTCGCGCGAGGTCATCACCTGCGATCCGGCTTACTACCGCTGGACCCAGTGGATGTTCCTTTTTCTCTATAAGAAGGGGCTGGCCTACAAGGGCAAGGCTCCGGTGAACTGGTGCGATTCCTGCGCCACGGTTCTGGCCAACGAGCAGGTCATCGACGGCGCCTGCGAGCGCTGCAAGAACCAGGTCAAGCAGAAGGAACTGGAGCAGTGGTTCTTCAAGGTGACCGACTACGCCGACCGGCTGCTGGCCGACCTGTCCAAGCTGGACTGGCCGGAGCGGATCCGGGCCATGCAGGCCAACTGGATCGGCCGGAGCGAGGGCACGGAGATCGCTTTCCGCGGCCTGGCCGTAGCCGACCCCGGGATACCGGGCATCGAGGACGGTTTCGAGGCCAAGGAGTTCGAGCTCAATGTCTTCACCACCCGGCCGGACACGCTTTACGGCGTCGGCTGCGTGGTGCTGGCCCCCGAACATCCTTTAGTCCTGTCCATGGTCGCTCCGGAACGCCGCAAGACGGTGCTGAAATATATCGAGGCCGCGCGCAAGAAGTCCGAGCTGGAACGCGTCGGACTGCAGCAGGACAAGACCGGAGAACCGCTGGGCGTCTGCGTCAAGCATCCGCTGACCGGCGAGGACGTGCCGGTCTGGGTGGCCGATTACGTCATCGGTTCCTATGGCACGGGCGCGGTAATGGGCGTGCCGGCGCATGACGACCGCGACTTCATTTTCGCCAAGAAGTACGGTCTGCCCGTAAAATTCGTCATTGCGCCGCCAGCCGGAGCGCCGGCCGCACCTGCTGATGCCGCCTACACCGGGGCCGGCATCATGGTCAATTCCGCCGAGTTCGACGGCCTGACCTCCGAGGACGCCAAGAGCAAGATCACCGACCTCCTGGAGGCGCGGGGCCGCGGCCGCCGCCTGGTCCAGTATCACCTGCGCGACTGGCTGATCTCGCGCCAGCGCTACTGGGGCGCGCCCATCCCGATCATCTATTGCGATGTCTGCGGCGAGGTGCCGGTGCCGGAGGACCAGCTGCCGGTGCTCCTGCCCGACGACGTCGATTTCCGGCCGACCGGCGAGTCGCCGCTCAAACGATCCGCCTCGTTCCAGCAGGTCCGCTGTCCGCGCTGCAACGCCCAAGCCCGCCGCGAAGCGGATACCATGGATACCTTCGTCGACTCCAGCTGGTATTTCCTGCGTTATTGCTCGCCGCGCGACGGCGACCGGCCGTTCTCCGGCCACGCGGTCAATTATTGGTGCCCGGTCGACCTCTACGTCGGCGGCGCCGAGCACGCCGTGCTGCACCTGCTCTACGCCCGTTTTTTCACCAAGGTCCTGTTCGACCACGGCCTGGTGCCGTTCGACGAGCCGTTCCAGAAGCTGATGAACCCCGGCCTGGTCCTGGGCGAGGACGGGCAGAAGATGTCCAAATCCCGCGGCAACGTCATCAATCCCGACGACGTCGTGGAGCAGTATGGCGGCGACACCCTTCGCCTTTACGAGATGTTCATGGGCGATTTCGAGGAGGCCAAGCCTTGGGACACCAAGAGCATCGTCGGCGTCCGGCGCTTCCTCGACCGCGTCTGGCTGACGGTCCACGACGTGGTGCACCGTAAACTGAAAGACACGCCGCCGGAACTCGTCCGGCATCTGCACCGGACCATCAAGAAGGTCTCCGCCGACATCGAGGCGTTCAAGTTCAACACGGCTATTTCGGCCATGATGATATTGCTCAACGAATGGCAGCGCCTCGGCGGCGGCGATCCGGCTTTCGCCGGCGACTTCCTCAGGCTGCTGGCGCCGTTCGCGCCGCACCTGGCCGAGGACCTGTGGCAGCTCTTGGGCAACGGGCGCAGCGTCTTCCTGTCGTCCTGGCCGGTCTGCGACGAGAAACTGACCATGGAGCAGGAGATCGAGGTGGCCGTTCAGGTGAACGGCAAGGTCCGCGACCGTCTCAAGGTGCCGGCCGCCACGGACGAGGCGGCGCTCAAGGCGCTGGCGCTCGCCAGCGACAAGATCCGGAAGCATCTGGCCGGAGCCGTTCCCCGGCAGGTCATCGTCGTCAAAGGCCGCCTGGTCAGCATCGTCGCGTAGCGGAGAAGCGACAAAGCGATCAAGCGGGAAAGTGGTTCGGCGATCTGGCGTCCTGTCGCCCGATCACTTTGCCGCTCAGCCGCCGAGACGCTTTTCGCTTCATCACCCCGCAACTTTTCAACTTCACATCATGCAACCGGATATTATAGCGGCGTTAGGCCGCGATTTCGACGCCGCCCCGCCGCATTGGGTCCCGGTTTTTCGCGAGTGTTCGCCGGAAGAGCTGAGGCGCATCGCCGCCGAAGGCCTGGTCGTGCCGCCGCCCGAACTGCGGCCCTTGGAGATCCGTCGGGAAATGGAAGTGCTGGACCGGTTCCGGCCGCCGCATATCATCGAACGCGGCATCAGCCGTTTGGGGGCGATCTACGCCGTGCCGGCGCCGGAGGACGCGCCGCGCCTGCCGTTCCGCAAGGAACGGGTCATTCTTGAATTCAAGATCGATCCAGCCGCCGCGTTCGTCGGGGACATGGATTTCATCACCGGCCTCATACCGTTCATTTCGGCGCACGCCGCCGGTCTGGAGCAGTATCGGGGAGCGTTCCATCGCTACTGGGAGAGCGTCATCCCGTTCACCGAATTCAATTGCCGCTACGCCCGGCAGGGAACGGACGCGGGCGGCCAGTGGGTCTGCCGCAGGCAGTCCCGGAACGAACTGCCGAAGAATTATTTCGCGCCGGAGATCCTGATCATGACGCCGGTCGTCAGCCAGCGGCATATCCGGATGCACGGCGCCTGACCCGCCGCGCATATTCGCCGCGGTTGACACCCCAGCCGCGGCGTATTAATTTTCAGGCGGTTCCTTATATCGATCCGAACGCTTTGAGAAGCGAGAGGTGGCCGATGTCCAGGATAAGTTTCGACGGTCTGCTGCGTTTCCTCTCCGGCCGCGCCAAGAGCGCGGCGCTGCTGACGCTGAGCCTGAAAGAGCTGTCGCCGCTCATGGAGAAGGCCCGGCCGGGCGGTCATTGGCTGGCTGCCGGCCAGGAGATCGATCAGGACGCGGCCGGCGCCGCCATCGCCGCGGCCACCGGCTGCGAGGTAACCCGGGTCGTATTCATTTCCGGCTCCCAACCGCTGCCCCCGCCGGCCTGGATGACCACGGCGGCCTTGAACAAGGCTGTCGCCGCCGGACTCAAGGAAAGCCTGAGGCATACGCTTGGTCAGCGGATCGAAGCCCGACACGGACTGGACCTGCGCGGCGCCCTGAATATCGGCGGTCCGGCGCTGCGTCAGGTCGAGCAGCTGATCTCCGACCTGGCCGCGAAGATATTCCGGCTCGGTCTGGAACAGATCATGACCGAGCCCCTGGGCGCTTCCATGGTCGACAGTCTGCGCGCCGGGCTGACCTATTACCTGGCCTTCGCCGTCATGGGCGATGCCCGGAAGATGGAGTCCCTGACGCCGCTGATCCGGATCTTCTGGCATGCCGTGCCGCTCGGCGAGATGACCGGCCAGCCGGGAACCTGGCTGCTCCTGGTCGGCTAGGCCCGTTTCAAGACCCTTCCGTCGAAGGGTCTTTTCTTATATGGGCGGCGGACGCCGGCATTTGCCTTTTTTCCGGGGTTCGGGTTAAGTCTTGCCCGGCAATATGCTGGAGCGTTTGATCAGGTCGCCGTCAAAGTGTTTCTTGGTCCTGCTGGCCGCCTTCGCCGGCGGCGCCGCGCTGCACGCTTTCGACGAGCGCGTCTGGCTGCCGGCCGGCTGGTTCGCCGCCCTGGCCGCGCCGCCGGCGGCCGCGGCCGTGTTCGCCGGCGGGCGGCGGACGCTGAGACTGGCCGGCGCCGGCCTGGTCCTGCTGATCCTGGGGATCTGGCGTTACGACGCGGCGCTGGCCGGTCTGGACCGGCCGGGACCGCTTTCGGGAGAGAACACGCGCTTCACCGGAACGGTGGCCGAAGAACCGCGCCAGGGCATCAAAGGCACGATCCTGATCATGGATCGTGTTTTCATTTCCGGCAGCCGCGTGCCGTTGTCCGGACGCATGAGATTATCGTTGTATCGGCCCGATGCCGGCGCCGGTTACGGCGATGAACTGGCCTGGATCTGCGGTCCGCGTCCGATCGGCAGTGCCGACGCGGCCGGCTTGACCGCCGAGCTGCTGCTGCGGCGGCTGGCCTGGCAGTGCGCGCCGCGCGAGCCGCCGGCGGTCCTGGCCGCCGGCCGGCCCGGCGCCTTCAGGACGGCGCTGCTGGAATTAAAAAAGCGGCTGCGGCGCGAGGCGGGCGCGCTGCTGCCGGAACCGGAAGCGTCGTTCCTGCTGGGTCTGCTCATCGGCGAGCGGCAGGGTCTGCCGCCAGAGCTCGCCGACGCCTTCCGGCAGACCGGGACGTCGCATATCCTGGCCGTGTCCGGTTACAACGTCACCCGGCTGATCGACATCTTCTTCATCCTTTGCGCCGGCGCGGCCCTGCGCCGCCGCCGCGCGGCCCTGATCGTCTCCGCCGGCATCCTGGCTTTTGCCGCCATCGTCGGCGGGGAGGCTTCGGTCGTCCGCGCCGCCATCATGGGTTGTGCTTCGCTCCTGGCGGTCCTTTTCGCCCGCCGGTACGACGGCACGGCCGCGCTCCTCACCGCCGCCGCGGCCATGCTCGCGGCCAACCCGTTCATTCTGCGGCACGACGTCGGTTTCCAGCTGTCGTTCGCCGCGGTCTGGGGACTTCACGCCTTCGGCCGGCCGCTGACCGGTAAGCTGAATTTTTTGCCCGAGTTCCTGGGCGTCCGCCAGATGGCCGGCGAGACCCTGGCCGCGACCATCGCCACTTTACCGGTGATACTTCACGCCTTCGGCCGGCTGCCGCTCATCGGTCCCGCCGCCAATCTGCTGGTACTGCCTCTCGTGCCCTGGGCCATGGCCCTCGGCGCCCTGTCCCTGGCCGCCGGCGCCCTTTGGCCGCCGGCGGGGCTCGCTTCAGCCTGGTTCTGCACGTTGATCCTGCGGCTCATCGAACAGGCCGTCAGGTCCGCCGCCGCCCTGCCGCTGACCGTGGCGCTTGAAGCCAGCCCCTTGGTCACGGCCTTTCTCTCGGGCTGGGTCATCCTGCTCTGGTTCGCCCTGAACCGCGCCAAACCGGTCGTCTTAACCCGCCGGCCGTCGATGCCGGACATTGATATCGAGGTCATCGATCATGGACAGATATAAGAAATACGCCGCCGCGGCGGCCGCGGCGGCCATCATCCTGGTGGCGGTCGTCGCCGTATTCCCCGGCGGTCCGCCGCGGGTCACCGTCGATTTTTTCAGCGTCGGCCAGGGTGATGCGATGCTCGCGGCCTCGGGCGAACGGCAGATGCTCATCGACGGCGGTCCGGACCGGATGGTCCTGTCCCGGCTCGGCCGGGCCATGCCGTTCTTCGACCGGACCATCGAATACGTCGCCATCACCCATCCGCACGCCGATCACTACTCCGGCTTGGCCGCCGTCGCCGCCGCTTACCGCATCCGGCAGGTCCTGATCCCGGCGGCCCGCGCGGACTCGCGGGAATTTTCCGCGGTCCTGGAAGACCTGAGGAGGTCCGGCGCCGAGATCGTCGAGCTCGGAGCGGGCGACGCCGTCGACCTCGGCGACGCGCGGTTCGACGTCCTCTGGCCGCCGCGCGGGGCCAAGCCGCCGGCCGGCCTGGATGCCGGCGCCGCCGCCAACAGCCTGTCGCTGGTGATGCGGATGTCCGTCTTCTGCGTCGCCGCCGCGGCCGTTCATGACCGTTCCGGCTGCGGGGCGGTTCTGTTCAGCGGCGACGCCACCACGGAGACGGAGGATGGCATCATTGCTTCCGGCCGGACGGTGGCCGCGTCCGTGCTCAAGGTCGGGCATCACGGCAGCAACCGTTCGACCTCGGCCGCTTGGCTGCGGGCGGTCCGTCCGGAACTGGGGGTCATCGAGGTCGGACCCAATAACTACGGCCATCCGGCGCTGGCGCTGCTGCGGCGCCTCGCGGTCGCCGGTGTCCGGACCTGGCGGACCGGCCAGGACGGCGGCCTTCGCGCGGTCTTCACGTCCGACGGCTGGCAAGCGGCGGCTCGCTGACCGGTCCGGGACGTTCGTCCGCCGTCCGGCCACTTGAAAAAGAGCGCCGTCCGGCCTATACTTTCCCTGACCTAAATCCGGCCGGATCCGGCCGCTGATCTTCCGAAGATATGATCCAACGCACTCTCGTCCTGCTAAAACCTGACGCCCTCGACCGCGGCATCTGCGGCGAGATCATCCAGCGTTTCGAGCGCATCGGCGCCAAGATCGCCGGCCTGAAACTGCTCGTCTCCGAATTGGATACGGCCCGCAAGCATTATACCGACGACCTGGCCAAGCGCCGCGGCGAGAAGGTCCGCGAGCGGATGATCCAGATGCTCACCTCCGGTCCGATCGTCGCCATCTGCCTTGAGGGCATCGAGATCATCGAGGTCGTCCGCAAGATGGTCGGCGCCACCGAACCCAAGGCCGCCGCGCCCGGCACCATCCGCGGCGATTTCGCCCACGTCTCCTACAAGCACGCCGACGAGAAGGATATCGGCGTTTTCAACCTGATTCACGCCTCCGATTCGCCGGAGAACGCCGAGGCGGAGATCAGCGTCTGGTTCAAACCGGAAGAGCTGGTCCGACATTCGCCGTCCTACACCAAGTTCACCATCAAGGAATAGTCCCGATGATGAAAAGAGCCCCGGTGCGGGGCTTTTTTCGTTCCCGCGGATCGCGCCGGCCGCGCCAGCGCCGCGATATGTCCATCCGTTATTGTTATCCACACTCACGGCGTTGCGGGTTGGAAATGCCAGTGATAAAGTGATGGAGTCTTGTCGTGAGCTGAGGTCCGTTCCTCTGGCGATTGAAGCCCCCAACGGATCGCTCTCCAAAACCGAGTCGCGCCGACCAGCGGTTTCACGACCGCGGGTCAAGGCAGGAAGCAGCAGCTTTCGTGAATGGTGCCGGTGATGATTTTCGGCTCCGAAAATTTACCCGGCACCTTTTCTTATCTGCGATAACAGCGGGACGCCCGTATGCCTTCAAGCAGTCAGCAGGATAGACGAGCCAACATTTTGACCGCGATCATCGTCCTGGTCGTCGTTTTTGTCGTCGGTTCCGTCATCTACGTCAATCGCTCCGGCAACGGCTCCGGACCGGCTCCTTCGAGTCCGGAGACGGCCGCCCTGGCCGAATGCCTGACGCAGAAGGGGGCGAAAATGTACGGCGCCTACTGGTGCGCGCATTGCAAGGAACAGAAGCAGCTTTTCGGCAGCGCTTTCGAAAAGATCGATTATATAGAATGTTCCGCTCCGGGCAATCCGCAGCAGCAGTCGCAGGCCTGCAAGGACGCCGATGTCAGCAGCTATCCCACCTGGGTCTTCGCGGACCAGAGCCGCAAATCGGGGGCCATTCCGCTCCAGGAATTAGCGGACAAGGCCGGTTGTCCTTTTGGCGCCACCCCGGAGGTGAATGCTCCGGGCGCGGCGGCCGCGGTCCAACCTTCAGTCGCGGAGTCGGCCGTTCCTCCCGCTTCCGTTCCGGCTCCGTCTCCGTCGTACTGATCCAACGCGTTCCCGGCACGACCGGAAACGATCGACCCCGGCCGTCGGCCGCGGTTTTTTATCTCTCCGCCCGATTGACAAAGCGGCCGCACGCTTCTATCATATTTCAACGTATGCCCGGTAAGAAAACGCGGGACAACCTGAAGCTGCTGCTGGTGCAGGCGCGCAAGGATCAGCAGATGAAGCTGCACGAGATCACCTGCTTCGAAACCAGCGGCGGCCTGTCCGACGAACGGGTGGCGAGCCACGACCTGCTGGAGAAACCCCTGGATGTCGGTGAGATCGGCCGTTACGACGGCATTCTCATCGGCGGCAGCGGCGATCACTCAGTCCTGGACGACGTGCCGAACATGAAAAGCCTGGCCGATCTCGTCTGGGAGGCCAAGACCAGGGATCTGCCGATGCTCGGTTCATGCTGGGGCGCGCAGTTCCTGGCCAAAACCTTCGGCGGCCAGGTCATCCACGACCGGGAACACAAGGAGGTCGGTTCCATCCTGGTAACCAAGGCGGCTGCGGCCAAGGACGACGTCCTCTTCGTTGACATGCCGGAGACGTTCTGGGCCCAGGCCGGACACAGCGATCGCGTGTCGGTCCTGCCGGCCGGAGCTGTCCTGTTAGCCAGTTCGTCGGTCTGTCCGGTCCAGGCGTTCACCTTCCCGCAGAGCGGCATGTACGGCGTCCAGTTCCATCCGGAGTTGGGCAAGGACGATCTGGTCCTGCGCCTGAAATACTATAGGGAGAACTACATCAGCGACACCGATTCAGTGGACACCATCAGCGGCAGCTTGAAAGACACCGCCGAAGCGGCCTCGCTGGTGGGCAAGTGGATAGATCGCGTTGTTCTGAACAGGCGGTCCTGAATTAGGCTCATTTAAGCTTAAAAACAGGTTCCCTCCGGGCTTGACCTTTTGATTGAGTTCCTTTGGACGTTTTGGTAAAGTTAAGATGAACTTCACGTTGACGTTTACAATGTTTTGGGTCAATCTTCCTTTCAAAGGAATTCTTCCTTCATTCCGCCCTTGGGCGGAATGAGCGAATTCCAGCGGCCCTTCCATCCCCGCGGCCCTCAGTCCGCCGGACCGATCCGGGCGAAAGCCGATCCCCGGCCAAAAGCTGGAGACAGGACTCGGGACTAGTTGACCGAACCGCGATGATCCGGTTCCCGCACTGCGGGCGCCAGGCCCATCTGGAATCAGCCAAAACATGGATGTCAAGGTGGAGTTCTTTAAGTAGAAATGAGGTCATCAGGGAGTAAAGGCATAAAGTCGAGCAGTAAAAACTTCACCACTTTACGTCTTCACAACTCCGTCGCGGGCTATAGTATAGCGGTAATACACATCCTTGGGGTGGATGAGTCGGCGGTTCAACTCCGCCTAGCCCGACCAAGAAAACGCCGTCACCATATATGGTGACGGCGTTTTCTTCTTGGTAGGGATAGACGGGCTGTTGAACCCGCGCCGCCTTGCGCCCGCTGGTTTGCCGTGCGGCCGCTTTTCTGCGAAAATGCCGTTGTATGGGTCTGTTCCGGAGCATGTCCGATCTGCTATCCCGATCCCGCCGTCCCGCCGGGCCGGCCGGCAGTTTCGGCATGCCGGCCATAGTTTTTTTGACCGGGGCGGGCGTCCTTGTCATCGAAGTGGCGGCGGTCCGCATTCTCGCGCCGTATTACGGCAACACTATTTATACCGTCTCCAGCGTGCTCAGCGTGGTGCTGGCGGCGCTGAGCTTCGGCTACTATTTCGGCGGCCGGCTGGCCGACCGCTATCCGACGGAAAAGGTCTTTTACGGCATGATCTTATTAAGCGGCGTGAGCACTCTGGTGCTCCAGCTGCTCAACCAGTGGTTGCTGCCGGTGATCCAGCGCGGTTTTTCGACCGCCAGCGGTCCGTTGGCCGCGTCGGTCGTCCTGTTCTTCCTGCCGAACCTGTTTTTGGGGACGCTGTCACCGTACGCCATCAAACTCCAGGAAAAAAGGCTGGCCGGACAGGGCATCGGCAGCATTTCCGGGGCCATCTATTTCTGGTCCACCGTGGGCGGAATTTTCGGCAGTCTGTCGGCCGGATTCGTTCTCATCCCGAGGTTCGGCATCAGCCGGATCATTCTGGCCGTGGCCGCGGTCCTGACGCTTTTGGGATCCGTTCCGCTGGCCCGGTCCGCACTGCGCCGGAAATACTTCGCGCCCATGGTCATCGCCATCATCGTCTACTTCGTTTCCGCGGCGGCGGTGACTTCGCTGGCCGTCGGGCCGAACCTTTATGAACGCGACGGGGTTTATCAAAAAATAACGATCTCGGACGGCGAGTACCGGGGGCGGCCGGCCCGGTTCCTGAAACAAGACCGGACCGCGTCGGCGGCGATGTTCCTCGATTCCGACGAGCTCGTCTACGATTACACGAAATACTACTCTCTTTACCGGCTGTTCAAGCCCGATCTCCGGCGTGCGCTGTTCATCGGCGGCGGCGCCTATTCCATGCCCAAGGCGCTCCTGGCCGAGCAACCGGCGGCCGAGATCGAGGTTTCGGAGATCGAACCCTCGTTATTTGAATTAGGCCGGAAATATTTCCGGGTGCCGGACGACCCCAGGCTGACGAACCTGGTCGGCGACGGGCGCCGGCTGCTGCTGGATTCCGGCCGGAAGTACGACCTGATCTTCAGCGACGTTTACGCCTCGCCGTATTACATACCGCTCCATTTCGTCACCAGGGAATTCTTTCAGATCGCGCGCGAACGGCTGACGGACGGCGGCATCTTCGCGGCCAACATCGTCGGCAACCTGTCGCTCCAGCCGCCCTCGCTGGTCAGGTCGGAGATGAAGACGTTCCGCGAGGCCTTCCCGAACAGTTATTTCTTCGCCGTGCGGTCGCCGGCCTGGCCGAAGATGCAGAACGTCATTTTCCTCGGCTGCAACAGCGACCAGAGGCCCGATCTCGGCGCTTTCGCGGCCGGACACAGCGGCGATGAGATCCTGGGCTCCCTCGACCGGAAATTGATCGACGCGGACAGTTTCGATCTTGCCGCCGTCCCGGTGCTGACCGACGACTTTTCGCCGGTCGAATATCTGACGGCCGAGACGCTGCGGCGGGAAAACGCCGCCCCGGCCGAAGAATGAACACTGCTCCCGCCGCCGGCCGGCCTCATGGGCGCCGCGGCTGCCAGGGATAAAGAACCAGCCGGCCCCGAGGGCCGGCTGGTTTGATAACAACGCGTTTTTCTGCGACAATACCGTTGCCCGCGATCAAGCCTTGACCTTCTTGGTCAGGGTGCGGACGCAGCGGGTGCAGACCTTCTGCCGCTCGCCATCGACGGTGCGGGGCTGGAGGTTCACGAACTGCTGGCGCTTGGTGGCGATGTTGGAATGGCTGCGGGAGACGGCCCGATTCGAACCGCGTCCGCAGTTATCACAGACTCTGGACATAAAGCGGCATCTCGATTAGTTAGTGCCAGCACTCTAACATGGGTCGTCCGGTTTGGCAAGGAGGCGGGCCCCGCGATCCTTTCCGCCACCCCGCTGATGCCCGCCGGATGAAAGTTGAGAAGTCATGAAGTTATAAAGCCGTAAAGACGTAAAGTCGAGGAGTCGCGAAATCATAAAGCCAAGCCCGGCTCCGCAACTTCACGTCTTTCCCGCTTCATTGTTCGCAAGATCGACTATGACCCTCGTCACACTTTTGATCTCCATCTTGGCGCTGCTCATCTCGCTGGGGACGCATGAATTCTGCCACGCGCTGGTCAGCTTCTGGTTGGGCGACTCCACGGCCAAGCGTCTCGGACGGCTGACCCTGAACCCCCTGGCCCACATCGACCCCATCGGCACGGTTCTCGTGCCGCTCATCGGCATGCTCAGCGGCTTCCCCATCATCGGCTGGGCCAAGCCCGTGCCGACCAATCCTTATAATCTGAGATACCACAAATGGGGGATGACCATCGTGGCCTTGGCCGGGCCGGTCTCGAATCTGCTGGGCGCGGCCGTCTATCTCGTGATGTTGAAGACGGTCCTGGCCGTGTTCGACCTGCCGCTGCATAATCTGCTGGTGCTGTTCCTGGCCCAGCTGGTCATGGTCAACCTGGTCCTGTGCCTGTTCAATCTGCTGCCCGTGCCGCCGCTTGACGGCTCGCGGCTCATGGAAGCGCTGCTTGACGCCCCCAAATACCGCAACCTCCTCTTTTTCTTGGAGCGGCAGGGACCGATGCTGCTTTTTCTGCTGATCATGGTCGATTCTTTTCTGCCGACGCCCGTTATCGGCAGCCTTTTCAACGCTGTGATCGGGTCCTTTTTCGGCCTAGCCGGTCTTTGAGAGAGATGCGAAGATCTGAAGACGCGCAGACGTGAAGTTTTTCGCAGGCCGGGCTTACGGCCGCCCGCTTGACGGGCACGACCGGGCGTGATAACTTATTTCAGCGAAAAGAAAACGCTTTTGTTTGCGCGGATCAGGCGAATTTCTGGAGATGCGTGGCTGCTTCCCCATATTGCCGGGCGCAAGCGCCTTTTTTAAATAATTTCTTCCACACGACACAATAACGGCCAATTTATGCCAACCATGAACCAGCTGGTCCGCCGCGGCCGCACGCCGCTCAAGTCCAAGTCCAAGACCCCGGCGCTGACCTTCACTCTCGACACGCTGCATCGTCGGAAGACCGAGCTGCCTCGCGGCGCGGCCTACAAGCGCGGCGTCTGCGTCAAGGTGACGACCACCACCCCGAAGAAGCCGAACTCGGCGCTGCGCAAGATTGCCCGCGTCCGCCTCTCGAACGGCATGGAGGTCACCGCCTACATCCCGGGCGTCGGCCATAATCTCCAGGAGCACTCCATCGTGATGATCCGCGGCGGCAGGGTCAAGGACCTGCCTGGCGTCCGTTATCACATCGTTCGCGGGGTCTATGACGCCCAGGGCGTCGAAGGACGCCGCCGCGGCCGCTCGCTTTACGGCGCCAAGGCCCCTAAGAAATCTTCCTAGCCCTGAACTCCTATGCGCGGCAAACAGGCACTCAAGCGCGACATCAAGCCGGATCCCAAGTACGGCAATCTGACCGTCGCCAAATTCATCAACTACGTCATGCGCAAGGGCAAGAAGACCGTGGCCCAGAAGATCGTCTACGGCGCCTTTGACCAGATCTCCGAGAAGACCAAGACCGATCCTTTGGACGTCTTCGACCGGGCCTTCAAGAATCTCCAGCCGTCGGTCGAGGTCAAATCCAAGCGCGTCGGCGGCGCCAACTACCAGATCCCGACCCCGGTCCGCGGCGAGCGCCGCGTGGCCCTGGCTTTTCGCTGGTTGATCGCCGCCGCTGACAGCCGCAAGGGCAAGCCGATGGCCATGAAGCTGGCCGACGAGATCGTGTCGGCCGCCAACAACGAGGGTGACGCCATCAAGAAGAAGATGGACGTCCACCGGATGGCCGAGGCTAACCGGGCCTTCGCGCATTTCGCGCGTTAAGATCCAGAATCTATGCCACGACTTTTCACGCTGGATAAGGTCCGCAACATCGGCATTATCGCCCACATCGACGCCGGCAAGACCACGTTCTCCGAACGCGTGCTCTTCTACACCGGCAAGAAGCACAAGATCGGCGAGGTGCATGAGGGCGACACGACCATGGACTGGATGGAGCAGGAACGCGAACGCGGTATCACCATCACCGCCGCCGCCACCACCTGTTTCTGGAAGGACCACCAGATCAACCTCATCGACACTCCCGGGCACATCGACTTCACCGTCGAGGTCAAGCGCTCGCTGCGCGTGCTGGACGGCGCGGTCGTCGTTTTCGACGGCGTCGCCGGCGTCGAGCCGCAATCCGAGACCAACTGGCATTACGCCGACGACTACAAGGTGCCGCGCCTCTGCTTCATCAACAAGCTGGACCGCATGGGCGCCGATTTTTACGCCGACCTAAAGTCCATCCATGACCGGCTGACCAAGAACGCCTACGCCATGCAGCTGCCCATCGGCACCGAGGAGAATTACAGCGGCCTCGTCGACGTTCTGACCCGCCGGGCCTACGTCTACAAGGACGACCTGGGCAAGGACATCGAGGAGAGCGACGTGCCGGCTGACATGAAGGAACTGGTGGAGACGCACCGGGCCAAGCTGATGGAGGCCATCGTCGAGGGCGACGAGGTCATGATGAACAAGTACCTGGCCGGCCAGGACATCCCGCTTGAGGACATCAAACGCGTCCTGCGCAAGGCGGTCATCGATTTCCGCATCGTCCCGGTCCTTTGCGGCAGCGCCCTGAAGAACAAGGGCATCCAGTTCGTGCTGGACGCCGTCAACGATTACCTGCCGTCGCCGCTTGACGTGCCGCCGGTCAAGGCCACCCTGCCGAGCGACCACAACGTCATCGTCGAGCGCAAGGCCGACGACAAGGAGCCGTTCGCCGCCCTGGCCTTCAAGATCGCCGCCGACCCGTTCGTCGGCAAGCTGGCCTTCTTCCGCGTCTATTCCGGCACCCTCAAGTCCGGTTCCTACGTCCTTAATACCACCACCGGCGAACGCGAGCGCGTCAGCCGTATCGTCCGCCTGCACGCCAACTCCCGCGAGGAGGTGGCCGAGGTCCTGGCCGGCGACATCGCCGCGGCCGTGGGCCTGAAGAACACTTTCACCGGCGACACCCTTTGCGACGAGGACCACCCGGTTCAGCTCGAGCATATCACCTTCCCGACCCCGGTCATCTCGCTGGCTGTGGAGCCCAAGACCAAGGTCGATCAGGAGAAGATGGGCATCGCCCTGCAGAAGCTGGCTGAGGAGGATCCGACCTTCCGCGTCCACACCGACGAGGAGACCACCCAGACCATCATCGAAGGCATGGGCGAACTGCACCTGGACATCATCGTCGACCGCATGAAGCGCGAGTTCAAGGTGGAATGCAACGTCGGCAAGCCGCAGGTGGCTTTCCGCGAGACCATCACCCGCGAGGCCGAGGCCGAAGGCAAGTACATCAAGCAGTCCGGCGGCCGCGGCCAGTACGGCCACTGCTGGCTCCGCGTCGCGCCTAAGTTGCGCGGCGAAGGCTTCGAGTTCGTCGATGACATCAAGGGCGGCGTCATCCCGCGCGAGTTCATCCCGGCCATCCAGAAAGGCGTCAAGGAGGCCCTCGAGCGCGGCATCCAGGCCGGCTATACGGTGGTCGACGTCGTGGCCACGGTCTTCGACGGCAGCTACCACGAGGTCGACTCGAACGAAATAGCCTTCAAGCTGGCTGGCTCATTCGCCTTCCAGGAAGCCTGCGCCAAGGCCGGTCCGGTCATCCTCGAGCCGATCATGAAGGTCGAGGTGCTGACCCCGGAACAGTTCATGGGCGATGTCATCGGCGACATCAGTTCCAAGCGCGGCCAGATCAAGGAGATGCGCGACCGCGCCAGCATCAAGGTCATCGACGCCTTCGTGCCGCTCGCCGAGATGTTCGGCTACGCCACCCAGCTGCGCTCCATGACCCAGGGACGCGCCTCCTACTCCATGGAATTCTCCAGCTATGAACCGGTCCCGAACAACGTGGCCGAGATGATCAAGGCGGGGAAGAACAAGAAATAGCCGATGGATCGAAGAAAAGAGCGGGCCTCGGGCCCGCTCTTTTGGCGTCGGCCCGGCCTCGTCGCCGACTATTGACATTTCGCGGTTTTCCACTAAGATATGACCGTTATGAATCCGGAACTGATAACGCGTCTCATCAGCTTGGTGGAGCGGACCGGCGACCGCGTGGTTTTGGCCGATCCCCAGACCGGCAAGGCCGTCGTGGTGCTGGACCTGTCTTCTTATGAGAGGCTGTGCGTCGGCGTGAAACCGGCCGAGACGCAGGACCAGCCGGCTGTCGCTGGGGAAGCAACTGCCGCGTCTAGAATTGAGGGGCTTTTTGTCGAAAAGATCGCTGAGATAAAAGAAAAACCGGCGATGAAGGCCAAGCCGGCGGATAAGCTCACCGCCCCGACTGCCAATGCCGGCCTGACCGACTTGACACAGGGGGAGCTCTTGGATAAGATAAACCGCGAAATCGCAGCCTGGAAGAACGGTCAAGAGAGCAAAAGAACCGAGGAATTGCAGGCCGCCGCCAAGACCGCGGCTCCGTTCAGCGGCGCCGCCGGCGTCTTCGAGGAAGAGGAGCGGTTTTATCTGGAACCGATCGAGTAGCTGGCGGCTCGGTCGCGGCGGAATAGGGGACTTGCCAACTTTTTTTTTCGGGTATATACTCTTGGTTACTTTTTAACAAAGAATAATAACCTCATAAATCATTTAATCATCCGGTCTGTTCCTTAAGGACAGAGTAAGCGGATCTAAATCACTATGGCAGAGGTAAAGAAATTCGAGCGCACCAAGCCTCACGTCAACGTCGGCACCATCGGCCACGTCGACCACGGCAAGACGACCCTGACGGCCGCCATTCTTTCCGTCTTGAGGGCCAACGGCAAAGTCGCCCAGAACAAGGGCGTCGATGATCTCGATAAGGCCCCGGAATCCAAGGCTCGCGGCATCACCATCGCCACGGCTCACTGCGAATACGAGTCCGATAAGCGCCACTACGCGCACGTCGACTGTCCCGGGCACGCGGATTACATCAAGAACATGATCACGGGCGCCGCCCAGATGGATGGCGCTATCCTTGTCGTTTCCGCCGCTGACGGCCCCATGCCGCAGACCCGCGAGCACATCCTTCTGGCCCGCCAGGTGGGCGTTCCCTACATCATCGTCTTCCTGAACAAGGTTGACCAGGTGGAGGATAAGGAGCTGGTCGACCTCGTCGAAGAGGAGATCCGCGACCTGCTCACCAAATACGAGTTCCCCGGCAAAGACGTCCCGATCATCCGCGGTTCGGCCCTGAAGGCCCTGGAGAACCCGACCGGTCCGGACGCCAAGCCGATCCTGGACCTGCTCGACGCTCTGGATAAGTACATCCCGGAACCGGTCCGCGAGACCGACAAGCCGTTCCTGATGGCCATTGAGGACGTGTTCAGCATCGAGGGCCGCGGCACCGTCGTCACCGGCCGCATCGATCGCGGCACCATCAAGATCAACGAGGAAGTCGAGATCGTCGGCCTGGGCGAGACCCGCAAGACCGTCGTGACCGGCATCGAGATGTTCAATAAGCAGCTCGACGAGGGCCGCGCCGGCGACAATGCCGGTCTGCTGCTTCGCGGCGTCAAGAAGGAAGAGGTCGAGCGCGGCATGGTCCTGGCCAAACCCGCTTCCATCACTCCGCACACCGAGTTCGATGGCCAGGTCTACGCCCTGACCAAGGAGGAAGGCGGGCGCCACAAGCCGTTCTTCAAGGGTTACAAGCCCCAGTTCTACATCCGCACCACTGACGTCACCGGCGAGGTCGAATTGCCCGCGGGCGTGGAAATGGTCATGCCCGGCGACACCATCAAGCTGGCCATCAAGCTGATCACTCCGGTCGCTCTGGAAGAGAAGCAGCGCTTTGCCATCCGCGAGGGCGGCAAGACCGTCGGCGCCGGCACGGTGGTCAAGATCTCTAAATAAGATTGACCGTTCGATCTTTTGACACTAAGCTCCACGGCGATGACACCTGAAACCAAGAAAGTCACCACCAAGACTGAAGAGGAAGCCCGGCAGCGTATCCGGATCAAGATTCGGGCGTATGATCACAAGATCATCGACCAGTCGACCCGGACCATCATTGAGACTGCCCAGCGCTCGGGAGCCACGGTCAGAGGACCGGTACCGCTGCCCACGGAAAAGACCAAGTACACGGTCAACCGTTCGACCTTCGTCCACAAGGACGCGCGCGAACAGTACGAGATGCGCGTGCATAAGCGGCTGGTCGACATATTCGAACCGACTCCCAAGACCATTGAGGCCCTGACCAATCTGAACCTACCGGCGGGCGTCGATGTGGAGATCAAGATGTAAAATAGTCCGTTTGAAGAAAAAAGACGTCGGCGGGGAGAGACGGAGAAAGATCCGCGAGGAAAACCTCCGTCCTCTCCCGGCTGACGAAGGAGATTCACAACCAGGGAACATAACGACAAATCCAAAGCCACACTCTAGTTCCGTCAGCAGACGGCGAACGTTTTTCGGCCAATAGCCACAGATAACTGATGTTGCCATGCCGGAGAAACGAGAGAGGCTAGAAGTTTGTTCGCTCTTCCGCCCGGCGGAAGATGAAAAAACTTCTGGCTTTTCGTTTATCCCTGACGCCCCGACTCCCCGCGCCGCTTGGCGCCGGAAGCAACGGGAGCCAATGAACCAAGGATATGAAATTCATCATCGCTAAAAAATTAGAGATGTCCCAGAGGTTCCGGGCGGACGGCACGGTCGTGCCGGTCACCCTGCTTCAGGCCGGCGCCTGCACCGTCACGCAGGTGAAGACCGAGGACAAGGACGGCTACACCGCCGTGCAGATCGGTTGCGGCAAGGAAAAGCATCCGACCAAACCCCTGGCCGGCCATCTCAAGGGCGCCGGCGCCAATTTCAAGACGCTGAAGGAATTTCGCGTCGAGGATGCCGGCACGCTGGCCGTCGGCGGCACCGTCGACGCTTCGCAGTTCCAGCCCGGCGAGTTCGTCGAGGTTTCCGGCGTCTCCAAGGGCAAGGGCTTCCAGGGCGTCGTCAAGCGCCATCACTTCCGCGGCGGCCCGCGCACCCACGGTCATAAGGACAACCTGCGCATGCCCGGAGCCATCGGTTCCGGCGGCATGCAGCGCGTCTTCAAAGGCATGCGCATGGGCGGCCACATGGGCGTCGACCAGGTCACGGTCAAGAATCTCGAGGTCATCGAGGTGGACGCGGCCAAAGGCATTCTCGCGGTCAAGGGAGCCGTTCCCGGCGCGCACGGTTCGGTCGTGCTCGTGTCCGGCGGCACTGAATCAAAGAAATCCTGGAACTAGCCTCCTATGCCTAAAGTGAAACTGTACAACACGGAAGGTAAGGTCGTCGGCGAGAAGAGCCTGAAAGCCGACGTCTTCGGCGTCGCCGTCAATCCGACCCTGGTCCACGAGGTCATGGTCGGTCTCATGGCCAGCGCCCGCCAGCCCCTGGCTCACACCAAGACCCGCGGCGAGGTCCGCGGCGGCGGCAGGAAGCCCTGGAAGCAGAAGGGCACCGGCCGCGCCCGCCATGGTTCCAGCCGTTCCCCGATCTGGGTCGGCGGCGGCATCACCTGGGGCCCGCGCAAGGAGCGCGATTACACCAAGAAGATCAACCGCAAGAGCCGCAAGCAGGCTTTGCTCATGGCTTTGTCCGACAAGGTCGCCAATGAGCGGCTGGTGCTGTTGGAGGAGCTCGATTCCAAGACCGGCAAGACCAAGGACACCGTCTCCCTGCTCGGCAAGCTGCCGGTCAAGGGCAAGCTGATCCTGGTGACCTCGGGCCGCAGCGACCTGCTGTCCCGCAGCGTCCGCAATCTGAAGACCGTCCGCCTGCTCGGCAGCGGCAGCGTCGGGCTGATGGACGTGCTCAAAGCCGACGGCCTGGTCCTGACGCCGGAGGCGGCCGAACGTTTCGAAAAGACTTACGGCAAGAAAGCCTGACCGCCTAAGATATGGGAATTTTCAGCAAAAAATCCAACAAAAAGGACCTGGCCAACCTCGCCTCCTCCAAGGAGGACCAGGCCAAGGATGAGAAGAAAGCGGCCGCTCCGGCGTCCGCCGAGAAGAAGGATCCCAAGAAGGCGACCCGCGGGCCGCTGGCCCGGGAAGGCGCCGGACAGTCCTACCGTCTCCTGATCACGCCGCTCCTGACCGAGAAGTCCGACCGGCAGCAGGCCGCCGGCAAATACTCTTTCCTGGTGGCCAAGGAAGCCAACAAGATCGAGATAGCCCGCGCCGTCCGCGACCTTTACGGGGTCAGGCCGGTCGCCGTCCATATCATCAACATCAGGGGCAAGGTCGTACGCTTCGGCCGCAACACCGGCAAGCAGAAGGACATGAAGAAGGCGATCATCACCCTGAAAGCAGGGGAGAGCATAACAGCCTTTGAGGGATAATATTATGCCGATCAAGATCCACAGACCAGTCACATTGGGACGGCGCCTCTCCAGCGTTGACGCTTTCGCCGACATCACCAAGTGGGAGCCGGAGAAGTCGCTGATCGCGCCCAAGCGCAAGACCGGGGGGCGCAACGCCCAGGGTAAGATCACCGTCCGCCATCGCGGCGGCGGCGCGGACCGTTTCGTGCGCACCGTCGATTTCCTGCGCGACAAGTTCGGCGTGCCCGCCCGGGTCGCGGCCATCGAATACGATCCCAACCGCGGCGCCCGCCTGGCCCTGCTCCATTATAAGGACGGCGAGAAGCGCTACATGGTCGCGCCGGAAGGCCTGACCGTCGGCGAGGAACTGCTCTCCTCCAAGGATCAGGTCGAGATCAAGGCCGGGAACCGCATGCCGCTCGACAAGATGCCGGTCGGCATCCAGGTCCACAGCATCGAACTCATCCCCGGACGCGGCGGCGTGGTCGCGCGCGGCGCCGGCATGGGCGCCCAGCTCATGGCCGTCGAGGGCGACTTCGCCCAGCTCAAGCTGCCTTCCGGCGAGATCCGTCTTTTCTCCAAGAACTGCATGGCCACCGTCGGCATGGTCGGCAATCCCGACCGCCGTCTGATCCGCTGGGGCAAGGCCGGCCGGACGCGCCTGCGCGGCCGCCGCCCGGAGGTCCGCGGCAAGGTCATGAACCCGGTCGATCACCCGCATGGCGGCGGCGAGGGCAAGAACCCCATCGGCTTGAAGCACCCGAAGACCCCGTGGGGCAAGCCGGCCCTGGGCGTCAAGACCAGGAATAAGAAAAAGGCGTCCTGGAAATTCATCGTTAAACGCCGCAAGTAACCGCACCGCTTATGTCCCGCAGTCTCAAAAAAGGTCCGGCGATCGACCCGAAACTCATCGCCAAACTGGCCAAGCTCCGCCCCACCGACAAGACCGTCGTCAAGACCTGGTCGCGCTGGTGCAGCATCACTCCGGAGATGGTCGGCTACACCATCGGCGTTTACAACGGCAAGGTGCACGTCCCGGTTCTCGTGGTCGAGAACATGGTCGGCCACAAGCTGGGCGAATTCTCGCCGACGCGCAAATTCGTGAAGCATGGCGGCAAGATGCAGAAGGAACTGGAGACCGCGAAGGCGGTGGCCGATCAGGCCGCGGCCAAGGCGACCCAGACCGCTGCGCCGGCGGCCAAGAAATAAACCCCTATGGAAGTCTTTGCTAAAGCTCGCAACATCCGAATTTCGCCGAGGAAGGTCCGCCTGGTCATCGGCCTCGTCCGGGGCCTGGACGTGGACAAGGCCGCGGCCCAGCTCAGTTTCATGAACAAGGCCGCTGCCCGTCCGGTCTTGAAGCTGATGCAATCGGCCATGGCCAATGCCGAGCATAATTTCAAGCTCAACAAAGCCAGTCTTTTCATTAAATCCATCGTCGCTGACGGCGGTCCGGTCATGGATCGCTGGCGCGCCCGGGCCTTCGGCCGGGCGGCGCCCATCCGCAAGCGCACCTCCCACATCACCATCGTCTTGGCCGAGCGGCCGGCGAAGGCGCCCAAGGAGGCCGCGGCCGCGGTGGTCAAACCGGCGGCCAAGGTTAAGACGGCGGCGGTCGCGGCCAAGGACGGCAAGAAAGCCGCCCCGGCCAAGAAACCGGCCGGCGCGAAATCTAAGTAACCGCCACTATGGGTAATAAAGTCCATCCGAAAATATTTAGGACCGGCGTCATCTACTCTTGGAGCTCCAAGTGGTTTTCCAAACATGATTTCGCCAAGCTGCTCCAGGAAGACATGACGATCAAGGGCTTCCTGCGGGACAAGCTGAAGGAGAGCTCCGTCGACCGCATCGACATCGAGCGGACCGCCCGGGCGGTCACCGTCATCGTCCACTCGGCCAAACCCGGTTTCATCATCGGCCGCGGCGGCACCGGCATCGAGGACCTGAAGAAGCAGCTGCGCGAGCTTTTGGGCAAGGGCAAAGACAAGCTCAACCTGAACCTCAACGTCATTGAGATCACCAATCCGGCGCTTTCGTCCAACATCGTCCTGCAGTCCATGATCGCCGACACGGAAAAGCGCATGCCGTTCCGCCGCGTCCTCAAGACGCACCTCGACCGCATCCAGCGGGGCGGGGCCAAGGGCGCCAAGCTACAGATCAAGGGGCGCCTCAACGGCGCCGAGATCGCCCGCGAGGAAAAGCTGGCCTGGGGTAGCGTGCCGCTGCACAAGCTGCGCGCCGACATCGATTACGCCGCCGGTTTCGCCCGGACGCTGTTCGGCACCATCGGCATCAAGGTCTGGATCTACCGCGGCGATATTTTCGACACCGCCCAGAAGCCGGCCGTAGCCGAGGACAAGCCGGCCCTGTCTGCCGGCAGGCAGGTGCCTCCGCGTCCCGCCTACGTCCGCCGGGAGCCGGTCGCCCGGAAAGCGGCCTAGAACCTGACGCTTATGCTGTTACCATCCAAAGTCAAATACCGGAAAATGCACAAGGGCCGCGCCCGCAACAAGCGGGTGGCCACCACCAAGACCTACGTCAGCTTCGGCAGTTTCGGGCTGAAAGCGCTCGGCTCCGCCTGGGTCACCGCCCGTCAGATCGAGGCCGCCCGCCGGGCCATGACCGGTTACATCAAGCGCGGCGGCAAGATCTGGATCCGCATCTTCCCGGACAAGCCCATCACCAACCACGGCAATGAGTCGGTCATGGGCGGCGGCAAAGGCGCCGTCGACCACTATGTCTGCGTCGTCCGGCCCGGCACCGTCCTGTTCGAGATGGACGGCGTGACCGAGACCGTCGCCCGCGAAGCCATGGACCGCGCCGCCTATAAGCTCCCGATGAAGACCCAGTTCGTAAAGAAGATCTAGCCCCCGCCCTATGAAGATCAAGGATCTACGCGAAAAATCCGATGTCGAACTGGAGCGGCTGCTGGTCGAGAGCCGGAACAAGCTGCGTGAGCTGCGTTTCCGCATCGCCGCCAAGCAGCTCGGCAACATCCGCGAGGTCAGGGAGACCCGCCGGACCATCGCTCAGGTACTGACGCTGAAGAAAGCTAAACAGGCCGCGGCCAAGCCGGCTAAAGCCTAACCCTGGATCACTATGGCCGAAGTCAAACCCAGCAAGAAATATTTTCAGGGAGTCGTCGTCTCCGACAAGATGAAAAAGACGATCGTGGTCAGGATCGACCGGATGAAGCTCCACGCCAAGTACCAGAAGCAGTATAAGCAATCACGTAAATTCAAGGTCCACGACGAGAAGGGGGAGTATAAGGTCGGCGATGTCGTCCGTTTCGTCGAGACCCGCCCGCTGTCCAAGGATAAGAGGTGGCGCGTAATCGGCAAGGTCGCCGTTTAAGGTCTATGCTGCAGCATCGTTCAATGATCGCGGTCGCCGACAATACCGGCGCCAAGAAGCTCCAGGTCATCCGCCTCCACGACGGCTATCAGCGGCGCACCTCCGGCCTGGGCGATATCGTCACCGCCGTGGTGAAGGTCGCCGTGCCGCACAGCACCGTGGCCAAGAGCGAGGTCGTCCACGTCGTCATCGTCCGGACCCGCAAGGAGACCCGGCGCAAGGACGGGTCCTACGTGCGTTTCGACGAGAACGCCGGCGTCATTATCGACAAGAAGACCAAGGAACCCAAGGGTACCCGCATCTTCGGGCCGATCGCCCGGGAACTGCGCGCCAAGGGTTTCACCAAGATCATTTCGCTGGCCCCCGAGGTCGTCTAACGCTACCCATGATATGAAGATCAAGAAAGGCGACAACGTGAAGGTCATGACCGGCAAGGACAAGGGCAAGACCGGCAAGGTCATCCAGGTTTTTCCGGATCTGAACAAGATCGTGGTTGAGGGCGTCAATATCGCCCACAAGCACATTCGCACCCGCAAGCAAGGCGAGAAGGGCCAGAAGCTTGAGTTCGCCGCGCCGCTCGCCGCCGCCAACGTCATGATGGTCTGTCCCAAGTGCGCCAAGCCGTCCCGTTTCGGGACCAAGGAGCTGCTGACCGAAGGCAAGAAGCGGAAGGTCCGGGTCTGCCGCAAATGTAAAGAGACGGTAGAGTAGTCCGAAGCCCTATGAAAGACAAATCCAATTTTCATGCGAAATTCGAGAAGGAGGTCGTCCCGCAGCTGCAGAAGCAGCTGGGCGAGAAGAACCTTCTGGCCGTGCCGCGCTTCAAGAAGGTCGTGGTCAACGTCGGCCTGAAGCAGGGTCTCAAAGACCCGAAGTTCGTCGACGTCGCCGAACGGACGCTCTCCCGCATCACCGGCCAGAAGCCGGTCAAGACGCTGGCCAAGAAGTCCATCTCTACTTTCAAGATCCGCCAGGGGATGGTCGTGGGCATGGTCGTCACGCTGCGCGGCCGCCGGATGTACGATTTCATCAACCGGCTGATCAACGTCACCCTGCCCCGCGTCCGCGATTTCCGCGGCCTGTCGCCCAAGTCCATCGATCAGCATGGCAACCTGTCCATCGGGTTCCGGGAGTTCCTCGCCTTCCCCGAGGTCCGGCCCGAGGACACCGATTACATGCACGGACTTGAGGTCGCCATCGTCACCGATGCCGGCGACAAGGAACGCGGCCTGGCCTTGTTCCGCGGGACCGGGTTCCCTTTAAGAGATGAAGCCAAATAAACGCCTATGGCCACTGAAGGACAAATCGCCAAATCAAAGAAGAAGCCCAAGTTCTCGTCCCGCAAGGTCAGGCGTTGCTGGCGCTGCGGCCGCCAGCGCGGCTACATGCGCGACTTCAAGCTCTGCCGCATCTGTTTCCGCGAGCTGGCTAACCGCGGGGAGATCCCCGGTATAAGGAAAGCTTCCTGGTAATCCCCACCCTATGACCGATCCCATCTCAGACATGCTCACCAGAATCCGCAACGCTTCGGCCGTCAAAAAGCCGGAGGTCAGGGTTCCTTATTCCAAGCTTAAGCTGGCCATCGCCAAGATCCTCAACGCCGAGGGCTATCTGGCCTCCTTCGAGAAGCTCAGCGCCGGCCACGGCGAGCTGCGGCTGGAGCTCAAGTACGTGGATGGCCGTTCCAATATCCACAACCTGCGCCGCGTCTCCAAGCCCGGCCGCCGGGCGTATGCCGGGCACAGCGACCTGCCCAAGGTGCTTTCCGACCGCGGCATCGCCATCGTCTCGACCTCCCAGGGCGTGATGACCAACAAGGAAGCCCGCAAGCGCAAACTGGGCGGCGAGGTCTTGTGCGAAATTTTTTAAGGCAACCGCAACTGTCATCGTAGCCCCCCAATCGTATGTCCAGAGTCGGTAAGAAAATATTGCAGATACCTTCAGGCGTCGACATCAAGGTCGACGGTGCGACCGTCAAGGTCAAAGGCCCGAAGGGCGAACTTGCCCTGGCTTTGCATCCGCACGTCAAGGTCAGCATCGCCGACAAGCAGCTGAGCGTCGACGTGGCCGATCATGAATACGTCAAGGATCGCGCCTTGTGGGGGCTTTTCCGCCGCCTCATCGAGAACATGGTCACGGGCGTGACCAAGGGTTTCGAGAAGAAACTGGAGATCAACGGCGTCGGCTTCAAGGCCGCCGTCGCCGGCAAGATACTCAAGCTCAGCGTCGGTTTTTCCCATGATGTCGAATTCAAGATCCCGACGGGAGTCAGCGTCACCGTGGACAAGAACGTCATCACCGTCGCCGGCATCGACCGTCAGGCCGTCGGCGAAACGGCAGCCAGCATCCGCAGCATCAAGAAACCCGAGCCGTACCAAGGCAAGGGAATCAAGTACGTGGAAGAAGTGATCCGCCGTAAGGCCGGCAAGGCCGCCAAGGCCGGGTCAGCCGCGGCTTAATCCCACGACCGAACGACCTACCGCTATGAGCGCAAGCAATAAGAACAAACAAGATTCCCGCGCCCGCCGGCACCGCCGGATCCGGGCCAAGGTCTCCGGCACGGCCGCCCGGCCGCGTTTGGCGGTCTTCCGCAGTGCCCTGCACGTTTACGCCCAGCTGATCGACGACGAGGCCGGCAAGACCCTGGCCGCCGCCGACGACCTGGGACTCGACAAGAAAGAGAAGGCCGCGGCGGCCAAAGGCGATGACCAGCGCAAGGCCAAGGTGGCCGTGGCTTTCGCCGTCGGCAAGACCCTGGCCGAGAAGGCCGGCAAACTCGGCATCAAGCAGGCGGTCTTCGATCGCGGCGGCTTTTCCTACACCGGCCGCGTCGCCGCCCTGGCCGAAGGCGCGCGCGAGAACGGATTGCAATTTTAGCCCAAGCTGACTATGAGCATGAACGAAGGCGGACGCGGACATGAACGCGGCCGAGGCAGATTCACGGAGCAGAAAGAATTCGACCAGCGGATCCTCGAGCTGGCCCGCGTCACCCGCGTGACCAAGGGCGGCAAGCGCATGCGTTTCCGCGCCTGCGTCATCATCGGCGACCATAAGGGACGCGTCGGCTACGGCATCGCCAAGGGCGCCGACGTCGCCGCCAGCGTCAACAAGGCCGTGACCCAGGCCAAGAAGCGTATGATCACGGTGGCGCTGCAGAACGGCACTATCCCGCACGCCGTCCATGAGAAATTCTCGGCCGCTTCCATCCTGATCAAGCCGGCCCCTCAGGGCACCGGCATCAAGGCCGGCGGCGCGGTCCGCATCGTCCTAGAAATGGCCGGCGTGCCCAACGCCGTGGCCAAGATCCTCGGTTCCAACAATAAGATCAACAACGCCAAGGCCACGATGCAGGCCCTGCAGCAGCTGACCAAGTCTCCGGCCAAGGCGGCCAAACCGGCGGTCGAAGCCGCCGTCCCAGCCGCGGCCTAGCGTCCCGTCCTATGACCCAACTTTCAATGAGCAATCTCAAACCGGCCCGCGGCTCCAAGCAGCACCCGAAGCGCGTCGGCCGCGGCAACGCTTCCGGCAAGGGCACGACCGCCGGACGCGGCACCAAGGGGCAGAAGGCCCGCACCGGGGGCCGCGGCGGCCTCAAGGTCCTCGGCCTGAGGCGCCTGGTCATGCAGACCCCGAAGCTGCGCGGTTTCAAGGTGCCCAAGGATAACGTCGTCCTGGTCGATCTGGCGACACTCGATCAGGCCTGCAAGAACGGCGAGATCGTCAGCCGCAGGTCCCTCATCGCCAAAAAGCTCATCCCGGCCTCCACCGCCAAGGTCAAGATCCTGGGCGGCGGTGAGCTTAAAAAGAAGCTGATCGTCGTCGGTTGCCGCCTTTCCGGTTCGGCCAAGGAGCGAATACTGGCGGCCGGAGGCGAAGTCCGCTAAAATAGGGAGGTTAGTTATCCGGACCGTCCTCGGACGGACCATTCCTTGACCGGCTCTCCGAAAAATATGTGGAATAAACTCCGTCAAATCTGGAAAACCGGCGACCTGCGCAACAGCATCCTGTTCGTCATCGCCATGCTGGTCATCTTCCGTGTGGCCGCTCACGTGCCCGTGCCGGGCGTCAAGCCGGAAGCGCTGCGCGATTTCCTCAATTCCAACCAGATCCTGGGCATGATCAACGTCTTTTCCGGCGGCGCCTGGGACAGCTTTTCCGTCGTGGCCATGGGCGTCGGCCCCTATATCACCTCTTCGATCATCTTCCAGCTGCTGGCCATGATCATCCCGCGCCTCGAAGAGATGCAGAAGGAGGCCGGCGGCCAGGACCGCATCAACCAGTATACCCGCCTGGCCACGCCGCCTTTGGCCATGCTCCAGGCCTATGGCATGCTTTCCATCCTGAAGCAGTCGCAGCGGGGGATCGTCGCCGACCTGACCACGATGCAGTCGGTGATCATCATCCTGACCATGACCGCCGGAACCATCTTCCTGATGTGGATCGGCGAGCTCATCTCCGAGCGCAAGATCGGCAACGGCATCTCCATCATCATCTTCGCCAACATCGTCGCCCGCATCCCGACCACCATCCAGCAGGCGGCCGTGACCTTCGAGGCCTCCCAGATCATCAATCTGCTGGTCTTCGTGGCCATCGGCGTGCTGACCATCGCCGGCGTCGTCCTGATCACCGAGGGCCAGCGCAACGTGCCGGTCATCTACGCCAAGCGCATGCGCGGCGGCAAGCTGTTCGGCGGCGTCGAGACGCACCTGCCGCTCCGGGTCAACATGGCCGGCGTCATCCCGATCATCTTCGCCATCTCCATCATACTGTTCCCGCCGATGCTCGCCCAGTTCTTCCTGCAGGCCAAGACGGCCTGGGTCGCCGCCGGCGCCCAGAAGGTCATCTTCTTCTTCCAGGACAAATGGATCTACGGCGTCCTGTACTTCGTGATGGTCTTCATCTTCACCTATTTCTACACCGCGGTCGTCTTCCATCCGGACCGCGTCGCCGAGAACCTCCAGAAGCAGGGCGGCTTCATTCCCGGCATCAGGCCGGGCCATCCGACGGCCGAGTTCATCGGCCGGACCCTCAACCGCATCATTCCGGCCGGCGCTTTCTTCCTGGCGGTCATCGCCGTGCTGCCTCTCGTGGTCCAACAGCTGACCGGCACCCAAGCGCTCGTGGTCGGCGGCACCAGCCTGCTCATCGTCGTCTCCGTGGTCATCGAGATCGTCAATCAGGTCAATTCGCAGATGACCATGCGCGAATACGAGGCGTTATAAACGGAATATCCGAACGGACAAAAAGGGTGCCCAAAGCGCCCTTTTTTGATATAATGAACGAGGTATGTCCGAGGACATGAGACAATTCACCCGGGAGCAGATCAAGGAGGTCACTTTCAGCATAGCCTCGCTGGACCAGAAGCAGCGCGAGCTGGTCAGGGACAGGCTGTATCATCTTCATGACCTCAATTCCGGGCGGATCAGCCGCCGGACGCTGCATTTGGAGCTGGTGAAGATGAAGCAGGCTTATCAGATATCCGAGCTTGACCGGCAAAACGTCGAGGCGGCCTTTTATGGCGACTGAGGCCGCGGCCGGTCCAGCCGCGGTGCCGGCGGCAGTGCCGGCCGCGGTCTTTATCTGGGCGGTCGAGGCGGCCTGTTTTTCGCTGGTCGCCGGACTCGTCCTCCTGGGCGAGCGCGCCGGTCCGCCGGTACTGCCGATCGCGGTCGCCGGCAGCGGCTATTTCGTCTGGTATTTCCTTTCCGCCTTCGCGGCGGCCACAGTGCTGATGGTCCTGCTGCTGCGTTCGCGACGCGGTTCGCGTTGGTTCGCGCTGTTCTTTTCCCTGGCGGTCTTCAGCGGCGTCGGGATCATTTCGGAAAGGTTCCTGGGACCCGGCGGCGCCATTCTGGCCGCGGCCGCGGCCGTGCTGCTGCACTACGGCCTGAGACGGGTGGCGGTCTTCGACCTGGTCCTGGCGGCCGGCCTGGCCGGCATCACCCTGAGACTGGGGGAGGCCATGAATCCGCTGGCCGTGCTGGTGATACTGGCCATCCTGTCGCTCTACGACATCTTCGCCGTCTTCGTCACCGGCCATATGGTTCAGGCGGCCGAGGCGCTCCTGAAGCAGCGGGCATTCTTCGCGATCATCGTGCCGGCCGCGCCGCGCTGGCTCTGGGCGCCCTTGAGCGCGGTCGGACCGGGAGAAAAATTCCTTTTCCTGGGCACCGGCGACCTGGTCCTGCCGGCGCTGCTCATCGCCGCCACGGCCCGATCCGGGACCGTCCGCGCCCTGCCGGTCCTGGCCGGGGCGCTCCTGGGACTCACGGCAACGCATCTCATTTTCATCAACCAGAAGCGGCGCCGGCCTATGCCGGCTCTGCCGCCCATAGCTCTGGGCGCGATCCTCGGATATCTGGTATCATTGCTAGCGTAAGCTGGTCAAAAATATGTATAACATCATCATCATGGGCCCGCAGGGCTCGGGCAAAGGGACGCAGGCGGAGCGCATCTCCAAAAAGCTGGGCATCCCCGCCGTCTCCACCGGCGCGCTTTTTCGCGCCGAGGTCGAACGCAACACCGGCCTGGGCCGCGAGATAGCGCCGTACCTCCAGAAAGGCGAACGCGTGCCGTCGGACATGGTGCGGGCGGTGGTCTTGGACCGGCTGTCCGAACAGGACACGGAGGCCGGCGCCATCTTTGACGGCTATCCCCGGACCATCGAACAGGCCGATACGCTGGACGAGATGATGACCAAGCTGAACCGCCACATCACCCACGTGCTGTACCTCGATCTGACCGATGCCGAGGCCATCCGGCGGCTGGGCGGCCGGCGCGTCTGTTCCAATGACAAGTGCCGTCTGAGCTACCACATCGAGTTCAAGAAGCCGGAGAAGGACCCGGACAAATGCGACCGCTGCGGTTCGCCGCTCAAGCAGCGGGCGGACGACGTTCCCGAGGCCATCAAGCGCCGTCTGGAGCTGTTCCACAGCGATACCCGCCCCCTCTTGGATTTTTACAAGCATCGGGGTATCGTATTCACGATTGACGGATCCGGACCGATGCAGGGCGTGGAAATAGCCGTCAATAACGCTCTCGGCCTGTGAAACGCCGCAACAACCGCCCTTTAGACAAGGAGAAGTTCATGAGCGTCACTCATCGTGATTTTCAGCTGATTTTCGGGGTCACCGGCCTCAAGGCCGCCGGCAAGGATGAGCTGACACGCTACCTTTCGGAGAAATACGGGTTCTTCATCCGCAGCTGCGGCGACGAGATCCGCGACCAGCTCAAGAAGAGCGGCATCGAGAAGCCGACGGTCGATCAGCAGATCGAGCTCGGCAACCGCGGCCGCCACGAGAGCGGCGACGTCGCTTACTGGGCCAAGCGGGTCATGCTGACCTGCAAGGGAGAAAGCTGCCGGCTGGTCGGCGTCAACGGTTTGCGCCATCCTCTGGAGGTCGACGGCATGACCGCCATGGTCGGCTCGCGCCTCGTCGTCGTCGGCGTCGTCGCCCCGACGCCGCTGCGCGCCCAAAGGCTCATTTCCCGCGGCCGCATCGGCGATCCCCAGACCATCGAGCAGTTCCTCGACCTGGACGACCATGATCGCGGCATCGGCCAGCCCTGGGACGGCCAGCAGGTCGACCGGACCCTGGCCAAGGTGCCCCGGGAGAACCTCTACAACAATACGGGCACGCTCGAGGAGTTCCACGCCTGGATCGACGCCTTGGTGGCCCGCGAAATGAAGAAGCGCCGGCTCAAGCTCGGCAAGAAAGGCTGAAGTAGCACGCTTCAATCCAAGACCGCCACGAAGGGCGGTCTTTATTTATATTCTTCGAGCGAGCGGAGCGGGTCCTTGCCTGCCGGCAGACAGGGAGAAGCCGCGGCTCGGCGGGTGCCTTTGCCGACCTACTAACGGTCGGCAGAAGGCAACCCGCCTCGCCGTTCATGCCCAACTTAATGAATAGCGTGCGCTCGGACGGCCGCTGCGCGGCCTCGGGCGGTAGCGGCGCTGGTGCGCCGCTCGCCTTCGCGAGATGAGGCCATTTTTCGCAAAGAATATTTAAGGACGCGAAGTAAGGACGAGTCTTACGCAAGGCGTGCTGCGCACATTGAAATAAGTTTGGGATGTTTGTGCACCAACTCCTATCCCACTAGACGTTAATTTGGTAAAATCCATTCATGAATACCAATGCATTAGTTATATGATGGCATTTCGTAATTTCAAAGTTTATAGGAACCACCCGATTCGGTTCGCTGTTTAGGCGATTAATGCATTGTGCCATCGGTATTGGGTGTCCCCAAGAAATCATATTTCTACTTGTAACCACCCGCCTTTGCTAAAGGCGGTTTTTGCTCTAAACTGGTGGAGTTGATTTACCTTATGATCTACCTCAAGACCGACCAGGAAATAAGCCTGATCCGGGAGGGCGGCCGGATCCTTTCGGATATACTGGCCGAGCTCGTCGACCTGTCCAAACCCGGCGCCAACACCGCCGATATCGACGCCCGGGCCGAGAAGCTGATGCGCCGGGCCGGCGGCGATCCGGCTTTCAAGGGTTATCGCGGCAGCGGCGGAGCCAAGCCGTTCCCCAACACCATCTGTGCCTCCATCAACGGCGAGGTGGTTCATGGTCTGGCCACTCCCGGCCGCGAGCTCCAGGACGGCGACCTCTTTAAGATCGACATCGGCCTGCGCTACAAGGAGCTTTACACCGATATGGCCGCGACCGTGGCCATCGGTACCGTTTCCGATGAGGCCGAGGCCCTGCGGCAGGCCACCCGGGAAGCCCTGCTCATCGGCCTCGGCAAGGTGAGGGCCGGCGGCTGGATCAGCGACATCGGCAAGGCCGTCGACAGATACGTGACGCGCCTGGGTTATTCCACGGTCAAGGATCTGGTCGGCCACGGCGTGGGCAAGTACGTCCACGAGGATCCGCAGATACCGAATTTTTTCGACAAGGCCGCCGACGCGGTCCGGATCGAGCCGGGCATGGTGCTGGCCATCGAGCCGATGGTCAACGCCGGGGAGGATGCGGTGCGCGTGTTGTCCGACGGCTGGACCGTGGTCACAGCCGATAAGAGCCTGTCGGCGCATTTCGAAGCGACCGTCGCCGTGACCAGGGAGGGCGTCGAGATAATGACGCCCCTCGTCGAGGGCGTCTGAACGGGTTATGAAGCTGCTCGGCATCGATTACGGCTTGAAACGCGTCGGTCTGGCGGTCATGGATACCGCCGCGCCCATCGCTCTGCCGCTCCGGACGATCACGGCCGGCAGTCTTGAGGGCGCCGTCGAAGCGGTGGCCGCCGCCGTCATCGTGGAGGCCGCCGATAAGATCGTCGTCGGCCGGCCGCGGCGCCTGTCGGGAGCGGGCGGACCGGGCGAGATGGAACGCGCCGTGGACAAATTCATCGCCGAGCTCCGGAAACGGGTCAGCGTGGAGATCAATACCGAGGATGAACGTCTGACCACGGACCTGGTCGAGCGGGAGCGCCGCGAGGCCGGCCTGACCAAGAAACAGTTCGACAAGGACGCGGCCGCGGCCGCCGTCCTGCTGGAATCCTACGTCCAGCGGCAGTCCCGGAAATAACGCCCGCTCCGCCTGTTATGCCCACGTATCGCGACCGCGGCGTCGTCCTGAAGACCAGACCCATCCGCGACGCCGACCGCCACTACACCATCTTCACCGAGAACCACGGCAAGATCCTGGTCCTGGCCAAAGGCTCGCGCCGCGGCCGCAGCAAGATGTCGCCGCATCTGGCTTCTTTCGGTGTCGTCGATCTGATGATCGCCCGGGGCCGGGTCATCGACCGGCTGGCCGGCGCCGGATTGGTCCGGTCGTTCGACCGCGTGCTCTCCGCCCTGGCCGCGGCCTCCGTGGCCCAGAGCTTCCTGCTGACCGTCGATGCCCTGACCAAGCGGGAGCTGCCGGAAGAGCGCGTCTTCCGCCTCATTCACGAACTTTTGGCCGCTCTCGACGGGTCGGACGATGGCCGGCCGCGCTCGGATGCCGGTCTGCTTTTCGGTTCCGCCGTCCTTAAATTGCTTGACATCCTCGGTTTCGCGCCGGAACTCGGCTCATGCATCCGCTGCCGGCGGCCGCTCGAAGGCGACCGGCTGGCCATGAACACGGCCCGCGGCGGGGTCGAGTGCGGCGCCTGCCGGGGTCCGAATTCCCTGATCATCGCGTCCGAGACGCTGGAAACGCTGCGGGCGATGCGCCGCGACGAGTTTTCGGCCGTCGGCAGCTTGCCGGCCGGCGACCGGGCTAGGCATCAGGTCGGCCTGATCGTCGAACTGCTGCTGGCCGGCCACGCTGACGACCGCCTGGCGGCGCTGGGTTACATGAAGGCCGTAGCGGCGCAGCCGGGGTGACTTGGTGATCGAGTGCAGAGTTTAAAGTCTGAAGTTTAAAGTTTAGAGTTAAAAAACATCTTTAACTTCAAACTCTGAACTTCATAACTTCTCAACTTCACCACTTCATCCGGGGTTGATTAATAGGCGCAAAAAAGGCACAATGAGGCGGTATCTGAACCATCATTTTATGAACATCATCTCCATCAAAGAAGCTCCGAAACATGTCGGCCAGGAGGTCGAGATCCGCGGCTGGGCCTTCAACAGCCGGTCGTCCGGTTCGATCGCCTTTTTGCAGCTGCGCGACGGCACCGGTCGCTTTCAGGCCGTGGTGTCCAAGAATGACGTCGCTCCGGAGTTCTGGGAGGCGGCCAAGGCCGTGACCATCGAGTCTTCGGTCGTCGTCGTCGGCACGGTCAAGGAGGACAAGCGGTCGCCCATCGGCGTCGAATTGGCCGCGCGCGAAGTGCGCCTGGTGTCCCTTGCCGCCGAATATCCCATCGGCAAGAAAGAGCATGGGGTCGATTTCCTGATGGACAACCGCCATCTCTGGTTGCGCTCCTCGCGCCAGGAGGCCATCCTGCGCGTCCGCGACGAGATCGTCTTCGGCATGCGCGAGTTCATGAAGCTGCGCGGTTTCGTTCTGGCCGATTCGCCGATCTTCACGCCGAGCGCCTGCGAGGGCACATCCGACCTGTTCGAGGTCAAGTATTTCGACGATAAGGCCTATCTGTCCCAGTCCGGTCAGCTTTATCAGGAGGCCACGTCCGCCGCCTTGGGCAAGACCTACTGCTTCGGTCCGACCTTCCGTTCGGAAAAATCCAAGACCCGCCGCCACCTGACCGAATTCTGGATGCTGGAGGCCGAAGCATCCTATTACGACTGGCAGGACAACATCCAGCTGCAGGAGGACATGGTCGTCCATGTCGTCAAGCGGGTACTGGCCAATTGTCCGGCCGAACTCAAGACGCTGGAACGGAACACGGCGCCGCTCCTCAAGGCGGCTGAAGGCGGCTTCCCGCGCCTCGACCACCGCGAGGCGGTCAAGCAGCTCCAGGCCCTGGGGTCGGACATCAAGGATGGTGACGACCTTGGCGGCGACGACGAGACTATCCTGACCAAGCAGTACGACAAGCCCATTTTCGTCCACCATTACCCGGTCGAGATCAAGGCGTTCTACATGAAGCCCGACCCGGCCGACCCGGGACGCTGCCTCAACGACGACCTTCTGGCTCCCGAGGGCTACGGCGAGATCATCGGCGGTTCGCAGCGCATCGATGATCTGGCACTTCTGGAGAAACGCCTGGAAGAGCACAAGCTGCCGCGGCAGGCCTTTGAGTGGTACTTGGACCTGCGCCGCTACGGTTCAGTGCCCCATTCCGGGTTTGGCATCGGCGTGGAGCGCACGGTCGCCTGGCTTTGCGGCCTGGAGCACGTCCGCGAGACCATTCCCTTTGCCCGCATGCTGAGCCGCCTCCAGCCCTGACGATTATGACGCCATGGCCGCGCCACCATCCTCGAGCCAATGAGTTCATCGTCATCGCCGTCCTGACGGCGCTGATCTTGGTCGTCGGCTGGCGCGCCATGCTGCTTCTGAAGACGCCGGCCGGCGGTCCGTCCGGCGCGATCGCTGACGGCGCCCGCGGCCCGGCCGCCGCCGTCGGGGGCGATCAGCTCGTCTATAGCACCTATGGCGTCGTCGACCGCGGCGCCAAGGACTGGGCCAATGACGACCGGCTGGAATACAGCTATTACCGTTATCCCTTGGTCGGCGGCCGCCCGGAGCTCATCACCCAGGTGACCGAGGACAACGCCAAGTCTTTCGGATCGCCCTGGATGCGGCCGCTGTCGCCGGACACGCTTCTGTTCATGCGCCGGCATAGCGGTTCGGACGATTACGTCTGGATCGACGTTTCCGGCCGGGAACTGCCCCGTCCGACGCCGCCGTCAGGTTCAGGCATCGACGGCCTGCCTTCTCCCGACGGCAGCCGCGTCGCTTACGTCGACCCGCAGAAGAAGACCGTGACCGTCGTGACCTCGGGCAGCCTGCTGCAGACCTTCGACCTCAAGAGCGGTTCTGACGTCGGTTTCTGGTCGCCGCTCGTCTGGTCGCCGGACAGCCGGCTCCTGTACCTGAAGCCGGTCTTCGAGGGCGGGGGATTCGTTTCCGGACTGTGGGTCATCGATCTGGACCAGGCCGCGGCGTCGGAGATCAAGGTCTTCCGTCGGCTGGGGCTGAACGACGTGACGGTTGACGCCAAGCTGGGACTGGCCGTCGGTGCGACCATGAGCGGCGGGTCCGAATCCGATTACAGCGGACCGTCCAAGCTCTATCTGGTGGACCTGCGGACGGGGGAAGCGCGCGCACTGCTGTCCGATCCCTCCCTGGCCTATCGTGACCCGCTCCTGTCTCCGGACGGACTGACCGCGGCATTTTCTTTCGCCGGTCCGGAACCCGACGTCTGGCTCGCGGATGTCGTTTCCTCCGCGATGCGCCTGTTAATCTCCGGCCGGGCCCTGGCCTGGACGCCTGACGGCCGCGCGCTCGTGGTCAGCCGCGACAACGAGCTGCAGATCGTGGACATCTCGCCGGTCAAGGTGACGTCCATCGCCCGGCGGATCGGCAAGTACAATGACCCGGATTTTCAAGGATTAGAATTTATTGGCCTGGTTAAGGGCAAAAATCAGTGATATGAACAGAGAATTCATCGGCGATATCGTCAGCAAAGCGGGCGCGGAGGTCGTCGTCTCCGGCTGGGTCCACGCCCGCCGCGACATGGGCAAGATCATCTTCATTGACCTGCGCGACCGCAGCGGCCTGTTGCAGGTCGTTTTTCTGCCGTCGAACAAGGAATTGCTGGCCAAAGCCAACGCCCTGCGCCCGGAATTCGTGGTCTCCATCCGCGGTCAGGTCAACCAGCGCCCGGAGAAGATGCGCAATCCCAGGCTGCCGACGGGTTCCATCGAGCTCCTGGCCGCCGATCTGGAGATACTGAACGAAGCCAAGACGCCGCCGTTCGAGGTGGACAAGGACACTATCGGGGTCAGCGAGGAACTGCGCCTGAAATACCGCTACCTCGATCTGCGCAGCCAGCGGATGCAGAAGAACTTGATCCTGCGTGACCGGGTGACCTCGCAGTTCCGGGATTTTCTCCATCGTCACGGTTTCATCGAGGTCGAGACCCCGTGCCTGACCAAGGGCACGCCGGAAGGTTCGCGCGAGTACATCGTGCCGTCGCGCCTGCATGCCGGGAAATTCTACGTTTTGCCGCAGTCGCCTCAGCAGTTCAAGCAGCTGCTGATGGTCGCCGGCCTGGAGCGCTATTTCCAGGTGGCCCGGTGTTTCCGCGACGAGGACCAGCGCGGCGACCGTCAGCCGGAGTTCACCCAGGTCGACCTGGAGATGTCCTTCGTCGAGCAGGCGGACGTGATGCGCCTGGTCGAGGACCTGACGCTGGACGTCGTCCGGACGGTCTCGCCGGAAAAGAAGATCGTTCAGGCCCCTTTCCCGGTACTGACCTACGCCGAGGCCATGGCCAAATACGGCGTCGACAAACCCGACCTGCGCGTCAACAAGGACGATCCGAATGAGCTGGCTTTCTGCTGGGTCGTGGATTTTCCTTTTTTCGAGAAGACCGACGATGGCGGGTGGACCTTCACCCACAATCCGTTCAGCGCGCCGCAGCCCAAGTTCCGCGAGGATCTGATGAGCAAAACGGACATCGGCGGCATCCTGACCACGCAGTACGATCTGGTGCTGAACGGCTACGAGATCGCCGGCGGCAGCATCCGCAACCACCGGTCTGAGGCGCTGCACAAGGTGTTCGAGATCATGGGGTTGCCGGAAGAACAGATCCAGGCGCGTTTCGGCCACATGCTGGAAGCTTTCGAATTCGGCGCGCCGCCGCACGGCGGCCTGGCTTTCGGCTTTGATCGCCTGGTGATGCTGCTCGCGGGGGAGCCGAATATCCGCGAGATCATGGCCCTGCCCAAGACCGGCGACGCCCGCGACCTGATGATGGGCGCCCCGTCGGAACTGCCGGAGACCCAGCTGAAAGAGGCCAATATCGCCAAACGGGCTTGATTCGGTTTTATCCCCAGCCCGCGCCGCCAGGCGTGCTAATTTAAGCGGAATTTGTTAAAGTGATAAGGTTAATCACTAACGTTATTATTTATGTCGATCTCCAAGAAAATTAAGCTCCATTTAGGCAAAAAGAACGTCAAATTTGACGTGGTCGAGCACAAGAAAGTTTTCACCGCCTACGATCTGGCCCAGACCCTCGGCGAGAAACTGGAGAATATCGCCAAGACCCTTCTGGTCGAGGTTGAACTCCCCGAACTCAAGAAGAAAGGCAAGGATTATTTCGTGGTCGTGGTGCCGGCTTCCTATCGCGTCGAGCTGAACAACGTCAAAAAAGCCCTCAAGGCTTCCAAGATATCGATGGCTCCGGAAAAGGTCATGGCCAAGCTGGGCATCGAACCCGGAGCCCTGTCTCCGTTCGGCAGCCTCCGCGGCCTCGGGGTGGTGCTCGACAAGACGCTGCTCAAGACCAAACAGGCCATCGTCGGCGCCGAAAGCTTCACCGAATCGCTGCGCATGAAGGTCAAGGACCTGGTCAAGGCCGAGAGTCCGGTGGTCGGTTCGTTCGGCAAGAGGAACGATCTCAAGCTGCAGAAGAAGGCAAAAGCGGCTCCCGGCAAAAAAGCGTCCAAGAAGAAGGGCCGGCCGGCGAAAAAGCGCTAGTTATTCCGGATCGAGCGCCGTTTATGGAATTCGCCGTGAAATTGGAGAAATTCGAGGGACCGTTAAGCCTGCTGCTCGAGCTAATCGAGTCGGCCAAGCTGGACATCTCCCAGATCTCCCTGGCCAAGGTCACGGACGAATACCTGACCCGCCTGCAGGCGAATCCCCAGATACCGCCGGAAGAACTGGCTGATTTCCTGGTGGTCGCTTCCCGGCTGCTTTACATCAAATCGCGGCTGCTGCTGCCGTTCCTGAACCTGGGTCAGGACGAGGCCGAGGGCGACCTCGAGACCCAGCTCAAGATCTACAAGGAATATCTCGACGCTTCGCGCAACATCGCCGCCATCATCGGCAAGCGGCGCTTCCTGTTCGTGCACGAGAAGCTGCCGCACATCGAGATCGGCTTCGCACCGCCGAAGAAGTTGACGGCGGATCAGCTGGCCGAGCTTTTCCGCATGGTCCTGCGCCGGCTGGAACTGATCGTGCGCCTGCCGCAGGCGGTCATCGAGAAGACGGTCAGCATCCACGAGAAGATCACCGAGATCCAGGCGCTGGTCTCGAAGGCCATCCGGCTGAGTTTCCGCGAGCTGATGACCTCGGCGGAATCGCGGATCGAGATCGTCGTCAGCTTCCTGGCGCTGCTCGAGCTCATCAAGCAGCGGGCGGTCAGCGTCAGCCAGGCCGACCTGTTCGAAGACATCACTATTGAAAAGACCGAAGCCGTACCGGCTTGAACCCTATGCTGAGTTCCAAGATCGAAAGTCTGCTGTTCATCGCCGCCCGGCCGATGAACGTCAAGAAACTGGCCGAGATCTGCGAGGCCGACCGGGAGGACGTCCTCAAGATCCTCGACGAGCTGGCCGAGTTCTACAACAAGGGCCAGCGCGGCATCCGCCTGCTGCGCAACGGCAACGACGTCCAGCTGACCACGGCTCCGGACGTTTCCCGGCTGGTCCAGGATTTCATCAAGGACGAGACGACCGGCGAGATGACCAAGCCGTCGCTCGAGGCGCTGACCGTCATCGCCTACCGCGGCCCGATCACCAAGGCCGAACTGGAGCAGATCCGCGGCGTCAATTGCAGCCTTATTCTGCGCAATCTGATGATGCGGGGACTCGTGGAGATGAACGGCGAGCCCGGCGAGCCGCAGACCACCTATCGCGTGACCATGGATTTCCTGCGTTTCCTGGGCGTGGCTGGGGTCGAGGACTTGCCTGATTTCGAAAAATTGCGCTCCCACGAGAACGTCACCCGTATCTTGGCCATCGGCGCCATTGACCAAGGACAACCGGCGGCCGATGCGCCCGCGGCAGCCGCGGAGCAGGCGCCGGCGGCCGACGCCGCCGCGACCGCGGCCGAGCAGGCGATCCCGACCGGAGACCGCTCCGGATCCTGAACCAGCCGGACTCATGTTCTCCCTCCTCGCCGCCCTCACCCTTTATATCGCTTTTGCCCCGGTCCAGCCGGCGCTTTCGGTCGGGGATTATCTGCCGCGCCAGCTGCCGCGGGCCCATCTGACCCTGGCGGCCAAGCGCGACACGGTCCCGCCGCCGGTCCGGAAGGATCCGGATCGTCTGGGCATCGAGACCGCGGCCAAGGCCGTTTCCGTCATCGACTGGCGGAGCGGTTCGGTCCTGTACGAGAAGAACGCCGGCCAGCCCCTGCCGATAGCTTCGCTGACGAAACTGATGACCGCGCTGACCGTCCTGGACGGCCAGCCCGACTTCGGCCGAACTGTCGCGTTCAGCGCTGACGATCAGCAAGCCGGCGACATCCCGCTGCTGATCCCTGGCGAGTCATTCACGGTGGCCGACCTGTTCAATCTCAGCCTGATCGCCTCGTCCAACGACGCCACGGCGGCGCTGGCCCGTTCGACCGGCCTTACTCGCGCGGAGTTCCTGGCCAAGATGAACTCCATGGCCCGCGAGATCGGCATGAGCCAGGCGGAATTCTATGACGTGACCGGTCTGGACGAACGCAACCGCGCCTCGGCGCGCGACGTCGCCCTGCTGGTGCGCAAGGCGCTGAGCGTCGATCTCATCAGGGAAACCGTCAGCCGGCAAGCCTATGATTTCGCGCCGCTCGGCGGCTCCCGGCGCCACGTGCGGAGCACGGACCAGCTGCTGGAGAGCTTCCTGAGCCGGCCGCCCTACTCTTTCCTCGGCGGCAAGACCGGATATATCGACGAGGCCGGCTATTGTTTCGGGGCGGCGGCCCAGAACGCTGCCGGCGACCGCGTCGTCGCGGTGGTGTTGGGCGCCGCCAGCAAGGAAGAGCGTTTCCGCGAGGTCAAGAAGCTGATCTATTGGGCTTTCGACGCCTACGCCTGGCCGGATCGGGGCAACTGACGCGCTTATGACCCCTGAGCAGGCCTTTTTTTATTGCCGCCGCGGACGCTGCCGCCTATGAGGATCGGTATCGATTGCCGGACAATGTTGAATTGGAAGAGGGCTGAAGAAGCGGCCGGCATCGGCCACTACACTTATTATCTGGTCAAGCACCTGCTGCAGGAGGACAGGGTCAACGAGTACGTCCTTTTTTGGGACAAGGACATCAGCAAGCGCGTCCGGCGGGAGATCGTCGGCGATAATCGCCGGGTGACCTTCCGCAATTTTCCGTTTCAGGCGCTGTCCGGCAACCTGCCGTTCATTTACGGCCACATGGTCATTTCGGCGGCCTTTGAGCGGGCCAAGATCGACCTGCTGCACGCGCCGGCCAACGCCCTGCCGCTTTTCTACCACAAGCCGGCGGTCATCACCGTCCATGATCTGGCCATCTACGACCATCCCGAATGGTTCCGGGCGCAGTATCAGGGAGCGCTGTCCTTCCCCGAACGGGTCGTCATGCCGTATTCCGTCAAGAAAGCCAGGCGGATCATCGCCGTCTCCAACCAGACCAAGAAGGACCTGGTGCGGATCTTCAAGCTGAAGGCCGCCAAGATCGACGTGGTCTACGAGGGAGCCGAATCACCGGGCGCGCCGGGTTCCGATGACCGGACCGAACAGGTGCTGGCCGGATTGCGGGTCAGCCGCCGCCGTTACTGCCTGTACCTCGGCAACATCGAACCGCGCAAGAACGTCGCCGCGGCCGTCAGGGGTTTCGCGCGGCTCGTCAGCAAGGCGCCGGCGAAATACCGCGACCTGGACCTGATCATCGCCGGCCGGCGCGGCTGGAAATATGCCGCCGACTTCCAGGCTATCGAAGAAGGCAACGCCGTGATCACCGCCGCCGCGACCGCCGCCGGGCTGGAGCCGCGGGAGCAGATCAGGTACGTCGGTTACCTGGCGCGCGAGGACAAGGCGACCGTCATCGGCAACGCCGCGGCGTTCGTGTTCCCGTCGCTGTACGAGGGGTTCGGACTGCCGGTCATCGAAGCGATGAGCCTGGGCGTGCCGGTCATCGCTTCCAACCGCTCCTCGCTTCCGGAGATCTGCGCCGACGCGGCGCTGCTCGTCGATCCGGAGAAAGACGAGGAGATCACGCTGGCGCTGGATAAGGTCATGGCCGGAGGCGATTTCGTCGCTGGGTTGAGCGCCCGGGCGCGAAAACGGGCCGCCGAGTTCAATTGGCGGCGGACGGCCCGGGAGACGATCAAGGTCTACAAGAAAACGGTCAAGGCTTGACTTGGAGCCCCGGCTGATATATATTGCCAGCAAGTTCAGGAGGGTTTTACAGCGGGGTAGAGAAGTGGCATCTCGCGAGGCCCATAACCTCGAGGTCGTTGGTTCGAATCCAACCCCCGCAACCAAAAACCGGTCACCAAATGGTGGCCGTTTTTTGTTTAAATCGTGTTATTTCCCCGGAAGCATGGATTTAGTTAAATACTCTTCGAGCGAAGTCGAGAAGTCCCGGCCGGCGGCGGGTCCTGTCACCTCGCACCCCGCCAGTGCTCCACCTCGCTGCGGCTCGGCGTCCGCGCCGTCGGGGGCCCCGCTCGGCGCCACCCGCGCTATGGTCCACACAAGATTAGAAGGGATTGCGCTCGGACGGCCCCGCTATCGAACGCCCAAAGGGCCGCGGGGCCTGCGGCGGAAGCGTCGCTGCGCGACGCTCGCCCTCGCGAAAGGAGGTCATCTTCCGCAAGGTGTGCTGCGCACATCAGATATAATTTTTGCTGTGTGGAATTACTATTTATGTTATGCTTGAGCCATGAAAAAAATCTTGAGATTGAGGAGAATCCTGCCGTCTGACCGGAAATATTTTTTGAAGTGGTGGACGGATAAGGAACTGATCGCTTTGACCAGCGGCCGGCCGGTCGAGCCGGTTGAAAATTTATCCGGTTATTTTGCCCAATTATTGAAGAAAGAACATAACTATCTGATCACAGCGGATGGAAAAGTCGTTGGCCATGTAATGCTGATTCGGCGCGGAAAAAATGCCTTCGGGTTCCCCATCGTTATCGGGGAATCAAAGTATCGGGGCCGAGGGTTCGGTTCGCAGGCCATCCGGAAGATACTGCGCATAGGTTTTGAAAAGCTGGGTTACAAAAAGGCCAGCCTTGAGGTCAGGCCGGAAAATCTCCGGGCGATTCGGACCTATGCCGCGCTGGGTTTCCGGTCGCGCGGCGTGCGTCGCCGCCGGAATCAGTATCAGCCGCGGATCCTGGTCATGACCCTTAGCCGCCGGCAATATATCAGAACCGCGGGACTATGACCGCAACTCGTGATGAGCGTATTTATGGCGTAACCCTTGCCAAAATGGTCGATTTATAGTAATTTAAGCCAGTCAAAACATGCCTATATGGCGAGGTAGCTCAGTGGTAGAGCAAAGGACTCATAAGCCTTGGGTCGCGGGTTCGATCCCCGCCCTCGCTACCAAAAAGAGTTCCTCACGCGATGCGTGGGGAACTCTTTTTGGTCATAGGGTGAACGATGATAACTAAACAAAACCTCCGCCGTCAGGCGGAGGCTTCATAATCTCGAATGTCGGGGTTTACATCGCCGGGACGCGGCATTTCTCGATGGTGATCTCCTTGATCAGGGTGCCGGCGTTGGTCTTGAAGCAATCCTGGCAGACGACCATGCGCAGCGGTTGTCCGTTATCCCATTCCACGTTTATCAAATACGAGGTTTCACCGTCTTTGAATTCGTAAAGACGGCGATGCAGGCGCGATTGGCAGAATTTGATCTCGTCGGCATTATGCTTCTTTTTTCGCATATTCTTGCTGAAATTTCGATTTATCCACGTATCACTTGGTCACCTTAGCACATTAATCCAAGGAAATCAAGGGCCATTCGGTACGTAGGCGGTACCGCGCTTGAGCTTAATTAAGCTCAGCCTGAATTGACATACACGGAACTTCGACGAGGCATCCTTGAATAGCGCTTCAAGCCAATATTAAATAATGCCGGATCGTCTTGATATTTCCCGATTTCCGGCTAGGATGAGGTAGTCCATTGAAAATGCGATGATCGGAGGCTTCCGATGAAGAAGGTGCTGATCCGGCTGTTGTTTTTCATCTTGTCGGTCGGCGCGGTGATCGCCAATTTTCTGATCTCCGGTTTGATCATCGCCAGCATCGACACGCTGCGATGGCTGGCGTACCCGACCTACTTCGGCGCTTACATGCTGCTTTGCGGCCTGGTCTTCACCATCCTGGTGCCGGCCAGCAGCAAGCAGGCCGTCACCCCGCCATTCCTGCGCCGTTTCCTGACCGTGGACGACGCCCGATTCTCCAAGGGCGCCTGGCTCTGGGTGCGGCAGCGGGGCCCCTTCGTTTTGGTACTGGTCTCGGCCGTCACGCTGGGTCCGTTCTTTGCCGCCCTGGTCATCCGTTTCCTGGGTCTCAGCGAGCACAAGGCCTGGCTCTATTCTTTCACCACGACCCTGATCAACGCCGCCATCTGGGTTTCCCTGTATCTCGGCCTGTTCAGCGCCGTGCGGTCTTTCTTCAGCAGCGTCTTTCTGTGAACACCGGCTTTCCGCCGGTGTTTTTATTTTACGAACAGCCGGCCGCCGCTGTTCCCTCATCAAAATCAAAAACCGCCTGGCGCGCAGCCAGCCGGTCATTGATTGGTGCCGCGGGAGGGAGTCGAACCCTCATGGGTTGCCCCGCGCGATTTTGAGTCGCGTGCGTATGCCATTTCGCCACCGCGGCACGATCCCCTTTATATATCCAATGTATTTTTTAGGCCAATTTTGGCCTATCGAGCTATTATAGTATAATCATACAATCCATATTGTCAAAATGACCCGCGGCAGGTACAGTTTTAAGCGCGTTATGGCTTATCTCATCTCAGTGGTCAATCAAAAAGGCGGCGTCGGCAAGACGACGACGGCGGTCAATCTAGCCGCGTATTTGGCCCTGCACGGCCGTTTCGTGCTGCTGGTCGACCTCGATCCGCAGGCCAACGCCTCTTCCGGGCTGGGCGTCGATCACCGAAAGCTGGAAAAAGGCGTCTACGAGGCGCTCATCGGCCAGGTCCACTTCAATGAGATCATCCTTCCGACCAAGATCGACGGATTGAAACTGGCGCCGTCGACGCAGGCCTTGGCCGGGGCGGCCGTGGAGCTGGTCGGCCTGGAGCGGCGCGAGTTCCGGCTGGCCGACGCCCTGCTCGAGGTGCGCAACAATTTCGATTACATCATCATCGATTGTCCGCCGTCGCTCGGCCTGCTGACGGTCAACGGCCTAGCCGCGGCCGAACGGGTCTTGATCCCGGTC
>Ga0315268_10000207_pt1 | contig 69632 bp, 64 predicted proteins | sample C1_top_MG_FD_204535 | JGI IMG/M metagenome (GOLD analysis project Ga0315268, IMG submission 204535) | Sediment microbial communities from Yellowstone Lake, YNP, Wyoming, USA - C1_top | ecosystem: Environmental > Aquatic > Freshwater > Lake > Sediment | place: USA: Wyoming | collected 2017-08-01 | reverse complement strand
TGCTGTCCGTCGCCCGTTTGCGCAGTTGCGCCGGACTCAATTTCGTCGAGGCCACGCCCACCACCGGCACATTGAGAACACCCCGCCTGACCATTGCGTAGAGCGCGGGGAAGATCATTTTGTGGGCGAGGTCGCCGGTCACGCCGAAAATCACCAGCGCATCGGCAGAAGTCTTGCGGCTGTTGGTGTTGCCCATTTCAGCGCCCCTCTTTCTTTTCTTCATGCCCGCCAAACTGTTTGCGCATCGCGGACAGGAGCCGGTCGGCATAGTCGCCGTTGCCGCGCGACGCAAAACGCCCGAATAGTGCCGCACTGATGACCGGCGCCGGCACGCCTTCGTCGATAGCCGCCAATGCTGTCCAGCGCCCCTCGCCAGAATCCGACACACGGCCGGAGAATCCGCCGAGTTCGCCATCTTCGGCCAGCGCGGCTGCGGTCAGGTCGAGCAGCCATGACGCCACCACGCTGCCGCGCCGCCATACTTCTGCAATCTCGGGCAGATCCAGTTCATACCGGTAATACTCCGGGTCGCGCATCGGCGTGGTTTCGGCATCGCTATCGTGCGAGCGCTTGCCGGCATTGGCGTTGCGCAGGATGTTGATGCCTTCGGCATAAGCCGCCATCAGGCCATATTCAATTCCATTGTGGACCATCTTTACGAAGTGGCCCGCACCGGTCGGGCCGCAATGCAGATATCCGTGTTCTGCAGGGCCGGGGTTGCCCTTCTTCCCCGGGGTGCGTTCCGCTGCCGCTACACCCGGCGCGATGCTCCTGAAAATCGGATCCAGGTGCTTGACGATCTGGTCCTCGCCGCCGATCATCAGACAGAAGCCGCGCTCCTCGCCGAACACCCCGCCGCTGGTGCCGCAATCGACGTAATGTATATCCCTGGTCTTGAGCGCCTTGGCTCTCGGGATGTCATCCCGGTAGTAGCTGTTGCCGCCATCGATGATGGTGTCACCGGCATCCAGGTGCTCGGCCAGTTCCTCGATCGTCTTGCCCGCGACGCCGGCGGGAACCATCACCCAGACCGCGCGCGGTTTGGGCAGCTTCGCGACCAGCTCGGCTATCGAAGCGGCACCCTGAACTTCGCCGGCCGCAAGCTTTTTCACCGCGGCGGGATTCACATCGTAAACGACACATTGATGACCATCTTTGCTCAAGCGCCGCACCAAACTGGCTCCCATTCTTCCTAATCCGATCATGCCTAGATGCATCTGAAATCTCCTTTTTAATTGGGTGCGGGAGCGGGTAGCGCGGACTCCATCATTGCATCGGCACCCGCGGCCGGCATGAAGGCGGAACAGTCATGATGCTGCGCGATTCATCGCTCAATACTCGCCACCCACCGCCCGCAGGCGCGTCCTCAACATATCAATTTCTTCAAGCAATTCCACCGCCAGTGCCGCCCCGGCAAGATCGATGTCGAGATCGCGCTGCAGGCGCAAGGCCATCCGGGCGCGGTGCAGGCTGGCGCCGCCAAAACGCCAGTGATCCGGTTCAAGGCCCTGCGGTTCGAGTACTCCGACATCCACCAGTGCAATGATCTGTTCATCGTGAACGGCGCAGGCTCGGCACAGATCGGCCAGCGTCAGCCCGGTTTGTTCTTCCAGTATGCATATTGCGAATTGCGGCGTGCTGTTTGCAGTATTCATTTCCCATACTCCTATACTGGAACTCCCAGTTTGGTGCGCGGATTGAAGTTAAGTTCCTTTTCCATTTTTCGATACAACTCTTTGGCGGCCTCGGTATCGGCAGGCGGCAACGCGATCGCCAATATCGCATAGCAATCTCCGGGCGGGTCACCCGGTATGCCGCGTCCCTTCAGCCGCATTTTGCGACCGGTCCCGGAACCTTCCGGTATTTTGAGTTCCACGATGCCGCCGAGTGTCGGCACTTTGACTGTTGCGCCCAGCGCCGCTTCCCACGGCGTCACCGGCAAGTCGAGATACAGATCGCGGCCATCGACACGATAAATCGGGTGTGTCCGAAATTCGACCTCAAGATAGAGATCTCCCGCTTTGCCTTCCCCCCTGCCGGCACTGCCCTGTCCACTGAGGCGAATGTGCTGGCCTTCGCGGATACCCTTGGGGATGGTTACGTTGAGCACACGCTCTCTGGTGATGACATGGCCCTGCGCGTCCACAGAAGGAACCCGCAGCGTGATGGTGCGAGTTGCGCCCTGGTAGGTGTCTTCCAGGTCGATGAGTATCCTGGCGTGGTGGTCCTCGCCCTTCGCATGGCCGGGAACGTGTCCGGCTCCGCCGGCTCGAAATTCCCGCCCGAACAGGGATGCGAAGAAATCGCTGAAGTCCGCCCCGTCACCACCGCTGGTGCCGCCGCCGCTGAATTCGAATCCCGCGTTCCAGTCCGGCGGCGGGCGGAACTCCTGCCCGCCTTTATAGTTGGCTCCCAGCTGATCGTAGGCCGCGCGTTTCTCCGCATCTTTAAGCACCTCATAGGCTTCGCCCAGCTCCTTGAAACGTGCCTCGGCATCGGCTTCCTTGCTGACATCTGGATGATATTTGCGGGCCAGTTTGCGGTAGGTGCGCTTGATCTCATCCTGGGTCGCGTCACGCGCAACCCCCATGATCTTGTAGTAGTCCTTGAATTCCATCTGCCCGCCTCCCCTGCAAAGAAACTACGGTACGCTCACTTTTGATCCGGGTCGGGATTCGAAAATGAATCCCGGTCATGATGAATCAACGCGCTGAGGACTGTCGGTAAAACAGCGCCATTTGCCTGTGTACACCGGGGCAGCAATTTCTCAATATCTCCGGCGCAGTAAAAAAATACTCGCACGCTACCGCGAAAAACTCCGCCGGGCTGGTGGCTGCATAGGAATTGATAGAAACTGTTTCGCCTGCAGCCACCTGCATGCACAGTGCATCGTAGGCCCCGCTGAAATCCTCGGCCCAACTTTTCCGGCTCATGCCGCGCCGCAATGGCGGCATGCCATTCGTTACCCCGTTGAGCCCGTCCAGCTTGTGTGCGAACTCGTGCAACACCACATTGTGGCCGGGTTGGGGATGGTAAGTGTCCCGCTCGACGTCGTCCCAGGACAGGATCACCGGTCCGCGCAACCATGCTTCGCCGCTTAAAACATTTGCATCGCTGTGCACCAGGCCGATGGCATCCCGCTGTTCATGATTGACCCGGAACGCGCCTGGATAGAGGACGACTTCGACCCAGTCATCAAAGCAATCGATATCCAGATTCAATATCAGCAGACAGGCCTGCGCTGCCACCGCGACACGCATGGGCAATGTCACTTCCAGACCCTGCACACCGTTGATCGCCTTGCTATGCAGAAACCAGGTCGCCAGCTCGCGCAGATGAGCCATTTGCACGGCGTCCAGCTCCTGCAGCACCGCAATGCGCCGTGTCACATCTTGCCAGACAAGGTGCGGTATCGGATCGCGTCTCAGTGTTCGACGCATATGCCAGCGCCGTATCGTTCTGCCCAATGAATTCACAATATTTACCTATGTCCGCCGCTTACTCCCGAACCCGCAATCAATCGTTGCGTTTAATATCGTCCAGGGCTTTGCGCATCTCTGCCAGAATCAGTTTATCTGAGGCATGCTGGTCAATCTCCGGAATATCCCAACCGAAGACTCTGCGGTATTTTTCAACCAGGCTGCGCACATCCGCATTTATTTCACTGCGGTGCGCATCCAATTCCAGTTGTTCCATTTTTCCCATGGCAATTCCTTTTTAGAACGACAATTCATTTCCACATTACATCATTTTCTGCCTTTGCTGCGGCAGCAAGTAAATTTATCAAAGGCAGCGCCCGATGAGCCATGCTCACCGCCGGTTCATCCGCATCCTTGTCCGCAACGGGTGGCGGGAATTTCTCCGCATCGATAGCGGCTGTCAGCCGGCTCAGCGCCGCAGGAACGTCTGCCGCCAGAATCGCGCCGGGCACGGTCGCGCTGTGCCCCATCTTTTTCAGCAGGGCAAGCGCGACGTCGCCAAACATGGTGATGTCGGCATAGGCTTTGGTTGTAAATGTCACCAGCATGCAGTCGCCCTCAAATAAATAATCAATTATATAAATAATCCGGCCTGAATGTTAATTCAGGCTCAGGGCCAGGTCAGTGCGGTGGCGTACATAGCAAGCTGCACGGTCATGCCCCTCGCCCAGACATTCCCATCGTCGCGCGCCTATCCTTGCACCAAGGTCTCCAGCCGGACGATCTCTCCGCCACCCGCCATCCGCCCGAATATTCGGATAGAATACGCGCCTCGAATTTCAACTTACGTTTAAGGACACCTCATGTATCAAATCGCCCCAAGCATCCTTTCCGCCAACTTCGCCAGACTGGGCGAGGAAGTCGACAATGTTCTCGCCGCCGGCGCGGACATCGTGCACTTCGACGTGATGGACAACCATTATGTTCCCAATCTGACCATAGGCCCGCTGGTCTGCGAAGCGCTGCGCAAGCACGGCGTGACCGCGCCGATCGACGTGCATCTGATGGTCAAACCGGTGGATCGCATCATCCCCGATTTCGCCAAGGCAGGCGCGACTTACATCACCTTCCACCCGGAAGCTTCCGAGCACATCGACCGCACCATCGGCCTGATCAAGGAAAGCGGTTGCAAGGCCGGCCTGGTGTTCAACCCGGCCACGCCGCTGGAGATTCTGGAATACACGCTGCCCAAACTCGACATGGTGTTGCTGATGTCGGTGAACCCCGGCTTCGGCGGGCAGAAATTCATTCCTTATGTGCTGGACAAGGCGCGCGCAGCGCGCAAAATGATAGATGCGGGCAAATACAACTGCCGCCTTGAGATCGACGGCGGCGTGGGTCCGGCCAACATCCGCGAAGTGGCGGAAGCGGGCGTGGATACCTTCGTGGCCGGTTCCGCAATATTCAGCAAACGCAACGAAAAAGACAAAAATCGTTATGACACCGTCATCGGTGAACTGCGCGCCGAACTGGCCAAAGTGAAGAAACCAAAGTAAAAATAATGGTACAGCCGGTGCATTTTCCGATCAGCGTTTCAGCAATCGTCATCGATCTCGATGGCACGCTGCTGCATACCGCACCGGAACTGACCGAGGCGGCCAGCCGCATGCTGCGCGACATGAATTACACGCCGGTGTCGCAGGAATTGCTGATGAGCTACATCGGCAACGGCATCAGCTGGCTGGTGAAGCGCGCGCTGACCGGCGACATGCACGCCACACCGGATGCCGCGCTGTATGACCACGCGCTGCCGATTTTCGAAAAACATTACACCGGGTTGCTGCTGCGCAGCAGGGTTTTTGATGGGGTGATCGAAGGCCTGGACGCGATGCGGGCGGCGGGTTTTCGTCTGGGCTGCATCACCAACAAGGTGGCGCGCTACACCGAGCCGTTGCTGAAGGGTGCCGGGCTGGCAAAATATTTCGAGATCGTGCTGTCCGGCGACACTTTGGCAGAAAAGAAACCGCATCCGATGCCGCTGTTGCATGCGGCAAAATTTTTCGGAATTCCAATCCAAAAGCTGCTGCTGATCGGCGATTCGCTGAGCGACACGGTCGCCGCTCGCGCCGCAGGTTGCCCGGTATTCTGCGTGCCTTACGGCTACAATCATGGCGAACCGGTCGACAGCTTGTTTCTGGACGCGGTTATCGCCAATCTGCCCGCCGCTTTGCCGCTGATCAGACGCGCTTGATCATGAAACCGCATAACTTCCGCTATCCGAAAGAAACCGCCGCCTGGCGATGGTGTTGATGAATTTGCAGGGGCGTATGGCATACGCCCTCACCTTCATCAAGGGCGTATGCCATACGCCCCTACGACACAAATATTCACCGGAGGTTTTTAATGCCGCACCCCATCACCGAACAGGAATTCAACGCGCTTGCCAAGCAAGGTTACAACCGCATCCCGCTGGTTGCGGAAACCTTTGCCGACCTGGACACCCCGCTTTCGCTGTACCTGAAGCTTGCCAACAAACCGTTTTCCTACCTGCTCGAATCCGTGCAGGGCGGAGAACGTTTCGGGCGCTATTCCTTCATCGGTCTGCCTGCCGACACGCGCATCACGGTGCGCGGTAAACAGGTCACGCTGACGCACCAGGATACAAAAAATGGGCGTACCGAAACCACGCATGAAGTAGAAAATCCTCTGGACTTCATCCGCGAATACCAGACGCGTTTCAAGGTTGCCACGCTGCCTGATCTGCCGCGCTTCTGCGGCGGGCTGGCGGGATATTTCGGCTATGAAACGATACGGTATATCGAACCGCGCCTGGCCAGGGTCCACAAACCGGATGCGATCGGCACACCGGACATCCTGCTGATGCTCACCGAGCAACTGGCGGTGGTGGACAACCTCACCGGCAAACTCACCTTCATCGTCTATGCCAATCCCGAACATGACGATGCCTATGAACTGGCGCGCGAACGGCTGCGCGAACTCATCGGCATGATGCGTCTGCCGGCGCCTATCCCGCACGCACCACCGACGCACGGCGGCGAAGCGCGTTCCGAATTCGGCGAAGTTGCTTTCAAAAATGCAGTGGTCAAAGCCAAGCAATACATTTTCGATGGAGACATCATGCAGGTGGTGCTGTCGCAACGCATGGCGCAACCCTTCCCCGCATCGCCGCTGTCGCTGTATCGCGCGCTGCGCAGCGTCAACCCGTCGCCTTACATGTTCTATTACAACATGGGCGACCACCACGTGGTCGGCGCATCGCCGGAAATCCTGGTGCGGCTGGAGGGGGAGGTAGTCACCGTACGCCCGATCGCCGGCACCCGGCCGCGCGGCAAGACGCAGCAGCAGGATGCCGATTTCGCGCAGGAACTTTTGGCCGATCCGAAAGAGCTGGCCGAGCACCTGATGCTGATCGACCTGGGGCGCAACGACATCGGGCGCGTCGCGCAAAACGGCACCGTGAAGCTCACCGAAAAAATGATCATCGAACGCTACTCGCATGTGATGCACATCGTCTCGAACGTCGAGGCCAGGCTCAAGCCCGGCTTCAACGCGATGGACGTGCTCAAGGCCACCTTCCCCGCCGGCACGGTGAGCGGCGCGGCAAAAGTGCGCGCGATGGAAATCATCGACGAACTGGAACCCAGCAAACGCGGTATCTACGCGGGTGCGGTCGGCTATCTCGGTTTCAGCGGCGACATGGATCTGGCGATCGCATTGCGCACCGCCGTGGTGAAAGACAACATGCTGTACGCGCAAGCCGGAGCAGGCATCGTTGCCGACTCGGTACCCGAAAACGAATGGCAGGAAACGTTGAACAAGGCGCGCGCCGTGCTGCGTGCGGCGGAGATGGTGCTGGCGGGGCTGGACAACGATCTGGAGCCGTAGCGCGATGCTCAGTTAGTAGGGCGGGTCACACCCGCCGTTGCTAAGGTCAACAATTGGCATAAATGAGGAGTTGAACAATGAAATATCGTGATGCTGTTATTTTTTCAGGTCATCGTTTCAAAGTACCCGAACACATTCAACGCCTCGACTCTAGGAATACCCACGCATGGCAACTGCGCTATGGGGTATGGAAAATTTTTTCTGATCATACAAATGATGGCAGCGGTGCGAAAACCGCATTGGCGCTTGCCATTGAAGAACTTCAAAAACGAATTAATCGTCTGCCAGCACCTACAGGTCTAAGAACAGAATCCAATTCGTCGAAGAGTAACGACCTACCCGTTGGAATTTCCGGGCCGATAGCACGCACACGGAAAAATCGTAGGGCGGTTGAGTATAACTTTGGCGTCACCATTCCCCGTTTTGATTCAAGGCCAACTACAGGAAACGTATACATCGGTACTGAGAACACGATCACCGAGGAACGATATAAGCAAGCTCTTGCCAAGGCCGTTGATATGCGAGCGAAAGCAGTGAAAGCTTATCAAGCGGCAAAAACTAAAGCTAAGCGAGAATCCAGCCATACCAAAACCTAGCCATCGTAGGACGCAATCATTATTGCGCCGCATGAAACATCCGGTGCAATGCGCTTCGCTTATTGTACCTTACTAAAATAATTTATGCTGAGACTGACCGAAATTAAACTGCCGCTCGGACACCCCGACGACGACATCAAAGCCTCGATACTCAAGCGCCTGGGTATCGCCGACGATGAGCTGATCGGCTACATCGTTTTCAAGCGCGGCGTGGATGCGCGCAAGCCGAACGCGATCCTGTTCACCTACACGCTGGATGTGACACTGCGCAACGAAGCATTCATTCTGGCGCGCTTCAAAAATGACCCGCATGTTCGCGTTACACCAGACACCAGCTACCACTTCATCGCACAAGCCCCAAAAAATTTAACCTCGCGCCCAATAGTTATCGGCATGGGGCCTGCCGGCCTGTTTGCCGGACTGCTGCTCGCGCAGATGGGCTTCCGTCCGCTGATCCTGGAGCGCGGCAAAGAAGTGCGCGAACGCACCAAGGACACTTTCGGCCTGTGGCGGCAGGGCGTGCTCAACCCGGAATCCAATGTGCAATTCGGCGAGGGAGGCGCGGGGACATTCTCGGACGGCAAGCTGTATAGCCAGATCAAGGATCCTCGTTATCTGGGGCGCAAGGTGCTGGAGGAATTCGTCAAGGCGGGTGCGCCGGAGGAGATTCTGTACGAGAGCCATCCGCACATCGGCACGTTCCGGCTGGTGGGCATGGTTGAAAAAATGCGCGGAACGATACAGTCGCTAGGCGGCGAGATAAGGTTCGGGAGCCGCGTCGATGACATCGAGATTACCCAAGAATCAGACAACGCCGGGCAAGTCACGGGCGTGGTGCTCGCCAGCGACGAACATATCGCGACGCATCATCTGGTACTGGCGGTCGGCCACAGCGCGCGCGACACCTTCGAGATGATCCACCAGCGCGGCATCTACATCGAGGCCAAGCCGTTCTCGATCGGCTTGCGCATCGAGCATCCGCAGTCGCTGATCAATGCTGCACGCTATGGCAAGAACGCCGGCAACCCGTTGCTCGGCGCGGCGGATTACAAGCTGGTGCACCATGCCAGCAACGGGCGCTCGGTGTACAGCTTCTGCATGTGTCCGGGCGGCACGGTGGTCGCGGCGACTTCCGAGCCGGGGCGAGTGGTCACCAATGGCATGAGCCAGTATTCGCGCAACGAGCGCAACGCCAACAGCGGCATCGTGGTAGGTGTTACGCCCGAGCAGGATTATCCCGGCGACGCGCTGGCGGGGATGGAATTCCAGCGTCGCTGGGAATCGCGCGCATTCGAATTGGGCGGCAGCAATTACCGGGCGCCCGGACAACTGGTCGGGGATTTTCTGGCGGGCAGGGCCTCGACAAAATTCGGTACAGTGCAACCGTCCTACACCCCCGGCGTGCATTTGTGCGATCTTTCCACCGCGCTGCCGGATTACGCGGTCGCCGCGATCCGCGAGGCCCTGCCCGCGTTCGCCAAGCAGATCAAGGGGTTCGACATACCCGATGCGGTGCTGACCGGCGTGGAGACGCGCACCTCCTCGCCGATACGCATCAAGCGCAACAGTCACGATTACCAGAGCGTCAACACCAAAGGCCTGTACCCAACCGGCGAGGGCGCGGGCTACGCGGGCGGGATCCTTTCGGCAGCCGTGGACGGGATTGAGGTTGCCGAAGCGGTGGCTTTGAGTATGATACGAAAAATGTAACCGGGGTAGGATGGGTGGAGCGCAGCGATACCCATCAATTTATATCGTGGAGCGATGGGTATCGCTGCGCTCCACCCATCCTACGAAATGGAATAGGTACAAAAATTATGCTTTTGATGATCGACAACTACGACTCCTTCACCTACAACCTGGTGCAGTATTTTGCCGAGCTGGGCGAGGATGTGGTGGTGCATCGCAATGACGAGATCAGCGTCGAACAGATCGAAAAAATGAACCCGCAACACATCGTCGTGTCGCCCGGCCCGTGCACGCCGAACGAGGCGGGCATCTCGGTTGCGGCAATCCGGCATTTCGCCGGAAAGATACCTGTCCTGGGTGTATGCCTCGGCCATCAGGCCATCGGCCAGGCTTTCGGCGGACACATCATCCACGCCAAACAGTTGATGCACGGCAAGACGTCACTGATCCACCACCACAACACCAGCGTGTTCACGGGTTTGCCCAACCCTTTCACCGCGACGCGCTACCATTCGCTGGTGATCGAGCGCGAAACGCTGCCGGACTGCCTTGAAGTGACGGCATGGACCGACGACAACGAAATCATGGGCGTGCGCCACAAGACGCTGGCGGTGCATGGCGTGCAGTTCCATCCCGAATCCATCCTCACCGAGCACGGGCATGACATGCTGAGGAATTTTTTATGGGGAAATTTGTAGGAGCGCAGCTTGATATAACTACCAGCCATTCCACCAGGCCGTCAAAAGACGGCGACCAAGTGGCCGGTTATGCTGCGCGACGAGCAATCGCCCGAGTGTCAATTTCACACCCGGCTTGCCGGATAGTGAATTGCCTGCCTTTGGTGCAAGTCGGGCTCTGCAGACCGCATTTATAGAGGGCATCATGAATTACTCACAAATATTAACGAAGCTGATCGACCGCCACGACCTGCCGTTCGCCGAAATGCGCGACCTGATGCAGCACATCATGGGCGGACAACTGACCCCGGCGCAGATCGCGGCGGTATTGATCGCACTGCGCACCAAAGGCGAAACCGTCACCGAGATCGCCGCCGCCGCGACGGTGATGCGCGAATTATCCAGCAAGGTCAACGTGAAAGCATCCGGTCACCTGATCGACACGTGCGGCACCGGCGGGGACAGCATGCAGACCTTCAACATCTCCACCGCCAGCGCGCTGGTCGCTGCCGCCGCCGGCGCGCATGTCGCCAAGCACGGCGGACGCTCGGTTTCCAGCACCTGCGGCAGCGCGGACGTGCTGGAAAAACTCGGCGTGAATGTGAGCCTCGCCCCGGATCAGGTCGCGCAGTGCGTGGACAGCATCGGGATCGGATTCATGTTCGCGCCCAATCATCACAGCGCGATGAAATACGCCGCACCGGTGCGCCGCGAACTCGGCGTGCGCACGCTATTCAATCTGCTCGGACCCCTGACCAATCCGGCCGGCGCACCGAACCAGGTGCTCGGCGTGTTTCACCAGTCGCTCACCGCCAAGCTCGCGCAGGTGCTCGGTGAACTCGGCAGCCGCCATGTGCTGGTGGTGCACGGTGCGGATGGCATGGATGAAATTTCCATCTCCGAGGGAACCTATATTGCTGAACTGAAAGATGGTAAAGTCAGCGTATTCACCGTGCACCCCGACCTGTTCGGCCTGGCCAGCGCGCCAATCGGCATGTTGCGCGTTGCCAACATCGACGAGGCGTGCGAAAAGCTATTGGGCGTGCTGAACAACGATGCCGGCGCACCGCGCGACATCGTGCAACTAAATGCCGGTGCGGCGATCTATGTGGCGGGACTGGCCGGCACACTGGAAGACGGCGTGGCGAAAGCCGATCAGGTGATCGCCAGCGGAGCGGCAAAAACCAGGCTGGATCAGCTCATCGCGCTGAGCAATAGCTTCAAACCTTAACTTCAGGAAAGCGGGGAGACAGGCGATCGCTTTGTGTCACAACCTGACATTCGAGGTTCTGGATTTGTATGAGCTGAAACCGATGACGGTGGCGTCATAACCATAGAAAGGTTTACCCATGAAAAATAATTTCTTGATTGTTGTCGCTGTAATTATCTTTTTGGGCGGCGCCGCCGCATATTTTTTCTGGCCGCATAGCCAGCCGGAACCCGAACCGGTGCACGTGCAAGCTCCGCCGCCCTCAACACCACCACCACCGCCGGCAGTACGCCAAGTGATCGAGGCTCCCCCGGCACAGCCACCGTTGCCGACGCTGGCAAATAGCGACAAATTCATGCTTGATGCCCTGGCTGGACTTGTTGGTAATAAATCGTTGATGAAGTTCTTCCACGCCGACCGGATCATCCATAATTTCGTGGCCACTATCGATAACCTGCCAGGCAGGCGCGCGCCGATGAGCGTGATGCCGGTCAACCGGGCTCCCGGCAAGTTTGTCACGGCAGGCACGGAAAGCGACCTGACTGTCAGCCCAAAGAACGCAGCCCGCTACACGCCCTATGTGAGAATCGCCGAAGCGGTCGACGCCAGGAAGCTGGTCGGGCTTTATGTCCGCCTCTACCCGCTATTTCAGCAGGCCTACGAAGAACTTGGCTACCCCAGTAAATATTTCAATGATCGACTGATCGTGGTGCTCGACAACCTGTTGGCTGCTCCGAACATCAAGGAACCGGTGAAAATTGTTCAGCCCAATGTGTTTTACCAGTATGCCGACCCTGACCTTGAAGGGCGTTCCATAGGCCAGCGTATCCTGATGCGTATAGGTAGAAAAAACGAGGCTACCGTCAAAGCCAAACTGCGCGAGATCAAGCAGGAATTAATGCTCCACATGCACGAGAAAAAAGTGGCGGGCGCCGGGTGACCGGGGGCTTTATTGGTACCGTATATCCAATAAACCCGGAAAATCCAATAGGCGTTTTCTCGTGAAAAATGGGCTCAAAACAAGATCCCTCACGGAGCCTGCCCTGAGCGGAGTCGCAGGGTTCGGGATGACAACGACTCTGTCATTTCGACCGAAGGGAGAAATCTTGCTTTGTTCCCGAACTTGCCCGGCTAATGGATTATTTGGGATAAATGATTATTGAGCTCTCGACAGAAACGGCCTGCACACTCGAACTGCCGGTCCGAATCGGGATAACTTTTGGTAAGTTTAAGTGCGTTCGATTGTGGCGGGTGCATCTGCCACGTCCGGATAGCTCGGCTTAACTTCCAACTCACGCTTCATGCGCCTATTGGTCAGTCGTCTGGATTCGTTCATGGGCGACAGCAGCATTTCCGGCAGCGCGCTGGGCAGGTTGCGCGCGCATGGCCGGGTCGCGCACCAATGCGAACACGCGATAACCCTTCCTCAGCAAGGGTATCGCCCGCACCGCAACATCTCCACAGCCGATAATAAACAAGCGTCCGATGGCGTGGTTATGCGTTAAAATCCGCGCTTTCGCGCAACCTGCAGATTTATCATGACGTTCAAAACAGTTATTCAACCCAGCGGCCACAACTTCCCGGTCGAGGCGCACGAAACCATCCTCGAGGCCGCGCTGAAGCACGGCTACGCGCTGCCCTACAGTTGCCGCGACGGGGTATGCGGGACATGCAAGGGCAAGGTGGTGACAGGGCTGGTGGATTATGGCAAGTATCAGGAAAGCACGTTGAGCGAGGCCGAAAAGGCTGCGGGCATGGCGCTGTTCTGCTGCGCCAAACCGCAGTCCGATCTGGTGCTGGAGTGCCGCGAAGTGAATGCGGTCAATGATATCCCGGTCAAGACCCTGCCCTGCCGTGTGCAAAAAATGGAAAAGCCTGCGCCTGATGTCATGGTGCTCTGGCTCAAGCTGCCCGCCAATGAACGCCTGCAATTTCTGGCCGGTCAATACATAGACATTTTGCTCAAGGAGCAAAAGCCGCGCAGTTTTTCGCTGGCCAATGCGCCGCATGACGATGAGCTTCTCGAACTGCACATACGCAACATCACCGGCGGCGCATTCACCCATCATGTATTTGAGGAGATGAAGGAACGAGACATCCTGCGCTTCAGAGGTCCGCTCGGTACTTTCTTTCTGCGCGAAGACTCTGACAAACCGATCATTTTCGTCGCCAGCGGCACCGGCTTCGCCCCGGTCAAGGCGATCATCGAACACGCGCTGTACATCGGCGTAAAGCGCCCGATGCACTTTTATTGGGGAGCGCGCAAGCTGGCGGATCTGTATATGCTGGACAAAGCCAGGCAATGGGAAAGAAGCGGCATCAAATTTACTCCGGTGCTCTCCGATGCCCTGCCGGAAGATGCCTGGCAGGGACGCACCGGGTTTGTGCATCAAGCGGTGCTGGATGACTACAGAGATTTATCGCCCTACGAGGTGTACACCTGCGGCGCACCCGTGGTCGTCGAAGCCGCGCACCGCGACTTCACCGCCCGGCGCGGGCTGCCCAACGAGGCATTCTTCTCGGACGCATTTACGTTTGCACCCAAAAACTAATTGCGCGTCATGATGCGCATTTCGCCGTTGTTTTGTTCCACCTTGAATTTCTGCAAAACATTCATGCCAAACAAAGGCTGGCCGAGATTTCTGGATATGACCGCCGGGACATCCGCAAGCATAAACGGCCCGAACTTCAGTTTGGGAATAACGGCGGTACACGCTTCCGCAACGCCGTTTGCGGTCTGCATGTAAATTTTGTTCCGGCAAATTATATTTGCCGAAAGCGCAAATGACAGCGGCAACGAAATCCCTGACGCGCCGGTATCAACAAGAAACGTCAGCGTCCTGTCATTAACCATGGCCTCCAGAAAATATTGGCCGTTGCCGCGCTGCTTGAGGATAAGCATACCGTCCAACTGCTGCATTTCCGCAGCACCCCATGATGCAATCGCTTGCACATCCTGTTTGCAGGGAGATTCCTGGTATATCAAATTGCCTTGTTGATTCCTGCATTTGTATACAGCAGCTGCCCATGCCCCTGCGCTGGTCAGCGCCAGGATGAGGGCAGATAAAATTGCAATAATTTTTTTTTGCATAACCGTCTCCAGCAAATGCGGAAGTATCACAGCCCCATCTTCACAGTTTCGCCAACTCCATCGCCTGTTGATAATGCCTGAACGCCTCGTCGGATTTACCCAGGCGTTCCGCGAGCTGTCCCAGCGCGGTATAGGCGGCATGGCTGGGTGCGATGCTGTTGCTGGCATCCAGATAGTTTTGCGCCTTGCCCCACAGCTTTTGATGCAAACACAATTTGCCGAGCGCGAGCAGCAGCGCGGCATCGTCCTTGTGCTGATTGAGCCATTTCTCGGCCTGCTCGATTTGCGCCACCGCATCGCCGGATTGGCAATCGCCATACAGCGCGACCAGTTCGCTGTCCCATTGCGCATTCAGGCTGTCGGTCAGCAGTTGCTGCGCGAGGGTGACGGCAGAGCCGTCGGGCACACCGCGGCGTCCTCCTAGCGGGGGCTGCGCGAGTGAGTCACCACCGTGTTGGATCAGCGCGCGCGCTGCGGTTGCGGCAATCCTGCTGCGCCGCTTGAAACCGGCAGGAATGTTTTTCAGGCAACTGGTCAGACCCGCCAAATCCTGCTGCTGGCGAATTTTTTCCAGCCAGGCTTGTTGGCGCAATTGCACCGCCAGCGTCGCATCAATTGCCTCACGCTTTTCCAGCTTGTCGAGCACGGTCAACACCTCGTCCCAGTTTCCCGCCTGCTGATGCGCCTTCAGTTCCAGCGACATCGCGCCAACATGGCCCTTGACCCCGCTGTCGCGCAATTCCTGCAATGCCTTCAATGCGGCATGCGGGTCGCGCTGGTCAAGCATGAATTTGCTGGCCGCCATCAGGCGCATCGTGGAATCGCCGATCGTCCTGCGGGTGCCCGGACAAAAGTTTTTCGTACCTTCGGCAGCGGATAAATAAGCATCGCGTTTTTTGTATTCGTGCAATTCATGGGCGGAACGTGCCGCGATGATGGGATGCAAAGCGGAGGTGTCGCCCAACTCCATCGCGCGCGCTGCCGCCTTTTCCGAAGCAGCATAGCGGCCTTCGAAAAACGCGCCAAGTTCCTCGTCCAGCAATTCGCGGGTCTTGGCTCGTGCCCGTTCCAAACGAAATTTCCGCACATATGCCGGCAGTTGCAGGACGCCAATTATCAGTCTCGCCAGCCCATAGCCGGACACGAAGGCCAGCAGCAACAGGAGGATGAACAGCATAAGCGACAGTTCGATGCGATAAGGCGGATACACCAGCAGCACATAAGCCGGATTATGCGATGCGGTGGTGAGCGCAACCGCAGCGGCAAACAGCCCGAGTATCCATGCCAGGTATTTCATCGCGCTGACTTCTCACGCGTCAGGCGATAGTTGCGCACCGCTTGCAAACTGGTGCTGATGTCCGGCAATTCGATGCCGATGTCGGACGCGGCAAGTTTTTTCAACCCGTCCGACATCTGCTTACCCTCGCTCGATTTGCCGTCGAAATAGCGTGCCGTCCAAAGTTGCGCGGTTTTCAGTCCCTGCCTGAAGCTGTCTTCGTCGCGCGACAACAGTGCGAGACGTGCAGACAGCAGACTCAGCTTGAGATTCTCGCGCAGGAAGAATTCCTGGTTGGGCGGCAACAGCGGGATTTCGGTCTTGCCGGTATTTTCGACGCGCACCAGTTGCTTCACCTCTTGCCAGATTTCACGCAGCAGCTTTTGCCAGGACGTTTCATCCGGTCGCCCGGCCATAACCAGCGACTTGGCGGGCGTTGTTTGCTCGCCTAGTTGAATGGCCAGTGGTTCCATCAAATGCTCTCCGGATTTTGGCGGAACAGCCTGCGCGAGGGTGACGGCGGAGCCGTCGGGCACCCCGCGGCGTCCTCCTTGCGGGGGTTGCGCAACCGCTTCATTCGGGTGCCCGGACAAAAGCTTTTCGTCTGCCGCGCGTTGCTGATAGGCCAGCGGCATCTGATCCACTGCAGTGATCAGATTATTGAGCTGAAGATTGATGCCGGTTATGTCCGCATCGTGCAGCGCGCGCAATTTGTCCATGTCGTGATTGATGGCCAGTCGCAGCCCGTTGAATGCCGGTCTGTCCATGCGCTGCAAACGCGCATCGGCGCTTTGCATGGCGATCAGAGCGCCCCTCACGTTGGCCGACAATTGCAATTGCTGCGCGGCGATCAGCAGCATCTGTTCGACTTCCGCCAACGCGGTTTCGTCGCGGTGCACAGAAAGGTCGTTATACAAAGTTTCCAGCGCGACGCGCTGATTTTGCGATTCGGCATAATGTGATTCCAGCGTTGCAACTTTGGCGAAAAGTTCGCGTACCTGATCCTGGCTTTGCGTCAGCAACATCTGATTGACCTTGCTGCTGCCGTCCATCTCGGCGATTTTTTTCGCCAGTTGCTGCTGCATGTCGCTGATGGCGCGATGCCCATCCAGCCATTGCCACAGGAAAATGACCACCAGCACCGCCAGCGTCAGCTGCGTGATGCTGATGCGCGCGATAACTGCGAAAGGGTCGCTGCCTGCGCCAAGACCGCCCGCAGGGCGAGTGTCTGGCGGCGCACCCCCTGCGGGTGCATCAGCCGCCGAGGTTTTGCGCGGCAGCGTGGCCGGAAGTACGGGTTTGTCCGGCTCGATGTTTTCTGGTTGTGTGGTTTGCTCGTTCATTCAATACCTTTCAGGTAACAGAGAACAGAGGACAGATTTTTGTGTGCCGCACAGCGGCACAATGAAATATAAATTGCGGCGACGCCGCACAACATTCTGTCCTCTGTCCTCTGTCATCTGTCTTCAGTCCTCTGATGCGCCCATGTTATCAAAGCGGATAACAATCCGTCATCTCCGGATGCCGTCAATTGCACCTGAAGCCAGCCTTGCTGGCGGGCCAGCCCGGCAATGCGTGCATGCGGCACGAATAACGGTGTGCTGCGTATGACTTGTCGAGACTTACTATCCAGCATCTGCCACAGATAGCCCAAGGCCTCGCTGCTGGTCACGGTGATCGCTTCCGGCACGGCGGTCAGCAACGCACCGGTATCATGCTGCGGCTTGCTGCGCTGGTAGCAAGTGGCATATTCCACCGCCGCGCCGCGCGCCTGGAGTGTGTCACCCAACAGCTCGCGTCCGCCGTCGCCGCGAAAAATCACCACGCGCCATCCGGTGACATTCTGCAATTCCGGCATGGCCAGCAAACCTTCGCTGTCGAATTGTTCGGCGGGGGCGATGACGTTGGCGATGCCCGATTCGCGCAAGGCTTTCGCGCTGCCCTGCCCGACGGCGGCGATTTTCAGGGTTGGCGGTAGATCACCTTCCTTTAATGCAGAGCTAATTGTAGGAGCGCAATTTATTGCGCGATTGGAACGTGTGGATCGCGCAATAAATTGCGCTCCTACATTTCGTATCGCCTCGATACCATAACGCACCGCGTTCGGGCTGATGAAGATGGCGAGATCGAATTGGTCGAGCCGGGAAATTTGTTCTTGCAGTTCGCGGGTATCCCGCACTGCGGCGATGTCCAGCAAAGGAAATAAAATCACCTTGCCGCCCGCCTGTTCGATACGCCGCGCCAGTTGTGCAGCCTGGTCACGCGGCCGCGTGACGACGATAGTTAATCCGTGCAGGGGCTGATCAGCCATTCAGCGCGGCAAGGATTTCGTCCGCGCCCTGCGCGCGCAGCGCAGCGGCGACTTTATTTCCCAATGCTTCGGGATGGGCGATCTCGCCGGTCAACTCGGAGCTCGTCATGCGCTTCCCATCAGGGCTGGCGACGAAGCCGCGCATGCGCAGCTTGCCGTTCTTTACTTCGGCAAACCCGCCCAGCGGCACCTGGCAACTGCCCGCCAGCGCGCGGCTCAAGGCGCGCTCCGCCAGCACGCAGGCGGCGGTATCGGGATGATGCAGCGGCTGCAGCAAGGCGATCACATCGGCGCGATCGGCGCGGCATTCGATGCCCAATGCGCCCTGCCCGACGGCGGGCAGGCTGTCTTCGCTGCTGATCAGCGCGCGGATGCGCTTGCCCAGACCCAGGCGTTTCAGTCCGGCGGCGGCGAGGATAATGGCGGCATATCGCCCTTCGTCCAGCTTGCGCAAACGGGTTTGCACGTTGCCGCGCAGCGGCTCGATGTTGAGATGCGGAAAGCGCGCGCGCAACTGGCTTTCGCGGCGCAGACTGGAGGTGCCCACCACGCTGCCGGCCGGCAATGCGGCCAGATTCTCGTGCTGGTTCGAAACGAACGCATCGTGCGGGTCTTCGCGTTCGCCGATCGCGGCGAGCACAAATCCCTCCGGCAGGTTCATCGGCACGTCTTTCAGGGAATGCACGGCGAGGTCGGCGCGCCCGTCTTCCAGCGCGGTTTCCAGCTCTTTCACGAACAGACCCTTGCCGCCGATCCTGGACAGCGTGACGTCGAGAATCTGGTCGCCCTGCGTGGTCATGCCCAATATACTGACCTCGATTTGCGGATATAATGCGCGCAGCCTGTCCCGGATATGTTCCGCCTGCCAGATCGCCAAAGCGCTTTCACGCGAAGCTATCACCAATCGGACGGGGCCTGGGTGGGGTTTCTGGTTCACAGTTTTTTCTGAAATTTCATGATTAATATTTCGGCGCATTCTAACATAAGGTGTGCCGTGCTTTTGCCCCGAGTACGCGATGAATTTGATTGCCGCCCCCGCCGATATTTCCAGCAAGGATTTGCCGCTGCGCGATGATGTGCGCCTGCTTGGCCGCATTCTCGGTGACACGCTGCGCGAACAGGAAGGCGAAGAAACTTTCCGGTTGATAGAGAATGTGCGCCGCGCCGCGGTTCAATTCCGCAAAACGCAGGATGACCGCGACCGGGTGCAACTCGAACAAACGCTGGATGCGCTGTCTCCCGGCGAAACGCTGCTTGTGGTGCGCGCCTTCAGCTACTTCTCGCAGCTATCCAACATCGCCGAAGACCTGCATCACAACCGCCGTCATCGCGCCCACCTCAAAGCGGGAAGTCCGCCCAAGGACGGAAGCCTGCTGCTGGCGCTGGAGCGCATCGAGGAGAAACACATCAGCAAGGAAACGCTGCAAGCCTTTTTGAACAGCGCGCTGATCTCGCCGGTATTGACCGCGCATCCCACCGAAGTGCAGCGCAAAAGCGTCCTCGATTGCCAGTTGATCATTTCGCAACTGATGTCCGACCGTGATCGTGTGGACATGACGCCGGATGATCTGGCCGACAACGAAGAGACTTTGCATCGCTTTGTATTGATCCTCTGGCAGACGCGCATGTTGCGCACCGCCAAGCTGACCGTGCGTGACGAGATCAAGAACGGCCTGGAGTATTACCGTTACACCTTTCTCAGCGAAATCCCCAGGATTTACGCCTACATGGAAAAGCAACTGGAAGCGCGCTTCGACAAGAACATCCGCATTCCGCCGCTGTTGCGTGTGGGAAGCTGGATCGGCGGCGACCGCGACGGCAATCCTTTTGTCACTCACGATGTGATGCTGGACGCGATGCATCAGCATTCATCGTTGGCATTCGAGCATTACTTGAGCGAGACGCACCTGCTGGGCACCCGCCTGAGCCTGACCGATCGTCTGGTGGAAGTCAGCGACAGGTTGCGCAAACTTTCCGATGAATCGCCGGATAAGGCCGCCAGCCGCACCGACGAACCTTATCGCCGCGCGCTGATCCTGATTTATTCGCGCCTGGCGGCCACGGCACAAAAGCTTGGCCATAATATCTCGCACCTGTCGCCGGTGGACAAACATGCGCAGCCTTATGCCGCACCGCAGAATTTCATCGACGATCTGGATGTGCTGATCGACTCGCTGTTCAAGCACGGTGCGGTGTATCTGGCCCGCGGGCGGCTGGCCGGCCTGCGCCGCGCAGCGGAAGTGTTCGGTTTCCATCTTGCCCCGCTGGACATGCGCCAGCACAGCGCGTTGATCGAACAGACCGTGGCCGAGCTTTTTGAGCACAGCGGCTGTGACACGTTACTGGCGAAGCCAGCCGATTGCGGGAACAGCCGCCTAGACGCCCCACACACACCCGATAGCTCCACCTCACCGAGTCGGGGCGGCTCGGGCAAAGCCAACTACCAGGATCTGGATGAGGCCGCACGCCGGGAAGTGTTGCTGGCCGCATTGCAGTCCGGCCAGCCTCTGTCCGGCGATGCTTTATCATCCGGCAACCTCGGCCAATACGGCGCCGTGGCGCAAAGCGAGCTGCGCATCATGCAGGCCGCCGCACAGATCCATCAGCGCTTTGGCCGCGCCGCGCTGCCCAACCATATCATCTCCATGACCGAGTCGGTCAGCGACATGCTGGAACTCGCGCTGATGCTGCAACAGGCCGGGCTGCTGGAAAGAGGCTCTCATCAGTTGCACATCAACATCATTCCGCTGTTCGAGACCATCGGAGACCTGCGCGGTTGCGCGGCAATCATGGACGAACTGTTCTCGATCCCGTATTACCGCAAGCTGCTGGGCAGTCGCGGCAATACCCAGGAAGTGATGCTCGGCTATTCCGACAGCAACAAGGACGGCGGCTATCTCACCGCCAACTGGGAGCTGTACAAAGCCGAGGTCGAACTGGTGAAAGTGTTCGCCAAACACGGCGTCGAACTGCGGCTGTTCCACGGGCGCGGCGGCACCGTCGGGCGCGGCGGCGGCCCCAGTTATGACGCGATCCTGGCACAGCCGCCGGGCAGCGTGAACGGCCAGATCCGCATCACCGAACAGGGCGAAGTGATTTCCAGCAAATATTCCAATCCCGAGATCGGCCGGCGCAACCTGGAGACCCTGATCGCCGCCACGATGGAGGCCACGCTGCTGCATCATCACGGCGCGGACAGCACCATGCCGGAATACCACCGCATCATGGAAGCATTAAGCCTGGATGCCTTTGCCGCCTACCGCAAACTGGTGTATGAGACGCCGGGCTTCACTGATTTTTTCTTCGCCGCGACGCCAATTCGCGAGATCGCCGAACTCAACATCGGCAGCCGCCCCTCGGCGCGCAAGGCATCCGACCGCATCGAGGATTTGCGCGCGATCCCGTGGGTGTTCAGCTGGGGCCTGAACCGCACGCTGTTGCCGGGCTGGTTCGGCTTCGGCAGCGCGGTAAAACAATTCATCGCCCGCGAGGGCGATGCCGGTTTGGCGCAACTTCAAGCGATGTACAAGAACTGGCCATTTTTCCGCGGTTTAATGTCGAACATGGACATGGTGCTCTCCAAAACCGACATGGGTATCGCATCGAGTTATGCCGAGCTGGTTGAGGACGCCGAGCTGCGCGGGCGCATCTTCGGCGCGATCGAGCGCGAATGGGGAGATACCGTGGAGATGCTGTTCTCTGTGACCGGCAACAATACACTATTACAGGACAACCCGACGTTTGCGCGCAGCCTGCTGACCCGCACACCCTACATCGATCCGCTCAACCATTTGCAGGTCGCGCTGCTGCAGCGCCATCGCGCCGGCGACAATGACGTGCTGGTGAAGCGCGCGATCCATCTCACCATCAACGGTATCGCAACCGGGTTGCGCAACAGCGGGTAATTTCTGCGCAGATAACTTATCGATCTGTTTTTTTGATTTTAACTGAATCAGGTTGCCAGCATATGAAGCGCGCCATGAAGAAAATCCTGTTTGTCATACCCGTGCTTCTGCTGCTGTCCTCCTGCGCTGAGCAGAAAGGGAGCGTGAAGCTGGATAGCCTGTTAAATGTCGCGAACAGCAGCAGCGCCAGGAATCTCGCCAAAATCGCTTCCAGCAGCGATCCAAAAACAGCGGCAAAAACACTGCTCGAACACAAACGCGACCAATGGAAACGCGACCCCATGCAACTTGCCCGGGACTTGAAGGTTGCAAAGCGCGACTTTGATAATCTGATGAACGCCCTGTCCGGCAATGTGCAAAAAAAGTGGGGCAAAAAGGAAACACGTCTGCCTGAACGCAAGACCTACGTCAAATATAGCAAGCAATACAAGAGTCGCGCCATCGTGGATTTCGAGCGCGGCGAGATCAGCGTGGAAACGCTGGACGAGAATGCCGATGCGAGCCTGAAAAATGCCATTGTCAGCACGCTGCTCACCCCGGAAGACCCCGCCTCGGTGGATGTATTTTCCGACAGCGCCGTTAAACTGAACAGCAAAAGCAGCCCGTTTCTGCTGGGACTGGTGTTAAACGATGCAGGGCAGGAGATCAACACCCCGGAATCGGCATCCAGTTTTGCCGACAAGATGCTGGCCCAGGCCAGGACGCGCAAAATAAAAACCGATAGCGGCGAAAAAACAGTGCGCTATATCGTCATCAAGATGGTGGCGAACTTCGAGGATCAAAAGGCGCAGAAGTATCTCCAGGCTGTGCGCAAATATGCAAAACAGTACAACGTCAGCCCCAGTCTGGTGCTTGGTGTGATTCGCACCGAGAGCAGCTTCAACCCTCATGCAGTCAGCGGGGCGCCGGCCTACGGGCTGATGCAACTGGTGCCCACCAGCGGCGGGCGCGAAGCATACCGCCGCGCAAAGAACCAGGACATCGTCCCTTCCACGGATTACCTGTTCGACGCGGAAAACAACATCGAGCTGGGCGCCGCTTATCTGAGCGTCCTGACTTATAACCAGCTGGATGGTGTGGATGACCGAACAGCGCGCGACTACTGCGTCATTTCCGCCTACAACACCGGCCCGAGCAATGTGATGCGTGCCTTCACATCCGCCAAAGGCAAACAACGTTTCGAGGACGGCTTCCAGCGGATCAATAGCCTTAGCCCATCACAGGTATTCCAGACCCTGCACGAAAAACTGCCTTATGAAGAGACCCGGAATTATTTGCCCACCGTCAACACCAACCGAAAACGCTATTACAGCGTGGACAAGACGGTTATGGCAGACGACAACAAACCGTCACCTGCCCCTCAGTAACGAGCGAGAAGCAGCAAAAAAACCAGTCGCGCGCGAAGACGCCAAGAGCGCGAAGAAAAGCAAAAATTTCACCCACAAAGATTCTTTTCAATGCATCCTTTATTCCGATTCGCGTTAAAAATGACAATAATTCTGCCGTGTGTAGGAGCCCGACTTGTCGGGCGAAGCAATCGCGCAATGAATTGCGCTCCTACAATTAACAGTTTGTTGAATTTATCGGTATTTGAAAATGTAGAAATTCTTTGACCTCTCAGGAAGCTCTACAATCGATTTTTAGATCACTGGGAGGGGTAAAGTGACCCCAGAAATTCACTGTTTTTCAGCAGCTATTGAGAATTTCAACAGACTGTTAATGCTGTTTTTAACGCGAATCGAAATAATGTATTGAGTTGCTGCACTGGTTCTTCGGCATATTGACACTGCAACTCTTTGCAGGGAAACTGCCTGACAGTTTTGGTCTGGTGGGTATGTGTAGATTTTTCAGGGACAGGCGGAAATCGTTGTTTGCCACCCATTACGAACAACTTGATAACGGACACTTTCAGCAGGAGCAGTACCATGCACGCGCAAAAACCTCATGTCCGGGTATTTATTTTCGGCGGTTTGCTCAGTTTGCTGCTGGCGGGCTGCGCGGCCGACGTGGGTAAAACCATCAAGGTTTCCGATGAGCAAATGGCCAGGTATGACACTCTCTCGGCGGCTGACGCCGTTGCCGCGCTTGAAAAGCGCGTTAACAGTCTGTTGAAATTCTCAATAGCTGCTGAAAAACAGTGAATTTCTGGGGTCACTTTACCCCTCCCAGTGATCTAAAAATCGATTGTAGAGCTTCCTGAGAGGTCAAAGAATTTCTACATTTTCAAATACCGATAAATTCAACAAACTGTTAATGATGCAAAAGCTGCCGACATGCCGTTTTTTGCGCCCGATTATTTTCGCGGCGCATCCGAGATTCTGGGCGATGTCCGGAAATCTCCTGAGAAAAAACCAAAGAACGAATTGATCAGCGATATCGCCAAGGCTGATGCCATTCTGGACAAGGGCCAAGCCACGATGGCAATCGTGCAGAGTCGTTTGGTCAATGAACTCGCGATGAAAAATCAGCTGGATAAAGATAACGTCGCCAAGGTTTACCCCAGGGAATATGAGAAATCCCTCGGCGAACTTTCAAGCCTGATTGAAAAAGTTGAACTCGGGAAGGAGGATAATCTCGACAAGGACAAGATGGCGCTGATCAAAATGATGCAGGCTCTGGACGTCAAGGCTATTCAATACACCGCGCTGCACGAAAGCGAAGTGATCAACGAAGACACACAGAGCAAGGACGGCGAAAAACAGGCGCCCGCCACTCTGGCCGAGGCGCTGCGTGTTTACCAGGATGCCGGGAATCGCATTTCCCAGGCGCCACATGATGAAGAGTTGGTGAAACTCGCGGGAGCCGACGCATTGTTTGCGGCACTCCATGCACGCTATGTGAACGGGCGTGTGCTGGCCCTGCAAAACCAGATCAAGAAGTCCATTGAACCTGTCGTGCTGGAGGAAGAAAAGCGCCTGCTTGATATTTCCACCGCATTGGGGCACAAGGATGTGCGCGATCGGCCCATAGAAAAACAGGCGGAAGAGCTCGCGCAGGTCGCCGGTGAGATCGCTCGGGGACAGCAGAAGTCCAGGCAGGCAATCAGGGCTATCAATGACCAAACCAATGTTTTTGAAATGCGCCTTAAAGAGGCCAATGATGCCATGCATCAGGCCGAAACGAAACTCATTGAAAAAGACGCACAGCTCTCCGATAAAAATGCAAAGCTTTCCGAAAAAGATGCGCAGCTTAAAATCCTGAACGGTCAGATCGCACAATTACAGGAGCAAAATAAATCACTGGTCAAAGCGAACGCTTCCAAGGGCAATAAAAAAAATGCCAGGAAAAGTACCGCCAGGTAAGCGCACAGGGTATGGGGGAGCCGATTTTTGAATCCCTCTGGGTCAAATTCCCCGCCGCTTGCGGCGCCTGTTGTCATCCCGAACCCTTCGACTTCGCTCAGGGCAGGCTCCCGTGAGGGATCTTAAGATTCCTGATAAAACTACTGGTAAAACAACTAGCCACCCCACTAGGCAACCAGAAGACGGTTGCCTAGTGGTTGGTTATAGCCATTCGACTAGGCCGCTCAAAAACAGCGGCCAAGTCGCTGGTTATCGCCATGCTCGGAATGACAGGGAATATCCCGCCCCAAGGGGCGGGGATGTTTATTCCGCCCCTCCGTGACTAGGATCAACTGAACTCCTTGACGATATGCTGCTGTCGGCGGCTGATTGCGAGCAGCTCGTCCAGGCCTTTCAGCTTCACCATCCACCCGCTCTCGCCTTCGTCGCCGCCCTTTTCAAAACCCGCGATCGCATCTTTTGCAATCAGGCTGTTGCGGTGGATACGCACGAAGCGTGTAGCGAATTCTTTTTCCAGCGCGTTGAGCGATTCCTCGAGCAGATATTCGCGTTCGGCGGTGCGCACCGTGATGTATTTCAGCTCGGCGCGCAGATACAGCACTTGCTCGATGGGTATCAGGTGAATCTTGCCGCGTTCGTGGATGGACAGATTTTTGCGCGGCTCAGGCAACAAGTCGCGCAACACCCGGGTTTGCACCGGCACCGCTTCGCGCGCGCGATTCAGTGCCTTGAACAAACGTCCCAGGCGTATCGGCTTGAGCAAATAATCGATCGCGTGCAGATCGAAGGCTTTGATCGCGTACGCATCGTAAGCGGTGGTGAAAATGACCACCGGCGGCTTGGGCAGTCTGTTCAGATGCTGTGCGAGTTCGATGCCGTCCATTTGCGGCATGCGGATGTCCAGCAACACCACATCCGCAGGGATTACCGCGAGTTTGTCCAATGCCTCCTGGCCGTTGCCCGCTTCACCCACCACATCCATCGCAAGCTGTTCGCTGCAATCGCTCAACAAATCGCGCAACCGGTTGCGTGCCGGCGGTTCGTCATCCACGATAAAAACGCGCAGGGCCAGTTCGGTGCCGTTCATAATGATTGCTCCTCTACATGGGTCACATAAGGGAAATTTATTTCCACTCGATAAAAATCTTTGCCGCTTTCGACCTGATAACGCGCCTCGACATCGAACAACAAGTCCAGCCGTTCGCGGATGTTGCGCAACGCGACCCTGTTGCCGCGATGTATTGCATCAGTGCGCACCGGGCAAGGATTCTCCACCTTGAGATACAATTCATCGCCGTTGCGCCGCAACACAATATGGATGTTGCCTCCTTGCGGCAACGGCTCGATGCCATGATAAACGGCGTTCTCCAGCAACGGTTGCAACAACAACTGCGGAATCAGCACGTCATCAGGCACGTCCTGAATCTGCCAATCCACGCTCAGCCGTCCGCCCATCCGCAATTGCTCCAAGGCAATATACTGTTTGCTCAACTGGATTTCCCGGCCCAGCGGCACGAGGTCACGCGCATCTGACATAGCCATGCGAAACAAGTCCGCCATGTCTTCCAGCGCAGTTTCCGCTTGCTCGGGTTGGGCGCGCACAATGCCGAGCACGGCGTTAATGGTATTAAAAAGGAAGTGCGGCCGGATGCGCGCGCGCAGCACCTGCAAACGGGCATCATGCAATGCGCGCGACAGCACCTTGGCACGCAACCGGAAATACAGCAGCAAAATACCGCACACAATCGCGCCGAGCATCCCGTATCGCACCACATCGAAATAGCTGCCCTCTCCATCATGCGGACGATATAACTCTCCGCCGAAATAATAGATGGACAGCGTCAATACGACCACCGATGTGGTCACCGCCAGCACCCCGCGCCGGTAGGAAAGCCGGTTCAGCCACGGCTGCACCGCCCATAGCAGCAGCAAACTGGTGAGCAGAACCGGTGCGAGCAGCGTGGCGATCTGCATCATGCGCTGCACCACGTCCGTCCACGTGCTCGCCAAAAGAATAGCCTGTAACAATGCCAGGCCGTTGCTGATTACCAGAACGCGCAACAGGGTGCCGAGGTTGCGAAAGTTCGGCAACCCATCGGGTCGGGCATTTTGTTTTATACTGCGCGGATTATTCATGGATTGCAAAATTCAGGTTCATGGCAGAAAAGCCTTGGGTTTTCGATGTTTCATTTTGGGACAAGTGGGGGCGGCAATGCAAGATCCAATGCAAGATAAAAATCCAATGCGCGCCAAAAATAAAGATACCTGGTCGGGACGATTCGCCGAACCGGTGGCGGAATTGGTGAAACGCTACACCGCATCGGTGGGCTTCGATCACAAGCTGGCCATGTTCGACATTCAGGGCTCGCTGGCGCACGCGCAGATGCTGGCGGCTTGCGGCATCATCGCCACACATGACCTGAACGACATCAAGCGCGGCCTCGCGCAAATCGAAAACGAAATCGTCAGCGGCGAATTCGTCTGGTCGCCGGATCTGGAGGACGTGCACCTCAACATCGAAAAGCGGCTTACCGCGCTGGTCGGCGATGCCGGGAAACGCCTGCACACCGGACGTTCCCGCAACGACCAGGTGGCGACCGATATACGGCTGTATTTGCGCCATGCGATAGATGACCTGCTCGGGCTGATCAAGGCGTTGCAAATCGCGCTGCTCGATCTTGCCGAAGCACACACCAATACCATCATGCCCGGCTTCACCCATTTGCAGGTCGCACAGCCGGTCAGCTTTGCGCATCACCTGATGGCCTATTTCGAAATGCTCAAACGCGATGCGGAACGTCTGCGGGATTGCCGCAAGCGCGTAAACCGCCTGCCGCTGGGCGCGGCGGCACTGGCCGGAACCAGCTATCCGATCAAGCGCGAATATGTCGCGGAGCTGCTCGGCTTCGACGGCGTGTGCGAAAACTCGCTGGACGCGGTTTCGGACCGCGATTTCGCGATCGAATTCACCGCTTGCGCCGCGCTGATCATGACGCATCTGTCGCGGTTCTCCGAAGAACTGATTCTGTGGATGAGTCCGCGCTTCGGCTTCATCGACATCGCCGACCGCTTCTGCACCGGCTCTTCCATCATGCCGCAGAAGAAGAATCCCGATGTGCCGGAACTGGTGCGCGGCAAGACCGGGCGCGTGAACGGCCACCTGGTCGCGCTACTCACGCTGATGAAGGGCCAGCCGCTGGCCTACAACAAGGACAACCAGGAAGACAAGGAGCCGCTGTTCGATACCGTGGAAACGCTGACGCAGACTTTACGCATCTACGCCGAAATGATCGCCGGCCTCGAGGTCAAGCCGGAAGCCATGCGCAGCGCGGCTTTGCAGGGCTACGCCACCGCGACCGACCTGGCCGATTATCTGGTCAAAAAGGGCGTGCCGTTCCGCGATGCCCATGAAACCGTGGCTGTCGCAGTGCGCTTCGCCGAACAGCGCGGCTGCGATTTAAGCGCCATCAGCCTTGCCGAGTTGCAGCGATTTTCAACGCACATCGGCGAAGACGTTTATCAGGTGTTGTCGCTGGAAGGCTCACTCGCCAGCCGCAACCATATCGGCGGAACTGCGCCGCAGCAAGTCGCGGCGGCAATTGCCCGGGCGCGTGCCAGCATCACGAAATAATTCCAATTTGCGTTAAACCCGGATAATTCAATAAGACCTAAATGTTTTGTAGGAGCGCAATTCATTGCGCGATAGCTTGTCCACATAATCGCCCGATGAATCGGGCTCCTACGGGTGTCTCCGACCATAAGCTTTTCGGACATCGAAGATACAAGCTTTTCACTAGCTTAGCAAAGCAGTAAATTCCTTCACCGGCACAGGTCTGCCGAACAGATAACCCTGATAGAGCCGGCATCCAGCCTCCCAGAGGAAGTCGCGCTGAGCATCGGTTTCCACGCCTTCGGCAATCACTTCGATTTCGAGATTATTGGCCATGCCGATAATGGTTTGAACAATCATCGCATCGGTGGATTTTGTGCCGATGTTGCGCACGAAAGACTGGTCGATCTTCAATTGATCGAGCGGCAATTGCGTCAGATAGGCCAGCGATGAATAACCCGTACCAAAATCATCCATGGAGAAGCGCACACCAACCTGTTTCAAAGCATGCATCTTGGCAATGGTATCGGCGACGTTATCGAGCACCGTGCTCTCGGTCAATTCAAGTTTGAGACGCGAGGGATTGATCGAGGTTTGCTCGATTATTTCGCTCACTTGTTTAACGAAAGCCTGCTGACGGAACTGCCTCGCACTGACATTGACAGCCAGCGACAATTCGCTGGTGAGCGGGCTGCTTTCCCATTTTTTAAGCTGCGCGCAGGCCGTCTGCAACACCCACTTGCCTAAAGGCAAGATCAGCCCGGTGTCTTCCGCAACGGGAATGAACAGGGCGGGGCTGATCAGACCTTGCTCCGGATGTTTCCAGCGGATCAGCGCCTCTGCACCAATGGGGCGTTGATTGCTGTCAACCTGCACCTGGTAGTAAAGCATGAATTCATTTTTTGGCAATGCCTTGCGCATCCCGGCTTCGATCCGGCTGCGCATTTCCAGCGTTTCCTGCATGGCGGGATCAAAGAAGCGCAGGGTGCTGCGCCCGGCTTTCTTGGCTACGTACATGGCTGTGTCAGCCTGTTTGAGCAAATCGTCGAGATTTTGCCGGTAATTGGCAAACAGGGAGATGCCTATGCTCGCCGTACTGTATTGCTCGATATCTTTGAGGATGTAGGGCTGGTGAATGGCCTTGAGCATTTTTTCCCCCACACCCTGCGCCTGCACGGCAGCCTGCGTTCTGTCTTCGCTTAAGCCCTCCAATAACACCACGAATTCATCTCCGCCCAAACGCGCCAAAGTGTCGCTATCGCGTATGCAGGTTTGCAGGCGCTGGCCCACTTCGATCAACAGCAGGTCGCCGATGTCGTGGCCTCTGGTGTCGTTCAAGATCTTGAAATTATCCAGATCGATGAACAGGAGTGCGGCGCAGGTCTGGTTGCGCGCGCTGGTTATGACTGCCTTATGGAGACGGTCAAACAGCAGCCGCCGGTTGGGCAATTGGCAGAGCGGGTCATAAAAGGCAAGATTATGAATTTTCTCTTCAGCCTGCTTGCGTTCGGTGATGTCAAAAAACGCGCAAATATAATTTGTGATTTTGCCGTCTTTGCCGACAACGGCGGTAATGGTCAACCATTCCGGGTAGATTTCTCCGTTGTTGCGGCGGTTCCAGATTTCCCCTTGCCAGTAATTGTCGCGATGCAGGATTTCCTGCATACGCGGGTAGAACCCCGCATCATGGAGATCAGACTTGAGCATGCCCAGATTTTTGCCGATCGCTTCTTCGGCGCTGTAGCCGCTCAATTCCGTGAAAACACGGTTGACCCGGATGACCACCTCATCACTATCAGTGACGATCATGCCTTCCTCGATCTCGAAGGCAATGGCGGCAACGCGCAAAGCCGCCTCGCGCTCTTCCAGCACCGCCATCATGCTATTGAAGGCATGAGCCATATCGGCGATGTCCTTTGGCCCGCTGAGCACGGCACGCACTTCCGATTCGCCCGCCTTGGCACGCCCCATGCTGGCCGACAACTGGTTTAGCGGTCGCGTCATGCGGTTGGTCAGGAAGCGGATCAGGAACAGGAACAGCAACGCGAAGGAAAATGACGTGGCCAGGTTGACGATAAAAATGTCGGTAGTCGTTTTGGCTAGCTCCGCCTTGCTCATCACCACATAAACCTGCCCGAGCAGTTCGGGGGCAGTTGTCTGCATACTGAACGGGGATTCTGAAGCGGGCTGTGTATACACCGGAGCTGCAAAACGCCATACATTCCGGCTTTCCGCATCGAGAATGGCTCCGGCCTGCGCCCAATCGGTCCGCTCGATAGTGGGAAATTCGGCGGTGCCAGCTTTCCCGCGTGTCAATAATGTGTGCTGATTGACATCATGTATTTCGACACTGACCACGCCCGGGAAAGCCATGGTCGCATTCACTGCCTCGGCGGCGTTCTCAGCCGAGGCGTAAATCAGCGCCAGGGCGCTCTGACGGGCCAGATTCTCGGTGATGCGCTGACCCTGCTCAATAAGGTTAGCGCGCACCCGCTCGTTGCTCTGCCACGATCCCACCAGAGAGGAAGACAACGCCAGCAACAGAATCCCCAGCGTAACCATAATGCCAAGCTGGCGCTCAAAGGTGAAATTCTGGAGAAATTCGTTGAGAATTTTTTTCATACCCGGATACGTTTATTGCTCTGGAAATGTCATGTCAAAGCGCTGCTGGCGGCCTGGATTTAGCCTCAGGTGCTTGGCAGTTCGCAGGTTGACAGCGCTTTTCACATCGCGCAATGGCATTATTCCACGTTTTTCAGATTTACCATCCGAGTTCAGAATGCCCTCGGCCAAACCGGCAAGACTTTTTCCCATCGCCACGTTGTCAGGATAAAGCGAAAACAGCACGCCACGCCGGACGTAGCTGAAATTGCTGGAAAAAACGGCTATGCCCTGATTCCACGACTCCTGCAGCACCATGGGCAGAATCGAACTGTCCTCCACCGTGGTGGGATCCTGTGGCAACCATAACACATCAGCCTGGCCGTCAGCATCAGAAAATATTTTCTGATAGAACCGTACCGCACTGCGGACATCCAGTGCCTCGTAAGCCACCAACTCGAGCCCTTGGGCACGAGCGGCTTCCTTGGCCAACTTAATCAACCAGCCGTTGAAACCGGGATCGTAGACCACGAACACGCGCTTCACCGTCGGCATCAGCGCTTTCATGCGGGCGAACAACAACGCAGGATCGGGCGTCAGGCTGATCACCGGCAGTCCGCGCGCCTCGTTTTCCGGCACTGTCAACACACCGCCCACCACCACCTTGATGGCGTTGTTCAACTCCGCCGCCGCATTCATGCCCTGTCGGCCAAGGGCGATCACCACCTTGGTATTTTGTCGAAGCAGGCTGGCTTTTATCACACCGATATCCGTGTCGTCGCGTACCGGATAATTTGCCACCCGGGCGCCGACCTTGTCCTCGATGCCCTCGATTATTTTCGCGAATATCTCCCGGTAAGGCTCGCCGATATCGGGGTGGATCACTGCGATCGCATCTTCCACTGCCCATGCCGGTGATGGGACGGCCAGCGATGTAACCAGAGCCATGACTATAAACAGCAAATTCAATCGAGTCTGACCCCATTGATACACCCATTGATACACCGCAAAGTATCCGCGACCTAGAGCCTGCATATACAAGGAAGGTAGGCGCATGTGCAGGGTCGGGGAACCAGTGGATAGTTTACTTCCTTTAACCTTGCAAACAAACATCATGACCCTTCAATTAAAACAAACAGATCAAGAACCCGAACCGCGCTTCGCCGGAATCGGCGTCGGCGCCGAGGAATTGATCCTTGTCATCCGTAAAAATGGCACCCTTTATTTTCCATCTGATTCATGAAGAGCTTGTTGGAACAAGCAGGGCTGAACCCACCCTCAACTGCCTTTCAGGATCAGAGTTTGTGCTGGAATTGCAGGTAAAAAGCTCGTCCCGGGAGCGGCAGATCGGAAAGTGTAATGGGGTTGCCGGGAACCGTCGTACCCACCGATTGAAAGGTCGGCTCCCTGGCATCACGATCAAACAGGTTAGTCACCATGGCGCGCATATCCCAATCGCCGGCAAAACTTTTGCGGCGCAAGGTCAAGTCCACCAAAGTGTAGTCTGGAATTTTAGCCCGGGTATCGCCCGGCTCCCGCATACGGTCTGCCACATAATTGGCCTTGGTGCTGACCTGCCATCGTGGCGCAAAACGCCAGTCGGCGAGGACAAACAATCGGCGATGCGGCGCCATACCCGCATCCTGTCCGCTGGTCTGATCTATGGAATGCTGCAATGAAAAGTTGCCGGTCAGTCGCAGATCGCTCGTCGCATCCAGCGTGGACTCCAGTTCCAGCCCGCGCCCGACTTGGCCGCCGGCATTATGATATTGCGGAACTGACGGAGAGGACAGAATAATGTCGCGCATATGATAACGGAAAAAGTTCAGATTGTTTTGCAACTTGGCTACAGGTTGCCAGGAAAATGCCAGCTCATCCGTCGTAATGGTCTCCGGTTTCAAATTGGAATTCCCAAAAACAACCGGGTTGTTGATCGAATATAGCTCGGCAAAGGAGGGGGCGCGGAAGGCCGTTCCATGCATAGCTTTGACCACGATGTTGTAGGCAGCATCCCACACCAGCGCAAGGCGTGGATTGGTGGTGTCGCCGAAGTCCGAATAACGATCATGGCGTATCCCGGCGGTTAGCGCCCAGTCCTTCGCGAAGTTCCATTCGTCCTGAACGAATTCGTAGTTCACATTGCGTTTGTGCGGCAGCATAAAGATTAGGGCTGGATTGCCGGTCGCATCTGTCAAGCCGCCAGGCAAGGGCAAAAGGTTCGCGTCAAAATTTTTGATTTCAAAAGTTTCGCTTACTTCGTCCTTACGCAATCCTGTACCGATGCGGACCCGATTCTGATCAAAGCCGGTATAGACGGCAGAAACACTGGCGTGGGTGTGTTGTTCGGTATCCCCGGGATTACCGATCATCCCGTCCGGGAAAGCTCCGCCAAAAGCGCCTGGCGGAAAGAGCATATAGTTTGGTTTCCCGAGTTCGTGCTTAATATCATAATACCCAATGACACCGGATACATCCCAATTCTGAGCCCAGTTTGCTTGGGTATAGCTAATATCCATGTACCGTCTAGATTCAGGCAAATATGCACCGGGATCCAAGCTGCCGGCAAGTCCTAGTCCCATACCTACCTCGCGTTTCTGATAAGCCGCACGAAAACGCCAAGCATCTTTGGATAAATCGGCGCGCGCATCCAGCGCCTTGCGCTTCGCATTGATCGGGCCGGGCGCGCGTGACACAGGTGTGTAGCTGGGTATGATTGTGCCGAAGTACGTATCCCAGGCTGTTTGTGCATCCTGCTGGATGATGCCTTTCTGGCCGTCGGTATTTCCCGCTCGGAGATAGAATGCGGCATCCAGCGCACCCAGTTTGCCACCGTGTTGTATCCACGCATCGCGGCTGTTGAAGCTGCCGGCACGCAAGCCGTATTCGGTGCCGTTGATGTCTGCCGCAGTCTTGGTGATTACATTGATCACACCGGAAAAAGCATCGGCGCCATACAGCGCCGAGCCCGGCCCGCGGATCACCTCGATACGCGCCACATTTTCCAGCGGCATGCCGCCCCAACCCATGCCACGATCTCCCCGATACACATTCGTGATCGGGAGGCCATTGACCAGCATCAGGATTTGCGAATTACTTTCAGTGAAGATGCCGCGAAAGCTGTAAATTGGAAGCAAATAGATAGATGACATCGAAACATGCATTCCCGGTACGCTTTCCAGTGCCTGATCCAGATCGGTAGCGCCCATTGCCTCAATGTCGTGGGCTGTGATCACGGTCGCCACGGCAGGTGCGCGGCTGATGGGTTGCTGTCCACCAGTGGCAATGCTGATCGTGTTTTTATCACCGTAGGCCAAGGCAAGATCTTCTTCTTCAGTGGCCTGTGCGGTAGCCATGCTACTGCAAGCCAAGGCCAGAAAGACACAGAGTGCCCGACGGTTAAATGCTTTCATGATTAGTCCCTCCGCATTGCATTTTTATTGGCGATTGAATTTCGAGATAATCGGAATTCAATTCACTAACTCACGCCTGTTCTATGACATATCCGGTTGGAAAGGATACTCCCGCAAGAAACAGGATACTACGAGATGCCGGCGATCTGAGGCTTCGATGAAACAACGCGGCATTCCGGCCAGACAAGCAGGGAGAACACAATAAACGTACCCACCTACAACTAACAGTTTGTTGAATTTATCGGTATTTGAAAATGTAGAAATTCTTTGACCTCTCAGGAAGCTCTACAATCGATTTTTAGATCACTGGGAGGGGTAAAGTGACCCCAGAAATTCACTGTTTTTCAGCAGCTATTGAGAATTTCAACAGACTGCTAACAGGCATCTATTCCACCATCAACAGCCCAAATTGCCCCAGTAACATAGGTTGCTTCAACTTGGGCGAATATCACCTGAGCTACTTCCTCTGGACGTCCATACCTTTGCATAGGTGTGGTACTTTCTACATGTGCCTTTATGGACTCCATTTGTTTTTCATCCAACCCCATCTTTGAAAAAATTGGCGTTTCAATAGCGCCAGGTGAAACGACATTCACGCGAATATTTTGTGGCGCAAGCTCTAGTGCCAAGCTACGTGAGAAAGCATCTATCGCCCCCTTGGTAGCAGCATATAGAGACGCATTGGGCAAGCCATTGCTGCTGATAGCGGATGAAATGTTTATTATGCAGCCTCGGCGTTTTCGCAAAGCGGGCAATAGCGCTTGAATTAACGCCAATGGGCCACGAATATTCGTATTCAAAAACCTTTCGTAGTCCAACTCAGTGTGAGCATCAATGGGCATGAAAGCCGCAATACCGGCATTATTTACCAATACATCAAGGCCATTTTCAGCAAACCTGGGTGCTATCATTTTTAAATCCTCGATCCGTGCCATGTCGGCCGCAACCCACTCAACACCAAGCTCTGCAGCGGCCTGGGATAGCTTTTCAGAATTACGTCCGCTGATGGTCACCTGATAGCCGCGATCTTTAAACAAGCTGGCTGTCGCATAACCAATTCCGGAATTGCCTCCGGTGATGAGTGCTTTTTTATTCATGATTAGCTCCTTTGGATTATTTAGTTACGTTTTTGATTGTGCATATAGTCAAGGCACAGGCCGTGTCAACTTGCCTGTGTATTCAATATCGGCGCAACGCAGAGGCAAGAACGCATCAGGTGCCTTGTCGCGTGTGTCTACATAACAGGCAGTGACCCCACTGGTTACCAATACGGCAAAAATCCGGTATACCTCTTCATCGGTATAACCCAGGTCGGAAAGAAAGGCCGATATGTAGCCACCAATGTTCATGCTTTCATCAAAATCTTTTAGCAAAGACTGCTCAATTTGCCGGGCCAATTGCAGATGCTCTCCGCTTGGCAAGCCAAGCGCTTGCTGAACACGCTCCATCGCGACAACCCGCTCATCACCCTTGGCCAGAGGCCGTGCATAACCCATGATATTGAGCTTGCCGCGGTGTTTGGCGCACTCATTGCGAATGATCTCTTCGGCACTCAAACCACGTTTAAAATCCAGCAGTGCTGCCCGAATAAAACGCACACCTTGAATCAAAGTTTTGCTCCCATATGACTTTGCATCCGCCGCCAGCACACCTGCCGTGGTCGATGCCACCACTGATGCCCTCATCGCACCGCCAAGCGCACCAATCTGATTGCACCAAATGCGTGGGTCTGGCCAGCTCAAACAAATATGGATCGCATCAAGCCAATCAGCTACAGGGCGTTCCGGCAAACGTCCCGTGGCGTTGAGTGCCACCACCTGCATGTAGGAAACCTTGCCAACCAAGTCGTCCATCATGGAGTAGCCATGATTAAATATCCCTTTGCCGACTATCCAGCCACCCTTTTTGCTTTGAATCTTGCCGCGGCGTTCGTCCCAAAACTGGTAGGGATGGTTATTCATATTTGATGGCATAATTTTCATCCTTTACAAATGGCATCGCGGTCACGGGTTTACCGCTTAATTCCACACCATGAGCCAACAGGCCAGGAGCACCCAGCAACTGAAACAATCCCGCCCCGGCACGAGGGCTGAAGCCAAGATCGGTAAAAACTGCTGCTGCAACTGCGGGAGCCAACCATCCGAGTGGATGTCCATTCAGCGCATTGGCAAATGCACAACCCCACAACAAGGTTTCATGTTTGCCGGGCAGCCCGGCTAGATGATCGGCAATTTTCGTCGCCATTGGATCCACCCCGCCAAAACGACTGCCAAACCCGGGCACTATGTGCCAATCGCCTTCTTCGGGTGGTGTGTGGTTTGCAATCAATTCTTGAGCCAGTTGATGGGGATCGTTTTTGCTCTGTTTGCGAAAGAAGTCCATGGCTGGTTGAACTTCACCGGCACCCAAATGGCTGCCACCATAAATGGACAATGCAATCGGCAGGATATGTTCACGATCGGTGCCTCCAACACCAGCATTCATCGCTGCCCGCGTAGCCGGATGGCGTGGTCCGGGATTGATCAACGCAATCATCAACTGTTCCAGCAATCTCGTCTCATCGGCGTCAGGTAATTCACCGCGAAACAACAAGTAAAGTACTTCAACAAAACTACGTTTTTGCGTCAATTCCAGCAGGTCATATCCATGGCATAGACATGACTCGGCGAGATAGGGGTTATTCTGGCTCTCGATCTCTTGCCATATTTTCGTAGCGGTGCGCTCTGCAAATACATCGTTACGACTTTCGACTTTCCTTCTTTCTGTAGTCATCGATACTCTCTGTTAACCCAAAAAAATCCATTGAAAAATTCAACTTGATGCCCCCTCGCAAGCTCTCCCCCTTTGCAAAAGGGGGATTGAGGGGGATTTTCGTATCCGTGCGACGTTCAAATCCCCCCTCGCCCCCCTTTTCCAAAGGAGGGATGCTCCGTTGTAGCCAGACTTACGTCTAATGAATTATCTGGGTTTAATCGCTTTATACTACATCTACCCCAAGCCGGACGAGCCGAAACCAAAAAGGTAGTTTTCGCAAGTCGGGATTTATCCCGAAGGGGTTCACGGCTCACAGACAAGATGGGTGGACACTTTTTTGTGCCCACGCGGAAATTACCTCCGCTTGCCAAGTGAGCACAAGAAACGTGCCCAACCTACCTTGCCTTATTGCCATTAAATCGTATTAGTCTCTTATCGGTTAAGTCTTCGCAATTTGTGACAATAATATACCGTAAATCAAGCACTGGCGCGGCTTTCCAGGTGAATCTGAATCGGGTTAATGCAGAGTGGAAAAAGCGTAGCGTTTCCACCAATGGATGGTCTCGGCGGATTGGTGGATACGCGCTGCGCGCTTTATCCACCCTACATTTTTGGCTCCGGCTCGTCCGGCTTAGGAAAGTTCTGAATAGGTAACGACAGCGGATGGATTCCATGTTGTCCGCCAGGTTATGCTGCACGCTTAAGCGGAACTTCCCAGCCGGGAAACACGAGCACGGCGGGATGGCACTTGAGGGCACGGGCAAGAACCTTCGCGCGCTCGACACCCAAATTCACCCGGCCGTTCTCGATGGCTGAGATGGTGGCTTGAGGGATACCCGTGAGTTCGGAGAGCTGGCTTTGGCTCAACTCCTGGAGTTCGCGCAAGATACGGACAGATTCTCCCACCGAGACTTCAACTCGCTTCTTCGCCGGACGGAATTCTTTCATTTCATGGCCTCCTGTAATCGTGGGCGGTAACTTGAACAACCTGGATCAGCAACACGTTGGCGGCAACGCGGTAAATCACTCTCCACTGTAGCCCGGGCCTGGAAGAACGATGGCCTTTCCACTCACCAGACAGAGCTTCGTCGTGAAACCCCTTGATGGCGCGCAATCCGGGGACACCCGAAACGCCGGCAATGTCTTTCCATTTCTCGTAACGCTTCAGAATCTCAACAGGAACAGAACCCGAAAGTTGCTTGTCAACGCGATGGTGTTCCTCTATCTGCCACATACCACATTATGGATATACCATGAATGGTATGTCAAGGGCGATGGGTTTCGGGTGAAGCATAACGGGTTCTATGCCCATCTTATTTTCAACACAATAATCAAGGATGTAGCGTCCTACAGGATGGTGTGGCGTGTAATTTTCCATTGGGCACATCCCTCACCCCAACCGGCTTCGCCCCCCTCGCTTCGCTCTCCCCGCTTACGGGAGAAGGGCACAAGATACGGGTGCAAATGGTTTCCAGGCTTGCCTCACCGACTGAGAGTTCTGAGCCGCAGTTCCATGGGCGGGGCTTCTTCCCTGTCAACGCGCACATCCAGCACGGTCGGACCCGGATGGCGCAGGATCGCGTCCAGGTCCAGATTTTCGAAGTCCTGCGCGGTGCGGATCACATGACCCGGGATGCCCATGGATTCGGCCAGCATTTTGAAGTCTACTGTCGGCAGCTCGAAGCCGATCTGCTCCGCACCGGCCATTTGCTGGCCGAATTTCACCATGCCCAGTGCCGCGTCGTTGAGTATCACGAACAGCACGGTGAGTTTCTCGGTCAGCGCCACAGTCATTTCCTGGCCATTCATCAGCAGGCTGCCATCGCCGGTGATGCAGACTACCGGCGCCGCGCGGTTGGCCAGCGCGGTGCCGACCGCGCCGCCGATGGCCCAGCCCATCGGCGCAAAATTCATCGTGACGCGCATCCAGCCCCCAGCGCTTGGCCGGTGGTCGTGCATACCCAGATCATGGATCGCCCAGATCGTGCTGTTGCCGGTATCGGTCAGGAAACGCGTATCGGGCGGAGAACGCCAGCCGAGTTCGCGCATCAGGTACTGGGGTTTGATCGGTGCGCCGACGGACGCGGATTTGAACGGATCGTCAACCGAAACCTTTTTGAATTTTCGCTTCTCGCCAACGGAAATCTCTTTCGTGGCATCCCTGCGCAGCGTTCGCAGCAGCCGCTCGAACACCGGGCGAATACCGCCGCGCACATGCAGACGCGCCATCGGCGAGCGCGCCAGGTGCACCTCGGAGGGGTCAATATGCACCAGCCGGTTGTTCAACACCGCTTCGCTCCAGCCGTTGCTGGTCCATTCACTCAGATTGGAGCCGACCACCAGAATCAGGTCCACTCCCATATCCTCCATCGCTGCAACGGCGGAACGGTGGCCAGCGAAGCCGAACACGCCACGGTACAGAGGGTGGCGCGGGCTGATAAATCCCTTGGCGTCGGGTGTAACGACGAAAACCCCGCTCATCCTTTCCACCAACTCGATGACGAGGTCGATGGCCTCCCCGCAGCCGCTGCCGATCAGCACCACTACCTTCTTGGCCTGCGCCAATAGCGCCTGCAGTTCGCGAACCGACGCATCATCAACGGCAGACAGCGGCTTGAGCAGATGCGCCAGATCGTAGGACGGCCCGCTTTTCATCAGCGAGCGCTGCACGTCCATCGGAATGCTGAGGTGAACCGGGCCGGGCGTCGGCTGATACGCGCTCAGCAGCGCATTGGTCAACTGCCTTTCCAGTTGATCCGGGTGGGATATCAGCGCGCTGTAGCGTGTGCAGAGACGAAACATCGCGACCGTGTCGAAGCCGGCGCCGGATGATTCCTGCAACGCTCCCCGTCCCAGCAAATGCAGCGAGGGCTGGGCGGTGATGACCAGCATCGGGATCTCGTTTTCATAAGCGCAGGCCACGCCGGTGATGAGATTGGTGGAACCCGGACCGGAAGTGGCACAGCACACACCTATCCTGCCCGTTTCACGAGCATAGCCATCGGCCATGAAAGCGGCGCCAGTTTCGTGGCGCGCGACTACCGGGCGCGGCCCGCCGCGCCGGGAGCTGCGCGCGAGCGCGTTGTACAGCGGCTCGATGGCGCCGCCAGGCACACCGAATACAAACTCGACACCGATTTGTTCCAGATAAGCGACCAGCAGATCAGCCGCTTCCATGGGTTGTGGTAGTGGTTCTTCGAGGACTTGTTCTAGCTGTGTCTCTGTCATTGACTGATCACTGATCCAGTTTCAAAACGCATCACCCCTATCGCTCCAACCTTGGAGACTTTGCATCTCCGCCGCGAACGAAGGATCTGCTGTTCCGCGATGAGAACGTAACTGTAGCACAGAGAGCACACTACACCGGACAGCGCGGCTGGTATTTTAGAGGCTCCCTTTAGCCACATCAGCCTTGCCGGGGTGCAGCGATTTCCATCGCACGTTAGAAGTGTATCAGGTTCTGATGTTGAAAAGTGCGCGCGCCAGCCTAGCGAGAGCCATACATGATTCATTGCAGCTATCGCCCCTTACCCTGTTGCAGGGTAAGATTAAAACGGTGTTCTAGCTGGAATGAAGGATTGGGAAGTTCGTTAATCGACCAGCCGAAATGCGAATATCTTTCAGCCTAGCCGCCCAGCAACTGTTTCAGTTCCCCGTTCTGATACATCTCGGTCATGATGTCGGAACCGCCGACGAATTCGCCCTTGATGTAAAGCTGCGGGATGGTCGGCCAATTGGCGTAATCCTTGATGCCCTGGCGGATTTCCGGGTCTTGCAACACATCCACGGTGAACAACTCTTTCACGCCCAGCGTGTTGAGTATGCGCACCGCGTTGGCGGAAAACCCGCACTGCGGAGCCTGCGGATTGCCTTTCATATACAGCACCACCGGATGTGTGGTGACTTGTTCTTTGATACGTTGCTGGATGTCTGTGCTCATAATGTCATTACCTGAATTAAACAGTCGGGAATTTTATGTGCAGTGGCAGTGCCGCGTCAAGCCCAAACTGCCAGTCCTGAATTCGCGTCGAACCCCTCACACCGACATCAGAACAAAGCGTGGTTGATCAACAGGTGCACGGCGATGCTGGCCGCATAGCCCAGCGCGATCACCGGCGTCCATTTCAGGTGGCCGAAGAAGGTGTAGACTCCGCGCGCCTGTCCCATCAGCGCAACGCCGGCCGCCGAACCGATCGACAGCAGCGAGCCGCCGACCCCGGCAGTCAATGTCACCAGCAACCAGTGGCCGACCGACATGTCCGGCATCATGGTCAGCACCGCGAACATCACCGGGATATTATCGACCACAGCCGAGATGATCCCGATGGCAATGTTGGTGCTGGTTGCGCCCCATCCGCCGTAGATCACCTGCGAGATCATGCCGAGATAGCCGATGAAGCCCAGCCCGCCGACACACATCACCACACCGTAAAAAAAGAACAGCGTGTCCCATTCGGAACGCGCCACTTCCTTGTATATGTCAAAAGCCACCGGACTGCCGATGTTCTCATCAATCTTGCTGCGGAAGCGGGTGCGCTTGCCGGTCACCTTTAGGTAATAGGCATAGAACTTGAGCAGACTCAAGCCGGTGAGCATACCGATCACCGGCGGCAAAGCCAGGACGCTGTGAAAACTCACCGCCAGCGCGATGGTGATCAAAAACAGTGTCGCGATAGTGAGTGCGCCGCGCTTCATCGCGACCATCTCGCCGCCTCCTTTGGGCTTTTGATCCGGCACCCAGAAATGCATGATGGCTGCCGGCACCAGCCAATTGACCAGCGAAGGAATGAACAGCGCAAAGAATGACCAGAAATCGACCGCACCATTGCTCGCATGGATATTCTTCTGCCAGACCATCAGCGTGGTGATGTCGCCGAACGGGCTGAAGGCGCCACCCGCATTGGCGGCGACGACCAGACTGATGCACGAGAGCGTGACGAACTTTTTGTTGTCGGCACCTACCGACAGGATCACCGCCACCATCAGCAGGGCAGTGGTCAGATTGTCTGCCACGGAAGAGATGAAAAAGGCCAGTATGCCGGTCACCCAGAACAGCGTGCGATAGCCGAAACCTTTGCGTATCAGCCACGAGCGCAACGCCTCGAAAACATTGCGCTCATCCATCGCGTTGATGAAAGTCATCGCCACGATCAGGAACAGCATCAACTCCGCGTATTCCTCGAGGTTGTGGCGCAACGCCGCCTCTACGACATGCGGGATGTCGTGCGACTGATAGTACCAGGCGATCAATCCCCAGATGATGCCGGCAGCCAGCATCACCGGTTTGGACTTGCGCAGATGGGTAAACTCCTCGGCCATCACCGCCAGGTAGGCGGCGAAGAACAGCAACACCGAGGTGATACCCACCCAGTTATTGGTCAGATCGAGCCGCTCTCCGCCCTCCGAGGCGAACGCCATCAACGGCATGAACAGCAGCGCAATCAGCACGGCAAAACGATTCGTCAATATGTCTCCGAAATAATCTCTGGCAAACGCCTCAGCGACTCATCCCATTTCTACTTCGACAGGAAAATAATTTGCAGGCCGGGCTTCGCCCGACAACTATAATCGGCGGGCAAGGCCCGCCCTGCAAAAAAGCACGCTTGATATAAAAATGGAATCAGTCAATCCTGCCCATTCTAACCGTTCATGCAGACCATTCGATTGCTCATCGCGGGCACGCAAGGCGTATCGAATGACAAACGATTGAATTCAGGATGTACGACACTCAATCCCTGGAACGCACATCCCTGCCGTAAAACCACTTCAACAGGAACGGCGGCGACATGGTGGTCAGCGCGATGACGATCAGTAGCGCGGCATACAGCTCGCCATTCAGAATGCCCTGACTGAAACCCAATTGCGCGAAAATCAGCCCCACTTCGCCGCGCGGGATCATCGAAAGGCCGATCGCGACCTGGTTGCGGCGCGGCTCGCGGATGAAGAAACCCGCAGCGAACTTGCCCAAGAAGGCCGCGAGCAGCAACGACCCCGCCAAGCCCCAGATGAACGCCGAGCCCCAATCGATCTCGCTCAGGTTGAGCGATACCCCGACCATCACGAAGAACAATGGCGAAAAAGTGTGGATCAGCGGACGCATCTGCTCTTCGAGGCGGTGCGCCAGTTTCGGGCTGGGTTCGAACTTGAGCGTATGTTTCCCCATCGGCAGTTTGAAGCCGAAGTGCTGGCTGAACGCCAGCCCCGCCGCGAAGCCGCCCATGATCTCCGGCGCCCCCACTGCATGTGCCAGCCAGGAAAACAGCAGGATCAGCGACAGCGCCATGGTCAGCAATAAACCGGGAGAAGCTGCGTGTTGGTCGAGACGGTCGATCACTACGGCGGCCAGTTTGGCGACGATGGGCGCCAGCACCATGAACAGCACGATATATAAGCTCACTTCGCCCAAGGCCTTTAACGACACCTGTTGCTCCACCGCGAATTGATAGAGGAAGGCGAGCGCCAGCACGCCAAGGATGTCGTCCAGCACCGCCGCGCCGATGACGATCTGCGCCTCGTCCGATTGGCGCTTGCCCAGATCGTCGAGCACACGCACGGTGATGCCGATGCTGGTGGCGGTGAGCGTGCCGCCGATGAACAAAGAAGTGAGTGCTGGCAGGCCAAACAGCCACGCGCTGACTCCGTAACCGAGCGCAAAAGGCAGCGTGAAACCAACGACCGCGACGATGTAAGGCTTGCTGCCGGAGTGCGCCAGACGGCTCAGGTTGGTATCCATGCCCACCTCGAACAGCAACAGGATGATGCCGATCTCGGCGAGCAACTTCATCGTGGTATCCGGTGTCACCCAGCCCAGCAGCGACGGCCCGACCAGCAGGCCGGCCAGCAGTTCACCGATCACCGACGGGATGCCGAAGCGCGCCACCGTCTCGGACAGCAGGCGCGCCGCGATCAGGATGATGGCGAGAAACAGGAAGAATTGATGCAGTTCCATGTAATGCTATTTCACCAGGGTTACCGGGATGTCCACGAGGTGCATCACTTTGGTTGCCACCGAGCCGAGTACGAGATTGGCGACTGTCCCCATACCACGCGTACCCATGACGATCATGTCACATTGACAGCTCTGCGCATGCCGGACAATCGCCTCCGCAACCTCGCCGGATGCGAACTCCAAAATATAGGGAATGCCGACCTCGTCCAGCAACGCGCAGGCGGAGCGGGTTGCGTCTCTTCCCGCCTTCTGCGACCAAGCGTCAATAACACCCTGATTCGTCTTGAGCAGGGTTTCGATATACAGGAGTTCAGGCTGCACGTTCACGACATGCACCCCCATCGCCCCCAGGTTCCTGATCAAATGGATCAGGTGTTTCACCGCGCGATTCGAATTTTCGGAGCCGTCCACCGGCAGCAGAGCTTTGAGCATGTTTTCTCCTTCACATTATTTATTGGCGCAGCACAGGTGGCGCAAGGTGCCATTACAGCGGATTCCGTCACCCAAGTTCTATAACAAGCGTCCGATGGCCAAGTGGTTTCAAGGCTTATTTTTGCCGTGCTGTAATTTTTAATTGCGTGCGTTCATCAACTTTTTCATAATTCGCTTTTCGGCTTTTCGCCGGGATTTTTTACCACCACAAGCCAGTAGGCCAAAGATAAGGCCGCCACCACAAGAGCGGTAGCATAAATGTATTGTGGAGCAACCTCCTTATAGTCCAGCACGATCACCTTTCGTGCAATAGCCATCAGAGCCGTCGCCAGGACTAACTTGATATGAATGATGTTATCGCGCAGATAGCTGGTAATGTTGACGAATATTTCAATGGCGATTAGCACTGCCATGAAAGCGCCGAAGGTGGCCAGGATGTCGCTTATGTTGAGGAGATAATAGGGGTGAGCAGCGATTCTGCTATAGAGCACATAAATCACATCGGCTACTCCCCACCAGATAACCAACATCATGAGAATGGCTAGCACCCTTACTGCCAGCCGGATGCCTCGGCGCAGCCAAAGTATAAGTGCCTCGTCATTTTCGTAACCGGGTTCCATAATCTTCTGCCCTCTCAAAATTTACGTGCCAACGAAACCATATATTTTTTTAATTCGTCCAGCAGCAGCACGCTGGAAGCCACGGCAACGGCCTTGAACCAATCGTCAGTCTCCAGCGCCGTCGTGCCGAACACGCCTTGTGCCGGTGGCCAATTTACCACAAGGGCTTGCAATACCAGCACGCCCGCGAGTGCCAGCCACAGCTTTCCATTGCGGAAGAAATGAGCGTTGAAGGCACTGCCGGTTTCGGCACGCGCATTGAACACGTTGAAGAACTGGAACAACACGAAAGTGGTGAAGGCCAGGGTCAGTGCATAAGTTTGGCCATGCGTTTCCAGGCCGTACCGGAACAGGTAAAGCGTTCCAACCATCATGATCGCCCCGTACAGCACCAGCCTGGCGAGGCGCGAAGCGGTGAGTATCTGCGCTGCCTGGCGGCGCGGACGCTCGCGCATGATGCCGGCACGCGCCGGTTCCACCCCCAGCGTCATCGCAGGCGGGCCGTCCATGATGATGTTGATCCACAGCAGTTGGATCGCGGTAAAAGGCGCGGGCAGTCCCAGCAGGGTGGCGGCGAGTACGGTGAGGATGGCGCCGATGTTGGTGGAGAGCTGGAAGCGCACGAATTTGACGATGTTGTCGTAGATCACGCGGCCTTCTTCCACGGCTTTGACGATGGTGGCGAAGTTGTCGTCTGTCAACACCATGACGGCCGCCTCCTTGGTGACCGCCGTGCCGGTGATGCCCATCGCCACGCCGATGTCGGCGGCCTTCAGCGCGGGCGCGTCGTTCACGCCGTCGCCGGTCATCGCAACGACGTGGCCGTCGTCTTTGAGCGCACTGACGATTTTCACCTTGTGCTCGGGGGCGACGCGCGCGAACACGGAAATGTCGTTAATGCGGCGGGACAGTTCCGCCCCGCCCATGGCGTCAAGTTCCCGGCCTTCGATCACCTCGCCGCCAAGCCCCAATTCGCGGGCGATGGCGGCGGCGGTGACTTTGTGGTCGCCGGTAATCATCTTGACCTGGATGCCGGCCTTGGCGCAGCGGGCGATCGCGGCCTTCGCCTCGGGCCGCGGCGGATCCATGAGTCCGGCCAGACCGAGGAAAGTCCAGCCTTCCGACCATGCCCACAGGTCGCCCGCCGGGTCAAAATCGGCGCTGGGAATAATTTTGCGCGCCACCGCCAGCACACGCAGCGCCTGTGCGGCGAGATGTTCGTTCTCGGCCTCGATGGCGGCGCGCGGCGCCGCGCCCAGGGGTTGTTCGCCATCTGCTAGGCTATGGGTAGAACGCGCTAGCAGCACATCGGGCGCGCCCTTGATGAACATCTCCACCGTTGCGCCGGCATGGTGGAAAGTGGCCATGAACTTGTGGGCGGAATCGAAAGGAATCTCGGCGATGCGCGGCTGTTCTTCCTGCTCCGCCTCTGGGTCGAGGCCTCCTTTCTGCGCCAGCACCCACAACGCGCCCTCGGTGGGGTCGCCGATCAGTTGCCCGTCGCGCACGCGCGAATCGGTGCAGAGTGTCATCGGCAGCAGGAATGGGCGCAGGTCGCTATCCCCCTCAAATGCAATCCTGCCGTCCGGTGCATAGCCCTCGCCGCTGACCGCAAAGCGCCGCCCGGCGAACCAGCCGGCGCGCGCGGTCATCTGGTTCAGGGTGAGGGTACCGGTCTTGTCCGAGCAGATCACCGTGGTGGAACCCAGCGTTTCCACGGCAGAGAGTTTTTTTAGGATGGCCCGGTTCTGCGCCATGCGCCACATGCCGATGGACAGTGTCACCGTCACCACTGCCGGCAGTCCCTCGGGAATCGCGGCGACGGCCAACGCCACCGCAGTCATCGCAGCCTCTGTCCAGGGTAGGCCGCGTGCAAAATCAAGCGCAAAGATGACCGTCACCACTACGCCTGCAATTGCCGCCAGTTTTTTTCCCAGCGTGTCGAGCTGTTTTTGCAGCGGGGTTTCCGATTCCTCGGCACTGGCGATCATACCGGCGAGCTTGCCCATTTCGGTGCCCATGCCGGTGGCGGTCACCAGCATTTCGGCGCGCCCGCGCGTCACCACCGTGTTCATGTAGAGCAGATTGACGCGGTCGCCCAAGGGAAGTTCGGCTTGGTCCAGCGCCGCCACCGATTTGCCTACGGCATGGGATTCGCCGGTCAGTGCTGCTTCCTCGATTTCGAGACTGTGCGCGGCCAGCAGGCGGCCATCGGCGGGAATGCGGTCGCCCGCTTCGAGCAGCACGATGTCGCCGGGCACCAGTTGCGCCGCGTCGATCTCCTCCATGCGCGCGTTGCGCCGCACCCGGGCGCGCGCCGCCAGCATGCCCTTCAGCGCCGCCAGCGTCTGTTCCGCCCGGTGCTCCTGATAAAACCCCAGGCTGGCGTTGAACAGCACCACCACGAGGATCACCACTGCGTCCTTGAGATCGCCGATCGCCCACGCCAGAGCGACGGCGAACAACAGCACAATCACCAGTAAATTTCTGAATTGGTCGAGGAATTTTAGCCAGACAGGACGTGGCGTGGCCTCGATCAGCCTGTTCTCGCCAAAGCGTGCGAGGCGGGCAGCGGCCTCGCCTTCCTCCAACCCACGCCCAGGATCAACACCCAGTGTTGCAGCGACGATTTCCGGCGGTAAGGTATGCCAAGGGCGTTCGTCAGTGTCCATGCTGAAAGATAATCCAAGTGTTGAGTATATACAGCAGAAACAGTCCCAGGCTCACCCAGGTCAGTCCGAGCGCGGAGCGCCCCTGCGGGCGGAACAAAAGGCCGACGATTACCAAGGCGCTCATCATCACGGCGGTGAATGCGGTCAGCGCATGGCTGGCATCGACGTGTGCAAGCAACGGCCCTTTGGTATAGAACAGGTCGTCCACAGCCAGTATGATGATATCGAACATGTTGCTGCCCAGCAGGTTGGCGATGGCCATGTCCAGCGCGCCGATACGCAGCGCCGAAATGGTGACTGCCGCTTCGGGGGCGGAGGTCACTGCCGCCACCAGCAGAGTTCCGACAAAGCTCTGGCCCCAGCCCAACAAGTCGGAAATGTCCTTGGCGACAAACGGCAGCCAGGAGCCCGCGATCACCACAGCTGCTGCCGCCAACGCATAGCCTTTGACGGCGCTGCGCAGCGTCACATCCGGATAACGCTCGGCGGACGCCTCGGCGTATTCGGACAGGGTGCGGCGTTCGTAGCTGTAAACGGCGCGCATCGCGACGAGGTAGACCAGCACAATGAACGGCGAGTAGAGCCCCACATGCCCCAGCGCCGGACTAATGCCCGCATGATCCAGCAGCAGGCTGAAACCGGCGAAGGCGATCAGTATCGTGCCCAGCGACGCCGACAGAATGTGCCCCTGAGCCGCGCGGCTATACAGGGTCTCGCGCCGGTACAGCGCATCCAGCAGCACCAGAATGAGCAGGTTAAACACCGTGCTGCCCAGCACGTCGCCAACCGCTATGTTCGGCACATTGGCGAACGAGACGGCGGAAATTCCGGTCACCAGCTCCGGCAGCGAGGTGGCAGTGGACAGCAGGATGAGACCGACCCATGAGGCGGACATGCCGGTTTTCTCGGCGATGATGTCTCCGTAGCGTGACAGGAAGTAGCCCGCGTAGCCGATCACGGCAAGGCAAAACAGAAGTTCTAACCAGATCAGCATGTCGTGAAGCTCCTTGCCTGGTTGATAGCGGAATAATACAACGAACCGGCAGCCCTGTTCAGTTCAGCGCTGCATCATGTAATAGAGACAGAACTTTGCCCGCCATGACGTTCATTTCTTTTGCAACACGATCCCGCGAAACCAGCCTCCGGCGAGCAGCGGCACATCGCCGACTTTTTGCAGTTGCGGCGCTTCGCGCAGCACCTCTTCGAACACCACATCCATGCGCGTGGCTATGCGTCGCGACAGCGGGTTGAGCGCGCGGCGCAGCGGGGCAAGCTTGTTCGGGCGCAGAAATTTATCGAGGATGATAATGGTGCCGCCGGGTTTGAGCACACGGGCGGCCTCGCTCAGGCATTGCGCTGGTTGTGGCACAACGGCGAGAATGAGATGCAGCACGACATGATCGAAATGCGCATCATAAAACGGCAAGGCCATGCTGTCGCCCAGCACCCATTCAATCCGCAACCCCAAACCACGCGGCCTGGCGCGCGAGAGCATCGCGGCATTGAAGTCGAGCGCGATGTAGCGATGCAGCTCCGGCAGCAACGGCAGATCGAGGCCGGTGCCGATGCCGCTTAACAGTTTGTTGAATTTATCGGTATTTGAAAATGTAGAAATTCTTTGACCTCTCAGGAAGCTCTACAATCGATTTTTAGATCACTGGGAGGGGTAAAGTGACCCCAGAAATTCACTGTTTTTCAGCAGCTATTGAGAATTTCAACAGACTGTTAACAAAACATTACTTGCCCGGTCTGTCGGCAAGGAACGCAGTGATTGGGTTCGTGCTGCCAGCAATGGCGCAGAGACCACCAGATCGTAAAACGGAGCAAGTTTGCTGTAGCTCCATTTGAGCAGCGGGTTCTCGCTGTGGGGTAAGTTGGGTTTTGTCATGCCGCGAGTTTAGCCCAGAAGTTTGATGCCCGATATTTTGGCCTGTCCTATCGCTTGCGCGAGCGCCTCGACAGCCTGCCCGCGCGCGAAACTCCTGCGCCAGGCCAGCGCGATGCGCCGCGATGGCGCGGGCTGGGTGAACGGAATCACTTTCAGCAGCTTGCTGCGATAGCGCGCGCTGTTCGCCGACGCGGGCAGCACGGTGATACCCAGGCCGGAGGCGACCATGTTGCGGATGGTTTCCAGCGAAGTGCCCTGCTGGATCTCCGCGCCTTTGCGGTTGAGTTCAGGGCAGGCTTCGGCGACCTGATTGCTGAAGCAGTGGCCGGAATCGAGCAACAGCACTTTTTCTGCGGAAAGTTCCTGTGCCTTGATGCTGCGCCGACCAGCCCAGTGATGATCGCTGCCGACCACCACCTCGAACGGCTCGTCATACAGCGGACGGGTGAGTATGCCGGCATCGCCAAACGGCAGCGCGATGATGATGACATCCAGCCTGCCGTTGCGCAGCAAGGCATCCAGGTTCGCGGTGATGTTTTCCTCTATCTCCAGCGTCATGTCGGGCGCGAGTTTTTTTAACGCGGGAATCAGGTCGGGCAGCAGATAAGGGCCGACGCTGTAGATGATGCCAACGCGCAAAACTCCTGCGAGCGGGTCGCTGCCCTGGTTGGCGATCTCGCGGATATGCGCGGCTTCTTCCAGCACGCGCTGCGCCTGTTCCACTATCTCCGACCCGACCGGCGTGACGGAAACATCGTTTTTTCCCCGTTCGAAAATCCTGACACCCAATTCCTCTTCGAGCTTCTGTATCGCCAGCGACAGCGCGGGCTGGCTGATGAAGGATTTTTCTGCGGCGCGGCGGAAGTTGAGTTCCTGCGCCACCGCGACGATATAGCGCAGTTCGTTCAAGGTCATGGCATTCCTTATCGGTCAGTGTCCGCTAGATGTGATTTGCATAATAAATCATGTTGTTTAATTTTTTCAATTGGAATTAACAAATCGACAGGTCTATATTGCATCTGTGGGCCGGCAACCAGTTTGGAAGTTTTGCCCGCATTTCAACCATTACCAAGGAGATCGACCATGCAACTCAAAGGATCCAAGACCCATCAACACCTCAAGGACGCGTTCGCCGGTGAATCACAGGCCAACCGCCGTTATCTGTATTTCGCAGCCAAGGCAGACGTGGAAGGCCAGAACGATGTAGCCGCCGTGTTCCGCTCCACCGCGGAAGGCGAAACCGGACACGCGCACGGCCATCTGGAATATATGGAAGCCTGCGGCGATCCGGCCACCGACCTGCCCATCGGCAGCACCCGCAACAACCTGAAGTCCTCGATCGCCGGCGAGACCCACGAGTATACCGACATGTATCCCGGTATGGCCAAGTCGGCGCGCACCGAGGGCTTCGACGAGATCGCCGACTGGTTCGAGACGCTGGCCAAGGCGGAACGCTCGCATGCCAACCGCTTCCAGAAAGCGCTGGACGCACTGGCGGATTAGCAATCCGGCTCGCATCCCCTGCCCCCAATCACGGGGGATGCGTTTTCCGGAGCCAACCTGAATGTGTATAACAAATTTATGAACTCTGATGGCTGTACAACAGGAGGAACGAAATGAGCACACGCGAAGGCAACCTTGAAGCACCGCAACGCCACCCGCTCGACTGGCGGAATGCCGAATTTTACAACGAAGCCGCAGTGATGGACGAGCTGCACCGCGTCTTTGACATCTGTCACGGCTGCCGGCGCTGCTTCAACCTGTGCAACGCCTTTCCCATGCTGTTCGACGCGATCGACGAAAGTCCATCCAACGAACTCGACACCGTCGAAAAGACGGTCTACTGGAAAGTCGTCGACCAGTGCTACCTGTGCGACATGTGTTTCATGACCAAGTGCCCGTACGTTCCGCCACACCAGTTCGACCTCGATTTCCCGCACCTGATGCTGCGCGCCAAGGCAGTGAAATTCAAAAAAGGCGAGACCAGTTTCCGCGACAAGCTGCTGTCCAGCACCGATGCCCTGGGCAAGCTGGCCTCGATACCGGTGGTCACCCAGGCGGTGAACGCGGTGAACCACAATTCTGTCACCCGCAAGGTGATGGACGGCGTGATGGGCATCCATCAGGAGCGCCAGTTGCCCGAATACAGCAGCCGCACTTTCCGCAGAAATGCGGCTCCCGATGAGCAGTTCCCGGTCAAAAACGGCGGACGCACACCGGGCAAGGTTGCGGTCTATGCCACCTGTTACATCAACTACAACGAACCGGGTATCGGCCACGACCTGCTCGCCATCCTCGCGCACAACGAGATTCCCGCGCGTCTGGTGGAGAAGGAAGCCTGCTGCGGCATGCCCAAACTCGAGCTGGGCGATCTCGAAGCGGTCGCACGCCTCAAGGAAACCAACATCCCCCTGCTTGCGAAGCTGGCGCGCGAAGGTTACGCGATCATGACTGCGATCCCTTCCTGCACGCTGATGTACAAGCAGGAACTGCCGCTGATGTTCCCCGACGACGCGGATGTCAAAGCTGTGGCCGAGGCGATGTACGACCCCTTCGAATACCTGGTGCTGCGCCACAAGGACGGCCTGCTGAAGACCGATTTCAAGAACAAGCTGGGCAAGGTCTCCTACCACGTGCCGTGCCATTTGCGCGTGCAGAACCTCGGCCTGAAAACCCGCGAAATGCTGCAACTGGTGCCCGAAACCGAGATCAACACGGTTGAGCGTTGCTCCGGCCACGACGGCACCTGGGGCGTAAAAAGCGAATTCTTCGCCGAATCGATGAAGATCGGCAAACCGGTGTTCAAGCAGATGGCCGCAAGTGAACCGGACTATGTCAGCTCGGACTGCGCCATCGCCGGACGCCACATCATGCAGGGCATCGGCGAAACGTCAGCGCAGAAACAGCATCCGCTGACGCTGATCCGCATCGCCTACGGTTTATAAACCAACTACCAAGGAGAACGAAATGGCAAATGAAGGTTATCACGAACCGGTGGAAAAACTATCCGCCGCAACCATGGACATGCACCGCGCTTTAGTTTCTTTGATGGAGGAACTGGAGGCGGTGGACTGGTACAACCAGCGCGTGAATGCCGCCACCGACCCGGAGCTGAAGAAAATCCTCGCTCACAACCGCGACGAGGAAAAGGAACACGCCGCGATGGTGCTGGAGTGGATACGCCGCCATGATCCCGCATTCGATCACGAACTGAAGGACAACCTGTTCAAGGAGGGGCCGATCGCCGGCCAGCACAAATAATTATGGCAAAACTGACCCGTGACAAGCTGATGACGCTGGAAGCCTACGCCAGGGCGCGCGATGCGATCCGCGCCGAAGTGATGGCGCACAAGAAAAACCGCAACGTCGCCTTGGGCGATCACGTCACACTGCTGTTCGAAGATGAAATGACGATACGCTACCAGGTGCAGGAAATGCTGCGCGCGGAAAAGATGTTCGAAGAAGCAGGCATACAGGACGAGCTCGATGCCTACAACCCGCTGATCCCGGACGGCTGCAACTGGAAAGCGACGATGATGATCGAATATGAGGATGTCGGGGAACGCCGCCGCATGCTCACCCAGCTGGTCGGCATCGAAGACCGCGTTTGGGTGCAGGTGGCCGGTTTCGAGCGGGCCTATGCGATCGCCGACGAAGACCTCGAACGTTCCACCGAACAGAAGACCTCGGCGGTCCATTTCCTGCGCCTTGAATTGACATCGGAGATGTCTCGCGCGCTGAAGCAGGGTGCGGCACTGAGCATGGGTGTTGACCACCCTGCCTATCAGGCCGCGCTGGATCCGGTCCCGTCGACGATACGCGCTTCCCTGCTATGCGACTTGCAGGATTGAGGGCGCTTCTAAAAATCCGGATTTTAGTTGCGGCATAACCTTAAGATCAGGTAAATATGAAACCTGTCGCAGTGCCGGGCAGCGGCCTGGCCGGCTACACGCTGGTGCGCGAATTGCGCAAGCTGGATCGCGACGCGGCGATCACTACCCATGCTGTCGAATGCGCTGGCGCAGAGTAAAACAGCCGATGCACCGGTCATTACAGCGGCGGCGGAGATGGCCAAACAACTGGGCTTTACGCTGTTGCAAAATACTGAGGTGCTGGGCATAGATTGCGAGCACAAGCAGCTGAAAACATCAGCGGGTGTTATTGAATACGACCGCGTGGTGCTGGCGCTGGGCGCAGACCCCGATACGCCTGCCGTTGCAGGGCGATACGGCTGATGCAGTTGTGTTGGTCAACGATCTTGCGGACTACGCGAAATTTCGCGGCCCGCGATGCCGGTGGTGGTCAAAACGCCGGCACATCCTGTCGCGGTGCTTCCGGTTTTGCGCGCGATGCGGTGGGCGAGTGGAGAATCCTGGCCCATGACCCGGAAATCAAACAAGGGATAAAACTGGAATTTTTCGATGCGCGAGATCAACTGCGCGGATTCGTGCTCGCCGGTGCATACGCGCTGCCGAACGCAGCGCGATGACCAAGCAATTGGGGAAAACAGGAATCCTGTGCGCGAAGAAGGGGCAGCAGTTGTTTCTGCGGCCCCGACTTTGCCTAAGGAACATGGCGAAACTCCCAGGGTTATCCAAGCTGGATGGGCACAAACATCTTGCTATTTCCCCTCAAGACCAGCAGCGCCAAATGCTTATCGTGCCTGGCCACCAGGGAACGGAGCTTTTCGGCACTACCCACCTTCTCACCATTCACGGACAGTATCACGTCGCCGGGCTGGATACCTGCTTTCGCGGCGGGCCCGTCATCGACATTTTCCACCACCAAGCCTTCGCCAACCTCGGCTTCCTTGCGCTCATCCGGCGAAAGGGGGCGCACTGCCAGGCCCAACCCGCCTTTTGCACCGCCGCCGTGCTTTGCATCAGCGCTGGCGGTTTTCATTTCGCCCACATCCACCGATACTTCCCTGGCTTTGCCGTCGTGCCAGATTTCCATCCTGGCGGTTGCGCCGGGAGTTATATCAGCGACCATGGAAGGGAGATCCCTGGAACTGGCAATCTCCTTGCCGTTGAATTTGAGAATCACATCGCCTGGCTGAATGCCCGCCTTCTCGGCCGGGCTGCCATTTTCGACTGAACTCACCAGCGCACCGGCAGGCTTGGCCAGACCGAAAGACTTGGCCAGCTCCTGATTGACTTCCTGAATCATGACGCCGAGCCGGCCCCGGCTCACCTTGCCATGATCGAGCAGTTGCCTTTCCACTTTCATGGCCACATCGATGGGGATGGAAAATGACAGGCCCTGATAGCCACCGCTCTGGCTGTATATCTGCGAGTTGATACCGATCACTTCCCCGTTCAAGTCGAACAGCGGGCCGCCGGAATTTCCCGGATTGATGGCCACGTCGGTCTGCAGAAAGGGCACATAATTGTCGTCAGGCAGGGAACGTGATTTTGCCGAGACGATCCCCGCCGTCACGCTGTTCTCGAATCCGAACGGCGAGCCGATGGCCACCACCCATTCACCCACGCGGACATTTTGGGGGTCGCCGATCCTGACGGTCGGCAGGTCCTTGGCACCGATCTTCAGCACCGCGACATCGGAAGGCTTGTCGATGCCGATGACTTTAGCCTTGAACTCCCTTTTGTCGGTGAGCTTAACGATCACTTCATCGGCGTCCGCCACCACATGCGCATTGGTGAGGATCACCCCATCAGGACTCACGATGAAGCCGGAGCCGAGGCCGTGGGTAGGCACATTGCCCTGCGGCGCGGGAGCCTGAAAACGACGGAAGAATTCATAGAAGGGATCGTTCGGATCCATTTGGGGCAACCCCGGGATTCCGGAAAACCTGGTTTTGACCGTACCCGAGACACTGATATTGACCACTGCCGGGCCTTGCTGCGCGGCGATTTTTGCAAAATCCGGCAGCGTGACGACAGGCTTTTGCAATGTTTCTTTCGGCGCCGCGATCGCAGCCGCAGTCATGTTCGTGGTAGCGCCGGCCTCCCCTACAGGAGAAATACCCCGATAGATGTAGCCTCCAGCCATGGTCATAGTGACCAGCAAAGCAAAAGCTCCATACTTGGCAAACTTCGGTAAAGTTCCAGATTTCATTTTTCCAAACTCCTTATAGCAAAAAGATCATGACCGTATTCATCGCAGAAAATAATTTCATGCGTCGTAAAGGATAACCAGCTAAGGCTGAATTAGTTATTTTTAGGGGAAATAAGTTCGGGGAAAATTGCAACAAATTGTTACTTGGACGCGATAGTGATCTTTGCCATCGCTGACGGGCGCCCTGTTATTGATGTTTCCATAAATAATGACACGTGACGCATTCAGGAATAATTCACTTTGTCATTCCGACCGCAGGGAGGAATCCTGTGTGGCGTTAAAGATTCCTCCCTGCGGTCGGAATGACAACTTTTTTCGGCATACCGTCGGAACTGTCTTCATTTATGAAATACTCAATAACTGCGAACCAGACTGTCCAGTACGATCCCCGCAAACACTGCCGCCCCAAACCAGTTGTTGTGCAGAAATGCCTTGAAGCATTTTTCGCGATTCCTGTTTTTGATCAGCGTGTAGTGATACAGCGCAATGCCCGCCGCGAACGCTAATCCTGCGTAATAAACCCAACTCGACCCGGCCATCTTCGCCGCCCACGCCAGCAAACCCAGCGTGATCGCGTAGCAGGCCATCACCGCAGCCACATCGTATTTACCGAACAGCAGTGCCGCGGAATGGATGCCGAGATGGATGTCGTCATCCCGATCCACCATCGCGTATTCCGTGTCGTAGGCGATCGCCCAGAACACGTTCGCGACGAGCAACAGCCACGCCACCGGCGGCACGCTGCCGAGCTGCGCGGCGAATGCCATCGGAATGCCGAAGCCGAACGCGATGCCGAGATAGGCTTGTGGGATCGCGAGGAAGCGTTTGGTGTACGGATAACTCGCTGCGAGGAACACCGCCGGGAATGACAGCAGCAGCGTCAGATTATTCAGCGGCAGGATCAGCACAAAGGCAAGCAGCGAGAGGCATATTCCCACCCAGACTGCCTCGCGCGGCGAGATGCGCCCGCTGGTGACGGGACGTTCACTGGTGCGCTTCACATACCTGTCGAAATCGCGATCCGCAAAATCGTTGATCGCGCATCCGGCGGAGCGCATCAGCACCGTGCCCAGCACAAAGATCAGCACGATGTGCCATGCCGGATGTCCCGCGCCGGCGATCCACACCCCCCACAGCGTCGGCCACAGCAACAGCAGGATGCCGATGGGCCGGTTCAAGCGGGTGAGCTGCAGGTACAGCGATAGTCGTTCTGTGAATGTCATTGTTTTAATCAAAAATAATATTGTTTATCCAATCTGCCCTGCCATACATCGGATCGAAAATGGAATGATACTGGACAGCAGCCGTTGGGTGGTCGATGAAATTTAATTGTCTATTTTGGAAAAAGTAGAGATTCAAAATTCTTAGTTCGAGTCCAGGCTGGCGAACCAGAACGTACTCGAACTAATGACTTGCGGTTGTTGCCGCCGAATTCCACACCCTTCAACAACTGACCCCCGCTTCTTATTTCTCGCACGCACCCTTCCGTTTAAAATCGCTCCTGCAGCATCAGATACCGCCATTGCCCCGGCTGCAATTTGCCCATCGACACACGCCCGATGCGGATGCGTTTCATCGCCAGCACTTGCAGCCCGACGCGCTGGCACATGTGCGCGATCTGTCCGGGTTGCGCGCCCTTGAGGGCGAAGCGCAGCCGGGTTTCGTTTTGCCAGCTGACCTTGATCGGGGGCAGTGCGCGTCCGTTGAATGTGAGTCCGTGGTTGAGCAGTTTGAGTCCGTCGGGGGACAGCTCGCCCGCGACCTCGACGATGTATTCCTGTTCGAGTGTGGCGGCATTTTCGCCGAGCTTGCGCGCCGCGCGCCAGTCCTGGGTGAATATCAACATGCCGCTCGCGTTGTTCTCCAACGGGATGTGTTGCACAAGCCGGAGGAAGTGTTGTTTGAGCATGTGGATGCCGGAGGGGTCGTCCGCCGCGCGCGTCTCGGCGCGTATCAGTTGCAGCGCGGCGCTGGGATTGAGGGCTGTATCAGCCGGCTGGTGCAGCAGGATAGTCGCTGGTTCCAGCGGTGCGAGGGTGGCTTCGGGGTGAAGCTCGATCCTTTGCTCCGACACCATGAACTGCGGCTCTTCCACCACGTGTCCATCCACCATCACCCATCCGCCCGCGATGTAAAGCTCGGCCTCGCGGCGGGAGCAGGGTAGTGTTGCGGCGAGGCGTTTTGCGAGACGTACCGGGGCGGTCATGACAAGTGCACCAAGACTTACGGAGGGGCATTGTAATCGCTCAAGGGCGGCAATCCTCTGTAAAATGCAGGCATGGACGCGAATAAAAAACCGGCAACCCGCCCCGCTCTGGAGGGCATTACGCTCGAAGCGATCGTCACGCAGCTTGCCAAGAGCATGGGCTGGGAGGCGATGGGCGCCGCTGTGCCGGTACGCTGCTTTACGCACGATCCCAGCATCAAATCGAGTTTGAAATTTTTACGCAGAACACCGTGGGCGCGCAAGAAGGTGGAAGAGTTGTATTTGGAGCAGCGCTAAATAAAAGGGGCGGCAGCGCTTTGCTTTTCGGGCAGCCATGCTTCGACACTCGCGCTACAACCCATGAACTTTCTACGCTAAATCCCGGCATCCTTCAAAAATCCGATCGTGCTTGTTTCATGCAGGGTTATTCAGCAACAAAATTTCCGGCAAAAATACTTCGGTGACTAGCAGCGGTGCGCCGTGCAAATAGAACAGCGAACGGCGCGCCCACAGCCTGTGCGGCGGATCGCTTAACAGCGCAACAGCACGCCGATACAACGGGTGTGTGTCGCGCAATGCTTTGTAATGCAACGGCTTGCGCTCTACCAGCGGATGAGCGAACAGCAACGCGCCGAGCGGTTTGTTGCCCAGCTTGCGCACGGCCGGCCATGCCCCGCGAAAATGTTCGCGGGCGAGCGCGCTGTGCGCGAACACCACGGGCTGACCGTCGGCATACAGGAATACTTCGCGAGACCAGGCGAGTTGCTGCGGCGCAATACCCAGCAGGGCGGCTTCGTCCGGCGCAATGCGCGCCAAACCGCCGCGCACGCCGCGCACCGCGAAGTGCCTGCAGCGTTGCTGGATGCGTTGCGTCAGGGAACCGCGATCGCGCAGCCAGGGTGCGAGTTCGGCCCCGCAACCCAGCGCGGCTCCGCGCCAGAATTTGTCAGGCAATCTCATACATGCAGGTAATCCTGTCTGGTTGCCATCCAGCGCTGCAGATGGGCACGCGCCGCATCGGGGAAATCGCGCAGCAATTCGTCGGCGGCTTGCCGCGCGTGATTCAACAGGTCTTCATCCGCGCTGATGTCGGCGAAGCGCAGCATCGCGACGCCGCTTTGCCGCGCGCCGAGCAATTCACCTGGTCCGCGCAATTGCAGGTCATGCTGGGCGATCGCGAAACCGTCGGTGCTCTCGAAAATGATTTTCAGCCGCGCCCGCGCCAGTTCGGAGAGCGGTTGCTGGTACAGCAGGATGCACAGGCTTTGCGCCGCGCCGCGCCCCACCCTGCCGCGCAGCTGGTGCAGTTGCGCCAGCCCCATGCGCTCGGCGTGGTCGATCACCATCAGGCTGGCGTTGGGCGCATCCACGCCGACTTCGATGACCGTGGTGGCGACCAGCAGTTGCAATTCGCCCGCCTTGAACGCCGCCATCACGCGCGCCTTTTCGGCATTGTCGAGCTTGCCGTGCACCAGCCCGACACGCAGTTCCGGGAAGGTTTGCGTGAGCATCTCAAAAGTTTCCAGCGCGGTTTGCAATTGCCGCCCCTCCGACACGGTGCGGCGGAGCCGATGGGTGCGGGAGGAGGGGCCAAGCAGTTGCTCCCGCGAACTGCTGGCTTCGCCAGTAACGTGTCGCAATTGCGCCTCCGATTCGTCGATCAGCGGGCACACCCAATAGGCCTGCTGCCCTGCCATGCATGCGGCGCGCACCCGTTCGAACACCTCGTCGCGGCGCGCATCGCCGACCAGCTTGGTGACCACCGGCGTGCGCCCCGGCGGCAGTTCGTCGATCACCGACACATCCAGATCGGCGTAATAGCTCATCGCCAAAGTGCGGGGAATGGGTGTCGCGCTCATCATCAGCTGGTGAGGCTCATTCGAATTCGATTTCATCGGTGCATCCATGTTCGCAACCTTGCCCTTGTTGCGCAACGCGAGACGCTGCTGCACGCCGAACTTGTGCTGCTCGTCGACGATCGCCAAACCGAGTTTGTGAAACTCGACCTGCTGCTGGAACAGCGCGTGCGTACCGATCGCGAGCAGCGTTTCGCCGGAGGCGATATGTTCGGCGGCGAGTTGCTTGTCCTTTTTCTTCAGGCTGCCGGACAGCCATACCGGTTTGATTCCGAGCGGCTCCAGCCAGTCGCGCAGCTTGAGGTAATGCTGCTCGGCGAGGATCTCGGTGGGCGCCATCAGTGCGACCTGATAGCCGTTTTCGATCGCCTGCAATGCGGCCAGCGCCGCGACGATGGTCTTGCCGCTGCCGACATCGCCGAGCAGCAGGCGCTGCATCGGATGCGGCTGCGCGAGGTCGCGGCCGATCTCGGCCCAGGTGCGCTGTTGCGCCCTGGTCAGCGCGAACGGCAGGTCTTTGATCAGGCGTGCGGTGAGCTTCCCGCGCGCTGCCAATCTGGGCGCAATGCGCTTGCCGCGCTCGCGGTGATGCACGCGCATCGACAGTTGTTGCGCCAGCAGCTCGTCGAACTTGATGCGCCGCCAGGCTGCGTGGCTGCGTTCCTCCAGCGCGCTGGCGGCAATATCGGGTGTCGGGTTGTGCAACAGCCGGATGCTGTCGGCGAAGCCGGCCAGTTTCAGTTTTTGCAACAGCGCATCCGGCAAGGTGTCGGGCAGCGGCAGCGTCTCCAGCGCGTTGCCGATCAGCTTGCGCAAGAGAGGTTGCGCCAGCCCCGCCGTGGTCGGGTAGACCGGCGTGAGGCTTTGCTGCAGCGGCGTATCGCCATTCACCGCGCGGCATTTCGGGTGCACCATCTCCAGCCCGTAATGGCCCATGCGCACCTCGCCGATCGCGCGTATCTGGCGGCCGACCGCGAGCTGCTTCTGCTGGCTGGGATAGAAATTCAGGAAGCGCAGATACAGCTCGCCGCCGTTGTCTTCCAAGCGGCAAACCAGCGTGCGGCGCGGACGGAAGGCGATCTCGCTGTGGGTGATGGCGCCCTGCACCTGCACCGTCTCGCCCGGCTGCACCGTGGCGATCGGCGCGAGATGGGTCTCATCCTCATAGCGCAAAGGCAGATGCAGCAGCAGATCGGCTCGATGATGGATGCCGAGCTTGGCGAGTTTGGCCAGCGTGGCGGGGGAGATTTTTGCGGGAGCGTTCAATTGGTATTTATTGCGACGTGTTTTGACTATCGTTTGAGCCTCACCAATTCGTCATTCCGGCGGAGGCCGGAATGACAAAGATTCCTTAATCCTGAACGACCAGCACCCCGTCCATCTCCACCAGCGCGCCGCGCGGCAACGCGGCCACACCCACTGCGGCGCGTGCCGGATAGGGCTGGCGGAAATAGCTGGCCATGATCTCGTTCACCTTGGCGAAATGGCCGAGGTCGGTGAGATATACATTCAGTTTCACCAGATCGTTGAAGCTGCTGTCGGCGGCGCTGGATACCGCGCGCAGATTCTGGAACACCTGGTGGATCTGCGCTTCTATACCCTCCACCATCTGCATCGTGGAGGGATCAAGCCCGATCTGGCCGGACAGGTAGACCGTATCGTTGACGCACACCGCTTGCGAATAGGTGCCGATCGCGGCGGGCGCGTCGGGAGTTTGGATGATTTTTCTGTTTACCATGGTGCGCTCCTGATTTTGAAATTAGATTGATGAGGAGGATGGTTTTGCAGGGCGGGCTGCGCCCGCCGTATCTTGAAGATGTCGGGCAGAGCCCGACCTGCCCCATCTCAACCGTAATGAAACTACTGTCGTAATTATAGCCGCTTAGGTGATGACAGTAGGTTTCTCGCGCCTGGTCCATTTGCGCAAATCGGAAATCTCCAGTGCAATGCTGATCAGCGGGGCAAGCGCTTGCTGCGCGTCGAGGTGGTGTTTGGAAACGTCCGGCTCGAAACTTTCCAGATAGATGCGCAGCGTCGCGCCCCCGGTGCCGGTGCCGGAAAGGCGGAACACGATACGCGAACCGTCGGTGAAGATGATGCGCACACCCTGGCCGGTGCTGACGCTGCCGTCCACCGGGTCGGTGTAACTGAAGTCGTCGCACAATTTCACTTGCAGATGCCCGAACTGCGCGCCTTTGAGCGATTCGAAACTGTCGTGCAGCAGCTTCATCACGCCGTTGGCCGCGTCCGCAGGAATGTCCTCGTAATCGTGGCGCGAATACACGTTGCGCCCGAAGCGCGCCCAGTGCTCGCGCACGATGGCTTCCACATCCCGCGACACGTTACTGGTAGAACTACTAGCCATTCGACCAGGCGAGCCAACAACGCTAGATGCTCCGCAACGCCGTGTCATGGCCGCCACCGGCTGTTTGCGCACCGCGAGTATGTTCAGCCAGAACAATACCGCCCACAGCCCGTCTTTTTCGCGGATGTGATCGGAGCCGGTGCCGAAGCTCTCTTCGCCGCACAGCGTCACCTTGCCCGCATCCATCAGGTTGCCGAAGAACTTCCAGCCGGTCGGCGTTTCGTAACAGGGTATGCCCAGCGCCCTGGCGACGCGGTCTGCCGCAGCGCTGGTTGGCATCGAGCGCGCGATGCCCGCCAGGCCTTGCCGGTAGCCCGGCACCAGATGCGCGTTTGCGGCGAGTATCGCGAGACTGTCGGAGGGTGTGACAAAAAAATGCTTGCCCAGAATCATGTTGCGGTCGCCGTCACCGTCCGAGGCCGCGCCAAAATCGGGAGCGTCTTCGCCATACAAAATCCCGACCAGTTCATGCGCGTAAGTCAAATTGGGATCGGGATGGCCGCCGCCGAAATCAGGCAGCGGTATCGCGTTCATCACGCTGTCCGCCGGAGCGCCCAGGCGATTCACCAGGAGCTCTTGTGCATAAGGGCCGGTCACCGCATGCATCGCGTCGAACTTGATACGGAAGCCGCTCTTCAACAGAGAGCGAATCGCGGCAAAATCAAACAGCGATTCCATCAACCCGGCATAGTCTGCAACCGGGTCGATCACCGACACCGCCATGCCGCCGATCTTGTAATCACCCGTCCTGTCCAGTTCCGCATCGGCTGCTTCGGTTATCCGGTATTGCGCGATCTTTTTGCTTTGCGCAAAGATCGCCTCGGTGATCTTCTCCGGCGCGGGCCCTCCGTTGGCGGTGTTGTACTTGATGCCGAAATCCCCGTCCGGCCCGCCGGGGTTGTGGCTGGCGGACAGGATGATGCCGCCGTGGGTGCGGTATTTGCGGATCACGCAGGAAGCCGCAGGTGTGGAAAGTATGCCGCCCCTGCCGACCAGCACGCGACCGAAACCGTTGGCCGCCGCCATTTTCAGAATGACCTGGATCGCCTCGCGGTTGTAGTAGCGGCCGTCGCCGCCCAACACCAGCGTTGCTTCCGGCGGCACTGTTATGGTTTCAAAGATGGACTGCACGAAATTTTCCAGATAGTGCACCTGCTGAAAAGCCGGCACACGCTTGCGCAGCCCGGAAGTGCCGGGCTTTTGATCGGTAAAGGGGGCAGTTGCAACGGTACGTATCTGCATTTTCGTTCCTGCCTTTTTGTTGTGAGTTTCCTGTGTCATATTACCACCTGAGCAGCAGATAAACTTGTCATGCCAGTTCCCCAAAGCCCGCGATTCCTGCAATAATTACGAACGCAAATGAATAATATTAAAAGAGAGCACTTGAAAATGACGAATCAGGATGAGTTGAAACGCGCTGTCGCCAGGGCTGCGATCGAGTATGTGCCCGCCGATTGCATCGTCGGCGTGGGCACCGGCTCCACCGCGAACTTTTTCATCGATGAACTGGCCAGGATCAAGCACAAGATACGCGGCGCGGTCGCCAGTTCGGAGGCGTCGGCGAAGCGTTTGCTGGGGCACGGCATCGAGGTGTTGTCGCTGAACGATGCGGGCAGCCTGCAGGTGTATGTGGACGGGGCGGACGAGATCACCAGCCATCTGCACATGATCAAGGGCGGCGGCGGCGCGCTGACGCGCGAGAAGATCGTCGCGGCGGCCAGCAAGAAATTCATCTGCGTGTGCGATGCCAGCAAGCTGGTCGATGTGCTGGGCAAGTTCCCGCTGCCGGTAGAGGTGATCCCGATGGCGCGCAGTTCGGTGGCGCGCCAACTGGTCGCGCTGGGCGGACAGCCCAGGTTGCGCGAAGGTTTTACCACCGATAACGGCAACATCATTCTGGATGTGCATGGCCTGGACATCATGAATCCGGTGGAACTGGAATCCACGCTGGATCACATTGCGGGCATGGTTACCAACGGCTTGTTCGCGCGCCGTGGCGCCGATTTGCTGCTGCTCGGCACGGCGGAAGGCGTGAAGACGATGATGGTTTAAACCAAGGAAATCCATTACGACCAATCCATCTTGTCCGAAAAACTTTTGGCCGGGCACCCGTAGGAGCGCAATTCACCTCGGAGAGGTTCTTGTACCCTGCGGGTATTGCGCGATAGCCCACAGAATCGCCCGATGAATCGGGCTCCTACATCATAAGAAACATCGCAATGAACTATTTGGATCAAGGGACAGTTTAGCGGTTGTCATTTTATCTTCACATATATTGCATATCCTGCGCAGTTGCTTTTTAAAAAGGAATAGATCATGACCAGCAGTGACCATATATCCCGCCAGTTCGATGCCGATCTCGAGGCCATCCGCGCTCACGTGCTGCAGATGGGCGGGCTGGTTGAAAGCCAGATCAAGAGCGCCGTCGAGTCGCTCGTCAGCGGCGATGTGGCGCTGATGACCCGCGTGATCAATGACGACCATCGCGTCAACGCGATGGAGGTGAAGATCGACGAAGCGTGCAGCCAGGTGATCGCCCGCCGCCAGCCGGCGGCGGGCGATTTGCGATTGGTGATGGCGGTGATCAAGACCATCACCGATCTGGAACGCATCGGCGACGAGGCCGAAAAGATCGCCCGCATGGCCAAGCTGCTGTCGCAAAAACAGGGGCTCGCCATTCCGCGTTACCAGGAGATCAAACATGCGGCGGAGCTTGCACTGGACATGTTGCGCAAATCGCTGGATGCCTTTGCGCGCCTGGATGTGGTGATGGCCGCGCAGGTGGTGCGGCAGGACGACCAGGTGGACGAGGAATTCCGCGCCATCATGCGTTACCTGATCACCTTCATGATGGAAGACCCGCGCACCATTTCCACTTCGCTGGAAATCCTGTTCGTGGCGAAGGCGATCGAGCGCATCGGCGACCACGCCAAGAACATGTCCGAGTATGTCATCTACATGGTCAAGGGACGCGACGTGCGCCACGTCACCGTGGACGAAATCGATCGCGAAATCCAGCTGTAGTGCAACAACAGTCCGTCCTCGCCGCCGTTGACCTGGGCTCGAACAGTTTTCGGCTGCAAATCGCGCGCGTCGAAGGTGACCAGCTCTACATGCTGGATGGGTTGCGCGAGACGGTGAGACTGGCCGAAGGACTTTCCGACGACAAATTTCTTGACGCCGAGGCGCAGAAACGCGCCCTTGCCGCACTGGGGCGTTTTGCCGAGCGCCTGCGCGATCTGCCAAGTATAGCGGTGCGCGCGGTAGGGACCAACTCGTTACGGGTAGCCAGGAATGCTGCAGATTTCATTGTGCAGGCCGAACATGTGCTGGGGTTCCCGATCGAGGTCATCTCCGGACTCGAAGAGGCGCGCCTGATCTATCTTGGGGTGGCGCATGGCTTGCCGCAGTCGGATGACAATCTGCTGGTGATGGATATCGGTGGAGGTTCCACAGAATTCATTGTCGGCAACGGCCTGACTCCGCTCAAGCTGGAAAGCTTGTACATGGGATCTGTCAGTTACAGCACCCGTTTCTTCCCGGATGGGAAAATCACCGAACGCAAGCTCGAAAAGGCCGAGCTCGCCGCCCGCAGTGAAGTGCAATCCATAACCGCCGACTACCGGGGGCAGTGGCAGTATGCGCTGGGCTCATCGGGTACAGCCAAGTCTATCGCCGAAATTTTGGAAGCGAACGGCTACAGCCAGGGCGGCATCACCCGCGATGGCCTGGAGAAACTGCGTGCGCGCCTGCTCAGGGAAGGTGATGTGAACAAGCTTGATTTGCCGGGTTTGCGTCCCGATCGCGCACCGACGCTGGCGGGCGGCTTCGCCATCATGTACGCGGCCTTTTGTGAACTTGGCATCGCCCATATGGACACCGCTTTGGGGGCATTGCGCGAAGGCGTGCTGTACGACCTGTGGGGGCGTTTCCACAACAACGATATGCGCGATGTGACAGTTCAGCATTTCATGCGCCGTTATGACGTTGACTATAGACAGGTTGAGCGGGTGACGAAACTGTCCGACATGCTGGCACGGCAATTTTTGGGTAATGCCGCGGACGGGCCGGCTCTGCAAATTTTAGGCTGGGTCGCCAGTTTGCATGGCATAGGTATCAGGGTGGCACACAGCGGCTACCACAAACATACCGCCTACATTCTCGCCAATGCCGATATGCCGGGTTTTTCCAAGAAGGAACAGGCCCGGTTGAGTTTGCTGGCACTGGCGCATCGCGGCAATTTGAAAAAGTTGCAGGGTATGTTGACCGGCGAGGAAGATTGCGTGCTCGCGATGAGTCTCCGTTTGGCAGTGCTGTTTTATCGCAACCGCAGCGACATCGCCCTGCCCGTTTTGCACGGGCGTTTCAGCGGCGCCAAATTCCACCTTTCGATAGACCCGGACTGGCTGGCGCAAAATCCCCTGACCGAAACCGCATTGCAGGATGAAGTCAAGCAGTGGAAAACGATGGGGATCAGTTTTGCGTTAAAAAACGACAATAATTTTGCCGGGTGGCCGGGTGCAGGAGCGCAGCTTGCTGCGCGATGAACAATCGCCCGACAAGCCTGTCCTGAGCCTGTCGAAGCGGTCGGTCCCTACGATTTTTCCAGCACCTCGCTCAGCATCCGCGCCACGCCGATTTCCCAGGACGGCATTTTCAATCCAAAGGCTTGTTGCAATTTCGCGGTATCCATACGCGAATTGAGCGGGCGTCTGGCCGGTGTGGGGAAAGCGCTGGTGGGCACGGGCTTGATCGCATCAGGCGCGACCTTGAGCGGGATGCCCGCACGCCGGGCAAAGTCGATGACGAAGCGGGCATAGCCGTGCCACGACGTTTCACCACCGGCAACCAGATGATAGAGGCCGGATAGTTCCGGCCGCTGCTGCACCGTGCGGATCGCGTGGGCGGTGATGTCGGCCAGCAGATCGGCACCGGTAGGCGCGCCGATCTGGTCGTCGATGACGCTGAGGCTGTCGCGTTCGCGGGCCAGCCGCAGCATGGTCCTGGCAAAGTTGCCGCCGCGCGCGCCATACACCCAACTGGTGCGGAAGACGAGATGCAGGCAACCGGATTGTTGTATCAATTGTTCGCTTTCCAGCTTGGTCGCGCCGTACACATTCAGCGGAGCGACGGGGCCGGTTTCCAGCCAGGGTTGGTCGCCGCTGCCGTCGAACACGTAGTCGGTGGAGTAATGGATCAGCCATGCATTGGCGCGCCTGGCCTCCTGCGCCAGCACACCGGGGGCGAGCGCATTGATGGTTCGCACCAGCTCCGGCTCGCTCTCGGCCTTGTCCACCGCCGTGTGCGCGGCGGCATTCACGATCACATCCGGCGCAACAGATTGAACCGTACGCGCGAGACCTTCCAGATCGGTGAAATCGCCGCACAAGCCGCTGTTCGCGTCATGCGGGCTGTCCGCATCCAGCGCGATCAGCTCGCCCAGCGGCGCAAGACTGCGCTGCAGTTCCCAGCCGACCTGGCCGTTCTTGCCGAGAAGAAGGATTTTCATCAGGCCCGCCCCGCGTAATTCTTCTCGACCCACTGCCGATAGGTTCCGGACTGTACGTGGTTCACCCAGTCCTGATTGTCCAGATACCACCGCACGGTCTTGCGGATGCCGGTCTCGAAAGTCTCGGCGGGCTTCCAGCCCAGCTCGCGTTCGATCTTGCGCGCATCGATCGCATAGCGGCGATCGTGGCCGGGACGGTCGGTGACGAAAGCGATCTGATCGCGATAAGACTTGCCGCCGGATCGCGGGCTGAGTTCGTCGAGCAGCGCGCAAACCGTATGCACGATGTCGAGATTGGCTTTTTCATTCCAGCCGCCGATGTTGTAAACCTCGCCCAGCCTGCCTTTTGCCAGCACGCGGCGGATCGCGCTGCAGTGATCCTTGACGTACAGCCAGTCGCGGATCTGCCGGCCGTCGCCATACACCGGCAGCGGCTTGCCGGCCAGCGCATTGACGATCATCAGCGGAATGAGTTTCTCCGGGAAGTGATACGGGCCGTAGTTGTTGGAACAGTTGGTGGTCAGCACCGGCAAGCCGTAGGTGTGGTGATATGCCCGCACCAGATGGTCGCTGGCGGCCTTGCTGGCGGAATAGGGACTATTCGGTTCGTAGCGATGTGTTTCGCTGAACGCCGGCTCTTCCTTCGCGAGCGAGCCGTACACCTCGTCGGTGGAAACATGCAAAAAGCGAAAACCGGATTTTTCAGCATCCGCCAAACCGGACCAGTAGGCGCGCACCGCTTCAAGCAAATGGAAGGTGCCGACGATGTTGGTCTGGATGAAATCTTCGGGGCCGTGGATGGAACGGTCCACATGGCTTTCCGCAGCAAAATTGATAACCGCGCGAGGACGATATTCGGCGAGCAGCCTGCCCACCAATAGCGCATCGCCGATATCGCCGCGCACGAAAATGTGGCGCGGGTCATCTTTAAGGGAAGCGAGATTCTCCAGATTGCCGGCGTAGGTCAGCTTGTCCAGATTGATCACGGCCTCATCGCTTTGCGCGAGCCAATCCAGAACAAAGTTCGAACCGATGAAACCTGCTCCGCCAGTCACTAATATCATGTTTTTTTAGCACCCCGGACGAGGCGCGTTATGTTTCAAATGAGACGCGATTATATTCGATGCGTTTAGTCTCTTATCAGTTAAATGATCTCAAAACATGACAAGAATTTTATGTTTGCCAAGTATTGACGAGGGGCTTGGTAAGAAGCTGTCCTTTCGCCCCCTCTGTCATTTCGACCGAAGGGAGAAATCTTGCTCTTCAATCAACAGCAAGATTTCTCCCTTCGGTCGAAATG